>Ga0114129_10007280_pt1 | contig 15752 bp, 14 predicted proteins | sample RhiMetdeltSRZDD1_FD_80071 | JGI IMG/M metagenome (GOLD analysis project Ga0114129, IMG submission 80071) | Populus rhizosphere microbial communities from Tennessee, USA - Rhizosphere MetaG P. deltoides SRZDD1 (version 2) (version 2) | ecosystem: Host-associated > Plants > Roots > Rhizosphere >... | reverse complement strand
GAGGAGCCACGGCTTCTTTCTCTTCCGGTAGCTGCAACCCAACTTGCTCTTCGACGTTGACTATTAACACTAGCGGCTCGACACCGGCAGGCACATCGGCCATAACGGTGTCGGCAGCGGGCGGCGGGGTGACTCGAACAACCTCATTCAATTTAACGGTCAATTTACCGACGGTGGCGACACCCACAATCAGCCCCAATGGCGGCAGCTTTACCAGCTCTGTTTCGGTGACGTTACAAACAGCCACGTCCGGGGCCTCAATTTATTACACCACTGACGGCACGGCGCCAACGCAATCCTCCATTCCTTACACGAGCGCAATGACGCTTACGAGCAGCGCGACGGTGAAAGCGATAGCCTTCAAGAGCGGATCCAACCCCAGCGCTCAAGCAAGTGCGTCCTTCACTCTTACTGCCATCCAGCCCTTTGATTTTTCTCTTAGCAACTCCGGGAACGTATCGGTCACGGCGGGCTCTTCGGTGAGCAATACAATCAGCGCAGCATTGGTGTCAGGGAGCACGCAGCCGGTCACATACGCAGTTGCGGGTTTGCCTTCAGGGGCCGCCGCTTCGTTTTCCTCGGCGAGTTGCAGCCCAACTTGCTCTTCGACATTGACCATCAACACTACCGGTTCAACGCCTGCGGGAAGCTCTACCATCACCGTGACAACGACCGGTGGCGGGGTAACCAAGACGACAACATTTACTTTGTTTGTGAGTTTGCCAACGGTAGCCACACCGACCATTACTCCGAACGGTGGAAGCTTTTCGGGATCTGTTTCGGTGACATTACAAACAGCGACGTCTGGGGCTTCGATTTACTACACCACTAATGGCTCGACGCCGACCCAGTCATCCACCTTATATACAGGACCTATGACTCTGACGAGCAGCGCGACCATCAAGGCAGCCGCCTTTAAAAGCGGCTCGAATCCCAGTGCGGTAGCGAGTGCCTCTTTCACCGTAGTCACACCGCCCGCTCAGCTCACATTGACCTGGCAGGATAATTCGACTAATGAGAATAATTTTGGAGTCGAAAGAAAGACGGGAACGAGCGGAACATATGCGCAGATTGCCTTGGTTTCAGCTAATACCACCTCTTATGTGGATACTAGCGTGACCCATGGGGTCACGTATTGTTATCGAGTTGATGCGCTTAACAGTGCTGGAGCATCAGCTTATACTAATGAGGTATGTGGGGCCGCCCCATAGTAAAGGAAGCAACTGTCAATATGCTGCTCAGGTCATTTAATGAAATACTACCTATCTAGGGAGAATGATAATGTTTAAAAAAGATTACTACTCAAACTATTCAAAAATGACTGTTCTCGTTCTTGCAATCACCGGTTTTGTAGTTGGAAATACTAGTGTTGGCGGGCGTGTGGCTTGGGCCGTGGACACCTACTTCAACTCGGTCGAGCCCGGATGCAATGGGTCGGATCCGAACGTCCTCATGTGCGACGACTTCGAGAGCGGCACTTGGTATACGAAAGATTGCGACGCGGCCAATTCTTCCGGTGGTCTTCTCCAAACTAAAGGCTGGTGTGGTAGTATTTACGCGAATCCGATAACACCCCCGGGTGCTGCCGTATGCGGCAATACGGGGGTCAATGGATCTAATTGCGCAGCTACCAGCGGATTTAAATCCGGCGGGCAAGGCGGTAGAAATATGGCCGATCATGACTTCGTCGGCAAGCAGGAAGTCGATGAGGTTTTCGTCCGGTATTACTACAAAGTTGATCTAGGTTATGTGTGGGGTCATGAGAAAACGCTGACGTTCAATCAATGTTGCGCAGGAATTGGCGGCATCAAATGGGGCAATGTCCATTTCCCGTGGGGCGGCACATCTATGCCGCCAGCATTTCAATTTACAGTACCCGAAGACCTTATGCAGTATCAAAATGTCGGTACTGAGCTTTCATTTCAACCGGGGAATTGGTACTTTGTCGAGGTTCGCATGAAACTGAATACCCCCGGTCAACGAAACGGTGTACTCGAAATGTGGCTTGATAATTGTGGGAGCGCGGGAACCGGCTGCACTGGCACACCAACTAAGCGCATGAGCCGCACCAATGTTCTTTATAACCGTAGCAGCACCTCTGAAAAAATTGGCTCGATCTGGTGGGAGAACTGGGCAAATCCAGGATCAACGGGGACCAATTATATAGACCAGATTAAAGTGTCCAAAGTTGGCCCGATTGGCTTTGCTGGCCAGAGTTCAAGCGGCACGCCTCTTGTCGCTCCTAATGCTCCCAGTGCATTGAGCGTTCAATAAAGAATTTTCGATTGAGATAAACTGTAACAAATTCAGAATTGAAAGAGTTAACTTTCAAAAAAAATTCACGGCATTTTAGCCGTGTTTTTTTGAGAGTTGACTTGAGGCGCGACATGCAGCGTTCCCCAAATTAACCTGCCTCCACTCACTGATTGTGATCATGTGATGTTTGTAACAATCCCATGCGTAACAACTCCGACGCGACGTGGCTAGCCGCAAGCTTATGGCCAGCAGCGTTCCAATGGCCGTCCTGCTCAAGATACAGGCCTGCGTTGCACTTTGTTTTCCATTCCGCGAAAGCCGGAAGCAAATCCACAATTTCGATTCCTTGCGTCTTGCCAAATTTGATCATCCTGGTTTGTGGTTCCCATCCTCTACCTATGACTTCTTGCCGCGAACCAGCTCTATTCGTGGCTTCTGATACAAATTGCTCGCTCGATAATTGTAATGCAAGCGGAATCAGCATAACCGCGGTTTTCGCGCCTATGGCTTTCCCTTCGCCTTGGATCGCGGCCATCTCCTGAAACGTAAGTTGCCATCCCCGGGCCATTCCGCTCGCATCGCCGCCGAATAATAAATTTTTCACATGATTGTTAAGCTGTAGCCCTGTGGTCTGAATTGCTGCACGATACCAATATTTTCGCCATAATTGGAATATGTGAAAATGAGACGCAACAAAACCCTTAAGCCGAATAGACCAATACTCCACCGTTGGAGTTTGTTGGATTGGTTTTGGCAGTAACCGACTGTCATTCAGAGTGTAAAATTGTTCCCTGAGGTTGTCACTGACGTCGTTATGAAGAGTCATCGCTACCAATACAAGATCCGGTTCCAACCGTTTCCCGTATCTCACAAGGTAGGCTAGTTCATCCTCCGTACCCCACCCACTAACCGCCACATTGATTACTTCGACATTTTGACTACCCGACTCTCGCAACCGGTCTTCCAAAAGCTTCGGAAATGACTCATCGAAGGGAACTTGCAATGCCTCCATGAAGGAATCGCCTAACAGAAGAATCCGGAACGTACCATCCTTTTTTTTGATACTATGCTCTCGATCGCGCATTCCCAAAGAGTTGATGAGAACTTCATGGCCCAAGTATTTGATCCTGCTATTCGGCCTATGAATTGCCAAACCATCTCTCGTCTGATGCCATACTCCCAGTTGCTGTGGGTAGAATAGTCTGAGGACCAACTCACTAACGACTAACATCAAACACGTAGAAACGACAAAAACGACCACATTACTAAAACTAGTCCTCCATTTTTGCGCGACCATATCTATAGCGATCGTTCTAGTCGCATCTCCTGTAATTTTGCATATAAGGAACTCGCAATAAGCAGGTTACCCTTTTCATTGGGGTGCATCGTGTCCCAAAACAATTCATTTTTGTCATGTTGATTGAATATCTCGTCTAAATCGACCACAGGCACGCCATTCTCTTGCCCCACCGCTCGGATGACGCGATTGTAAGCACGATGCAAGCTCAAAAACTTATCGATGCTGTAGGTCCCGGCAAAATACGGGAAGAAGACGTTGTGCCTTTGAAGTTGATCGCGTGTCATACCGCGGTGGACAACCGTCGGAAGAGTAAATAACATGACCTCGATCTTATTTTGTCTCAGCAGCTCGATCATCGATTTTAGATTGTCGTGGTAGAGACTTGGAACAAATTTATCGTAAATATGGAAGTCGAATTCATCGTTCGCGACTTTGGGTTGAAAGAGCCAGGGTCTCAAGTAAATAAAGATTAGTTTCTTCAAAGCTTTGACGATATAGCTTTCGTCAAGGACGGCTGCGAGCACGGAGTACTTTCCCGTATCCGATAGATTATCCGGATTCACCTTCATGAGGTCGTTCCAGCCGATGTAAATCGTTACTAGTTTAGGCTTATACGCGATAATCTCGCCCTTTATCCGAGCGAGGGCAAAACTCGAGTTGTAACCTTCTATGCCCGCGTTAATAACCTCGAATTTCGCTGGCTCTTCGGCCGAATTCAGCGATGATTGTAGTATCGCCGGGTACGCCACGTTCCAAATCCCCGTCGTAAAGGTGCACGAGTCGCCGAGAGCTATAATGCGATAAACTCCGGCTGGCGGGTGCTCGGCAAACTCCGGCCCCACGAAGCCCTTGGAATTGATGAGAAATTCCCTTCCACGGCTGGGACTGTACCTGATATTGGGCACCAACTCCGGGCGTCTGGTGGCAAAGTTATAGCGTTCGTAGGAGGTGCGAAAAAAAAAGGCCCATGTCCGAATGCCGAGTTCCAACGCCCCTAACAACAGAAATATGATAACGAAAGAGAATAAGATTTGCTTTTTCCAACTAATATTTCGCTGGTTTGGTGGCATCACCATCGTTACTCTAATGCTTCGGCTACAGATTACTTTTACGCTGCGGTCAATCGGAGGTAACGGCAAACCAAGAAGCTAGGATGGGGTCTTTGGTGCCGCGCTCCAAAATCCATTCGTAGTCGCCGTGCCTGACAAATCCAGAGTCTGCGAAAAGACTTGCAGCCGGCGTGTTCCGGTCGGTGGGCACGAAAAGCCCCACCCATCGGTGCACGTCGGGATTAGAATCGAGGACGAGACGAATTACGGCTTGCTCAAATTGGAAACCCATCGCGCGGCAACTCATAACAAAAGAGTCGAACACCGCTTCATCGCCCCGCCACTCGACGATGATGACGGCGACCAAGCCGAGGCTTCCAAACTTATCGGCTAGTTTCGTCACGTACAATCGATGGCGGTCGCTCTTCAAAAAGCCCTGCAACTGCTGGCGCGCATATCGTTTCGTCGTCGTCGTAAATTGGTTGGTTCGTTGCACGAGCTCGGTAACACGATCGAGGTCGGAAACTGCCGCGCGGCGGAACTCGATGGACAATCCTAGGCTGGCCATCATCGCCGGATAATCGAAGGCCCCGCTCAATGCCTCCTGACGCTGTGCCTGCTGACGGTAGAGCTCGGTCCGGTTGCGGGCTTCTTCCGTGTCCTTGGTATTGGGGAAGTGGAGCAATCGCTCCACCGAGCGCCAGGTAAATGGATCGGTCGAGTCGAGCACTCGAACGGCGGGCAACTGCGAACGAAACAACTCGCGCTCGGCCGGATTGTCATCTAGGAGCACAAAACTGTCGATACCCAGATCGAGCTGTTTAGCAGCGGCCGCGATGGACTCGACTTTCAGGTTCCAGTTGATCTTCAGCAAGACAAAATCTTCCTTGGCGAGCGACATTTCATTCCACCGGATCTTCTCCGGATCATTTTTACTGACCGCCACCAGTAACATGCCGTTCTCTTTTGCCCGGCGCAACAGCGCTTGGCGCTCATGATATTGTACAACCTCGCCCTCGCCCATGACGCCTTCCCACAGCGTATTGTCGAAGTCGACAGCCAACACCTTTGCCTTGCGCAATGCATGGTAGGAGGCCAAAACATCCGCATAATCTAGGGCGAGATATTCGCCGAAGCGAGCGGTGTGAAACATTGCATCCTTTGGTTGAGGCACGACGGGCGCCATGGAAGAACGGTATCCTTTGGCTCCCGCGACCGCCGCTTCATCGATCAGCAACGTGTTAGTACTATGGTTAACGAGATCCGCGATGGCACCGTTCAGGCACCTGATTGCGCGCCGATGCGCGACCGACAACGGCCCAAGCAATGGGAGCAACCGTCTGACGCGGGTAAGCGGCAGCCCGCTCGCGTTGTGAACTAAAAATGGCGCATCGGTCAGTTCCCGAAGCTCGGTGAGGAAACGCCTTATGAGTCCCACAATTGCGGTGACCCTTTGATCCAGCTCGCTCGCTCCAAGCGAACTTGCCTCACGCAAAAGAGCTGAATAGAGTGGCAGGCCTTCATAGGACAGAAAGCTAAAAGCCAGCGCGTCCATCGGCTGCTCAGCTAAAAAGTCACGAACCTGCGCCGTCGAAATGTCTCGACCGACGACGGCGCTGAAATACATGCAGCGGATGTCCGCCTCGAAGCCCCAATCGCGGCAAGAGTCCGGAAGAAACACCCGGATCTCGTTCATAAGACAATCCCCCAATCCCAGGAGCCGAACGGCATTGGGGCGGGGCTGCAACAATGGCGCGTGCAGATCGCTTAGCTCTTGCGCGAGCCATTCTCGAACGCTCGGGTGCGCGCCGGCGAGCACGGCTTCCTCGTCCACCGGAAGAATCTCGCCAAAGAAACTCGCCTTGTCGCTCGGTGACGCCTGGTGCGGCGCATAGCGAAGACGTTCATCGCGATAGACAGCGCACCATCGCGGCTCGCCGGTGGCAAGCCAGCCCGTCAAGAGATCGAGTAGCGGGCCGACAAAAGCCTGTTCAAAGTACGCACTCTCTTGACCGTTTACTCCAGCAACTTGCCAACGGCTCAAGCGCTCGCGGTTGAACTGGGTTTCGGTCCAAGCGCGAACGATACGATCTCGATTGGCGCCTACGTGTTGCTGCAGGGCGCGGCGCACCGTGTCAGTGAGTGGTTTCTGAGATGGATCTGCGTTCCTCATACATTTTTATCAGGCGACAACCGGAAGAGTTGTATTCTGACAGTCCGGAAAGCAACATAGGAGTCCTCAATGACGAACTCTAACGCGCACATTGGTCACAGTAGCTTTGTCCAAACGACGCAACAGGTCTGTCATTGTCATCAGAATACCTATTGTTGATGCAGTCACCACTCTGCAACCAAGCCGTTACTTCTTTTGAAATATCCATATGGGCCCGGGATCCAGCAGAGACGAGGGAAGCCCTATCATGCTAAACAGATGATGTCTGAACCTGGATTGCTCCGGAACAAGACGATAGCCACGAATCGGTTTCACGAGTTCGAAATATCCCAATCCCCTCCATCCACTGCTGTCCCAATCCAGACGATTCGGATTAAACCGACGGCGGCAAACCGCTCGCCAATGAGCCAAACCAGAAGGTAACCAGTGATTGAACCAGAGAGATGTCGTATGGACTTCTTTAGGAAAATATTTGTTTGGAGTTTCACTGATCATGAGATGACCGCCGGGCGCGAGAACGCGCCAGAGCTCTCGAATATAAGGGTCTCTCGGCTGTGGAATGTGCTCGAGAACGCCGTTGGCAAGAATGAACATAAACTCACCATCGACGAACGGTAGCGCCGCTGTATCCGCAGCATGGATGAGCAAGGCTTGGGCGCCAGGGATCGCCTTCGCAAGCAGTCTGTGGCCCTGTTCGATCCGCTCTCGGCTCGGCTCTATGCCGACGACTTCACGCGCACCCAGAGAGATTAAAGCGATCATCGACGTCCCCCAAGAGGCGCCGAAGTCAAGTACACGGTGACCGGCGAATAGAGATTTCCTTTCGGACAGCGTATTAAACAGGTTTTCGTACCGTCCACGCTCCGTCTCGGATGGAAGTAGTGGCAGAATAGAATCTGCAATCGTTGGGGGAATCATGTTACCCATTGGCTCTCAGCTCTCACTACAGAGCTTCTCCCACGCGTGTCAGCATTAGTGTCCCTCTCGCCGCATAACGGCTCTGCCTAGCGACACCTCCTGCTCCAGATCATTGTCGCCGCCGGAGTTGGAAATCGGTATCCATGATACTACATTGGCCAAGGATAGCTCTAGGACCGATCTTGATTTCTCGTTGGTATCCGAAGCGCGTGCCATTCAGAAACGACGCGTTCCCAATCTCGATCGTGGCGTCCGGCGCGTAAGTCCATGGCGTCGCAGTCATCCCGACCCGTGCGTTGTCGCCGAAGATTACACGTCCAGGCCCTCGGACGATTAGCTTGCCGTCGATTCGCAGGTTACGACCGGCTTCAAACCGAACACCGCGGATATGACACGCGATTCTGCACGAGATTCCTCTTGCGAGAGCAAGCCCTTCTCGCACCGCAAGACCGGGGTGCGCCAACCCTTCACTGATCACTGTCAACCAGGCTCGCGAGTTCATCATTGGGCTACCGGGTATCCTTGATGTTCAGCTCTCATCGCGTAAATCTTAGATCCGTGGACGAAACCGCTCGACGGTCACTGGTCTCCGCCATTATCCTGGGGGGTCTCGTCTGGACAGCGATCCTCATCGTTCTTCCGGATGGTCTACCCGGGTGGACTAGCCGCCATCACTTGCTGCTCTTTCCCACTCTCATGTGCGAGACTCAGCTGCGATAGCGCATCAAGAAGGATATTCGCTTGTCGTCGCCGGCTGAACCGGTCGTCGGCCACTGCGCGGACCGGACGCACGCCGCTGCGATACTCCTGGTAACGCCGCTGGATCGCCGTCGCGATCGCTGCCGTATCATTCGGCGCCAGTATATCGGCGCCGGTGCCATGCAGAAGCCGCTCGGCCGCGCTACCTGGATCGGCCAGCGCGAGCAGCCACGCGTCAAAACGAACGTACTCGAATATCTTCGCCGGGACCGTGCTCGTATCCCAACCGGGGAAGCTCACAAGCATCGTTGCGCGTGACAAGAATTGCAGAGCTTCCTCGTGCGGGCGGGCCGCTGTTGTCGAGAGAAAATCGGCGATACCCTCCTCGCTCGCCATCGCAGTGAGCGAATCCTGACCCGGCACATCTCCCCCCATGAATTCGATGCCGAACTCCGCCGGTGTCGGCCCGAGATCGCGTATCACCCGCGCGGCCGCCTGGAATAGGATTCGCGGGTGGCGCTCTCGGTAAATCGTGCCGGCATAGGCGATCGTAAAACGATGATCAGAGCGGGAACGTGGGAGCGGATAATCGTCGGAGCCGTTCATGACAGTGATGAGCCGCTCCCGCGCCCCGGGGTAGGCGGAGGCCAGCGCCTGCTGGGCTGCTTCCGTGTTCGCCACAATAAGCGAGGCCTGATCGATGGCGGCACTCTCGTAGCGCCGCGCCAAACGGAACCAGAGCGGGCTCGCCACGCTCTCATGAACCCTCTCACTAAGACTCCATGGGTCACGCATATCCATCACGAAGGGGAGACCGGTACGCAGTGATATTTCACGGCCCGCCTCGTGCGTCAGGTGCGGCGGCCCAGACGTGACTACGGCGAAATGCACTCCAGGCTCGAAGATTGTCTGTGCCAGCGCCGCGACTCGTTGCGCCCAAGCAAGGTACCCGGCGCCATGGACCCATGTCCAGTAAGCCCGCCGGAGCCCCCGCGAGGAATAGAGTTGCCATCGAACTTCCGATCGCTCGACTAATTCGGACTGGTTAGAGCTCCGGTCGCCCCCCCCATTTGGTCCGAGCCCACCACTGGCACCGTTAGGTCCTCCCAGGATGCCAGTCAGGCCACGATAGCTACGCCAAATCAGGGGCTCCAGGCGCACGATTGGGAGTTCGACCTCCGGAACACCGAACACGCGGACCCCGGCCGGTAAGGTATCGAGGCGCTGCAAGTCGAATCGATCGGGCGGGGCGCGCGTGACGACGTCGAGCCCCCAACCGCGTTCGGCGACCAGCGGCGCGAACCGCTCCCAGCGCTGCGCACCGATCGTCGGATCCGGAGGAAAGTGGAAACTAACGAGTAAAATGCAAGGTCCGGTTCGCATCCCGTGCCCGCATCGCATCACAACCAAATCGTCGGGTCGGGCGCTTTCTATGGCTGCACCGTCCTCGCACATGAAAGCTGATTCACCGGCGACCTCGGGAACGCTGTCCGGATGAACGGGCTCGCCGCCTCGACAAAATCCTGCGACATCGTTAGATTCCCAGAGCTTGTCAGGTGGGCGTCGTCGAGAAACACCTCGAGTGGGAGGTTGTTCGACAGGTAACTTACGGGTTTGCCGGCAGCTCGCGCGTGCGCGGCGATTTGCTGCATTCGCGCGGCCAGCCGCCGTCGGTAGTTCTCCGTGGTCCCGGCGTCTTTTATCCAATAGGTTTTTTCAGGAGGGTCAGAAGATTTGTTTCGCATGCTTAGTGCCGAGGGAGGCGTCGAAAGTATGACCGCCGCGCCTATACTCGATGCAAGCCCAACGGTTCGTTCTACGTTCACGGCGAAGTAGTCGATCGCAGAGTCGTGCGGCTCCACGGCTCGTATCACCTTTACCTGCTGCCGCTGCTGCAATAGCTCACGAATAAATCCCGGTAGACGAGCAAGATACAAGTAGTGGTTGGCCAACGTCTGAAGACTAACCCCGTGCGTCGCTTCTTCTCGCATTTGCTGCATTACGTTTTCCCAAAACAGGGTCCTGGGGTCGGGGGGAGCTGACAAGTTATCAAATTGTGCATTGCGAACATCGTTGATTCCCGAATTAACTATCACCAGATTCGGCTTCAGCTTGGTCCCGTCCACGCGCATCCGCTCATAATCTTGATAAGAGTCGTAGCCTCCCAACGCGAGATTCACCACCTCGAAACAGAGACCCGGAAATCGTTCCGGCAACAACCTACGCATGTGAGCATCGATCGTGGAATCGTCATTCACCCCGTAACCATTGGTCGTAGATCCTCCCAAAAGTACGATGCGATAGGTCCCCTTGGGCTTATCGACGTTGACCAGGGGTCCTCGATAGCCCATCGAGTTTGCGGTTGTACTAGTCCCATTTAGAAACTTCTCAGTTATCCCTGCCCTTTGCCGATATCCGAAGTTACCGTACGGTCCGTAGACGACCCCCAAGGGGTCCCTTGAAGCGAGCCGGCGACCCGCGCTGCCTCCCAAGAACGAGTAGCTGCGGGCGATAGCTTCGGCCAGCAGCGTCCCAACCACCACACACAGGACCGCGAAAATCGTTCGCTTAACAAACTTACCCCGCCCCACTATACTCTCGGCCTCGCGGCGCTCGCGATCTGCGAACTCCAAGATAAATTCTCCCCGGCATTGCTTTTCGTGGCCTGTTCGCTTGGACTCGCCAGTCCGCCAAGTACATATGCGATCGTCACCAGCGACCAAAACCAGTGAATATACAATTGATTATAAAAAAAGCCGCTGGCCAGGTAACCTATCATCGCTCCCTCCAGTCCGCGCGAGATCATGCGCATATCCAGGGTATCTCCTCCAGGCCCTCTCCATGGCACAATTTTGCCTGCAGCTTCGATATGCCTGGTTCGGCGGAAGAAGCCAAAGATCATCACAATCCAAAGCATTATCCCGATGATCCCTTCCTCGACAAGAATCTGGAAGTAAGCATTATGAACTCCCATGTTATAGAGTTGCGCCGGGTCCGACCACACTCCACGTATCGAGTCAAAGTCCGTGATCTTGGCAGCTATGATGCCGAAGTTAGCCGCGCCGACGCCGTACACCGGGCTCTGTTGGAACACATTCCACGCCAATCGCCATAGGGTCTCACGCACCAGATCGCCTTCCGACGAGCTTTGTATTTCCGCGATGTATGAGTCCAGCGGAAAGATCATAGAGGCCACCGACAACAGCAAAGCAGCCGCTATCGTCAAACCGGCTATTGTCCGAAATTTATGTGGAGAGCGCATAACCAAATAGAGCAGCACCGACGTACCAGCCAGGGCTGCTCCTCGCGCAAACGACACCATCAATCCCAGAACACTGAGAAAAAAAATCCCTCGAGCGATCCATCGCCAGCGTCGAGACGACGTGGCCAGGGCGAAATAGTACGAAAACGAGATCGATATGACCATCAGGGGTCCGTAAGAGTCCTCGTTCGCCATGAGCGGATGCCATACGACGCGCCCGCCGGGTATCCCCTGGACGCCAAACCAAGCAAAGCTTAGCAAGTAGAGCTTCAAGACAGAGATCATTTTGGACGGGGTATCCAGAAACGTGACACTACTGGCCAAAAGGATTGTCATGTAGAGCATGAACTTGAACGCACCGCGGGCGTAACCGGCATTTTCCGCAAACACCGACGCTCCTAAGTGCAACAACACGAATAGGATCAAGGGCCAATAGACAAGGCGCTTGTCATTCCGATTGAAGATGACCAGCAGGGCAAGCACGGGCACAACAAGCATTGGGAGGCGATATAACGGAGCGCCAGTCATCTCGTAGAGGAACCAGTCCACCTCGAAGATCATGAGCACCCAAAATGCTTGAACCAAGAAAAGCGGAAACGGCTTCGACCTTCCGATGACGTCCTCGCGCGACTGGTCGAGCTTTGGCATGACCTCACGCCGACCGTCAATTTGCTGTGCGTGCGGATACATTTAAATCAATGCGCAATGATCGAAAGAATCTTTAACGCTTCCGGTTGTGGGAAGTATTCCTTCGCTGACTCAGGCTCACGGGAAGTCCTCATTCCGATCTCACAGGATCTTCGCGCAATGGGAGATCATTTTATTGACAACAGTGTCCCAGTTTAACGCGCTCCTTACCCTTTCGAAGCCATGATTCCCCATATTTCTAGACAAAGTCTGGTCTTTTAGACGCATGATTATCCGATCCGCCAACACGTTGGGATCATTGGGCGGAACCAAAAATCCGCCTTTCTCCTGCTCGATGATCTCCGGCATCGCGCAGATGTCGGTGCCGATGCAGGGATTTTTGAACGCAAAGGCCTCAGCAAATACAATTCCAAAAGGTTCGAAAAAAGACGGGAGCACGAACAGCGACGCCTCGCGGAAAAATTTTGAAAGTTCCTTTGGATCGGTCACTCCGCCCTTCATCTCAACGCTGTCCTGCCGAAAATCGAGATTAGGACCGACTATAATCAGTCCCGCGCCCCTGATCTCCTTCTTGACCGTCTTGAAGGTTTGCAACAATACCGGCCCGCCTTTTCTTTCGAATTCGTTTCCAACAAAAAGGACCGTTTTCCCATCGTAGTTTTTGTCGAAGTCTTCTGCTCGTAAGTTCGTCCCGGCATACTTCGTGACGATTTTCTGCTCCGAAATTCCAAAGTCCCGTATGAGAGAATTTTTCAGCCAATCGCTCATCACAAAAATCACAGACGCCCTTTTTTAAACCATACTTTCTTGAGAGATGGTTTCTTGAAGTCTCTTTCCTTGATAGTGAGCCCCATGAGCCAAAGAACCGCCACGCGCGGACAGGATGACATTGCTGTCATGATATCTGACGAAGGGAACATCCGGCACTTTCCCCGGCATGAACATCGCCCCGTCTTGATAGATCAAATCATAACCGAACCTCACCTCACCCAGTTTCCGCTCCGCCATAAGCGTCCGGGCTCGAAAAGCGCTAGGACTCTGATGAAGTTTGTTCCCCCACCTACGCCGATTGAAGGAAAAAGTCGCTAATGCCAGCAAGATCTTTTGTGCCCCGCGAAGATCCAAATCAAATACATCGATGAGCTCGCACTTTTCTCAAAGCCTTGAGAAAACATTATAGTTAACCCTGGATCGGCTAGATTTACTGAACGGGTCCCCTAATGTAAGCCCGACGAATCTGACTTTGCGATTCATATTGTGACGTCGGTAAGACTTTGACTCGTCGAAAAATCAGTGCGGTATCGAAAGCCATACCCCAAGTGCAGCACCAAGCACGTTATTGCAGATGTCTGTCGTTGAGGGATTCCGATTGTGGCAATACACTTGAAAGAATTCGACCGAGGTGGAGAGCATAGCCGAGGCTAGAAACGCGAGGCTCCAGACTTTCTTGCCGGACGCCCCGCGCGAGGCATGTCCAAGGAAAAACCCAAACGGAACAAACAGAGCAATATTGGCGAGAAGATCCTCTACGGCAAACCGGTGATCATTGAACGGTATCCAATTCACCAGATCCCAATGGGAGTGACCTACGTAATTCTCCCAGGGCATGGTGGTCAACCCAAGGATTCCTAAAATCCACACTAGCCAAATCTGCCACCACATCCTCGAGCGCGGGGATCGTCGTTCAGCTTTGTTGGCTGATTCGATTAATGTAGAGCAAAAGGTCACAATATTCTTGATCCGAAGCAAAGGCCAAATGTATCTTATGGTTTGCATTGTCGCCTATCGTTGGTTTCGAGCTAACTCGAAGAACGTGCTTGTCCTCGATCGTCTGTCGTTTTTGTGCATACATTCCCGCTTTTAGCTCGCGGAGCTGACTTTGAACGATAGATATAATGCTGCTCCCATTCTTGAAAACAAATAATGGCCCACAACCGTACCTCGTGGTTTACTTTGCCACTGATATGCTCCTCCACGAGTCTTCTGACTGCGGCGTGGTCCAACCAGGGAGATTCTCGCCAACTCTTACTCTCGGTAAGATCCAAGAGCATAGATTTTAGCGGTCCCCGTAGCCAAGCCACCATCGGAACCGAAAATCCTTGCTTGGGCCGGCGCAGGTGTTGCTTGGGTAACCAGGGAGCGATCGCTTTCCGAAAGAGAATCTTATTCTTAAAACCACGTACTTTTAGCCGGGCAGGTATCTGAGCGACAAATTCAACCAATTTATGATCCAAAAAGGGCACCCGTACTTCAAGGGAGTGCGCCATACTTATTCGATCGGTCAAGGTCAGGATATCGTCTGGGAGATAGGAATATAGGTCAGTAAATAGAGCCAAATCCAGTGCATCGCAAATCGACAGCGCGCTGATGATGCGGTTATATTGAGAGTTTTTGAGATCTAATGACGCGTGAAGATCAGGGTGGAGGATCTCTCTAACATCATGAAAGGCCGCAATGAAACTTCGGTATCGGTCGGTCAGAGACATCTCGCTTGCGGCTACAAACCGCTTTACCCTATCGCTGAAATAAGACGATCCATTTCCGTCTGGCAACTTTCGAACTAAACTGGCAATCGCCGAACGCGCGGGTAATCCGATGCGCTGATATTGCTTACTCAATTCCAGACCGACATAACGAGGATACCCGCCGAATAGCTCGTCCCCACCTAAACCGGAAAGGACGACCTTGATGTGGCGAGCAGTCTCGTGACAGACTAGCCAATTGGGGATCGCAGAAGAATCAGCGAAGGGCTCGTCAAACGCCTTGGCGATGCGGGGCAAAACGTCTGCCACATCGGCTTCAATTAGACACTCGTGATGGAGCGTTGAGTAACGATTTGCAATGGTCTTAGCTGGCAATCGTTCATCAAATCTTCCCGAGGCAGTGGCGAAGCCCACGGTAAAAGTGCGGATCGGTTCAGGTGACGCGTGTGCCATCAACGCAACTAAAGCTCCAGAGTCTAAGCCTCCGCTCAAGAATGCGCCTACAGGTACATCAGCGACTAAGTGGCTATCGACCGCGTCTCGAAGGTGACCTCGCAATTCCTCCATCCACTCATCGTCGGTCCGACTGTGATCCGGATTAGGTTGCACTTGCCAATATCGACGCGCCTCCAGTTTACCCTCCCGATACACGAGGAGATGAGCTGGAGAAAGTTTCCTAACGGATTTGAAGATGGATAGGTCCCCAGGCACGCAAAGATGCGTAAAGTACTCGGCTAGAGCCTGAGGGTCTAAATCGCGCGATATCCCGGGATGTACCAACAATGCTTTTAGCTCTGAAGCAAACAATAGACCCTCAGAAGTTTGGGCGTAATAAAGCGGTTTGATTCCCAAGCGATCGCGGGCCAGAGTTAACGTCCGCTTGCGAGCGTCCCAAATCGCAAAGGCGAACATTCCGCGGAGACGTTGGACGCAATTCTCTCCTAGTTCTTCAAAGAGGTGGACG
>Ga0114129_10007277_pt1 | contig 15754 bp, 12 predicted proteins | sample RhiMetdeltSRZDD1_FD_80071 | JGI IMG/M metagenome (GOLD analysis project Ga0114129, IMG submission 80071) | Populus rhizosphere microbial communities from Tennessee, USA - Rhizosphere MetaG P. deltoides SRZDD1 (version 2) (version 2) | ecosystem: Host-associated > Plants > Roots > Rhizosphere >... | reverse complement strand
GCTTGCGCTCGATCTGTTGATCGGACGCGCGCGCGTCGTCGAAATCACGAAGCGCGGCGGCATTGGTAAAGACGAGCTCGCCGCGGCCGGCCTGCGTGAAGACATTCGCGTGCTGCTCAAGACAACGAACTCGGCACTCTGGAACGGTGAAGGGTTCCATCAGGACTACACCTACGTCACCGAAGACGGTGCGCGCTATCTCGTCGATCAGGGTGTGAAGGTTGTGGGGATTGATTACTTGTCGGTCGAGCAGTTCAAAAAGGCGGGTGCGCCCGCTCATCGCGCGCTGTTGTCGGGGTCGGTCGTCATTATCGAAGGCCTGAACCTTGCGGAAGCGGAAGCCGGCATGTACGAGATGTACTGCCTGCCGCTGAAAATCGCGGGCAGTGACGGCGCACCAGCCCGTGTGGTTTTGAAGCGCTAGGCGCACCGGAGGAAGGTCACTTGCTCGACGATGTCCTGGTGATGGTGCTGGCTGGAGGAGTCGGGGAACGTCTCTATCCGTTGACGAAAGAACGAGCCAAACCAGCGGTGTACTTTGGCGGTCCCTACCGCATCATCGACTTCACGCTGAGCAATTGCATCAACTCCGGTCTGCGGAAGATCTTCATTGCGCTGCAGTACAAATCACTCTCGCTCAGCAGACATATCCGGATGGGATGGAGTGTCGTTGCCGACGAACTCGGGGAATTCATCGAGATCCTGAGTCCGCAGAAGCGTGTCGGCGAACACTGGTACCTCGGGACCGCCGACGCGGTGTATCAGAACCTGTATTCGATCCTTCGAGAGAATCCACGCCACCTGATCCTGCTCTCAGGCGATCACGTCTACAAGATGGACTACGCGAAGATGCTGCGCTTGCATCGTGAGCGAGGGGCCGGCGCAACCATTGCGGCTATCGAAGTGCCTTCGGAAGAAGCGCAGCGTTTCGGCGTTCTCCAGGTGGACAAGGAAGAGCGCCTGACTGGCTTTCTCGAGAAACCGAAAAATCTGCCGGCCGGCGAACAGGTGCTCGCATCGCTCGGGATTTATATCTTCGAGATGGACGTGCTCGTCCCTGCTCTCGAGGCGGACGCGCGCACCAACTCGACGCACGATTTCGGCAAGGACATCCTCCCGTCGCTCATCTCCAAGGTTCCCGTTTACGTCTACCGTTTCTACGACGAGAACAAGAAGGCGGCGAAATACTGGCGCGACATCGGAACCATTGACGCGTACTACGACGCGAACATGGATCTGTGCCACGTCAACCCCGATTTCAACCTTTACGACCCGGAATGGCCGCTGCGCACCTACCAGGTTCAGGCACCCCCCGCGAAGTTCGTCTTCGCCGACGAAGGTCGCCGGTGCGGACAGGCCCTTGACTCGATCATTTCCGCCGGGTGCATCATTTCAGGCAGCCGGATCACCGGCAGCGTTCTTTGCCCCAACGTTCGCGTCCACAGTTTCTGCGACATCGATCAAAGCATCCTGATGCCCGGCGTGCGCGTCGGGCGCCACGCGCGGATCCGCCGCGCCATCGTCGATCGCGATGTCTTCGTTCCTCGCGGCGCGCTCATCGGCTTCCACGAGGAAGAGGATCGACGGCGCCACACCGTCAGCGACAACGGGATCGTGGTCGTGACGACCGACGACGAGCCTTTCATTTCCGACATTTCAACGGAAGCGCTTCGGATCGAGGAAGAGTTTGATAAGCGGGGGAATGTGGGGCTGTAGGAAGGACGGACAGTGAAGATACAGACAGTAAAGGGACGCGAAATTCTCGATTCGCGTGGGAATCCGACAGTTGAAGTTGATGTGACGCTCGACGGGGGAGCGTTCGGACGTGCGGCGGTTCCGTCGGGTGCCTCGACCGGGCAGCGCGAAGCACTCGAGCTGCGCGACGGCGACAAGAAACGCTATCTCGGCAAGGGAGCGACCAAAGCGGTCTCGAACGTTAACAGCGAACTCGCGAAAAAGCTGGTCGGACTCGAAGCCGATCAGCTCGCGATCGACAAGTTGATGATTGACCTTGACGGAACGCCGAACAAGGGGCGACTCGGGGCAAATGCCTTGCTCGGGGTTTCGATGGCGCTTGCAAAAGCCAATGCCGCCGCTGCAGGCGTGCCGCTGTACAAGCACGCGGCCCGTCTCTATGGATCCGAGGGCGGTACCGTACTGCCGGTGCCGATGATGAACATTTTGAACGGCGGCGCTCACGCCGACAGCAGCGTGGATTTCCAGGAATTCATGGTGATGCCCGTCGGCGCGTCGAGTTTTGCCGAAGCGGTGCGCTGCGGCGCCGAGATCTTCCACACGCTTCGCGGCATCCTCAAAAAGAAGGGACATTCGACCGGCGTCGGCGACGAAGGGGGATTTGCACCAAGCCTTTCATCGAATCAAGAAGCGCTCGATGTCGTTCTCGAGGCCGTGGTCCAAGCGGGATACAAGCCGGGCGAAACGGTCCATCTCGCGCTCGACGTTGCGTCGAGCGAGCTGTGGAACGAGGACCAGAAGAATTACGAATTCAAGAAATCGAAAGACAAAACACGCAGCGCCGACGAGATGGTGAAGCTCTACCAGGATTGGGTCCGGCAGTATCCAATCATCTCAATCGAGGACGGCCTTGCCGAAGGCGACTGGGAGGGATGGAAAGCGCTCACCAACGCGCTCGGCGCGCGAGTGCAGCTGGTCGGCGACGACGTGTTCGTCACCAATCCAGAGATCCTCCGCCGCGGAATCAGCGAGAAGATCGGCAATGCGCTGCTCGTCAAACTGAATCAAATCGGTACCGTCAGCGAAACACTCGACGCGGTGGCGATGGCACGCGACGCTGGATATGCCAGCGTGATCTCTCATCGCTCCGGCGAAACGGAAGACACGACAATTGCTGATCTCGCTGTAGCGACCAACGCCGGACAGATCAAAACCGGCTCGGCCTCCCGCACCGATCGTGTCGCCAAGTACAACCAGTTGCTTCGAATCGAGGAGCAGCTTGGATCCGCCGGTCGCTATGCCGGCAGGTCGGCGATTCGACAGCTCGGAGCCCGGTGATGTTCAAGCTCGTACTGTTGCGCCACGGCGAAAGCACCTGGAACAAGGAAAACCGGTTCACCGGGTGGACCGACGTCGATCTTTCGGAGAAGGGCCGACAGGAAGCGGCGGACGCGGGACGTCTCCTCAAAGAAGGAGGCTACGTCTTCGACGTCGCGTTCACGTCGGTGTTGAAGCGCGCGATCCGCACCCTCTGGATCACGCTCGACGCGCTCGATCTGATGTGGATTCCCGTGACCAAGAACTGGCGCCTCAACGAGCGCCACTATGGAGCGCTGCAAGGACTCAACAAAGCGGAGACCGCCGCCAAGCACGGCGATGCGCAGGTCAAGATCTGGCGACGTAGCTACGACATTCCACCTCCGCCGCTCAGTCCCGACGATGAACGCCATTCCGGCCGCGATCCGCGATACGCGAGTCTGCGCCGTGAGGAGGTTCCCCTGACGGAGTCTTTGAAGGACACCGTCGCCCGGTTCCTTCCCTACTGGCACGAGACGATTGCGCCAGCAGTCACGTCACGGCAGCGGGTGATCATTGCCGCCCACGGCAACAGCCTTCGCGCGCTGGTCAAATATCTCGACAACGTTGCAGATGACGAGATCGTCGAGCTGAACATTCCGACGGGCATCCCTCTGGTCTACGAGCTGGATGATTCGCTTCGGCCGATCCGCCATTACTATCTCGGTGATCCGGAAGCAGCCGCGCGCGCCGCGGCGAGTGTCGCCGCACAGACAGCGCGGAAGTAGCTGGCGCGGTCTAACCACCTGCGCCAAGGCTACGGTGGTCCGCCGTAGCTTCGGCGAAGGCGGAAGACCGCGCGCTACGCCCCGGATCCCGGATCCCGGATCCCGAACACATCGCGAAGTGCACAGCGCGCCGCGTGATATCCGCACATCCCATGCACCGCAACTCCGGGCGGCGTCGACGCCGAGCAAAGATAGAGCCCTCGCTTCGGCGTGCGATACCACCGCCACGTCGGGCGCGCAACCATCTGCCACAGGTCGGTCACTCCCATCGCAATATCACCACCGACCAGATTGGGATTGCGCGTCTCGAGATCGGCCGGGGTCATGACGTGTCGCGCCAGAATGCGTTCGCGGAAACCCGGGGCAAACCGCTCGATCTGTCCCTCGATCGCCGGCAGCATGTCGATCGTCGATCCATTCGGCACGTGGCAGTATGCCCATGCGGTGTGCTTGCCGGCCGGCGCTCGAGTGTCGTCGAACAGCGTGGACTGCACCAAGAGAACGAACGGCGCTGTCGGCACCCGACCGCCCCATGCGTCGCGCTCCGCCCCTTCGATCTCCTGGAACGTTCCGCCGAGATGCACGGTTCCGGCGCGGACAACCGTCGCATCCGTCCACGGAATTGAATCGTCGAGTGCCCAATCGACTTTGAACGTCCCCATGCCGTAGCGGTAATTCGCAAGCTTCTGCTTGTACCGTTCCGGAAGTTGTCGACCGGCGATGCGCGCGAACGGACGCGGCGACAGGTCGCACAGGATCGCTTTCGCGGGCGGCAATTGCTCGAGCGCAGTCACCGCCGTGCCGGTCACGACCTCACCGCCAAGTGATCGCAGATAGGACCCAAGGGCGTCGGCAAGCTTCTGCGCCCCACCGCGTGGAAATGGCCATCCGACAACGTGCGCGAGCGCACCGAGCACGAGGCCGATCCCGCCGGACGGAAACATATCGAGCGGCACCATTCCATGTGCCGCGATCCCGGCGAGGAGCCCGCGCGCCCGCTCCGTGGAAAACTGACGTCGCGCCAGGCGATCGGCACTCTGAAGTGCCTTGAGCCCGAATCGCGCGAGGGCGAACGGATGATGCGGAAGCGCGGGCGGCCCGAGAACAATTTCCTCGATTCGCGACCAGAGATCAGCGATCCCGCCGAAAAGATATCGATAGCTGTCGGCGTCGGCACCAAGCGCCTGCGCCGTGTCGGGGACCGATCGCATGACTAACACGGCCGGCATGGCGTCGAATGGGTGCGCGATCATTGCCGTCGGTTCAATCCAGGTCAGACCATGATCGCGAAGCGGAAGGCTGCGAAAAAACGGCGACGCGGCCGCCATTGGATGGACCGTGGAGCACACGTCGTGCACGAAGCCCGGCAGTGTCAACTCCGCCGAGCGGCACCCGCCGCCAATCGTGTCCTGCGCCTCGTAGACGACGACGTAAAGCCCCGCGCGGGCGAGTTCGATCGCGGCGGCAAGACCATTCGGCCCGGCCCCGACAACAATCGCATCTATATCGGCCACGTCTTTGTTACATTTCTTCCATTGCCAGCGCTCGCTCCCTTCGCTCGCGCCGATTGATCGTTACAACCGGGTTCTTGGTTGCGGTTACAAAAAATGTCTGACGAGCCTTACTGGTATTCGCGGTTCGTCTTCGAGCGAGGGCTCTCGCTGATCTATCTCGTCGCCTTTATCGCCGTCGTCAATCAGTTCATTCCCCTGCTTGGTGAACGCGGCCTGCTTCCCGTTCCACGATTCACCGAAGCCGTGCCATTCCGTGTCTCCCCGAGCTTGTTCTACTTTCACCCGACGGACGTCGCGTTTCGCGTCGCCGGCTGGCTCGGCATCCTTCTTTCGATCGTCGCTCTGACCGGCATTGTTCAGCATAGAAGCGCGCTGGCAGGCGCGGCCGTGTGGGCACTTCTGTGGGCTTTGTATCTGTCGTTCGTCAATGTCGGCCAGACATTTTACGGATTCGGCTGGGAATCGCTGCTTCTCGAGCTCGGATTCTTCACGATCTTTGCCGGGGCCAGTACCACACCGCCGTCACTCATCCTGAACTGGATCTATCGCTGGACGCTGTTCCGGTTGATGTTTGGTGCCGGACTGATCAAGCTTCGCGGCGACCAGTGCTGGCGCGATCTGACCTGCCTGGATTACTACTTTGAAACGCAGCCCATTCCGAATCCGCTCAGCTGGTCTTTCCACTGGTTGCCGCGGCCGGTCCTGCACGGCGGTGTGGCGTTCAATCATTTCGCCGAGCTGATCGTACCGTTCGGCTATTTCCTGCCGCAGCCGTTTGCCGGGATCGCGGGCCTCATCACGATCGTCTTTCAACTCACACTCATCGTCAGCGGCAATCTGTCGTGGTTGAACTGGCTGACCATCGTGGTCGCGTTCACCACTCTCGACCAGCGCTTTTTCGCGTGGCTTCCCGCCGTTCCGGCGCTGCACCCGATGCCAGTCGTGCAGCGCTGGGCGATCGCGGCGCTCGCCGCGCTCGCCGCCGTCCTCAGCATCTCGCCGGTGGTGAACATGCTCTCGCCCAACCAGGTGATGAATACGTCGTTCAATCCGTTGCAGATCGTCAATACCTACGGCGCCTTCGGCAGCATCACGCGCGAGCGTTACGAGATTGTCATCGAGGGCACGACTGAAGATGCGCCGACGGATAAAACGACATGGCGGGAATACGAGTTCAAAGGGAAGCCCGGCGACCCGGCGCGGAAACCAATCCAGATTGCGCCATACCATTTACGGCTCGATTGGCTCATGTGGTTTGCAGCGATGGGACCGGCTTCCGATCAGGGATGGTTCTCCACGCTGATCGCAAAGCTGCTTCAGGGGGACAAGGCAACAATCGGCCTGCTTGCGGCCGATCCGTTTCCCGATCGGCCGCCTCGCTGGATCCGCGCGCGGCTGTATCGATACACATTTACGACGCGCGAGGAACACGAGCAATCGGGCCGATGGTGGAACCGCACGTTCGTGTCGGACTACTTTCCGGCAGTGCAACTACGACGCTGACCAAGTCGGGATCCGGGTGTGGAATCCGGGATCCGTTTTCAGCGATTGATCGTGCGCATTCCTCCCTCGGGATACCGATTCCCGGCGACGGCGGCGCCAACCGAGTCGAGCGCGTCCAGTTCATCAGGCGACAACGTGATGGCAACAGCGGCGGCGTTTTCTTCGACCCGTTCTGCGCGTGTCGAGCCGGGAATCGGAACGATGTCCTGACCGCGCGAGAGCAGCCACGCAATCGCGAGCTGCGCGGGGGTGCAGCTCTTCTTTCTCGCAATCGCCTCCACGCGCGCAACCAGATCCAGATTCCTCTGAAAGTTCTCACCCTGGAAACGCGGATTGTTCCGGCGCCAGTCATTGGGTGCGAGATCGTCGGGCGAACGGAATCGACCGGTCAGAAACCCGCGACCGAGAGGACTATAGGCGACAAACCCGATTCCTAACTCACGACATGTCGGTAGCGGACCGTCTTCGGGATCGCGTGTCCACAACGAGTATTCAGTCTGCAACGCGGTGATCGGATGCACTGCGTGCGCGCGGCGAATCGTCGCCGGCGCCGCTTCAGACAGGCCGAGATATCGAATCTTTCCCGCCTTGACCAGTTCGGCCATCGCGCCAACGGTGTCTTCGATCGGCGTCTCGACATCGACGCGGTGCTGGTAATAGAGGTCGATGACGTCGACACCCAGCCGTTTCAAGGACGCGTCGCACGCGCCGCGAACGTATTCCGGACGTCCGTTGACACCGAGAAACTTGCCATCCTCCGTGCGCACGTTGCCGAACTTCGTCGCGAGGAAGACCTCCGCACGGCGGTCGCGAATCGCGCGACCCACGAGGCGTTCATTCGCGAATGGTCCGTAGATGTCGGCGGTGTCGAGGAAATCAATCCCGAGATCGAGCGCGCGATGAATCGTTGCGATGGATCGGACTTCGTCGGCGCCACCATAGAAATCCGACATGCCCATACAACCGAGGCCGATTGCAGAAACAGAAGGGCCGCCGCGGCCGAGCTGGCGACGGCTGAGACGAACGAGATGATGTGACTCCATCGTTCGAGTCTACGCTCCGCCGGCGGCAAATAAAAAGGGCCGCGGGGCATATGCCACGCGGCCCGGAGAATTCGCGAAGTCGGGGATCTACTCGACTTCTTTTTCCTGTGTTTCGTCCGCCGCAATGCGCAGCGAGCGAAGGAAGCGTTTGTCGTTCGCGCTGATCTCGAAGTTCCGGCGATCGGTCGTCCGCGCGGCCTTCTGCGGCTGCGCGCTGATTTTCGCAAGCGCTCCCGGCGTCGTGCGATTCATGAAACCAATCACCGCTTCAAGCGACACTTTCATCTCATACCCCGCCGCCCGGGCTCGCTCGCGGCAGGCCTCGATCCGAGGATCTTCGGCTACGGCGGCAGCAATGGCATCGGACAGCTCTCGCGCCATCCGGTTCACGACGTCGTCCATACGAGACCTCCTCACCGCCGCCGGAACTGGGCACCCGGGGCGTCTCCCGATCCGTCGGCCCGACACACCCAGGTCTGGCCTGGGCTAGACGGACAGCTGCAACCCGGGCGGGGCGGCAGGGATCGAGCGCCAAATTTGTTCATATGAAGGATTTGCAGCGCGGGGAACGCAGCGCCATTGTAAGCGCGGCCCGAAACGAGGGTCAATGGTCCCGACGCGGAAGTCGGTCAGATTTGCACCGGCAGGACGCACACGGACGACACAGACCATGGCCGTTGTTACAATGAGCCGCAGTCCACCGCCTGTTTATTAGGACGCGCCGCGCGACACAAAAGATTGACCCATCGACGCCCCTGCGCCACCCCGTCCGACGCGTTTGTCGGCGATCCTACTGAGGAGATCGGATTTCCGGGCGTTTTCCCTTTTACCCGTGGCATCCAGCCGACCATGTATCGCGGCCGGCTGTGGACGATGCGCCAGTACGCGGGGTTTGGATCGGCCGCAGAATCCAACCGCAGATACCAGTATCTCCTGGCGCACGGGGTCAGCGGGCTCAGTGTCGCCTTCGACCTGCCGACGCAAATCGGATACGACTCGGACCACAACCTTGCTGCCGGGGAGGTCGGCCGTGTCGGCGTTGCCATCGATTCCATCGACGACATGGCGGAGCTGTTCGAAGGAATTCCCCTCGAGCGGGTGTCGACGTCGATGACGATCAATGCGACCGCGATCATTCTGCTGTCGCTGTATATCGCGGTCGCCAGGCGACAGGGGGTACCACAAGCGTCGCTGTCGGGCACGGTGCAGAACGACATCTTGAAGGAATACGTCGCCCGCGGCACCTACATCTTTCCACCGCGTGCGTCGCTTCGGATCGTCACCGACATTTTTGCCTTCTGCGATCGCGAGCTTCCCAACTGGAACACGATTTCGATCAGCGGGTATCACATTCGCGAAGCCGGCTCGACAGCTGTGCAGGAAGTGGCGTTCACGCTCGCGCATGCGATTGCGTACGTCGAGGCAGCCACCGAGGCCGGGCTCGACGTCAACCGGTTCGGCCAGCGACTGTCGTTCTTCTTCAATGCGCATAACGATTTCCTTGAAGAAGTGGCAAAGTTCCGAGCGGCACGGCGTCTGTGGGCGAAACTGATGCGCGAACGATTTGGCGCCACCAATCCGCGCGCCCAACAACTGCGTTTTCACACCCAAACCGCCGGGAGCACGTTGACAGCGCAGCAGCCCGACAACAATCTCGTCCGGGTTGCCCTTCAAGCGCTCGCGGCGGTGCTCGGCGGCACACAGTCGCTCCACTGCAATGCCCGCGACGAGGCGCTTGCGTTGCCGACGGAGGAATCGGCGAAACTGGCCTTGCGTACGCAACAGCTCATCGCCGCCGAGACCGGAATCGCCAACAGCGTCGACCCCTGTGGCGGTGCCTACGCAATCGAAGAGATGACGCGGCGAATCGAGGACGAAGCTCGTGCGCTCGTCGACCGCATCGATACCCTCGGCGGAACCCTGGCCGCAATCGAACAGGGCATGATCCAGCGAGAAATCCAGGAATCCGCCTATCGTGCTCAACAGGAGATCGATAGTGCCGACCGCGTCGTCGTCGGAGTCAATCGCTTCGTGTCGGAACAAACAACTCCGATCGAAGTGCTTCGGATCGACCCGGAGATCGAGCGCCGCCAGATCGAGCGCGTCCGCACTATGCGAGCGTCGCGCGACGCGGACAAATGGCGAGCCTCACTCGACGGTCTGGCTGCGGCCGCCCGAGGGACATCGAATCTCGTCCCGTTCGTGATTGCCGCGGTAGAAGCCCGGGCGACGTTGGGGGAGATCTCCGACACGCTGCGAGGGGTGTTCGGGGAGCATAAGGAGATTGATGTCTAGTTCTGGCTCCTGGCGGTTGGCTCCTGGCTCCTGGCAGACTTCGGCAGGGTCCGGCGCGTCGTCACATACCCAGCCGCCAGCAGCCAAAGGTCAGCAGCCTCTTCCCGAGCAGCCAGCCGCGAGCAGCGAGCAGCCGCTGCTTTCAGTCGAACACCTCACCACCGGCTTTGACCTGAAGGGACGATTCGCAGCCGCGGTCATCGATGTCAGTTTCCATGTCGCCGCCGGCGAAACGTTATGCCTGGTTGGTGAATCGGGCAGCGGCAAGTCGCTCACGGCGCTGTCGATCATGGGGCTCGTTCAACCACCGGGGCGCATTGAAGGCGGGCGGGTGGTGTTCAAGGGGCGCGAGCTGCGCGAACTGCCCGAACGGGAGATGCAGAAGATTCGCGGGGCAGAGATCGCGCTGATCTTCCAGGAACCGATGACGGCTTTGAATCCGGTCTTCACCATCGGAAGCCAGATCGAAGAGACGCTGCTCGTTCACGGCCGCGCGACCCGCCGCACGGCGCGGCAGAAGGCGATCGACCTGCTCGATGCGGTGAGCGTCCCGGAGCCGCACCAGCGCGTTCGCGACTATCCGCATCAACTGTCGGGCGGGCTGCGACAGCGCGCACTCATCGCGATGTCGCTCGCATGCGATCCGTCGCTCGTCATCGCGGATGAACCAACGACCGCCCTTGACGTCACGATTCAAGCGGAGATCCTCGATCTTCTACGCTCGTTGCAAAAGAAGATGGGTCTCGCGCTGCTGCTCATCACACACGATCTCGGTGTCGTCGCCGAGATGGCCGACCGCGTTGCCGTCATGTATGCCGGACGAATCGTCGAAGAAGCGCCGGTAATGGAGATCTTCTCCGCGCCCGCACATCCCTATACCCAGGGCTTGCTGGCGTCGATTCCCGGCGGCGCCCCCGGAACGAAACTGCAGGCGATTCAGGGAACCGTGCCGCCGCTCGGGGAACTTCCGCCGGGCTGCTCGTTCACGCCGCGCTGTCCACGGCGGTTCGAGCCGTGTCCCAAAGCACACCCAGGGACGACGTTGATCGGCACTCCGATCCCGGACCCCGGACCCCAGATCCCGGATCCCGGCGGTGTCCATTCCGTGAAGTGCTATCTCTACTCAGACGCCGTCGAACCGGACATTCGCGAAGCGAGAACCTCCTGATGCCGCTTCTCGAAGTCACCAGCCTCGTGAAACACTTCAGCCGCAAGCGGGGCCTGCTTGCGCCGGCTTCCGTGGTTCGCGCCGTCGACGACGTGAGCTTCACGGTTGACGAGGGGGAAATGTTCGGACTCGTCGGCGAGTCCGGAAGCGGCAAGACGACGACCGGCCGGTGCATTCTTCGCCTGATTGAACCGACCTCAGGCCAGATCCGGTTCAAGGGAGAGGACGTTCTGTCGTTTTCGCGCAGTCGCTTGCGCCTCGCGCGGCGCGATATGCAGATTGTGTTTCAGGATCCGTTTTCGTCGCTGAACCCGCGCATGCGAGTCGGATCGATCGTTGAAGAACCGCTGATCATCCATCGCATCGGCAGCACAGCTGAGCGGAAGGCACGCGTCGCCGAACTGTTCGAACTCGTCGGTCTCGATCCGACGCAGCTGAAGCGCTATCCGCATCAATTCAGCGGCGGCCAGCGGCAGCGCATCGGTCTCGCGCGCGCGCTGGCGTTGAACCCGTCCTTCATCGTCGCCGACGAGCCGGTTTCCGCGCTCGACGTATCGGTGCAGGCACAGGTCATAAACCTGATGATGGATCTGCAGGCACGGCTACGACTGACGTATCTCTTCATCGCGCACGACCTGAGGCTCGTTCGCCATATCTGTCGCCGAGTCGCGGTGATGTACCTGGGAAAGATTGTGGAGATGGGTGAGACGGAAGCTATTTTTGCCGCGCCGGCGCATCCATACACGCGCGCCTTGCTGTCAGCTATTCCAGTTCCCGATCCCACCGCATCGAAACAACGGGTCGTGCTCGACCCTTCATCATTTCAGCGCGATGCGCCGCTACGGCAGATCGGGACGGGTCACGTCGCCGCTGTTTAGTCAGCAGTCGCGCTCGCTGTCGCCGCAAGGACCGGGATGACTGGCGTTTGGCGGACATCCTTTTCCACTTGCCCGTCGCGGATGGAGATCACACGGTGCGCGTAGCCGGCAATATCCGCTTCGTGGGTCACGAGCACGATCGTGTTGCCGGCCTGATGGAGCCGAGCGAACACGCCCATGATCTCGTTGCCGGTTTTTGAATCGAGATTTCCTGTCGGCTCGTCGGCGAGCAGGATCGAGGGATTGTTCACGAGCGCGCGGGCGATCGCGACGCGCTGACGCTGTCCGCCTGATAACTCGTTCGGCCGGTGCGACGCGCGCGACGTCAACTCGACCTTCTCGAGCGCAGCCCTGGCCTGCTCCTGCCGCGCCTTCGACGGCACACCGGCATAGACGAGCGGCAGCTCGACGTTGTGAAGCGCGGTCGCGCGCGGAAGCAGATTGAACGTCTGAAAGACGAAGCCGATCTCCTCGTTTCGGATCCTCGCCAGCTCGTCGTCGTTCATCGAAGCCACCTCCTTCTCGTTCAGGAGATAACTTCCCTTCGACGGCGTATCGAGACAGCCGATGAGATTCATCAACGTCGACTTGCCCGACCCCGACGGCCCCATGATGGCGACGTACTCGCCGCGTTCGATGGCGATCGAGACGCCGCGCAGCGCGTGGATCTCCTCCTCGCCCATCACATAAGTTTTCCAGAGATCGCGCGTTTCAATCAGAGGCATAGAGTGTCAGTGACGGGAGAAGCCCAGGGTTTGTTCCCTGTTATTGCGGCTTCTATCATATGACACTCGTGGTCAGCGCCGCGGCCGGGTTATCTGTTCTGGTTCTTGAATTCCGCGACGTTGGACCCTGGCAGATCCAGCGTTTTGTGCTCTTTGGATTTCTTCTTCTTCTTGTGCGTGGTGGCCGCGCAATAGGGGCAATAGTCCCACTCCGGCTGCAATCCCCTGCCGCACTTGTGGCATCCACCGCTCAACCGATGGGCGCATTTAGGGCACACGTTGAAATCAATCGCCACGGCCCCGCCGCACGCCGGGCAAGGCACGCGCACGTCGCGGACCCTTGTCAGAACTCGCTGCAGCTCGTCGGACGTCGTAATTCCCGCCTTGACCTTGGCTACACCGTCTTCACCAAGAGGCACCATGCCGGCTTCGATGGCAGCCTCGCGGACGAGATCCTCTCCGGGCCCGTGTGCGATCAGCCGCCGCAACCTATCGGTGACTCTCATCACCTCAAACACTGCGATGCGACCCTTGTACCCCGTGTGGTGGCACTCCTCGCAACCGACCGCGTGGTAGAAAACCATTTCCGCGGCACTCGCCTCCGGGATCGACAACGCTCGAAGCGTTGCCGCATCTGGTGTGTACTGCCGTCGACATGCCACACATAATCGTCGAACCAGGCGCTGCGCGATCACGCCGATCAAGGCGGATCCTGCCAGCGATGGTTCGACGGCCACCTCCGCGAACCGCGTCAACGCTGAGGGTGCGCTGTCGGCGTGAAAACCGGCGAGGACAAGCTGGCGCTTCTCGGCCGCCTCCATGGCGACTCTGACCGTGTCTCCGCCGGCGAGTTCGCCGATCAACAGAACGTCGGGATCCTGCTGCAGAATCGCATCGAGACTGGCGGCGAGGTTCGACGTTGCTGTGTCGGTCAGCTGTGTCTGATTCGCGCCCGGGATGAGATATTCGATGGCGCCTTCGATGGTAACGATGTTTCTCGACTCAGCGTCGATCGAGCTGACCGCCGAGGCGAGCGTCGTCGTCTTGCCGCTGAGTGAAGGGCCAGCGACGACGATCAAGCCGTGTGAGTGGCGCAGCAAATCGCGCACGACTTCGATCGCCCGCGCCGGTAGACCAAGCTCCTCGAGTGGTACCGGTGCCTTACGTAATCCGAGGAAACGAAGGACGACCTTCTCGCCAAACACCGTCGGAAGCGTGAACGCGCGAAACTCGATATCGGTGCCGCCCGTGGTCACACGAGCGCGCCCCTCCTGTGGCCGGCTGTCGTCGAGACCAAGCCCGGCGAGCTGCTTGATGTGCCCGACAAGCACCTCGTGAGCCCATTGCGGCAGATCGAGCGGCTCGGTAAGCACTCCATCGATCCGATTTCGAACGACGACGCCGTGTTCTCGCGGATCGATATGCAGATCCGTCGCGCCGCTTGCGATCGCTCTCTTGACGATGAGTCCGAGAAGGTCATCGACAGCGATCAACGAATCACTGTCCGGCCGTCGGCCTATCGAACCGATCGGTTCGAGGGGTGTCGGCGCTTCTGTTGACCTCGACTCGGCGGGCGCCTCGATTGAAGTGGGCGGCCCTCCATCCGGCGTCATTGCGGGAACTGTGAGCACGCGCGCGGCCGCGCCAGTTATCCCTGCGGCCGGAGCCACATATCCGCTCGCGATGGTATCGAGAATGTCCGACGAAGTCGCGACCACTTGCCTGATCGTGTGCCCGGTGAGCACTTCAAGATCGCGAGCCAGATTGATTGACAACGGATCGGCCGTCGCGACGGTGAGAAGATTCTTTTCCTGTTTCACCGCGACGCACACGCGTTGTTGCGCGATATCTCTCGGAATCAGAACGAGGGCGGAGCGTTCCGGGGGGGCGTCCGTCAGACTGACATAAGGCAGCCCGATCTGATGTGCGAGCGCCTTGGTGACCTGTTTTTCAGTGGCGAGGTTCAGCCGAACGAGCACCGCACCGATGCGCTCGCCCGTGCGTCGTTGCTCGGTCAGCGCCGTCTGCAGATCCTCCTGCGTAATGAGACCCGCCTGAATCAGCGACTCGCCAAGCTTCTTCATCTCTAATTACTAATCACTGATCGTGAATCCCCAATTGTCGAATCGTTGAATCGTCGGATCACGGATCCCGGACAACGGATCCCGGCCAGCAGCCAGCGATTACATTCCAACGCGCGCCCGGACGCGAACGATACGGCCCGACGGCTCGCGCAGGAGAATTGCCTCGCGGGCGATCGCGACAACGACCCGCGACCCTATCGGATCGCCGACGCCCACAACCGCACCATCGAGAATGGCCAGCCGGCGATCCTGATCGATGAGTACGGTGTCGATTCGCGGCAGCGGCTCGTCGAGCGGAGCTGCCGGCGCTGACGTGTCCGGTCGGGCAGCTTTTCTTGTATCGGACGGAACCGATCGCGACTGTGCAGGCGAAGTGAGGCGAACCGTGCCTTGCGCGCGCGAGGTTGCACGATTTGGCTCGTCGCTTCCCCGCGTTGCAACGGGCTGAGGAGTCGGATTGACTTGTGGCGGGGCAGGTTCGGAGGATGCAAGAGCCGGTGTTGAACGTGTTGCATCGGCAGAGGCACCCGCCGGCGATCGGTGCGGGGCAGATTCCTGGCGGCCGACCGGTGGCTGCGATCCGTGCCAGTAGGAATATCCGACCCAGGCGATAGCCGCGATCACTGCCGCGGCCGCGGCAAACCGCGACCCTTGGATCAACAGTGAATCCCGAGGTGTCGCCACGCTGGCGGCACAGGCCGCGGCGGTCGCGAGACGAAGCGCCGGAGCCGCCTCCGTGAAATCCCCGGCCCCGATGCGACGCGC
>Ga0114129_10007276_pt1 | contig 15756 bp, 13 predicted proteins | sample RhiMetdeltSRZDD1_FD_80071 | JGI IMG/M metagenome (GOLD analysis project Ga0114129, IMG submission 80071) | Populus rhizosphere microbial communities from Tennessee, USA - Rhizosphere MetaG P. deltoides SRZDD1 (version 2) (version 2) | ecosystem: Host-associated > Plants > Roots > Rhizosphere >... | reverse complement strand
TCACCACCGGGCAGACGCATCAGTTCGCGAAGATCGCCGAGCGGCATCCGCAGCTCACGCTCATCATCGATCACATGGGCGTCTCGTCGGAGCTGGTGAAGACCGGCAGGCTGCCGGAGGCGATCGAGCAGTCGGCCGCGCTCGCAAAATATCCGAATGTCTCGGTGAAATTGTCGGCGTCGCCGCTATTCTCGTCCGAGCCCTACCCCTTCCGCGACGTCAAGCCCCGCATCCGGCGGCTGTTCGACGCTTTCGGCCCACGCCGTTGCTACTGGGGCACCGACGTGACCAACTCGTTCGCCAAGGCGAGCTACCGCCAGCGCGTGACCCACTTCACCGAGGAGCTCGAATTCCTCTCGGAGGAGGACAAGGACTGGATCATGGGGCGCGCGATCCTCGAGCGCCTCGCCTGGACCTGATCGCTAGATCTCCCAACCCAATTTGCGGTCGAGCGAGTACGGTCCGCCGCCGCGCAGCGCGACGGCGAACACCATCAGGCCCCAAAGGAACGTGAACTCGGCGCCAGCGCCCGGCGACGTGAAGCGGAAGCCGTTCGGCCAGTAGACGACGAACGTGATGACCGCGAGCTCGATCGCAATCGCAGCCGCCGCCACGCGCGTGAACAGCCCGAGGATCAGGCAGATCGCTCCGACCGTCTCGGTGGCGAACACGAGGTAGGCGAGCGGCAATGCCGGCTCCAGCCCGCGCCGGGCGAGGCCGGCGGCGAACGCCGCCACGGTCGTGTCCCCGGTCAGCTTTCCGGAGATGTAGGCGTGGAAGATCATCAGCGATCCCAGGACCAGCCGCATGAACGGCCACGACAGGTCGCGCACCCGGTCGTAGAACGGCCCCAACGCGGAAATGATCGGCCGGGGCTCCCGGCTCGAGCCCCCGCCTGCGTCCGATGCGGTGATGCTCATGATGTCCCCCTTTGGTTCGTTCAGGATACGCGCGGCGGCAGCTCGCCGGCCTTGGCGAGCCGCGTCGTCCAATACTCCCAGGCGCGGCCCATCGGCCGCTCGCGCAGGCTATAGGCGCAGGCGAGCTCGGTCTCACCCTTGCTCAGCGGCGAAACTTGTCCCAGCGCCGCCGATCGCAGCTGCAGCTCGGCGTTGCGATGGGTGTGGATCGAACGGAATACCGCCTCCTGCAGCGTCGCGCCCGCGACGGTGGCGCCATGCCGCCGCATCAGCACCATCCAGTGCGGACCGAGAGCGCGCGCGAGCGAGGCGCCCTCCTCCGGCTTGGTGACGACCATCGGCGTGTCGCCGAACTCTTCGCGGCTGTCCCAGAACGGCACCGTGACGCCCATTACCGAGCCGAGGCCGTTGACGGGCTTGAGCTCGTTGCCGGTGATGCAGAACGGCAGGATCGCGGCCGAGTGGTGATGGCAGATGCCGCGCACGTCCGGCCGCGCCTTGTAGATCTCGCCGTGGATCACGCATTCGCCGTAAGGCAGCACGTCGCTCGGTACCACCAGCTCGGAATCGAGGGTGAATTCGAGGATGTCTCCGGGCTCGATCAATTCCGGGCTGCGCGAGCGCGCCAGGAGATAGCGATTTGGATTGCCTGGATGGCGCATGCTGATATGCCCGAAGCCGTCGAGCACGCCTTCATAGGCGACAATGCGGTTCGCGAGCGCGAGCGCGTAGTGGGCCTCGTCGAGCGGGTTCGGCATCGGGAGAGATTCAGCGCGCCGGCTTGTAGAGGATGTCGAACAGCGGCTCCACGTCCTTCGGCGTCATCGCCGTGGTGATGAACTTGTACTGCAGCGCATCCCTGAGCGTCATGTCGAGGCCGCGGATTTCGCCGATCTGCACCGCTTGCTGCGGATAGAACTCGTCCACCGCCTGCTTGGCGATCTCGCGCGGGACCTTGGCGAATTCGGCAAAGTAGTCGATCGCCTTCGGATTCGAGTAGGCCCAGCGGATGGCGCGATCGTAGACCTGCATCAAGCGCGTAAGCGCAGCGCGCTTGCTCTTGAGCGAATCGACATTGGCGATGTTCACACGGATGGTCTGGTCCTTGAGCTCGGTCGCCTCCCGCGCACGCGCCACGATGACGATCTTCTTCTCTTGCAGCTCGCGCAGCGCGAACGGCGGCACCGCCCAGCCGATGTCGATCTGGTCGGTCATCACCTGCGTCAGCGTTCCGGGGAGACCGCCGGTTGCCACCGGTTTCGCTTTCGAGCCGGCCTGCTTGAGCAGCGAAAGCAGGATGAGGTTCGACGAGGATCCCGGCGAGGAAAACGCGATGGTCTTGTCGTCGGCATCCTTCAGGCTGCGGATCTTGCTGTCGGCCTTGACGTACCAGAACAGCTCGTGCGCGCCGGTCATCTGCGCCGAGATCGCGCGGATCGGCGCGCCCTTGGAGAAGGCGCCGATGGTGCCGAGCAGGCCGTTCGACATGGCGACGTCGACGCTGCCGGCGTTGATCACCTGAAGGGTCTGGCCGCCGCCCTCGGTGTAGAAGAACTCGACGTCGAGGTTCGCCTCCTTCAGGAAGCCTTCCTTCTGCGCAAATTCGAGAAACGAGCTGTCCCAGAACCCGCGCTGGGAAATGGCGACCTTCAGCTTGTCCGGCGCTTGCGCGAAGCCCGGCGCCGGAGCCACCGCGGCGGCGAGGCCGGTCAAAACGATCGAACGTCGCGTCAGCATGATTTCCTCCCTGATCCTTTTGCGCCCAGAGTGCCGCAAGACGGCCGCCGCTCACAACAACAAAACGCGCGGGCACGGGGCGCCATAGTGACACGCAGGTGCTGCTGTGGCACCGATTCCGCACGGTCTTTAAGGCCGGCTATCAGCAGTGACGGGGATGCAAGCGCGATGAGCACAGAGCAATCGAAATATCCGCCGATCCGGCGGGTGGTGACCGGCCATGACAAGAACAACGTCGCCAAGGTGATCATGGACGGGCCGGCGACCAACCACAAAGGCGGCGCGTCGGGCGCCCAGTCGACGCTGATCTGGATCACCGAGGGCGCGCCCGCCGAGATGCCGATCGGCGAGAGCGTCGAGGATATGGGCGCGCGCATTCTCGGCACGCCGCCGCCGCCGAACGGCACGCGCTTTGCGGTGATCACCTTCCCGCCAGGCAATCCCGGCCGCATGCATCGCACCGAGACCGTCGACTACGTGATCGTGATGCAGGGCGAGCTCGACATGGACATGGACGACTCCACGGTGAAGCTCAAAGCCGGCGACGTGATGGTCCAGCGCGGCACCAACCACGCCTGGGTCAACCGCGGGAAGGAAGTCGCGCGGGCCGCGTTCGTGCTGATCGACGCCAAGCCGCTCGGCATCGGCCACCCGATCGTGCGCGGGGAAAGCCCGCGCTAGCCGCCTGCCATTGGATCGCTTGGCTGTTCAGAGCGCCCGCAGATACCGGATCGGCCGGCCGGGCGTGAGCGCCTGCGCGGCTGCGATGATCGCCTGCGTGTCGATGCCGTAGTGGCGGTAGAGGTCGGGAATCGTCCCGGTTTGACCGAAATGCTCGACGCCGAGCGAGCGCACCCGGTGACCCGCGACGGCGCCGAGCCAGGCAAGCACGGCGGGATGTCCGTCAACCACGGAGACGATGCCGCAGTGGGGCGGCAGCTCCGCCAGAAGCCGGTCGATATGCGAGCACGCATGGACAAGGCTGCGTTCGCGCGCGCGTTGCGCCGCCGTCCACCCGGCATTGAGGCGATCCGCGGAGGTCACGGCAAGGAGCCCGACGTCGCGACGGTCTTCCGCTATCAGCCCGACTGCGGCGATTGCTTCGGGCGCGACCGCCCCGCTGTAGGCGACGATCGTTTCGCAATTGGGACCGGGCTTGCGCATCCAGTACGCGCCGTCGATGACGGCTTGCCGGAGGTCCGGCGTCATCGCGCGCTGCACCTGCTCGATCGGCCGCGTGCTCAGCCGCAGGTAGACCGAGCCCCCGGTCTCGTCGCGCAGCCAGTTGCGCTCCGAGGGCTCGGCATCCCCCTGGCGCTGGATGTAAGCCAGCGACCAGGCCATGATGATCGACAGTTCGTCGACAAACGCCGGCTCGAACGAGGCGAGCCCATCTTGCGCCAGACCGATCAGGGGCGAGCTGATCGATTGGTGCGCGCCGCCCTCGGGAGCCAGCGTGATGCCCGACGGCGTCGCCACGAGGATGAAGCGGGCATCCTGGTAACAGGCGTAGTTCAAGGCATCCAGGCCGCGCGCGATGAACGGGTCGTAGAGCGTACCGATCGGAAGCAGACGTTCGCCGTTGATGTCGTGTGACAGGCCGAGCGCCGACAGCAGGATGAAAAGATTCATCTCGGCAATGCCGAGCTCGATGTGCTGGCCGGCGGGCGAAGAAGACCAGTCGTAAACCGAGGGGATGCGCTCCTTGCGGAACACGTCCGCCATCGACTCGCGCGCAAACACTTTGCGTCGATTGACCCACGGTCCGAGATTGGTCGAGACCGTCACGTCCGGAGATGCGGTAACGATCCGCTCGGAGAGCGGGGTTGAATCCCGGGCAAGCTCGTTGAGGATCGCTCCGAAGCCCGTTTGAGTCGACATTACCGGGTGGACCGCGACCGGCAAGCTCTCGGGGACGGGGATTGGCGCGGTCCGCCCGCGGCCCGGGTCCCTAGCCGCGAACGGCACGCGGGCGATGAACCGATCGATCTCGGCAGCGTCGATCTCGAGGCCTTCGAACCGATCCCATTCGTGGCCCGGTCGCACCTTCATCTCGGAGCGAAACGCGTCCATCTGCGCCACGGTCATCAGACCGGCATGGTTGTCCTTGTGCCCGGCAAACGGCAGGCCATAGCCCTTGATGGTGTAGCAGATGAAGCAGGTCGGCCGGTCGTGCGCGGTGGCGGCGAACGTTTCGATCAGCGACCGCAGATCGTGGCCGCCGAGATTGGTCATGAGATCGGCGATCTCGCGATCCGACCGCTTCCCGATAAGCGCAGTGACCTCGTCGCCGTCGCCGATGTCTTCCAGGAGGCGCTTGCGCCAGGCGGCGCCGCCCTGAAACACCAGGGCGGAGTAGAGCTGGTTCGGGCAGCGGTCGATCCAGTCGCGCAGCTTCTCGCCGCCAGGCTCCTTGAACGCCTGCTGCTGCAGCCGACCGTGCTTGAGGATCACGACGTCCCACCCGAAATCGCGAAACAGTGCCTCGTAGCGCGACCACAGGCCCTCGCGGATCACGGCGTCGAGGCTTTGCCGGTTGTAATCGATGATCCACCAGCAATTCCGCAATCCCTGCTTCCAGCCTTCGAGCAGCGCCTCGAAGACATTGCCCTCGTCGAGCTCGGCGTCGCCGACGAGCGCGATCATGCGGCCCTCCGGCCGCTCGAGTCCCCAGCCGTGAGCCCGCACATAGTCCTGCACCAGCGAAGCGAACAGAGTTTGGGCTACGCCGAGGCCGACCGAGCCGGTGGAGAAATCGACATCATCGGAATCCTTGGTGCGCGAGGGGTAGCTTTGCGCGCCCTTGTAAGCCCGGAATTGCGCGAGCTTGTCCTGGGTCTGGCGCCCGAGCAGAAACTGGACGGCATGAAAGATTGGGCTGGCATGGGGCTTGACCGCCACCCGATCCTGCGGTCGCAGCATGTGGAAATAGAGCGCCGTCATGATGGTCGCGAGCGAGGCGGAAGAAGCCTGATGGCCGCCGACCTTCAAGCCATCCGCGCTCTCGCGCAGGTGGTTGGCGTTGTGAATCATCCACGACGCGAGCCACAACACCTTCTTCTCGAGTGCGCCGAGGGTACGCAAATCGGATTCGGACAGGCTCGGGGTGCTGTCGGGCATGTGCTTCCCGTCGTTGAAGCGAGGGCGCAGTATATCGCGGCACAGCGGAGAACCCAGGGTCGACGCCCCGGCGTCGAATTCGTCCCCGGGCGAGGCAATGAAGTGACATTTCGCGCCGGTTGGACGCCTTGACGCCCAAGGCCCGCTGGCATTTGAATATGATCACCAGCGGCCCGATCATGCGGAAAGTGCCTGTGGCCGCGGGCTAAATCCGGCTTTGACCGGGCGTCCGCCGCCCCAACGGGCCACCAGGGAGGACTTCATGTTCAAACGACTGATTCTTGCAGGGGCGCTCGCGCTCGCTGCCAGCGCCGCCGTGGCGCAGGAGGTGAAGGTCGGCGTCAACCTGCCTTACACTGGCATCGGCGCCGAATTCGCCCAGCTCGCCGACCGCGGCATGGAGCTTTATCTCAAGCTCAACGCCGACAAGGTAAAGCCCTACAAGATCAACCTGATCAAGCGCGACGTGAAAAATCCGAGCGGCGCCGACGCCAAGATCGTGGTGCAGGAGCTGCTCACCCAGGACAATGTCGACATCGTCGCGGGCTGGATCTATTCGCCGAACGCGATCGCCTCGGCGCCGATCGTGACCGCCGGCAAGAAGCTCGGCATCATCGTGAACGCGGGCACCGCCCACATCACGAACATGTCGCCGTACTTCGTGCGCACCTCGTTCAGCATGTGGCATTCCGGCCATCCGATGGGCGAGGCCGCGGCCAAATTCCTCAAAGCGAAGACCGCAGTGGTCGGCTATACCGACTTCCCGCCCGGCAAGGACGAGCTGGCGGCGTTCAAGCGCGCGTTCGAGGACAACGGCGGCAAGGTCGTCGACGAGATCCCCATGGGCAGCGCAGCCCAGGTCCCGGATTTCACGCCGTTCTTCCAGCGCGCCAAGGACAAGAAGCCGGACGTGTTCTTCGTCTTCGTCCCGGCCGGCGACCACGCCGCCGCCGTGGTCAAGACCTACGGCGCACTCGGCATGCGCCAGGCCGGCATCAAGCTGATCGGTCCCGGCGACATCACCCAGGACACCAAGCTGCAGGCGATGGGCGACGCCGCCGTCGGCCTCATCACCATGCATCACTACCACGCCGACCTCGACAATCCCGAGAACAAGCGTTTCGTGGCGGCCTGGAAGAAGGAGTACGGCAACGACTCGACGCCCGACTTCATGGCGGTCGGCGGCTACGACGGCATGGCCGCGATTGTGCACGTGGTGCAGACGCTCAAAGGCAAGATCGAGACCGACAAGGCGCTCGCCGCGCTCAAGGGCTGGAAGTCCAACAGCCCGCGCGGACCGATTCAGATCGATCCCGAGACGCGCGACATCATCATGAACGCCTACCTGTCCGAGGTGGTGAAAGGCCCGGACGGCAAACTGCACCAAAAGGTCCTCAACACCATCCAGGCGGTGAAGGATCCTTGCAAGGCGCTCAAAGTCCCGCCGTGCGGATGATCGCTGCGCGGCGCACTTGAAGCGCTGTCGACTTGTCGCCGCCGATCCCGGGTGAAGCCGCGGTCGGCGGCGATGCCTAATAGCGATCACCGGCGGGGCAGTCGTGATTTTCGGGGTTGATGTCCTCAGCATGCTGCTCGGCGGGATGGCCGCGGGCATGGTGCTGTTCATCGTGTCGGTCGGGCTTTCCGTCACCATGGGGCTAATGGGCTTCGTCAATCTCGCCCATGGCGGCTTCGCCATGATCGGCGGCTACGTGATCGTGCTGACGATGCGGCGATGGGGGCTCGGCTTCGTGCCGGCCCTGGCGCTTGGATTCGCCGTTACTGCACTCGTGAGCGTCGCGTTCGAGCGCCTGCTCTATTCCCGGCTCTACCGCGCGACCGAGCTCGATCAGGTGCTGTTCACGATCGGGCTCGTCTTCATCATGATCGCGTCGGTGACGCTCCTGGTGGGCCCGGAAAACCAGCCGCTGATCCTGCCGCCGGCACTGCAGGGCCAGATCGATCTCGGGATCATCCAGTACCGCACCTACAGTATTTTCCTGATCGCGGTCGGGATCGTGATTGTCGGCGCCTTGTGGCTCGGCTTCGAGCGCACCCGCGTGGGCGCACAGATCCGCGCCGCCGTCGACAACCGGCGCATGGCGGCATCGCTTGGCATCAACATCGACCGGCTCTTCACCATCACCTTTGCGTTCGGCAGCGGCATGGCCGCGCTTGGCGGCGGCCTCGGCGCCGAATTCCTCGGGCTGGACCCGCAATATCCGCTCAAGTACCTCGTGTATTTCCTGATCGTGGTCGCGGTGGGCGGGCTTGGCCGCATCACCGGCGTGTTCTACGCCGCGGCGCTGATCGGGATTCTCGATTTCGTGCTCAAGAAATATCTGCCGCAGGGCGGCACGCTGTTCATCTACGCGCTTACGATTCTCCTCCTGCTAGCGCGCCCGCAAGGCCTGTTCGGAGGCAAGCCGACATGAGCGTAACCACATCCGCGTCGGCGCACCCGGCCGCCCTCGCGCTCGCCGGGCGGCACCGCGTCCGCTGGTGGGAGGCAATTCCCTGGATTCTGGCGCTCGCATTCTTCTTCGCCTTCCCGCGCAATCTCGGGTTCGGCACCGACCTGCTGGTGACGATCCTGTTCGCGCTCTCGCTCGATCTCGCGCTCGGCTATGCCGGCATCGTCACGCTCGGTCACGCCGCGTTCTTCGGCGCCGGCGCCTACACCGTCGGCATCCTGGCGCATGAGGGCATCTGGACCGAGCCGATCACGAGCCTGATCCTGGCCGCCTGCGTGGCCGCGTTCATCGGACTTGCCTCCGGTCTCGTGCTGCTGCGCACCACCGGCCTGACGCTCCTGATGCTGACGCTGTGCACGATGGGGCTGCTGGAGGAATCGGCGAATATGGGCGCTGCCTATACCGGCGGCTTCGACGGGCTTCCCAGCCTGCCGATCCCTCCACTGCTCGGCCTGTTCGAGTTCAATCCGCTCTACCCGAAGACGCAGTACCTTTACGTGCTGGCGGTGCTGTTCATTTGCTTCGTGTTCACGCGCACGCTCGTTTACTCGCCGTTCGGGCAGAGCCTGACGGGGATTCGCGAGAATACGCTCCGCATGCACGCGGTCGGCGCGCCGGTGCGCGCCCGCCTGGTCATCTGTTACACGATCTCCGCCGCCATGGCCGGCATCGCCGGCGGGATCTGGGCGCAGGCCAATGCCTATGTGAACCTGAGCACGCTCGGCCTCGAACGCGCCGCGACCGTGCTCATCATCCTGGTGCTCGGCGGCTATGGCCGCCTCTACGGCGCGTTCATCGGTGCGGTCGCCTACATGGCGCTGTCGCACTTCCTTGCCCGAGTCTATCCGACCGCTTGGCAGCTTGGCCTCGGCCTCCTGCTCGTGCTGATCGCGCTGTTTGCGCGCAACGGCATTCTCGGGCTGTGGGATTCGTTGCGGCGGCGACTGCGGAGAAAGCGCGCGTCATGACCGAGCCGCTGCTAGAGACCCGCGCGCTCAGCCGCAATTTCGGCGCGCTCGCCGCCGCCCGCGACATCAATTTCCGGCTCGAGCCCGGTGCACGCCACGCCTTGATCGGCCCCAATGGCGCAGGCAAGACCACGTTCATCAACCTCCTCACCGGCGTGCTGCAACCGACCGAAGGCCAGGTTTTTCTGAAAGGCCACGATATCACCGGTGTCGCGCAGGCCCAGCGTGTCAAGCTCGGCGTCGCGCGCACGTTCCAGATCAACCGATTGTTTCGCGGGCTGTCGGTGCTGGAAAACGTCTACATCGCGGTCGCGGAGCGGCTGGGCGCGGCGCCATCGATGGTCGTGCCGGCCGGCCAGCGCGGCGACGTGGTCGAGGAGGCGATGCAGCTCCTGGAAATGCTCAAGCTCGCCGACGACGCCGGGCACCGAATCTCCGAACTGCCATACGGCCGCCAGCGCCTGGTCGAGCTTGCGATCGCGCTTGGATTGAAGCCCGAGGTGCTGCTGCTCGACGAGCCGGCCGCCGGCGTGCCGAGCGCTGAGAGTCACATCATCCTCGATGCGGTCGCGGCCCTGCCGAAGCATATCGGAGTGCTGATCATCGACCACGACATGGACCTCGTCTTCCGCTTCGCCGAGCGCATTACGGTGATGGTGAGCGGGGCGATCTTCGCAGAAGGAACACCGCGCGAGATCGGCGCGAACCCGGAGGTTCGTGCCGTCTATCTTGGTCAGGCCGGCCATGGCTAGCGAGCTCGAGCTCAGGCACGTCTCGGCGGGCTACGGCGAGACCGTCGTGCTCGAGGACGTCAATCTCAAGCTGGCGCCGGGGGAGAACATCAGCCTCATCGGCCGCAACGGCGTCGGCAAGACCACGTTGCTCGCCACGGTAATGGGGCATACCCGCCTGCATCGCGGCGAGGTCGTGCTCGACGGTAGGACTCTCAACCGCGTTCCGGTTTATGCGCGCGCGCTCGCGGGACTGGGTTTCGTGCCGCAGGAACGCGAAATCTTTCCATCGCTGACCGTCCGGGAGAACCTCGATATCGGCGCGCGGCCCGGCCATTGGACGCCGGACCGCGTGTTCGAGCTGTTCCCGCGGATCAGCGAGCGGCTTAACAACCTCGGCAATCAGCTCTCCGGCGGCGAGCAGCAGATGCTCTCGATTGCCCGCGCGCTCCTGACCAACCCGTCGGTGCTGCTGATGGACGAGCCGACCGAAGGCCTGGCGCCGGTGGTCGTCGAGGCGCTCACCGCCGTGCTGCTGCGGCTGCGCACCGATGCCGGCCTCTCGATCATCCTGGTCGAGCAGAACAGCCGCGTCGCGCTGGCGTTTTCCGATCGCACCGTGGTGATGAGCAAGGGCCGGATCGTATATGACGGGTCCTCGGCAGCGTTGCGCGCAAATCCGGAAAAGCTCGCCGAGTTCGTAGGTGTCGCCGACACGGTGCCGCGACGCTGACCTGGGACGCTACACAGGCGCGGCCGCGCGCGCGAACACTCTGCCGTAGCCGGTTGGCCCGAAGTCCTCCCCGTAGAGCCATTCCATCGCCTCGAACGACTGCTCCGGCGTGCGCGCGGAGAGCATCATGTTGCGTAGCTCACGCGCGACTCCGCTGGCGTGATAGAACTCGCCGTAGACGCGCGCCATGATCTGCACGCGCCCGGTGCGCAAATAACGGGCCTCCTGGTAGGCCTGGAATGCCGCTGCAAAGTCACCGTCGGCCGCTTCGATCCTGTTGGCAAGGCAGACCGCATCTTCGATCGCCATACAGGCGCCTTGCGCGAGGTATTGCAGCATCGGATGCGCGGCATCGCCAAGGAGCGTTACGCGGCCGCGGCTCCAGGCCTTGATCGGCGGACGGTCGCACAGCACCCACATACGCCAGCTCTCGATCTTGCCGAGCAGCGTGCGCACCGGCTCGCAGGTCCCGGCAAAACGCTCGTGCAGCTCGGCAGGATCGCCGTAGCTGTCCCATCCCTCCTCGTACCGATTTGAGTGAAACACGGCGACGAGGTTGTAGAGCTCGCCGCCTCGCAGCGGATAGATCACGAAATGCACCTTCTCGCCGGCCCAGAAGGCCATCGACCATCGGCGCAGGTGTTGCGGGACTTCCCCGGTCGGCAGCACGGCGCGATAGGTGATGTGCCCGGCGACCGCAGGTTTGCCGTCGCCAACGACGATCTGACGGATGGTCGACCAAAGGCCGTCGGCGCCGATCAGGGCGGCGCCGGCATAGGTCTTGCCGGCTTCGGTGCGCGCCGTGACGCCGTCACTGGTCTCATCGACCGCAACCACCTTTTGCGATGTTTCGAGGCGGATGAGATCGGATTTGCGGCATGCCTCCAGCAGCACGTTCAGAAGGTCCGGCCGATAGATCAAGGCATAGGGATACTTGAATTTCTTTCGGAATCCTTCCCCGAGCGGGATGCGCGTCACCTCCTCGCCGGAGATGGCATCCAGCATGATCAGATTTTCCGGAAACACCGCGAAGCGGTCGACCGCTTCGGTCAGCCCGAGCACTTCGAACATCCGAAATACGTTCGGTCCGAGCTGGATGCCGGCGCCGACCTCCTTGAATTCGCCGGCTTGCTCGATGAGCTCGACACGCAGCCCTTTTTGCGCGAGTGCCAGCGCCGCCGCGAGCCCGCCGATGCCGCCGCCGACCATCAGGATAGGCTGTCGTTTGATGTTGTTCAGCATTTCCGGCCTTTGGGCGGCCCCGTCGGCGCCGCTAGCTCCGCTTTCGCATTAAGTTTGAATTAAACCTAAGAAGAATTTCACCTTCTGGCGAGGCTCCTTTGAACTGGTTGGCAATGCGCTGCGGCTACAACCGCTGCAAACAAAAAAGAGCGCCAAACAACGGGGAGTGTTGATGCTGCTCCGCAGCATTCGTTCGCGATTGTTGGGATTGGTCGTGGCCACGGTCGTGCCGTTTGCGGCGCTGATCGGGGCCGGCCTTTGGAATCAGTGGCGCAACGACCAGGCTGCGGGCCTCCAGCGAGCCCTGCATGAAGCGCGCCTCCTGGCAGTCCAGGTCGACGATCACATCGGCAATCTCGAAAATCTGATGATCGGGTTGAGCCGCGCCGTGTCGATGAACCCGGCCGACACGCTCGCGAACGACGCGTTACTCCGGAAGGTCAAGTCGGAGCTGCCGGACTTCATCAGCAACGTCGTCGTCTATGGGCGCGACGGCATCACCGTCGGGACGTCGCTGCCTCCAGAGCAGCAAAGGCCCAATTTCGCTTCGAACCGGGCCTATTTCCAGGACATCCTGGCCGGCAAGCGTCTTGCCATCGGGGATGTGATCCGCGCGCGCCCCAGCGGCCAGTGGGTGTTGATCCTTGCGCGTCCGGTCGAAGACCAATCAGGGCAGCTGCAGGGAGTGATGGCGATCGGCACGCGCCTCGAGCATTTCCAGGACGCGCTGCGAGTTCGCGGCCTTCCGCCCGGCGGTGTTGTCAGAATCGTCAACGAGAAAGGCGTCGTCGTCGCTCAGAGCGTGAACGGTCCTAATTGGATCGGCCGTGATGTCAGCGGATCGGGAGCAGTTGCGCGCCACCTTGCGGCCAAGGAGGCGAGCGAGATCACGCTCTGGTCCGACGACGTCAAACGCATTACCGGTTCCGCAACCGCCCATACCGTCCCGTGGCTGGTCTCGGTCGGCCTCCCGACCGACGCCGCATTCGCCGCCGTGATGGCAAAGTTCGGCTGGGGCGCGCTGTTTATCGCTGCGACGCTGCTGGTCGCCTTCACCATCGCCTGGATGCTGTCCGGACGCATCGTCCGACCGCTGCGGCAACTGCGGGACGACGCGTCCACGCTCGCAGCAGGCAAGCTCAGCCATCGCAGCACGGTGGGCCCGGGCGATGAGCTCGGCGTGCTTGCCGGCGCGTTCAACCGCATGGCGGAGTCGCTGGAGCAACGCGAGAGAGAAGCTCGCCAAGCCACCGAGGATCTTCGGCAGGCCAAGGACGCCTTGGCCGCGGTCATCGACGCCTCACCGGTCGCGATCGTCTGCTCCGATCCGCAACACCGCATATTCCTGTGGAGTCGCGCGGCCGAGCAGATTTTCGGGTACACCGCCGAAGAAGCCTTGAGCCGTCGGATCACTCTTGTCCCGCCGGAAGGGGCGCAGGAATCCCGGGAATTGTTCGAGCGCGCGATGAACGGTGAGATCATCCGGGATGTACACGTCAAGCGCATGCGCAAGGATGGCACGCTGGTCGACGTCAGGATCGCCGCCGCGCGGATGCACAATCCCGACGGCACCATGCGCGGCGTGGCGCGGGCCTATGAGGACATTACCGAGCGTAAACGCGCCGAGCGGCAGCTCGAGCGCATCGCCCACTACGATCAGCTCACCGGCTTGCCCAACCGCCTGATGCTGCAGAAGGAGCTGGGCCGGCTGCTGGCCGGCGCCGATTCCAGGCCGACTGCGATCGCCGTCTTCGACCTGGACGGGTTCAAGGACGTCAACGACACGCTGGGCCATTCCACCGGCGACCATTTGCTGATCGAGGTCGGCGCGCGGCTGACCGGCGTTACCGGACGGCGCGGCACGGTCTGCCGGCACGGCGGCGACGAGTTCGTCGTGATCCTGCCCGAGTGCGGCGACCCGCTCGTCATCGGCGGCATCGTCGATGCGATGCTCAGGCAATTGGCAGAGCCTTTCACCATCAACGACCAGGTTCTGCACATCGGAGGCAGCGCGGGCGTTGCCATAGCTCCTGCCGACGCCGCGAGTGCTGACGACCTGATCGCCAATGCCGACCTGGCGCTCTATCAAGCCAAGGCCGACGGCGGCCGGACCTATCGATTCTTTCTTCCGGCGCTGCGCGCCCGCGCACAGGCGCGGCGCAGCCTCGATCTCGACCTCCGCCGCGCCTTCGCGGAGAACGAATTCGAGCTCTATTTCCAGCCGCAGATCCGGCTGGCCGATGACGCCGTGGTTGGCGCGGAAGCGCTGCTGCGATGGCGGCATCCGACGCAAGGGGTTCTCGCCCCGGGCGTGTTCATCGACGCGCTCGCCGACAGCGCCATTGCACCCGACGTCGGCCGATGGATCATCCTGGCGGCATGCGAAAAAGCAGCGCTGTGGCGGAGTCGCGGATGTCCCCTCGCCCGGATCGGGGTCAATCTGTTTCCGCCCCAGTCCTACAACAAGACCATATTGGCCGACATCGAAGCTGCGCTGCGCGACTCCGGCCTGCCGGCCGAGATGCTCGAGCTCGAGATCACCGAGAATGCGGCGCTGAATTACGAGGACGCGGCGGTGTCGCTGCAAAAGCTCTACGAACGGGGCGTGAAGCTCGCCTTTGACGACTTCGGCACCGGCTACGCTTCGTTGAGCTATCTCACCCAATTCCCGCTGTCCCGCATCAAGATCGATCGCAGCTTCGTCAGCAAGATCACCGACGATGCCGGAGATGCCGCGATCGTGCGTTCGCTGATCGCCATGGCGCACAATCTCGGGCTCGAGGTGATCGCAGAAGGCGTCGAGACCAGCGCGCAGGTGCAATTCCTGCTGAACGAGCGGTGCGAGGAGGCGCAAGGCTACTTCTACGCCAAGCCGTTGCCGGCAGCGGATTTCGAGGCCTATTTGAAGACCAAGCGGCTTGCGATGCACATGCAAGACCTGCCGCCGACCCGTGAGGCCAAGTTCCGGCGGCGCGCGACCAGGCTGCCACCCCGCCGCAGGCTCCCCGCCGGTTGAGGGCGTCGCTTAGCCGGCGCCGAGCGCCTTCTTTTTCCAGAGCTGCCAGGCGCGATCCGGATCCTTGGGCTTTGCGCGCTTCGCGTATTCGATCTCGCTGGCCGTGAGGAAATGCACGGGTCCGAGCATCGTCGCCTGAATTTGCTGCCTGGCATTGGTCTCCGCGATGATCGCGCGCCGCACCGCCTGCCGGACCGATTCCCCGACCACCACCGAGCCATGACCGCGCAGAAGCACGAGGCAGTGGCCGCCGAGCGCCCTGGCCAGCGCCTCGCCCTGCGCACGCGTGCAAATATTGAGGTCGCCCTCGTTGTCGACATCACGGATATCGAAGACCGGGGCGCCCTCCCCCAGAAAGGCCGCATTGCCGGTCATCGGACGCAGGCGCGTATCGCTGTTGGCGAAAGGGACGAGGCTCGGCGAATGATTGTGCAGGACCGCCATCACATCCGGCCGCGCCTTGTAGATTTCGCCGTGGATCACCCGCTCGAAGAACAGCCTGGTTTCGCCGGCGCGCACCGGGTTGCCGTCGAGATCGAGCGCGATGATGTCCGCGGCGGTCACCAGCGCCGGCGCCATGCTGCGCGAAATCCAGTAACGGTCCTTGCTCCTGGGATCGCGCGCGCTGATGTGGCCGTAGGCATCGAGCACGCCGTGATGCGAGAGGATGCGGTTGGCTGCGACCAGATCGTCGAGCAATTGCGGGTCGCACGCTTCCGCTACCGCGGCCGATGACAAAGGCGCGGTCATTTCGGCAGGAACTGCTCGGTGTAGAGCGTCGTCATGTCCGGCGTCGCGGTCAGGATTTCCAGCTC
>Ga0114129_10007275_pt1 | contig 15756 bp, 14 predicted proteins | sample RhiMetdeltSRZDD1_FD_80071 | JGI IMG/M metagenome (GOLD analysis project Ga0114129, IMG submission 80071) | Populus rhizosphere microbial communities from Tennessee, USA - Rhizosphere MetaG P. deltoides SRZDD1 (version 2) (version 2) | ecosystem: Host-associated > Plants > Roots > Rhizosphere >... | reverse complement strand
GGAGTACCTCGACCTGTATCTGATCCACTGGCCGATGCCGGCGAAGAACGCGTTCGTCGACACGTTCAAGGCGTTCGCACACCTGCGCGACCAAGGCCGCATCCGGTCGATTGGAGTCAGCAACTTCGAACCCGAACACTTGCGAATCCTGGTGGACGCCACGGGAATTGTCCCCGCCGTTAACCAGATCGAGTTGCATCCGCTGCTGCAGCAGCAGGAGTTGCGGGACGTGCACGCTCAGCAGGGCATCGTGACCGAGGCGTGGAGTCCCCTCGGGCAGGGCTCACTGCTGAGCAATCCAACGGTCACCACCGTTGCCGACGCCCACGGAAAAACTCCAGCCCAGGCACTGATTAGGTGGCATATCCAACTCGGTAATATCGTCATCCCGAAGTCGGTGACCCGCGAGAGAATTGTGAGTAACTTCGACGTGTTCGATTTCGAGCTGAGCGAGCAGGACATGGCGTCCATCTCTTCGCTCGGAGACGGAACACGACTTGGTCCCGACCCACGAACATTCAACTTCACAGGATAGGTGCCATGACCCCACTGGACGGGCAGGCGACTGCGATTCCCACCGTCACTCTCAACGACGAGAACACGATCCCGGTGATTGGTCTTGGCGTCGGCGAGCTGTCGGACTCCGAAACCGAACAGGCGGTGTCCACGGCCCTGGAAGCGGGATACCGACTGATCGACACCGCGGCCGCCTACGGCAACGAGGAAGCGGTCGGCCGGGCTATCGCTTCGTCGAGCGTGCCGCGCGACGAGCTGTACGTCACGACCAAATTGGCCACCCCCGACCAGGGCTTTCAAGCATCACAGGACGCCTGCAAGGCCAGCGTGGAGCGGCTCGGCCTGGAGTATGTGGACCTCTACCTCATCCACTGGCCGGGTGGGGACCACGGCAAGTACGTGGACAGCTGGGGCGGCCTGATGAAGTGCAAGGAAGACGGCGACACCCGGTCCATCGGTGTGGCCAACTTTCATGCCGAGCACCTGGCGAACATCATCGATCTCTCGTTCTTCACCCCCGCGATCAATCAGATCGAGCTGCACCCGTTGCTGAACCAGGCCGAGCTGCGGTCGATCAACGCCGGGTACGGCATTGTCACCGAGGCCTACGGCCCACTTGGTGTCGGCAAGCTGCTCGACAACCCGACGATCGCCACGGTGGCGCAGGCGCACGGCAAGACCCCGGCGCAGGTGCTGATCCGGTGGAGCATTCAGCTCGGCAACGTCGTGATTCCGCGCTCGTCGTCACCGGAGCGGATCAAGTCGAACCTCGAGGTGTTCGACTTCGAGTTAACCGACGATCAGATGGCCACGCTCAACGGGCTCGACGACGGCACGCGGTTCCGCCCGAATCCCGACGAATACACGGGTACGTAAATTGTCAGGCAAGTCCAGTATTCCTTTGCGGCCGCAAGGATTTCGCGCAGGCCGCTAGGTAGGGGCTTGCCGCCGAAGCCGTAATTCGAGTATCTCGCTACTCACATCGTCGCGGTCTGTCCACGCAACGATTGCCTTCGCGGAAGTTAACTACGGCACACCATCGTCTGGTGCGTCGCGACCGGGGAGGAAGTTGTAATGGTTCACCACACCGACTGGCCACGGAGAATCGGAACTTCGTTAGCTACTGCTGTGGCGATGAGTGCGGTGGCCGGGGCCTTCGCCGCGGCAACTGCCGTCGCCGATCCCGCCGTGCATGAAACGACGACCAGCAGCTGCTGCGACGAACCGGATCCTTTCGATCCCAACTTCTCGTACACGCAAACCGTGAGGACATTGCGGACCTCCCCGAATTCGCCTGAGTTCAACGGGACCGGTAGGACCCCGACCTCTCATACGCGAAGCACCTCCATCTCTACGTCCTCGGGGTCGGCGACGGATCCGAGCGCGGATGCAATCTTGACGATCGTGGGTCGTACGACCATCAACACGATGTTGAACTTTCCGGGCGCCAACGCGTACACGGACCGCAGTGTCGGCGTTACGACGTACACGGACGGTCGTACCGAGACTATGAAATGCGTCTCCCATACCACCCGGCCTTCGGCCTTCTCCCCAAAGCAAACAACTTCGAATTTCACGAAGTGTCATTGAGATAGGTGGCGCTCCGCGCATTGGCGCAGCCCGAAATACGAGTACGCGCATACTCTATTCGGCTCACCTGCGCGCCAGCACGATTGTTGACGAGGGCAACTCGACAGGATCGAAGGCGGACCGCGTATGAGGGTCTTCTGCACCGGCGCGACTGGTTTCGTCGGCGCGCACACCGCGCTGGCACTGCTCGCGGCAGGACACGAGACTCGGCTCCTGGTGCGCGACCAACGCATGGCGCGCAACTGGTTCGAAACGCGCGGATGCCATGTTGAGCGGTTCGTCACCGCCGACATCCGTGACGAGTCTGCCCTGCAAGATGCAATGGCAGGGTGCGACGCCGTGTTTCACGCAGCGGCGACCGTGTCACTCGACCCCCGCAAGGCGCGAGAGATGTATGACACCAACGTCGGCGGGACGAACGCGGTGCTCGGCGCCGCACGCGGACTTGCCATTCACAATCTCCTCTACGTCTCCAGCGTCACGGTGTTCTTTCATCCAGGCGCCCCGCGTGTCGATGAGTTCACGTCGCTAGCCGATGTTTCTGAGCCGTATTCGCGGTCCAAGCGCGACAGCGAGATACACGTCCGCGAACTGCAGCAGCAGAGCGTGCCGGTGCAGATCACCTATCCGGCCGGCGTCATCGGGCCCGACGATCCCAAGCTGAGTGCAGCCAACCGCGCGCTGGCGACCTGCGTCGGGCAGGCCCTGCCGCGCAGCACAGCGGGCTTTCAATGCGTCGATGTTCGCGACCTCGCCCAGGCGCACGTCTGGTTGCTGGAGCATCCGCCGACGGGCAGTTTCGAGAATGCGCGCTACATCATCGGCGGCCACTTCTTTCCGTGGAACGACCTACGCCGACGCCTAGAGACGCTCCTCGGCCGGCGCATGTTCAGTCCGCGCGTCTCCCCGAGGCTGATGCGCGGGATGGGCGCGACGGCGGATCGGGTCAAGAAGCTGGTGCCGTTCGAGACGCAAATCTCCGCCGAATCGATGGCCATCAACACCCAATGGCCGCCCGCGGATTCGAGCCGCTTCGTTGCGAGAACGGGTTTGCGCTTCCGCACCGGCGAAGAAACCTTCAGCGACACCATCCGCTGGATGGTCGAGGCCGGACATATCCCCCGCAAGAAGGCCGGCCGGCTGGTTACCACCAGCACCGTGCCGAGTAGCGAAAGGCACGGCGCCCCATGAAGTTCTCCCTGACGATGCCGAACACAGCCCGCGTGAAGGCCCTGACGCAGCCATTTGAAGTCGACGTGACCGGCGCCGATCAGATCGAGATTGCCCAGCGCGCCGAGGAACTCGGCTACGACATGATTCCGATCCCGGAACACTTCGTTGTGCCGAACGCACATGTGGAACTGTCTGGACCGCACTACTTTCACTCGACCGTCGCACAAGCGTTCATAGCCGGTGCGACGCAGCGGATTCGCGTGCTTTCCAGCGTCACGCTGCTGCCATTGCAGCACCCGGTCGTGATGGCCAAGGCACTGTCGACAGCCGACTGGATGAGCAACGGTCGCATCACCGTCACCTTCGGTGTCGGTTGGGATGCGGAAGAATTCAGGATTCTGGGGGTGCCGTTCAGCGAGCGCGGACGCATGGCCGACGAATACCTTGCCGCCATCATCGAACTGTGGACGAGCGATACGCCCGAATTCTGCGGCAAGTACGTCTCATTCAAGGACGTCACCTTCGAACCGAAGCCGATTCAAAAGCCGCATCTGCCGATTTGGATCGGCGGCGACGCCGAGCCAATGCTCAAACGTGCTGCCCGCTACGGGTCCGGTTGGTTCCCATGGCTGACGAGTCCCGCTGACATTCCCAACAAACTGGACTTCATCAAGTCGCAACCGACCTACGACGGAAGGCCATTCGAGGTGCTGTACGGCCTCGGTACATCACAGATCGGAGAGGGACACGAAGTCGTCGACGACCCAACCCAACAACCCGGCATGAGCGCCGACCAGATCATCGATCAGCTGGGTTGGTTCTCAGAGCTTGGCGTGACGGTCACCGGGCTGCCCATTCCCCCAGTGAAGGGTGTCAGCGCCTACCTCGACTACCTCCAGTGGGTGATCGAGGAGATCAAACCGAAGGTGCCGTAGCGAATTCAGCCTGTGGGACAGGTCGAAGCGGCGTCGCGCAGCACGGTCGCCGATGGTGCATCGACTGGAAGCCCGTAGCCGCGCAGCACCGCGATGAACTGCATCGCGTACTGACAGTGGAAGGCCGTGTTCGGCGGCATCCACACCGCAGGCTCCTTGTCGCTCTTGTCCTCATTGACCTGCCCCCCAATTGACAACAGTTCCGCTGGGTCATTCGCGAATCGCACCCGCATCTCATCCGTCCAATTCCATGCCCCAAGATCCCATGCGTATGCCAACGGCACGATGTGCTCGATCTGCACAGCCGCGCCGGTCTTCTCGCCGCGCACGAACGCAATCACGTCGTTGGTATATGGGTCATGCAGCGTGCCGGTGGCAACGGCATTGGGACACCGCTTGATTGACACATACGTCTTCTCGATCAGGTCGCGGTCGAGAATGTCGTTTCGCGTGTCACAGCCGTTGTGTCCACCGGGAGCGGTGTTGTCGTCGGTCCAGGCCTCGCCGAACGCATCCCTGCGGTAGTCGTGGCGACGGATGCGCACCGGCACCTCGGCGATGCCTGCGAGCACGTCGGCGCCCGGTACGACAGTGGGAATGTCGGCCTGGGCGATAAACGGGGATCGGCTGCTTGATGACGTGGTGACCTGAATTGCGACGAGCACTGCGATGGCCACGATCACCATCAGCCAGAGCACCCGCTCCCGGTTCATCTAAGCCTCCTTCGGCTGGAAACCCTTGACGTCATTCCGGGGACGAAGGCGATCCCGAGGGTGCGCGCGCCCGGGCTGCGGGTGTCGGTGGTGGCGGTTACGGTGCGGATATGTCTCGGGTTTCGACTGTTGCCGACCCCGGAGCAAGAGGAGACCCTGTTGGCCCTGTTGGCGCATTGCCGCGACGCGCGGTACGTATGGAATCTGGCGGTGGAGCAACAGAAGCACTGGCAACCGGGGCGCAAGGCCCCCGGCTATGGCGAGCAGTGCGCGCAGTTGACCGAGACGCGCGCCGAGTAAGCGTGGCTTCGAGCCGGGAGTCAAACGGTACAGCAGCAGGCGCTGCGCGATTTCGCCCAAGCCATGCGGAACTTCTTCAACCGTACGCATCGCCGCCCAACGTGGCGCAAAGCCGGTGTGCACGAAGGGTTCCGGCAAGTCGCGGTCAAATCGCATCACATCGAGCGATTGAACCGGAACTTCGGTCAGGTATGGGTGCCCAAGGTCGGGTGGGTGCGGTTCCGCCGGTCGCGCCCCGTGCCAACCGGTGTCAAGTCCTACCGGGTCACGCGTGATCGAACGGGGCGCTGGCATGTCGCGTTCGCCCACATCCCCGAACCGATCTCGGGCCCCGGCGATTGCAGCGTGGTCGGCGTCGACCGCGGCGTTGCCGTGTCGGCGGCGCTGTCCACAGGCGAGCTTCTGCATGCGCCTGGTTTGAGTGCGGGTGAGTCGAAGCGGTTGAGAGTGTTGCAGCGGCGGCTGGCCCGCTGTAACCGGGGGTCTAACCGCCGCGAGAAGACCAAGTAGGCGATCGCGAAGCTGAAGGCCCGCGAGAGAGACCGGCGCAAGGATTGGGTCGAGAAGACCACCACTGAGATCGCGCGGCAGTTCGACCTGATCAGGGTCGAGGCTCGTGACGTGCGGGCGATGACCCGCTCCGCACGCGGCACAGCCCTGCAGCCGGGGGCGGGAGTGGCCCAGAAGCGCGCGCTCAACCGCGCGATCAGGCGAGGTGGCTGGGGCCAGCTCGTCACACGTTTGCAGCACAAGGCTTTCGGCCGCGTCGAGCAGATCCCGGCCGCGTACACGTCGCAACGTTGCTCCGCATGCGGGCACGTCGCACCCGGAAACCGCAAGAGCCAAGCGGTCTTCGAGTGCCAAGCCTGCACTGCTGGACGGTGCAACGCCGACGTGAACGCTGCACGCAACATCGCCGCCGGACGGGCGGTGACCGCACGGGGAGACCTCGCCGCTGGGTGGTCTGCGAACCGTGAACCTCAACTCGCTACTCCTGCTGCATAAGTCGCTGGGACGGTGGGTTGGAATCCCCGGACCTCAGTCCGAGGAGGACGTCAAGCCTTGTCCAGGTACTCGACGCGATCGGTATCTGTGAAGGGCGCTGCCAGGACGGCCATTCCAGGATGCGTCGGGTCTTTCTCGTAGAGCTCGCCGCAGAACTCCCGGGCGGCGAGAATAATCTCCAGGTGCTCGGCGAGCGAAAGGAATCGCAGCGTGATCGGCCGTCCGGATTGGGTGAGCCCCAACACATCTCCCTCTTTGCGTTCCTTCAGATCGAGGTCGGCGAGTTTGAACCCATCTAGCGTGCCCGCGACTGCCTTGAGCCGCTGCCCTGCTTTGGATCCGTCGGGCAGCTGGGTGGCAAGCAGGCAGAGGCTGGGATGCTGGCCGCGTCCGATGCGTCCCCGAAGCTGGTGCAGCTGGCTGATGCCGAAGCGATCGGCGTCGACCACAACCATCACCGTCGCGTTCGGCACATCCACACCGACTTCGATGACGGTGGTGCACACCAGCACATCGATTTCGCCCGCGCGGAACGCCGTCATCACGGCATCCTTCTCGTCGCTGGGCAGCCGGCCGTGCATCAAGCCCAACCTCAACCCGGAAAGTGGTCCGCGGCGCAGCTGTTCGAAGAGGTTCACCACCGTGGTGGCCGGCGGCCCCTGTTCGTCCTTGGCGGGCTTGTCGCTCTCATCGATGCGCGATGCCACGATATAGGCCTGCCGGCCCGCCCCGACCTCCTCGATGATGCGCTGCCATGCCCGCTGCAGCCACGCCGGCTTCTCACTGACAAAGATCGTGTTCGTGGTGATGGGCTGTCGACCGCGGGGCAGTTCGCGCAGCGTCGACGTCTCGAGGTCGCCGTAGTACGTCAACGCGACTGTCCGCGGAATGGGTGTCGCCGTCATCACCAGCAGGTGCGGGGTGAGGCCCTCAGGAGCCTTGGCGCGCAAGCTGTCTCGTTGCTCGACGCCGAACCGGTGTTGTTCATCGACGACAACCATGCCGAGTCGGTGGAATTCCACCGACTCCTGCAGCAACGCATGGGTGCCGATGACGATGCCGGCATCGCCCGACGCGACTTCGTCGCGCACATCGCGCTTCTGCTGAGGCGACATGGATCCGGTCAGCAGCGCGATGCGCGTCGCACGCTCAGCACCGCCAAGTTGACCCGCCATTCCCAACGGGCCGAGGACATCTCGGATGGACCGAGCATGTTGGGCGGCAAGAACTTCCGTCGGCGCCAGCAATGCACATTGGTATCCGGCGTCGACCATCTGCAGCATGGCCAGCACCGAGACGATGGTTTTGCCCGAACCCACCTCGCCCTGCAGCATGCGGTTCATCGGGCGGCTCGCGCACAGTTCGGCCGACAGCACATCGAGCACTTCATTTTGACCATCGGTCAATTCGAACGGAAGCTGCTTGCGCATCGCGGTCAGGAGGCCATCGGTAACAGGCGGGGCGACGGGACCGGATTCGCTCAGTTCGCCGAAGCGGCGCGCCACGAGGCCCCATTGCAGCCCGACCGCTTCGTCAAACGTCAGTCGAGCCTGGGCGCGCTCGCGTTCGGCGGTGTTCTCGGCACTGTGTATTGCGCGCAACGCTTCGTCTTCGGCAATCAGATTCCGTTGCTGCAGAATCGATTTCGGCAGCGGATCCTCGACCGGGTCGAGTACGTCGAGGACCTGACGCACGCACGCGTAGATCTCCCAGGTCTGCACCTTTTTGTTGGCGGGGTAGATCGGGAAGAACTCCCGTTCGAAGGCCGCCAACAGGTCGTCGCCGGTGGCGCCCGAAGCGTCGGCGATTGTCCGCAATGATTTGGTGCCGATGTTCTTGCCGGTGGGCGACTCGAGAACGTAGAACGCCGGATGAGTCAGTTGAAGCGTCCCTTTGAAGTACCCGACTTCGCCGGACAGCATCAGGCGGGTGTCCTTCAGGAGCTGCTTCTTGAGGTACCTGGCGTTGAAGAACGTCGCGGTGACCTTCGGCCGCCGATCGCCCAGGGTGACGACGAGGTACTCCCGCTTGGGCGGCCGGTTGGTCCATTTCGGCTCGGCCTTGGTGATGACGTCGACGAAGGTGACGTGTTCGCCCTCTTCCAGTTCCTCACCCTCGCCGAGCACTGTCATGCCGTCGCTGTACTTGCGCGGGTAATGGCGCAGCAGGTCGTTGACGGTGCGGAAGCCGAAGTGTTCCTCGAGCAGGCCCGCGGCCTTCTTGCCGAGGACGTAGTCCAGTCGGTCGGTCAGCACTGCCACAGCTATTCCACCCCGATCAGCAGCGCGTCCCCGCGGTGGTCGGTGTGGTACGTCACCAGCTCGGTGCCGGGGTGGTGGCGGTGAGCGTGCTCCTGCAGCGCTTCGCCGACGCGGCGGTCGACACCCGCACCGGTGAGCACGGTGATGAGCTCGCCACCTGCGGCGAGGAACAGGTCGATCAGCCCCGCCGCAGCCGCGGTGATGTCATCGGCCACGATCAACACCTCGTCACCCGCGATGGCCAACCCGTCGCCGGGTTTACAGGTGCCCGCCCATGTCAGCGCCTCCTCGGTGGCCATCCGCACCGAGCCGTGCCGGGCGCCGGCGGCCGCGCGGGCCATGGTGTAGCCGTCGTCGACGGCTAGGCGCTCGGCGTCGTGCACCGCCAACGCGGCCAGGCCCTGAACCATGGATCCGGCGGGCACAGGCACGACATCGATGCCCCAACCGATCGCCGCCGTGCATCCGGCCACGAGTTCTTCGGCGGCCAGGTAGCCGTTGGGCAACACCATGATCTGCGCCGCACCCGTGTTGACGAGTGCGTGCAACAGCTGCTTGGCGCTCACGGGTGCGTCGTCTTCTGGCCGCAACACGTGCGCACCCTCACCGGCGAACAGTTCTGCGGCGCCGGCACCGTCGACCACCGCCAGGACGGCGCGTTCATGGCTCCACCCACCTGCCGGCCGGCCACTGGCGCTGCCCGACAACGCGGTGATCTGGATCCGGCTGGCCGTGCCGACCGACAAGCCCGCCTCGACGGCCGCGCCCGCATCGTCGGCATGCACGTGTACCGAGTAGTGGCCTGCTCCGTCGGCCGACGCGGCGATGGCCACCGATTCGCCCAGCTGATCCAGCCGTTGACGGAGCGTCTCGACGCCGCGGGCGTCGCAACCGCTGAGCAGGTACATGACCTCGAACTGCGGCGCGGCGGCGGTGGTCTCGCTGGAGGCCTGCGGCGGCGACGGTAGGTACTCCTGCCGGTGCGGCGCCCGTCCCGTCAGCGTGGTGCTCATCGCGTCCAGCAGTACCAGCAGACCTCGGCCTCCGGCGTCCACCACGCCGGCCTCGGCCAGCACGTCGAGTTGCCCGGTGGTCTTGTCGAGCGCGACCGTCGCGGCGTCGGCGGCCGCGGACACCGCAGCGGCAAGCTCGGCGCTATCGGCGCTCGCATGTTCGGCCGCACCCGCCGCGGCCTGCAGCACCGAGACGATGGTGCCGGGGACGGGCTCGCCCATCGACGCGACGACCAGACCGACCGCGTGCCGCAGCGCCGCGGCGAAAACGGGACCGTCGATGTCGGCCAGCGCTTCGCCGCGGTCCGCGGCGGCAGACGAGACGACATCGGCCAAGCCACGCAGGATCTGCGACAGGATGACTCCGGAGTTGCCACGCGCGCCGTGCAGCGCGCCGGCGGCCAGCGCGGCAGCGACCTGCGTGACGTCGTCGCTGTCGGATTCGGAGTCGGCCTGTGCCCACGCCGAACGCATCGTGAACAGCATGTTTGTTCCGGTATCGGCGTCGGCAACCGGGAACACGTTGAGCCGATTGATCTCGTCGGTGTGCGAAATAAGGTCGCCGACGGCGGTGTGTGCCCAGTCCCGCAGGGCGGAGGCGTCGAGCCGCCGAGCCGACATCGAAACCTCCCACCCGATATGCCGCCGTCGGCGCCAGCCTAGCCACAGTCCCTGACAGGACCCGTCACAACGTTCGGGCCGGTGGATGCGATTTTGGCGATACCTTCCACGGCCGGTATCCTGGTCAGGTTGTCGGGTCACCCGCCTGGTTGTTGGCCCCCAAGTACTGATCCGAGGAGTTCCACATATGGCTGCCGTCTGCGAGATCTGCGGGAAGGGCCCCGGCTTCGGCAAGTCGGTGTCGCACTCCCATCGCCGGACCAGCCGTCGGTGGGATCCCAATATTCAGACCGTGCGCGCCGTGACCCACCCCGGTGGGAACAAGAAACGCATCAACGTGTGCACGTCCTGCATCAAGGCCGGCAAGGTCTCGCGCGGTTAACTGCGTTTAGCTGTCGTTTCGCCGGGTAACTACCGGCGACATGACTACTCGCAGCGTCCTCTCGAATTCTGCCCTGTTCGCGCTGGCCGCCGGTGTTGCGGCGGGTTCGCTGGCGACCGGTTGTGGTGGTGACGATTCCACTAAGGAAACGACGACCACTACAACGACCACGACCACGACCACAACGACTGAAGCCACCACTTCCGCCCCCACGACGACAGTGACGGTCTCGCCGGCGGTCCCGGCGCCAGCCCCCGGTGAGGGAGACACAACCGTCGTCGTGCCTGGCGTCCCATCCCCACCGGCTATCCCGTCGCCGCCGCCGATCCCGTCCCCGCCCCCGATCCCATCACCGCCGCCGATCCCGGGCGTGGGTTAGTCGTCGCGAGCAGACACAAAACTGCCCATTTCATACGAAAATGAGGCAGTTTTGCGTCTGGTCGCGCTAAGGAAGGCGCCAGTCGATCGGGTCGGCTCCCATCTTCTCGAGCAGTTCATTCGCGCGGCTGAACGGTCGAGAGCCGAAGAAACCGCGCGACGCCGACAGCGGCGAGGGATGCGGCGATTCGATCGCCACGCAGTCGCTGCCGTCGAGCATGGGTTTCAACGTGGAGGCGTCACGGCCCCACAGCACTGCCACCAGCGGCTGCTGCCGCGCGACGAGCGCCCGGATCGCGCATTCGGTCACCGCTTCCCAGCCCCTGCCCCGGTGTGACGCCGGATTGCCCGGCCGCACGGTGAGCACCCTGTTCAGCAGCATCACGCCGCGCTCGGCCCACGGCGACAGGTCGCCCGTGGTCGGCGGTGGAAAACCCAGGTCCTTGCCGTATTCGGCGAAGATGTTCTCCAGGCTGCGCGGTAGTGGTCGCACGTCGGCCGCCACCGAGAAGCTCAATCCGACAGCGTGACCCGGCGTCGGGTAGGGATCCTGTCCGACGATGAGCACCCGTACCTGATCGAACGGAAATGTAAAGGCACGTAACACATTCGGGCCCGCGGGCAGGTACCGGTGGCCGGCCGCGATCTCGGCCCGCAGGAACTCCCCCATCTGAGTGACTTGCGCGCCGACCGGCTCCAGCGCGGTGGCCCAGCCGGCTTCGACGAGTTCGTGCAGTGGACGTGCGGTCACGAAAGCTCAACCTAGCTTGCGCGGCGGGTCAGAACGACTGCCAACCCGGATTTCCGCGCCACGTGTCGCCATCAACCAAGACCCGCGCAGGCCCGTCGACGACCCGGCCGATCGGGCGCCAACCGGTCGGCGGCGTGCCGGGGAACGTGGCGACCAGCGCGTGGTCTTCGCCGCCGCCGAGGACCCACGCCCACGCGTCGCCGCCAATCACCGCGGCAGCGTCGGCCACGGCATCACGGTCGGCTGAAAGCGCGGCGGTCGACACATCGATGCCGATACCGGACGCCGTCGCGAGATGGCCGAGGTCGGCCATCAAGCCGTCGGACACATCGGTCATCGCGGTGGCTCCCGCATCGGCGGCGGCGCGGCCCTGCCCATACGGCGGCTCGGGCACCAGATGGCGCCGGCGCAGCGTCTCGAACTGGCGAATATCGCTGTGCCACAATGCATATCCGGCGGCAGATCGGCCCAGCTCGCCCGCGATCGCAACCGTGTCACCTGACTTCGCGCCGCTGCGGAGCACCGGCTCGCGACCGCCAAGGTCGCCGAGCACCGTCACCGAAATCACCCACTGCGGGGCGCTGACCAGATCACCGCCGGCGATCCCCGCCCCGAGGAGCCGCGCCTCGTGCCACATGCCGTCGGCCAGCTCGAGCGCCTGCGACGTCGGGGTGTCCCCGGGCGCGCCGAACGCGACGACAAACGCGGTGGCTTTCGCCCCCATCGCCTCGATGTCGGCGGCGTTCTGCGCGATGGCCTTGCGTCCCACGTCATGGGGTGTGGACCAGTCCAGCCGGAAGTGACGTCCGGCCACCAGCATGTCGGTGGACACCACCGTCCTACCGTCGCCAGTGACGACTACCGCGGCATCGTCACCCGGCCCGAGCGCGACCGTCGCCGGCTGATTGCGGCCCGCCACCAGGCGATCGATCACCGCGAACTCCCCGACCCCGGCCAGGGTCTCGGCCTCGTCGCTCGCCATGTCACCTCCCCCGGGCTGCGGTACGTTTGGGCCCTGCGGCCAGGAGTCTATGCAGCCAGATGGAGGGGATAACGGGTGGTGGAGGCTTTCATGCTGATCCAGACCGAGGTGGGCCGCGCCGAGGTCGTCGCCAAGCAGCTCGCCGCCCTGCCCGGGGTGTTGTCGTCGGAGTACGTGACCGGCCCGTACGACGTGGTGGTCCGTATCAGCGCAGACAGCCTCGATCAGCTGCAGGCCGACGTCGTTCCGAGTGTGCAGCAGGTCACCGGCATCACCCGCACCCTGACCTGCCCGATCGCCAACGGAGTGCGCCCCTAGAGTTTGGGCCGTGGACGCCGAGACCCGCGACGGGCCCCCGCGGGCATTGCTGATCGCTGCGATCGTCGTGGCGGTCGGCGCGGTCATCGGCATCCTCGGGATCGCCGTGCTGCGGCAGTCCCCGCCTGGGCCACAAACCGTCGCGATCGCATCCGTGCCCGCACCGAAGGCCGACAGTGCGGAATGCCGCACGCTCCTCGACGCGCTCCCCGACCGCCTCGGTGACTATCGCCGCACACCGGCTGCCAAGCCTGCACCGCCGGGGGCGGCGGCCTGGGCGGCGGCTGGTGAGCCAGTCATTCTGCGGTGCGGCCTTGACCGACCCGCCGAGTTCGTCGTCGGTTCCCCGCTGCAGGTGGTCGACGCCGTCCAGTGGTTCGAGCTTGCCGATCAGGGTCGCAGCACATGGTTCGCGGTCGACCGACCGGTCTATGTCGCGTTGACATTGCCGCAGGGATCCGGGCCGACGGCGATTCAGGAGATCTCTGGCGTCATCGCAAAGTCGTTGCCTGCCAAGCCGATTGATCCCGCACCGGCGCGTTAGAACGCTCTCGACGCGGCGCCTTCCACGTTGGCCACCAGAACCACCGGCCCAGCAGGGCAATGAGCGACGGCAGCACGAAGCTGCGCACGACGAGGGTGTCGAGCAGCGAGCCGACGCCGATCGTTGTCCCGATCTGGGCGATGCTGAGCACGGTGCTGCCGGCAAGGGCGAACATCGTGATGCCGAAAACGATTCCGGCGGTGGTGACCACGCCGCCGGTGGCGGCGAAAGCGCGCACGATGCCGGTGCTCAGGCCCGCGTCGGCCTCTTCGCGGATGCGCATGGCCAATAGCAGGTTGTAGTCGGCTCCGACAGCGACCAGTGCGATGAACGAGATCGGCGCCACCGACCAGTGCAAGTCATGGCCCAATGCGTGCTGCCAGATCAGCACGCTGGCCCCCAGCGCGGAGGCATAGGACAGCGCGACCGTGCCGACCACGACGACGCCCGCGACAGGGCTGCGCAGCATCAGCGCGACGATGAGGAAGATCAGCGCAAGCGTGCTGGCCAACAGCAAGGTCACGTCGCGGCCGACGAGCGTCTGCAGGTCAACGCTGGTCGAGCCAACGCCGGCGATATGCACTGCGGTCGGCGTGAGCGTGCCCTCTTTGGTGGCTTCTCGCACGGCGGTCTGGATTTCGCGCGACCGCTCCGCGCCGTCGCCGCTCCATTCGTGCGCGTCTCCGTAGATCAGCAGGTATGTTGCGCGGCCATCCTTCGATATCAGTTTGTCCAAGGCCGTTTGCAGTCGCGGATCTGTCAACGCCCGCCGCGGTAGATAGAAGCCGCCCGCGGCGCTGCCACGAAACTGCATCTCCATCTCCTGGAGGTAGTCGGTCAGTTGGCGAAGCTGCGGCCCCAACGACTGCGCTAGCTGTGTCAGATCACCTGTGGCCGCGCGGGCCTGCCTCAACTGATCGGCCATGGCATTGACGGCTGACGGCAGCGCGGCAAGCGAGTTGGTCGCCGCGGTCGATCCGTCGGTGAGTTTGACCGCACCGCCACTGATTTGGGCCGAGCTGCGCATCACGTCGTCGACCGGCTGCACAACCCGCGCCACCACCGAACAGATCGGATTGGCAGGACAGTCCGGTGTCGACGACATGAAGCCGCGCAACGGGTCGAGGTAGCCCGACACCGTCGTCGCATTGGCCTGTACCCCGGTCATGCCGGCGCGAATGTCTTCGGCCGCCGAGCCGATCTCCCTTAATCCGTCTGCACCGCCCTTCAATCCGCTGGCAAGGCGATCGATCGCTGCGGCCATCGACGACAGCGCCGTGTCGAGATCTGCGACGCGACCCAGTCGGTCCGTGACGCTGTCGAACGCGTCATTGAGTTGACGGCCGATGACGCCGGCCTGCCCGCTGAGAGTGGCCTCATCGGGTACCGTGCCGGCCGGTCGGCTCGCCGATTGCACCATCCTGACGCCGGGAATGGCCATGAGCTGCCCTGTAATCCGTTCGATCGCGATCAGTCCGGCAGGGTTGCGGATGTCATGGTCGGCCGCGAGCGTGAGTACCGTTGGCAGCAGCTGGTTCGGCGGAAAGTGTCGATCGGCGGCCGCATAACCGTGGTTGGATTCGGCGGTAGCGGGGGTGGCGCCCGGCTCGTTCCAGCCGATCTGCAGCCCGGCCAACGGCAGCGCCGCGACGATGATCAGTGCCCCGCTGGCGGCAAGGATTGGTCCGGGCCACCGCGCCACGCTCACTCCGATGCGCCGCCAGCGTCGCGTGGTCAGCGAGCGGCGAGGCTCGAGCCAGCCGCGGCGGCCGGTCAAGGCGATCAGCGCGGGCGTCAGCGTCAACGATGCGAGCATCGCCACGAGAACACCTATCGCGCAAGGGATTCCGGTGCTTCGGAACACCGCGACGTCGGCCATGCTCAAGCAGGTCAACGCACCTGCGATCGTCAAAGCCGATCCTGCGATCACCGGGGCCACACCGCGATAGGCGCCGACGAGGGCGTCGTGCCATTCGATGCCGGACCGCCGGCCCTCGTGACACCGGCCGATCAGAAAGATCGCGTAATCGGTGCCGGCCCCAGGAGCATCGCAGCCAGCAGCGCGACCGAGAACAAGGACACCTCCACCAGACCGGTCTCACCAAGTGCCGCCACGATGGGCCGGGCCACGGCGATGGCGAGGCCGACGGAAAACAGCGGGATCGCCGCGCCAACGGGCGAGCGATACACAATCAACAAAAGCAGAAGGATCAGTCCGACTGTCGCTGCGGTGATACCCAGCATCTGCCGGTCGATCGCGGTGAATTCGTCGGC
>Ga0114129_10007274_pt1 | contig 15756 bp, 12 predicted proteins | sample RhiMetdeltSRZDD1_FD_80071 | JGI IMG/M metagenome (GOLD analysis project Ga0114129, IMG submission 80071) | Populus rhizosphere microbial communities from Tennessee, USA - Rhizosphere MetaG P. deltoides SRZDD1 (version 2) (version 2) | ecosystem: Host-associated > Plants > Roots > Rhizosphere >... | reverse complement strand
TGCTTGCTGCCCGCTCAACGGCAAGCCAGGCCACCCCTCCGCGCGGCGCGAAGACGGTGGGCTCCACCCCGGCCCAGGTGAGCGGGGGCGGCACACCCGCCAGCCCATCGCCCTCCCCGCGCCCGAGCTCAGCGCCGTCACCGGACCGGAGCGCGGCGCAGCCCCGGGCTTCCAGCCGGGCTCTGGCGTGCGCCCCCGGAGCGGTGACGCTTCGCGTCTCGTCCCCGCAGTACTGGTACCAGCCGGGCGCCACGCCTCGGTTCACGGTGCACGCCGTCTCCCACGAGGCGCAGCCGTGCCGGTTCAACATGGGCACCAAGTTCGTGTCGGTGGTCGTCGCCGCCGCCGGCCGGCGCATCTGGAGTTCGGCCGACTGTGTCAGCGGCGAGTCCAACATGATCGTTATTGCCAGGGACACGCCGGCGGTGCTCCACCTCTCCTGGAACCGGAAGACGTCCGCGCCGGGCTGCACCGGGACTGCTCACCTGGCGCGCCCCGGGGAATACCAGGTCACTGCCATCGCCGGCCACCTGCGCAGCGCAGTGGTGAACGTTGTGCTCGGGGCCACCGGCGCCGCCGGGCCCTGACCTCGTCGGCCCGGCCGGCCGCGTAGCCGCCCGCGCCGGGGCCGCTGCCTCCATAATGCGGGCATGAGAGCTGCCCGCGTCCGGGCGCGGTTCGCGGCCATCCCGGCCGCCGCCGCGCTCGATGTGCTCGCCCATCGCCTCGGCAACCCGGCGAGCCGGACCGCGGCGCGATACGGCGCTGCCGCGGCGCTGCTGGGGATCGCACGCATGGCCGGTGTCTCCTGGACCGAGCTTGGGCTCGGCCGCAGGCAGCTGGGCAGCGGGGTGCGCACCGGCGTGCTGGCCGGCGGCTGCGCTGCGGCGGCCATCTTCGCGGGGGCAGCGCTTCCCGCCACCCGCGGACTGTTCCTCGACGACCGGGCCGCGCAAGCGGCCGACCGCGGCGATCTTGCCGCCGGGCTGGCCAGGATCACGCTTGCCGCGGTGCCGCCGGAGGAACTCACCTACCGCTCGGCGCTCTATGGCCTGCTACTGGGAAACGGCACGCGGGTCGGCGCGGTGACCTGGCCGAGTGTGCTGTTCGGCGTGTCGCACGTGCTGCCCACGCTATCGACGATGGGCAAGACCGCGATAGGCCACCACCTGGTACACCGCCCGCTCCGCCAGGCTGCCTTCGTGGCCGGCAACGTCGCGATCACCAGCGCCGCCGGTGCGGTCTTCGCCTGGCTCCGGCTCCGGTCTGGCAGCGTATTCGCCCCGCTGCTCGCGCACGCCGCGCTCAACGATTCGGCACTGGTAGCGGGCCGCGTCGCACATAGGCTGGGCCGCGGGCGAGGGACCGCTGCCCACGGACGCAACCGGGCCGGTTAGGGGGACGGATGGATCTCAGAGCAGCCGTTCGGCGGGCCGGGAGCGTGCTGGCCGGCGACGACACGGTGGAGCGGACGGCGGCGCTCGCGTCGGCCGTCACCGTCGGCACCAGCTTCGGCCCCGGCTTGCTCCCCCGGCCAGGCCTGGATCAGGCGCTGGCGACCGGGATCGTCGGGGCCACCGAGCACGGTCTCGTGATGACGTCGCAATCGGCGTGCGCGGCGCTCGCCCGGCGCTTCGTCGCCGACGATGGGACACCATCGGGCCGGGTGCGGAGTTTCGCGGCGCAGGCGGCCGCCAACGCCGGTGTTGCCGTGGCCGGCTTCGCGGCGGAACGCATGCTGGCGGCGCGGCCAGGTGAGCCGGTGCGCCGGGCAGCGCTGCGGACGGCTGGCCGGCGGGCACTGCGGGTCGGGCTGGCCGGAGCCGGGCTGGCCGGCGTCGCGGCTGTTGACGCGGCCCTGGGTGGCCGCAGGCCGGGCCTGAGGGTCCTCGCGGCCGGGGGCGGCCTGCTGGCCGGTGCCGCGCTCGCGGGGTGGCAGATCTACCGCTACCACGCAGGCGAGCGGGCCGATGCCGCCCGGCTCGCGCCTGCCACCGATCCGCTGACCGGTGAGACGGCCGAGGGGAAGACCGCACCGGAGCCGCTGCCGCTGCCTCCGGTGGCCAAGTCGCTGCTGCTGGGCGCCGCGGTCAGCGCGGGCTTGCACGGGGTGGCCCTGGCCGAAGGCGCGTTCGCCCGCGGCCTGGCCGCTGGGATACGCCGGGCGGTCCCCGGGGCCGCGCCACTCGCCCCGCTGGCGGGCCACGCCGCGGCGCTCGGCGCGACCGTCGCCGGGCTGGGGTCCGCGATGGAGTACCTCAACCGCCGCGCGGAGGCCGGCGGCGCCGCGGTCGATGCCGCCTACACCACCCCGCCCGATGCGGCGACCGTCAGTGGAGGCCCTACGTCAGCGGTGGCGTGGCCGAGCCTGTCACGGGAGGGCGTCCGGTTCGTCAACTTGGCCCTGTCCCGGCAGGAGATCGCTGACGTGACCGGGGCACCGATTGCCCAGGTGAAGGCGCCCGTGCGCGCGTTCGCCGGGCTGGCGTCCGGGCAGACCGTGGACGTACGCGTCGACCTGGTGATGGAGGACCTTGCCCGGCTGGGTGCGTTCGAGAGGTCGGTGCTGTGTGTGGCCTCGCCCACCGGCAGCGGTTACGTCAACTACGTCGCTATCGAAACACTCGAGTACCTGACCCGGGGCGACTGCGCGACGGTCGCGCTCCAGTACTCGCTGCGCCCGTCCTTCCTGTCCCTCGACCGGGTCGCGATGGGCCGCGAGCAGAACCGGGCGCTGCTGCACGCACTCGAATGGCGCCTGCTGGCCCTGCCGGAGGACCGCCGGCCGCGGCTGGTGGGCTTCGGCGAGTCCCTCGGCGCGCACACCATGCAGGACGCATTCCTGCACGAGGGCACCTCCGGGCTGCGCCGCGTCGGCATGGACCGGGCGCTGTTCCTGGGCACCCCGGCTGGCAGCAAGTGGGCCAAGCAATGGCGCGCCGACCCGGAACGCACCGACCCGGGCGGCGAGGTAGCCGAGATCGCCTCTTACCAGGAGTGGCTCGCGCTGGACGGCGGTGACCGCGCCCGGCGCAGGTACGTGCTGCTGTCCCACCACGAGGACCCCATCACCCGCTTCGCGCCCGCCCTCGTCGTACAGGAGCCCGGCTGGCTTGGCCCGACCGCCAGCCGGCCGCCCGGCATCTCGTCGCTGGCGTGCTGGTACCCGCTGACCACGTTCGTGCTCACGCTGGTGGACGTGAAGAACGCGATGAACGTCACCCGGGAACCTTCTTCGCCCGCGGCCACGACTACCGCGCCGACCTCGCACGCATGGTCAGCGAGGCCTATCGCCTGCCGGCCGGGGACGCGGAGCTGCTCGCCATCGAGCGTGCCCTGCGGCGCCGCGAGGCGACCTGGGCGCAGCGGCGCCTTGTCGCCGAGCAGGTGCGCCGCGCCAAGGAGGCCGTCCAGCGCCAGACCAGAAGCTGGGGCCTCGCCCCGGACGCCACCGCCGCGGCCGACGGCAAGGCCTGACAACGCGGTCCCATTGCGGCCCGGCAGCGCCCGTCCGCGGCGCGGCCCGGCAACGCTGCCGGCAACGGTTAACCCAGCAACCGCGAATCTGCATAACGTCCTTTCCAGCATGCGGAGCGGCAGCCACGGGTGGCCCGCATTCCGATCTGGACCCGGGGCGGCGTCGGCTTCCCTGCCTCGTTGGGCTTGAATAAGACGACACTGAAGGGAAATCCGGTCGGCCAGGGATTGGTGTGAACGTGGACGAGGGCGTCGGCGGGGGAAGGCCCGGGGCGGAGGAGCTGCTGCTCCGCGTGGCCTGGTTTTACTACAAGGACGAGCTGACCCAGGACGAGATCGCGAAGCGGCTCGCGGTGTCACGGGCGTCCGTTGGGCGCATGCTGGACCGGGCCCGGAGGGTCGGCCTGGTCTCGATCAATCTGAACGCGGACCATCTCGACGCGTTCGAGGTAAGCGGCCGGCTCAGGCGGGCCTTTAACCTGACCGAAGCGCTCGTCGTCCCGGACCACGAGAAGGAGCCCGCCGACCGCCATATCCTGAACGCCCGCCTGGGGCTCGGGGGAGCGCAGTTCATGAGCACCCACTTGCGGCCAGGCGGCATTCTCGGGGTCGGCTGGGGAGAGACGGTCTCCCGCGTCATCACCTCGACCAATTTCGGCGCCGTCGGGCCGGTGCACCTGGTGACCCTGACCGGCGGCGTGGACGGCTACCTGCAGACGATCCTGTCCTCTAAGGGAGAGGGCGTCGCGGAGCCGGAGGTGACGACGGCCACGATCATCCCGACGCCGATCGTCGCCTCCACCCCCGGCCTGGCCGCGGCGCTCAAGGCGGAGCCGACGATCCAGCAGGTGCTGAAGCAGGCGTGCGCCGTGGAGCAGGCGATTGTTGGCGTTGGCACGCCTACCGCCGACGCCACCATCGTGCAGATGGGATACCTGGCGGCGGACGACGTCCGCCATCTGCGCGAGCACGGCGTCGTGGGCGACATCCTCGGCCAGTTTTTCGACGCCGACGGCAACGTCGTCGACCTGCCGATCCATGACCGCAGGATCGGGATCGAGCTGTCCGATCTGGCCCGCATCCCCAAGGTCGTCGGCGTCGCCGGGGGCCTGCACAAGGCGGAGGCGATCCTCGGCGCCCTGCATGGCGGATTCCTCAACGTTCTGGTCACCAACGAGCTGGTTGCACTCCGCCTGCTCGAGCTGGAACGCCGGTTCCGCGCGGGCTCGCGTCCGGCCGCTGCGAGCCCGCGCCCGGCCTGGCCGCCGCCCGGAGCCGCGCGGTGACCAAATCTCCGGCCGGGCCTTGCCACCGTCATCCGTTGCGGCGCATGCTTCGGTCACGGTGGCCGTGATCGCCCAGGCACGCTCCGAGGAGGTACCGATGGTAAGCAGTACCGGCGGCCGCATCGTGCCGCCACCGGTCCCCATGACGATCACGCAGATCGCCGTCGTCGTTGCCGACATGGAGTCCGCGCTGCGTTCTTACACCGAGAATCTCGGCTGGGGCCCGTGGAGCGTCTTCGACTACAAGCCACCGCTGCTGCACGACACGGTCGTCCGCGGCGAGCAGGTCGAGTACCGGATGATTGGCGCCGAGACCTCGGTCGACGGACTCGGCTTCGAGCTCATCCAGCCGGTCAGCGGGCCAAGCATCTACCAGGAGTTCCTCGACTCGCATGGCGAGGGTGTCCAGCACATCGCCTGCATGAAGCATTCGGCGCAGGACAGCCAGGCGCTGAAGGACCACTGGCGGGAGCGGGGCGCGGAGATCTTGATGGGAGGGCGGATCGGGGAGTCCATCGAGTTCTACTACCTGGACACCTCGCCGATGCTCAAGTTCGTGCTGGAGTCGGGCAGCGGCCATGCGATCGATCTCGAGCCCACCTACTTCTACCCGTGAGCCGCCCCGCTCTCCCTGTGCATCCCGGTAGCCGGCGGCCCCTTCGCGGCCGGGCGTGGGAGCATGCGGCATGACCGGGCGTTACCTGCTGGCGATCGACGCGGGCACCGGAAGCTGCCGGGCGCTGCTGTTCACCGAGGCCGGCCGGCAGATGGGTGCGGCGCAGCGGGAGTGGGCGCATCGCGAGCCGCCGGGCGCGCCCGGCGGCCAAGACTTCGACGTCGACGCGGGCTGGCGCGCCATCGCGGCCTGTGTCCGGGATGCGCTCCGGGACGCCGGGGCGGCCGGTGGCGACGTCGCGGCGGTCTCCGCCACGAGCATGCGCGAGGGCGTCGTGCTCTACGACCGGGCGGGGCGTGAGATCTGGGCCTGCCCGAACGTGGACAGCAGATCGGCCGTGGAGGCACGGGAGCTGATCCGTGAGGGCGCGGCCGAGAAGATCTTCGCCGAGGCCGGTGACTGGGTGTCCATCACCACCCCAGCGCGGCTGCGCTGGCTGGCCCGCCACCGCCCTGGCATCCTCGGCGCGGTCGGCAGCCTCGGCATGCTCAGCGACTGGATCGTCTACCGGCTGTCGGGAACGCACGTGACCGAGCCATCGTGCGGGTCGAGCTCGGGCATGTTCACGCTGTCACAGCGGCGCTGGTCGCAGTCCATCCCGGCGCTGTGCGGGCTGCCACCGGACGTGCTCCCGCCGGTCGCCGACCCAGGCACCGTTGTCGGCGAGGTGACCGCGGCCGCGGCCGGGCAGACCGGGCTGCGCGCGGGCACGCCGGTGGTGGCCGGTGGCGCCGATACCCAGCTGGGCCTGCTCGGCGCGGGCGTCGGGAAGGCCGAGTACACCGTCATCGCGGGCACGTTCTGGCAGAACACGGTGCTGCTGGGCGAACCGCTCGTCGACCCGGAGGCGCGGCTGCGCACGCTGTGCCACGTCGTGCCCGGCGAATGGATGCTGGAAGGTATCGGCTTCTACTGCGGCATGAGCATGCGGTGGTTCCGGGACGCGTTCTGCGACGGGGAGGTGGCGCTGGCCTGCGCCCGCGGGGTCGACCCGTACGTGGTGATGGAGGAGGCCGCCGCGAAGGCTCCTCCCGGCGGGGTCATCGCCATCATGTCCAACCTCATGAACGCGAAGCGCTGGGTTCACGCCAGCCCGTCGTTCCTGCAGTTCAACCTCGGTGATCCGGCGGCGGGCGGCCGCGGCGCGTGCGTCCGGGCGATCGAGGAAGCGGCCGCCTTCGTCGCCCGCGGGCACCGGGACATCATCGGCGAGCTGACCGGCCTGCGTTTCGGCGAGCTGGTGTTCACGGGCGGCGCGGCCAAGGGGAGGCTCTGGCCGCAGATCATGGCGGACGTGCTCGCCGTCCCGGTGCACGTCCCCGTCGTCACCGAGAGCAGCGGGCTCGGCGCGGCCCTGTGTGCTGGCGTTGGTGCCGGGATCTACGCGAGCTTCGGGGAGCTTCCGGCGAGCCTTCGCGCCCGGTCCGCCACCTTCGAGCCCGATCCGGTGGCGGCCGCCGGGTACGACGAGCGGTACCCGGCCTGGCGCACGATCTACAGCCGGATGCTGGAGATGTCCGAGGAGGGCCTGCTCAACCCGCTCTGGCGGGCCGCCGGCTCGTAGCGGCCGGCTCCAGCGCCGTCAGCGCCGGGACTCGGCGAGATGCATCGTGATGACGGAGCCGAAATCCGGATCCGGGGCCAGGCCGAGCCGGGCCGCGCGCTCGGTGCGGAACCGGGCGGGCCAGCTCGTCACGATCCTCGCGACGGCGGGGTCGGGAACCCAGTCGATCAGCGCGGTGACGTCCGGGCCAGCGGCCTGCTCCAGCGCGGCGACCATGCCCGCGACCGTCATGGTGAGGGCCGGCAGGGTCACCGCGGTCCGGCCGCCCCAGGCCCCGTCGGACGACGTCGCGGCGCAGAGCAGCCCGTCGATGGCCCGCGGCGGCGACATGAGCGCCACCTCGGTCGCCGCGTCGACGGGGCAGACCGCGCGCTGGCCGGCCAGCGGCTCGCGGATGATGCCCGAGAGGAAACCAGACGCCGCCGCGTTGGGCCGCCCCGGGCGCACGCAGACGGTCATCAGCCGGACGGCCCGCCCGCGCAGGAAACCCTTCCGGGTGTAGTCGGCCAGCAGTTGCTCACCGATGACCTTCTGCACCCCGTAGCTGGACTGGGGATTGGGCAGGGTGTGATCGTCCACAACCGCCGGGAGCGGGTGCTCGGCGGACGCTCCGAAGACGGCCGCGGAGCTCGCGAACACCACAACCGGGCTGGTCCCCAGCTCCCGGCACGCGGCGAGCAGCGACTCGGTCGCGCGCAGGTTCGCCCGGATGCCGAGGTCGAAGTCCGCCTCGCATTCCCCGCTGACCGCCGCGGCGAGATGGAAGATCACGTCGGCCCCGGCGAGTGCGTCCCGCCCGGCCCCGGCGGAGCCCAGCAGGTCGCCGAGATCGCCGCCGACCACGGTCACCCGCGGGTCGGCGGCCAGATCTGGGAGAGCCGGCACCCGGTCGAGGAGCGTCACCCGGGACAGCGGCCGCTCTCCGCCGCCCGTCACGTCGAGCGAGCCCGCGGCCAGCAGCTCCCGGGCGAGGCGTGAGCCCAGGAACCCGGCGCCGCCGGTGACCACCACGTTCGCCACGGCGTCTTCATCCCCGTCGTGGGGGCGTTGAATACAGTGATCTCAGTGCTCGCCCACCTGCAGCCCGCTGACGGGGAAAGGGGCTCGTTGCCGCGGGACAGCCTGCCGGCCGCCGCCGATGTGTTCGCCCGACTACCGCCACCGCTCCCGGACGACGGCGGGATCCGGGAGTCGGTCCGCGCGATGCGGGCCGCGGACGGCCTGCTCCTGGGCGTGCTCGACGACGACCCGACCGGGTCGCAAGCGGTGCACGGCGTCCAGGCCGTGACCGTCCTGGCGGAGGACGCCTACCAGGCCGCGCTGGCCGGTGCGGCCGGGACCTGCTTTGTGCTGACCAACACCCGCAGCCTGGGGGAGCACGCCGCCGCCGAGCTGACCGCGCGCGCGGCCCGCGGCCTGATGGCCGTCGCGCGGCGGCGCGGTGCCCGGATCCAGCTCGTCAGCCGCAGCGACTCGACCCTGCGCGGTCACGTGATGGCGGAGGTGGCGGCGCTGCAGGCCGTCCGCAGGGAGGCGGCCGGCGGCGGGTTCGACGGCGTGCTGCTGGTCCCCGCCTTCCTTGAGGCCGGGCGGCTGACCGCCGCCGACATCCACTGGGCCCGCGTCGGCCCAGAACTGGTCCCTGTCGGCGAGACCGAGTTCGCGCGCGATCCCGCGTTCGGTTACACCGCGTCGGACCTGCGGGACTTCGTCACCGAGAAGAGCGGCGGGGCGATCGGGCGCGGGGATGTCGCCACTATCAGCCTCGCGGACATCAGGCTCGGCGGCTCATCCCGCGTCCGTGAGCTGCTGGCCGGCGTGCGCGGCGGGACGTGGGTCGTGGTCAACGCCACCGAGTACTCCGACCTGGAGACGGCCGCCTGCGGCGTGCTGCTGGCCGAGCGCGCGGGCGGGTCCTTTCTGTTCCGCACCGGGCCGTCGTTCGTGCGGGCCCTGAGCGGCCTCGGGCCCCGGGCGCCGTTGCGCGGCGAGGAGATCCGGCCCGCCGGGGCGCGCGACGGGCACGGCCTGATCGTGGTCGGATCCCACGTGGACCAGACCAGCCGGCAGCTGGCCGCACTCCGCGCGCGCGGCGGCACCATCGCCATCGAACTCGACGTCCCCTCGGTCGTGAGCGGCGCCGGCGATGTGGTGGCGGCCACCGCGCGGCGGGTCGCCGGCGCACTGGGCCGCTCGGATGTCCTGCTCTATACGAGCCGAGCGGTCCTTCCCGGCCGCGACACGGCGGACGGCCTGGCCATCGCGCGCAGCGTCTCCGCCGCTCTGGCCGGCACCGTGCGCGCTGCCCTGGCCGCGAAGCCAGCCTGGGTCATCGCCAAGGGCGGGATCACCTCCCACGACGTCGCGGTGCAGGGCCTGGGCATCCGGCGCGCCGAGGTGGCCGGCCAGTTGTTCCCCGGCCTGGTCTCGGTGTTCCGCCCGATCGACGCGGCGCCCGAGGCCGTCGGTGTGCCGTTTGTGGTCTTCGCCGGCAACGTCGGCGACGACGGAACGCTCGGGCAGGCCGTGGCGATCCTCAATGGCGGGCGGGAGGGCTCCTGATGCAAGTCGGCTGGATCGGGCTGGGGGCGATGGGCGCGCCGATGGCGGCACGCCTGGCCCACTGCGGTCACTCGGTGCACGGCTACGACGTCGTGGCGGACCGCACGGCGGCGCTGGCGGCGGACGGGGTGCAGGGCGTGGCCACGATCGCGGCGGCGGTCGGCGCCGCGGACGTCGTCGTGATCATGGTGGCGACCCCCGATCAGGTGGAGCAGGTCCTGTTCGCGCCGGGCGGGGCAGCCGGTGCGCTGCCCACCGGCGCCGTCGTCATGATCATGGCGACGGCCGGGCCCGAGGCCGTCGTCTCGGCCGCCCAGCGGCTCGCCGCCAGCGGCGCCGCGGTGGTGGACGCGCCCGTGTCCGGGGGCGTGCAGCGGGCCGGTACCGGCGACTTGCTAATCATGGTGTCCGGCCCGGCCGGCGCCATCGCGCGGGCCCGGCCGCTCCTTGACGCACTGGCACGCGCGGCTCCGGTGGTCGGGCACCTGCCCGGCGACGGCCAGCGGATGAAGCTGGTCAACCAGCTGCTGTGCGGCGTGCACATCGCGGCGGCCGCCGAGGCCCTCGCGTTCGCCGAGGCGCTCGGCCTGGCGGCGGCGGACTGCTGGCAGGTGCTGCGTGAGGGCGCAGCGGCGTCCTTCATGTTCGACGACCGGGGCGCCCGGATGGTCGCGGGCCAGTTCCGCGAGGCACGCAGCGCGCTGGACATCTTCGTGAAGGACATGGGCCTGGTGGGCGCGGCGGCTGACCGGGCAGGTGCGTCGGTGCCGCTCGCGGAGGCCGCGCGCCGGCTCTACGAGCGCGGCCGCGACCAGGGCATGGGCCGCCTTGACGACTCCGCGGTGATCGAGGTCCTGCGCCAGGGCCGCTAGCCAGCGGCTCACCGCAGGCGCTGAGCGGCGTACGGCCGGCCTCAGTACCGTTCCCCGGGCCGGGCCGCGAGCCCGTGATGCCCGGGGCCGCGCGGGATGACCGGCCAGATGTCGGTGACGATCCCGTCGCGGACGACGTGGTAGGCGTCATAGCAGTTCACGGTGCTCGGCGCATACCCGGGCACCAGCGCCACCGAGTCACCCACCGCCAGCGCTGAGCCTTGCGGTGCGGAAAAGACGCCGTGCTCCTCATCGAACCGGACGACCTTGAGCTCGTCGCGGCCCACGACCGTGACGTCGGCCGGGTCGGCGACCGACTTGTTGCCGGCGTCCACGATCACCCTGCTGCTCTGCCGGCTGATGACGCTCGCCTGGACGGTGAGGGAGTGCTCGAAGCCCGGCGCCATGTGGTCGTGGTAGTTGTCCATGACCACGTAGGTCCCGGCCTGGATCTCGGTGACCCCGGGGAATCCCGCGGTCCACCGGAAGGTGGCGATCCCGCCGGCGGACCGGATCCCGCAGTGAATCCCGTCCGCCTCCAGCAGGTCGGCGACGCCGGTGAAGAAGGTCATCGCCTCACGCTGCCGCTCGTGCCGGAGCGCGTTGTCGATCGTGAGCGAGCAATGGCCCTCGTAGCCGGTGATCCCCTCGAAGCGCAGCCCGGGAAGGTCCATCACCTGCCGCGCCAGGGCCAGGGTCTGTTCCGCGGTGTCGGTGCCGCACCGGTCCATCCCGGTGTCGACCTCGACCATGATCCCAAGCGTTGAGCCCGCCGCCGTGGCAGCCGCCGACAGGGCGGCGGCGTTCGGCGCCTCGTCCACCGCGACGAGCACCCGGTGATCGGCGGCAAGCCGGGCCAGCACGGCGATCTTGGCCGGATGGGACACGGTGTTGACCACGAACAGGTCGTCCAGGCCGGCGTCCGCCAGCACGACGGCCTCCCACACGGTCGCCATCGACAGCCCGCCCGCGCCCGCCTGGACCTGCCGCCACGCGAGATCCGGGCTCTTATGCGCCTTGTAGTGCGGGCGGATGGTGGCGGAGCCCATCTGCCGAAGCTCGCCCGCCAGCCGGTCGATGTTGCGCTGCGCGGCGTCGACGTCGAGCACGAGGGCCGGGGTGATCAGTTCCTCGCGTGACCGGCCGACGGCACCGCCGTTCTGCTGCCTGACGCGCTCGCGGGCCTCAGCCAGGATCGGCGCGGAATCCAGCATCGAATACCTCCCTGGTGCTGGTTTCAGCGCGAGGCGCAGGCGGGATCATTCCGCGGCCGGTCCCAGGCAGCGGATGACCCGGACCGGTTCGCCTCCTGCCCGGACCCGGAAGTGCAGGCTCGCCGGCAGCGCGAACGTCTCTCCCCGGCGGACCGGTCGGCTGCCGAAGTCGCCCTCGATCGACCCGGCGCCGGACACCACGATGGCGATCGAGAAGCGCCCGTCGCTCACCTCGATCTCGTCCGGCACTTCCAGCGCGGTGGCGTCGAAGTACGGCAGGACGTCGTCGTGGAACAGGCGCACCTCGCGCGAGCCGTGGCTGGTACGCACGACGCGCGGCCGCTGGCGCGCCCGGGCGAAGGTCTGCTCCGCGTCGGCGCCTGTGTAGTCGATCATGTCGAGGGCCAGCTCCCAGCCCAGGCCCATCGTCGCCCCGGCGTCGTCGGCGCCGGATGTCTCGGGGATCACGATGTGGTCGCTGGGCTCCTGCACCTCGATGAATGAGATCCGTGGCCCGAGGTAGTGCGGCACCCCCGCGTGCGCGACGTAGACCTCGCCCGGGTGAACGCCGGTCCGGTGGAGCGTGCCGCGGATGGCGGGGTTGTCGTGGCGGCGGACCGCACCGGCGAACCAGCCGCGGTCGATGCCCGGGACGAAGCCCACCCCCGCGTAGGCCGGCTCGGTGCCGTCGCCCGGAGTGTCCAGCAAAATCCAGGCCTCGGTCTTGCCAAACGGAGAGCCGAGGTGCTGCCGTGCCCATGCGCGCGTCGGATGGGCGTGCAGCGGCACCTGGCCGGCGGGGGAGAGCAGCTTGACGAGGACTCCGGTGGCCGGGCCCCAGCGCTGCGCGAACCGGGCGCCGACCATCTCCTCGGGCAGGGCCTCGACGAGGTCCTTGAGCGTGACGCTGCCGGCACCGGGCAGGTCGACCGAGCTGAGACCCTGGGCATGGCCGTCGGGATCGTCGTTGTTCGCCTGGGTGCACGAGCCCACCCAGTCCTCCGACCACCAGTCGTCGGGGCGCTCAGGAAGGCCGCGGAAGGCCCGGGTCATCGAGCCGCCCTCGTAGAAGCGGTAGAGGGGGTGGTAGGCGAGCGGCAGCGGCCGCCTGATCGCCTCCCGCAGCCGGCCGGGCGGGGCCGTCACCGGATGGCCCTCACCCGGGTCTCGAACTCGCCGATGGCGGCCGCCCCGGACAGTGCGCCGATCTCCAGGTCGTACCTGCGCTGTTCGCCGGGCTCGAGCCATTGCAGCTCAGCCCGTTCCCGCGCGTCCGGCCGGCCTGCGTCCCGGTTCGTGCTCGGCTCCATGGCGAGCGCGTAAGTGCCTTCGCCCATCATCCGCCACACGGTGTGGTGCGGCAGCTGGGAGATGTGGAATACCTGGTACACCCCCAGGCCCAGGCCCCGGTTGACGAGGGCGACCGGGACGGTTCCCTCCGGCTCGGCGATGAGCTCGTGTTCGAAGCACGCCTCGGTGGCGCCCGGGACCGGAGCCGACATCGTGGCGTACCCCTCGACCGGAACGCCGTAATCGGTGGTGGTGGCCCGGCTCGGAACGAGAAGCTCCGACGACTCATCGACAACCGGGAACCCGGCGTTGCAGTGATAGAGGAACATGTGCGAGGCCCGCGTGGGCCCGGCGTTCTCGACCTGGTCGCGGAGCGCAAAACGGGACTCGCCGACCCTCGCCTCGATGCGACGGCGGAGCACGAGCTGCTCGCCGAAGACCGCCGACTGGAGCACCTCGCCCTCCGCCCACAGCACGCACTCGTCGCCATCCCACCGTTCCCCATACCCGGCCAGGCGCGCCGGCAGGCCACCGACGCGGCCGTGCAGGCCGTACCGGACCGTCGTGCGGATGTGCGGCTGGTTGAAGTGCTCCGCCGTGTCCTCGTCCGGGACCAGGGTGTGGTCCAGCCCGCAGGTGACGACCATGCCCCCGCCCCAGGCACGGAACCAGCCCCAGTCGTCGGGCTCGTAGTACCAGGGCGCGACGACCCCGGCGCCCGACAGCCAGCTGAGCGGCCGTCCGCCGAGCTCACACCGCCCGACGTCGAAGCTCCGGTCGACCAGCACGTCGAACGCGAACCCGGTCCCGGTGCGGAATTCGAGGACGCGGACCCCCCGCGCCAGGCCGTCGCCGATCGTGACCAGGCGCACGCCCGCGACCTGCTCGAGGCGGCCGACGCGCCGGTGCAGCTCCGCCCGCGTGTAGCGGCTGCCGAACAGCTCAGGCATTAAGGCAGGATCATGTCGGACCGCCCACCACCCTCTCGTACTCCTCCTCGCTCTCGCCGAGCGCCGCGCCCGCGTTGTGGATCCACTGCTCCCGCCCCTGCGACCGGTAGTAGAGGAGTACCAGCAGGCCGAGCACGAGCCAGACGCCGTCGACCAGCGGCGCCCATTTCAACGGCGACGCCGGGCAGACAGTCGTGCAGACCGGCTGGAACGAGATCAGGACCGCGTATATCAGCACTCCCGTGGAGACGACCGGGAACACGACGTGCTTGAAGACGTTGAACTCGGCCCTGCGCTCAGTGAGGTAATACCGGATGACGCCGATGTTGGCGATCACGTAGACGAACCCGACCCCGAGCACCAGGATCAGCCCGTCGATGAAGAAGAACGAGACGTCCGCGCCGAACCAGGCCCCGAAGATCAGGCCGCTGCCCAGCGCCAGGCACAGCTGCGCAAAGATGGCCGTCACCGGCGTCTTGTGGACCGGGTGGACGCGCGCGAACGCCTTCGGGAACGAGCCGCTGCGGCCCATGCCGTACCACATCCGGGTGCCCACGTTCGCCGTCGCGATGCACACGGCGACGGTGGACGACAGGAACGCGGCCATGACCAGCCACCACACGCCCGCCCAGTACCTGTCGGCGAGCGCCAGGCCCGGCAGCACCGGCGAGTCGATCAGCCGGTTCACGGTGTTCACGCCGAACCCGGTGATCACTCCCCAGAACGTGAACACCAGGAAGCACCCCAGCAGGATGATGGCGATGATCACCGACCTGGGCACGTTCCGCTTGGGATCGCGCGTCTCCTCGGCCAGTGGCGCGGCCGCCTCCCAGCCGGTCAGCCCCTGGACGGAAAGGACGACGGCGAGCGCGAAGCCGGAGAGGGCGATCTTGTTGTTGAAGTTGAAGACGCCCAGCGAGACGCCGCCGGGCCCGGGGTTGGCGAAGCCAGTGATCGCCAGGGCCAGCACGATGAGTATCTCGGCGGCGCCGAGCACCACCACCGTCCTGACGGAGATCCTGATCCCGCGGTACTGGAGGAACGCGACGATGGGCGCGCCCACCAGGATGCAGGCCCACCACAGCCACGGCACGTTGATGTCGTAGTGGGCCTTGAGCTCGCCGGCCAGGATGAAGCCGAAGAAACCATAGATCGGACCGCCGGACAGCGGCGAGTAGAGCACGTACATCCATGAGGTGATGAAGCCGGCCCGCGGGCTCAGCGCGCGGCTGACGTACGTGTAGTACCCCCCGGCTGACGGCAGGTGCTTGGAGAACTGGACCAGTGTGTTGCCGAGCATCAGCACGACGAGAACGCCGACGACATACGCCAGCGGCGCCGTGATACCGGCCAGCGACACGATGAACTGCGTGAAGAACAGCGCCGCGATGGCGGGCGCGATATGGGTGATCGCCTGCATGGTGACGCCGATCAGGCCGAGGGAGTTCTGGCGCAGGTCGGTCCTGATCACCGGTGCCGAGCCCGGTCCGGCGACCGGGTCCGATAGCCCTCCACGGCGCGGCCCGCCGTCTGGTGCCTGCGGCATGTGGGCGGGGTCTTGATCCTGCATAGCGTCCTCCCAATCACAGAGGTGACATCAGGGAAGCGAAGCAGCTTGCGCCGCACCCTAATCAGGGTGAGTCCAAAGGTCTGCCAAATGTGCGCTTATGTCAAGGGTCTGAGCGTCCGCTCAGGGCCCGCTGCGCGCTGGTGTCCCGAGCCGCGTCTGCCAAGGTCACGGCGTGATCACCGGTCGTGGGTCCGGCCATCGGCCGGTGTCCCTCGGCCGGCCTGGGCGGGGGTTGCGGATAATGGGCTGCGTCCGCCCGGTCTTGCGGCTCCCGGAGGTGCCCGACGTGCCCGAC
>Ga0114129_10007273_pt1 | contig 15757 bp, 11 predicted proteins | sample RhiMetdeltSRZDD1_FD_80071 | JGI IMG/M metagenome (GOLD analysis project Ga0114129, IMG submission 80071) | Populus rhizosphere microbial communities from Tennessee, USA - Rhizosphere MetaG P. deltoides SRZDD1 (version 2) (version 2) | ecosystem: Host-associated > Plants > Roots > Rhizosphere >... | reverse complement strand
GGGAAGCTGCCAGTAACAGGAATCTTCAAGATGGCGCATGAACTCACGCCACTCATCCCGAGTAAGTTCTCGTTTGCGTTCGAGTTTTAGTTTTCCCGGCTCATAACCGCCGGCGCCATCGAGCTCTTTGACAGAGATGAATCGCGTGCTTCCGCACTTCCAAATGTGCACTGCAACTGGATGGTGAAATGTGCGCAACCATAGGAAACGGTAGCTCTCAACCCACTTATCATTCGGTGAGTACAGCGGCTCTTCTTTCATTGCTGTTAAGTGCCTTGAATACCACTTGTTCCGAAATTGGTTACCCGGTTGGTCCTGAGCCAGTATCTTTGGCGGAAAGAATGCCTCGTTATCCATCGCTGGTATTTCCAGAGCCAGGCCGGGGTAACAATCCGTCGCGACGGGCGTGAAGGGCACTTGAATGGTCACTGCCACCGTGGGCGTACCGGGGGTTTCGGTGCGTTTTACGGACGAAATTACTGTAACGACAACTCCGAGGCAGAAGGTCAGTAGCGCAGTCGCAAGCCGCAACAAGTTTCGACGCATGACTCGATCTCCTTTAGAGAGTGGTAGGCGATCGAAATCTTAGACGTCACACGCTGACGAAAGTTTCCAGAATTAAGCCACAGGCTTACATAACATCTCTGAGTTTCGCTGCGATCTGATCCAGCTCTTTCCGCGGCGGCCGCTGCGAATACGTCGGTGGCAATCGCAGCCCGAACCCATCGTTTGGAAATCGCGGCAACACGTGCAGGTGTGCGTGGAAAACCTCTTGCCCGGCAACCTCACCATCGGCGAGGAAGAAATTTATGCCGTCGCATCTCACGCCACTCTTCCTCAATGCCGCTGCAACGCGCTGCGCAACGAGAAACATCCGTTCACCTTCCTCCGGGGTTAAATCCGCGAGATACGGAGCATGTCTGAGAGGCACGACCAGCACATGACCCGGATTAACCGGTTGGATATCCATCAACGCGGCGCACAGATCATCTCGATGCACCACGCTCACTTCGAGTTCACCTTTCAAGAGTTTGCAGAATACGCAATCCATAATGATCAGTTGTTTAGTAGAGGCCGTCGTATCAAATAACCAATGTAATAGTAAGTTTCGTGTACGAGTAACTGAAGTTGGCTGCCCATGCTCTGATAGCGTGTGCTCGTGGTCGGCGATGGATAAGCTTCCAAACCCAGATCTTTCGCCATGACCATCGCCCTTTTCATGTGCAGCGGGTCACTAACAATCAACACCTTCTGCAAACCATGAGCGTCCGCAACCTGTTTGGCATAGAAGAGATTCTCATAGGTGTTGTGTGACTCTTCTTCAATCAGAATATCTTCAATCGCGACACCGTTCTCAACAGCATAACGGCGGGCAGCAGCGGATTCGGCCGGCTCATTTTTACTGCCGTGACCACCCGTAAAAATAATCTTTCGTACTTTGCCGTTTCGGTAAAGATGAATGGCGTGATTGACTCGCTCTCTGAATACGGGCGAGAGTTCCTTGCCCCACAGGGCAGCGCCGAGCACGATTGCCGCATCCGCCTGCACGTTAGAGACATTGTCGCCGTACGTGTAGATCTGCGCCGCAATAACACTCGCGGCGACAATGAACGTGGCGACAAGCACCAACAATACTTTCTTAATCCTCATAATTCAGGGCTATAATTCGGAACGCGTCGCTCACACCGATGGTCCATTTTTACCAATAACGGTCACAAACAAAAGGAGCCACGACATGCAACACGGTAGCTCCATCACTGAAAAGCTGGAGCTTCAACTACGAGCGGAAGTCTTCAACATCTTCAATCACCCGAACTTCTCGAATCCCCTTCTGCCTAGCTTCGCGGCAGACATGACCTCCTCCATCGACGCTGCGACCGGCCGGGGAACAGGCTTTCTCCCGATCACCGTCACCCCCGACGTCGGCATCGGCAACCCCTTCATGGGCGGCGGCGGCCCGAGGAATATTCAGTTAGCGCTGAAGCTGATTTTCTAGCCACAAAAAGGCACAAAAAAGAGCACAAAGCGGGGGCCTTCCTTTTGTGCTTTTTTGTGCCTCTTTGTGGCTAAAAATATATGCAACTGCCTCGGCGCCTTTTGAATCCTAAAGAGGAGCCCGATAAGTTTTCCCAATTTAAGGAGTTTTAAATGAGTGTTAGAAAGTCTTCCCCTGCTCTTTTAGCGACGGTCGCGCTTATTTTTGCATTTGCCGGGCTATCGTTCGGCAAAGGAAAGAACCCCGAATTCCCCAACGTTAAAATCAAGAATTTTGGCAAAATGGACGAGCGGTTTTATCGTGGCGCACGCCCTAAAGATGAAGATTACAAAGTACTCGCCGAACTCGGGATAAAAACCGTTATTGACCTGACTGACAATTCCAGGGAGTACGAGCAACCAGCCGTTGAAGCTGCGGGACTCCGGTATATCAACATACCTATGGTCGATAAAAGCTATCCGAGCATGGACCAGGTGAACGAATTTCTGAAAGTCATCGACAATCCGGAAACAGGCAAGTTCTTCGTGCACTGTGCGGGCGGACGGCATCGCACCGGAGTCGTAGGTGCGGTGTATCGCTTCACCAGGAATAACTGGAACCTCGAACAGGTTTTAGCCGAGATGGACCAGTATGAGTTCGACTCAGGCTTTGGTCACGGAAAGCAGAAAGACTTCGTTCAGGACTACTGGCAGCAATTCCAGAAGCAACAGGCTCAGGCAGCAACCACAAAGCATTAAAAGCAAGAGCAATCAGGAGGACGAAGAGGGCCGCTTACTTGGAGCGGTCCTTTTCATTTTCCAGAGTCTTACGGTTTTGACTCGCCTATGAGTTTGACTAATTCCGCGAAGGCTTCGTCGCGGGTGCCTTTGCCGTCGAGATGGGGTTTCCAGGTCTGCTCGATTGGGGATTTGAATTGCGTCATGCCACGCTGCCAGACTCCGAACTTTTCTGCGTAGGGCACGTGTCCCGGAATTACTCGCCGAACGGCCTCTCCCGCCGTGAAGAAAATCAATGCGTGCGACAGCCCCCTCGGTACAAGTTTATTGTTCGCGCGCGCTTGTGTGCGTAAAGCATCGAACACCTGCGAGTCCCACTGGTGCATGCTTTCGTGAAAAAGAGTCTCCAGACCATACGGCCCTCGATTCCCTTCGTTAAGACTCGAAATGACGAGCACGCCAACTCCAGTCGAGTATGCGCCCGCCCAGTTGGAGAAGGCGGAAAGATGCACTGCGTATCCCGCTTCCGGCCACGTGAACTGATATGCACGCGTGATGAAACTGAGCACCGTTGGACCATCCTTGTCCACGTAAGGTTGCATTGCGGTCACCCACGCCCGATTTGCTTTTTGGTGTTTGGGCCACCACGCCTTGCGATAAATCGGCGCGGCACGTTGAAGAATGGCAGCGGTCGCGGGATCGATGCCGTCGAGCGAGCGAGCGTCACCGGCTTGTGCCAAAGCTTTTGTAAGCTGGGTCAACGGCTCGTCAAAGACGAGATCCTTTTTGCTATTGCCCGACGCATACGCCGAAACCGCTTCGTTCCAAACATTGCGCTCCGACGCACTCAATGTCGCCAGACCTTCGTCCTGGTCAGCCGGTGCGTCGATGACCGCCTCGCGCGAACCGTCGCTCGTCTTGTTTTGCGCCCGGCCGAGGACGTACAGGAAATGATGCAGGTTCAACCAGAATTCATCAGTGTGAAAAATAAAGATCGGTTTCGACGGTGTGGCGGCAGGGACAACGGCACAGGTCGAAAGAAGAAGCAAAATGGCAATGAGTGCGCGTGTCATGAGTGCATGTTAAGCCACAATAAAGCACAAGAAAACACAAAAAATAGTTAATTAAAGATCGTAGCTTTCACCACATGTCACGTCATACAGAGTCGGATATGCCCACCCGAACACTGGGCCGCACGGGAGTGGAAGTTTCTCTGATCGGTCTGGGCGGTTGGCACCTGGGCTTCAAATATATCGACGATCAGTTGTGTACCCGCATCATTCGAACCGCGATCGATAACGGTATCAACTTCATGGACAACTGTTGGGACTATAACGAAGGCGCCAGCGAGACTCGCATGGGAAATGCTCTTCGGGACGGTTATCGCGAACGAGTGTTTCTGATGACGAAGATCGACGGCCGCACGAAGCAAGAGGCCGCAAAACAGTTGGACGAATCACTCCAGCGCCTACAAACCGATCACATCGACCTGGTTCAACATCACGAGATCCTTCGCTACGAAGATCCGCACCGCATCTTCGACGAGCAAGGCGCGAACGCGGCACTGATTGAAGCGCGCGACGCCGGGAAGATCAGTTTCATCGGCTTCACCGGCCACAAGGATCCGCGCATTCACCTTTACATGCTCGAGGTTGCGAAAGAAAACGGGTTTCAGTTTGACGCAGTGCAGATGCCGCTCAACGTGATGGACGCGCACTATCGCAGCTTTGAAAAACTGGTACTGCCCGAACTCGTGAAAGACAACATCGGCGTGCTGGCAATGAAGACGCTGGCGAACGGCACGATCCTGGAATCGAAGACAGTAACAGCCATCGAATGTCTGCAATACGCGATGAACCTGCCCACGTCCGTGGTGATTACCGGCTGCGAAGACATGGAAGACCTCGACCAAGCCTTAACGGCCGCACGCACATTCAAACCCATGACTGACGAGCAGGTGAAGAGTCTCTTGAGCAAAACGGCGCAGGCCGCATCGCGTGGTGAATACGAGCTCTTCAAGACGACATCGGTTTACGACGGCACGGCTTCTCATCCTGAGTGGCTCGGTGAAGAACCGCCGAAAGTTCAGCAGGTAATGCAGGCGTGATTGCCTCTACTGGTGACGCAGCACGACGATCGGATCGACTCGCATCGCGCGTTGTGCCGGTATCAAACAAGCCAGCAGCGCTACCAATCCAAGCAGCGCAACAATCGCCGCAAACGTCAGCGGATCGGTCGGCGTGACGCCGAACAGCATGTTTTCCATGAAACGCGTCAGGCCGAACGATGCTAAAACACCGATCGCTGCTCCTACGCTAACCAACACCAACCCACGGCCAACGATCAGTTTTAGAATCGCTCGCGGTTGTGCGCCCAGTGCCATCCGAATGCCGATCTCGCGTGTGTGCTGCGCGACGGTGTAACTCATCACCCCATAAACGCCGATCAGTGCCAGCAGAAGCGAAACCCCGGCAAAGACAGTCAACAAAGTAGTGTTCAACCTCTTGTCTCGCACGGTGTACTCGAGCACGAGCTTCATAGGCTGCACGGCGTAAAGCGGTTGTGCGGAATCTACAACCTTGACCTCGCGCCGGACCGCAGCGGCAATACTGCTGTCGTCGAGTGTCGAACGCACCAGCAGGCCCATGTTCCAACGCATGTCGGGCCAGAAGTTCTTCAACGTGTACGGCGCGTACATCTCCGGAGCGGGTTTGCGCAACAATCCATAGTTTTTTACGTCGGCAACCACTCCAATGACAGTGGCCTGAGTATCTTCCCCAACTCGCTTGCCGATCGGATCTTCACCGGGCCAGATCTGTTTAGCCATCGCGTCATTGATCACAACCACAGGCTGCTTATCATCGCCCGCCTCTTTGCTAAAGAGGCGACCACGCAGCAACGGAATCGACGCAGTTTGAAAATAGTCTTCGCTGATAGCGCGATACTCGACGAGTGGAGACTCGTTTGGCGGATACGTTTTTCCTTCGACGGTGATGTTGCCGTTATAGCCCTGCTCTGCGATTGGCAGGTGTGAAATCAATCCCACCGACTCAACCCCGGGTATGCTCCTCACGCGCTCGAGCACCTGTTGGTAGAAACGAATTGCAGATTCGGCGTCTGTGTATTTTTCTCGCGGCAGAGAAATTTTCGCAACGAGAAGGTTTTGCGATCGCAGTCCCGGTTCGACTTCGCGGATGCGAAGTATGCTCCGGATCATCAAACCCGCGCCGATCAGCAGGACCACCGCCGCAGCGACCTCAACTACCACGAGCATCGGACGCAGCCATCCGCCGACTGCTCCGGCTGACATCGTGTTGCCGCCTTCTTTCAGCGTCTCCTGCACATCGGTTTTTCCGGCTTGAAGTGAAGGAATCAGGCCAAAGACAAAGCTAGTCAGGACGGAGATCCCTAACGTGAAAAGCAGCACGCGTGAATCGATCCGTATTTCCTGCGAGCGAGGTAGAAATGGAAAAGCAATTTTACCGAGCACGCCCATGGTCCACCACGCCAATGCGATTCCCAATCCGCCACCAATTACGGAAAGCAAAAGACCTTCGGTGAGGAACTGCTCGATCAACCGGCGACGTCCCGCGCCGAGTGCGATACGAATACTGATCTCTCGACGGCGGACGGTCGCGCGAGCAAGCAGCAGGTTGGCCACGTTAGTGCACGCGATCAGGAGAACGAAGCCAACAGCAACCATCATCATCAGGAGAGCCGATCTCACATTCGCAACCCAAAGCTCCTCGATTTGCCGGAGCCGAACGCCGCGTCCATTCTGATATTGCTGCTCGAGACGTGCCGCAATGGCGTCCATCTGCTCGCTTGCTTGCTCGAGTGTGACGCCTGACTTGATACGTCCAATCACTTGATACTTGTGTTCGTCGCGAGCCGCGCGGTCCTTCTCAGAAAAGACCAGAGGCGACCACATCTGCACGCCGCGATGCAACGAAGAGAGCTCGCGCGGCATTACTCCGACGATCGTGTACGTGTGTCCGTTCAAAGGAATCGTCTGGTTGACGATATTGGGGTTCGCGGCAAAGCGACTGCGCCACAGTTCATCGCTGAGTATGACTACGCGCTCGTTGCCTGCAACATCTTCGCCCGCAAGAAAAGCTCGACCCAGAGTTGGCTTCACACCAAGCACGTCGAAAAAGTTTGCACTCACGTTCATGCCTTGAATGCGCTGCGGAGTATCACCGCCTTCAAGATTGAACCCGGCGAAAGTGTAGGCAGAGATGCCTGTGAAAACTGTGTTCTGGTTTTGCCAGTCTTCGAAGTTTGGTACTGAGACCGAACCGAAATTATTTGGTTTGAACGTTTCGGCCAGATCGACGAGTTGCTCCGATTCCGGAAACGGAAGCGGTTTGAGAAGCACTGCGTTGACAGCGGAAAAGATCGCGGTGTTCGCACCGATACCGAGAGCGAGAGTCAGGGCTGCGACGATCGTAAACCCCGGACGCTTTGCCATCGTTCGAATTGCGTACCGCAAATCCTGGATGAAATCCCGCATGACGTTGCTCCCTCAAAATTCAGCCACAAAAAGGCACAAAAGTTTTTGTTTTTGTGGTTTTTTGTGGCTCACTTAACCTTCATCACTACAAACGTCAGATCGTCGTAAAGCGACATGCCAGCGCACCACTCTTTGACACGCCGCACCACCACATCCCGAATCTGATCGGCCGACAGAGACGCGATCGCCTTCAACGTTTCCATGATCCTGCTGGTCCCAAATTCTTCCCCTTCTTCATTGAGCGCTTCGGTCAGACCATCCGTGTACAGAAACAGCAGATCGTTCGATTTCATTTGCACCGTCTCCTGCTCGTACGCAGAGTGCTCGAACGCTCCCGCGACCATCCCGCCAGAAGTCAATTGTCGAAACTCTGAATTGGAGTCCGACTGAAGATACAGCGGCGGATTATGACCGGCATTCACGTACGTGAGGCGCTGCGTCAGTTGATCGAACGTCGCATAGAAGAACGTGACGTAGTGTTCACCGTTCGTCGTATTGAACAGCAGGCGATTGAGTTTGCTCACCACTGACGAGAGTTCATAATTCGCCGGCGTGCCATTCCTCGCCGTCAAGCTTCGCAAAGTCGCCTGCACCGTCGACATCAACAAAGCGGCCGGCATTCCCTTCCCTGCCACATCTGCGATCGCAAGACCAAGCTGGCTGTTATCGAAGTTGATAAAGTCGTAGTAGTCGCCACCAACACCGCGCGCAGGTTCGCAGAAGCCGGAAACCTCCATCCCCACTCCCTGCGGAGCACACGATGGAAGAAGACGCTGTTGAACTTCTGCTGCCAGTGCAAGCTCGCGGCGCATCCGTTCCTGCGCCACCATGCGTTCGGTGAGTCGCGCGTTATCGATCACGAGTGCGAGTTGCGCGGCGATCGACATCAGCACCTCGCGGTCGGCGTCGGAGTAAGGAAATCCACCGCGTCTTGGACCAAACGAGAGTATCCCCACGAGATCGTTCCTCTGTCTGATCTGGACCAGTATTCGCGACTGAATCTGGAGTAAGACCTCGTGTTCGCCGGCGCGCTCTTCACGCGTTGAAGGTAAAACTGAATTCAGCGCTTGCGACCACGTCTCGATCTCGCGCGACTCGATCACCAGCGGCGTCGAGAGATTCACCAGACGCCGCACAACGAACGCACGTTTATTCAACTGCAAGTGCTTCGCCGGCTCGTGTGCCTGGTCGGAGAAAACGCGGAGGTTGAAGTGGCCAGAGGCTTCATCGCGGACGAAGATCGCAGCGTTGCTTGCATCGAGCGCGTTTCTAACTCGCTCGGCAAGGTTTCGATAAAGCTGATCGATACTGGTTACGTGTTGTGTGCCCGGCCCGAGGTCGAAGAAGATTTTGCGTTCGTCGTACGGCGCGGGTTGGTAACGGCGTTCAATTCTGGGCAGGAGTCGACGGCGCGCAAGCACATGAATTCCGATGAAAACCCCAACGAGAATGAGAGCGACAACCAGGTCCGTGCGACGACCGAAGCTGTCGATAAACCTCAACCGGCTGCCTGTGAAAACGACGAAGTAAAGCGCGATGAATAAAAAGAGCTCCGCAGCGTAATAAAGTCGCCTGAGTTTTAAGTGGACCTTGGATTTCCGCCACAGCCGCCGCACCGCCTTTGGTGTTGGCAACTTGGCGCGTGGGAAGATCCTCATGTGTTAAGCCTCCGATCAACGGGCTTGCGCAGTCAGACAGGATGTGACCTTCTCATTATGGAGGACACCGCCGCCCGTGGATATCTGACAACGTATCGTACGTGCAGTATCCCTCAGTTAGTGAAATTTGAGGAGAAAATGATGCAGATTGTGGCGAGAATCGCTATTCCATCCACTTTTGATAGAGCCGGCGGGACTCCGGCCCCAATTGTTCCTTTATCTTTCCCAAACTCTCGTCTGAACCCTGAAGGTTCTCAAAAATCTCGGTGACTACCAGGTTCTGAACCTCTGGATCAGGGCTCACGGCCAGCTTCTCAATGACGGCGTAACACCTCTCGAGTGCATCAGCTTCGCGAAGCCCTTCAAAGTATCGAGTGAATGCCGCAGTAACTAAGCCCGGGACCTTCCGGTCTTCGGAATCGAGTAGACGATACTCCTCCGAATCCAAAAAGCCTGGAACCTCAGTTGTCAGAAGGTGCGGGACCTTGTCGTAGTCCCGCTCCTTGATAACAAAATCCGTCATGCTAATAACCGCTTAACGCGTTTTGTATGTTGATTAGCAGATCCTTGACGATTTGTCGATCAGATGGACTTAAGTTTGGATCGCGAAGCAGCTTCTGAAGCTGTTTACGACGATCCATTAACTTTTGACAATGACCCGTCTTCGAAAGCAGCTGTTTGGTCGCTCGCTCAAACCTGTATGCGTCCATGCTGCTGCCATCACCAACCTTGGCAGTTTTTCTGTATAGCTCTTCTATCGCATTGCGCAACCTGCCGTCCTGTGCTGCATTAAGCAAGTTGTCGCGTGCAGTCCCTAAGAGCTTCTGTGTCCTTCCCGCTGTGCGAGCGCCTCGGTACGCTGCTCCCAGGCCTGTTAAAAACGGAATAAGGGCACCAACGACATCTGCACCCAGCGCAATTGTGTTTGACAACCGATCCTTGCGGCTGCCAGTCGCGAGTTGATAGATGTCGTAAAGGATCGAGGCGATATCGATGGCGACATCGATCGCTTGCCCGCTCGAATCGGTGTAGTTGGTCGGACTGTTGAAAACGTACCCATAAAGATTTGTGTCGCCGCCAGAGAAGCCAACAGTGTCTTCGCTGATGAATCGCTGTTGCGTTGGACTATAGTAACGGGAGCGGTAGTAAAGCAGGCCCGTACCGTCATTGTCGCGGCCGGTGAACTGAGAAGCGTTGCTGCTGGCGGACCCGCCGGTCGTGGCTTGACCGAAGGGCTCGTACGTGTACTGCGTCGATATCGCACCACCTGCATCGGTTAATCCCAGGGTCGAGTTCAGGCCATCCGTCAGGAAATGACGCGCGCCTGACGCATCGGTACGCATGAACGTCTGGTCCAGCCCGCCCATGAGCATGTTTGCGGATGGAGCGCCGCCAACCTTTTCCTGGACCACGCTGGCGCCGTCAAAGACGTATTCCGTAGTCGCACCATTAACAGTCCTGGATTTGCGTCTACCAAACGAGTCGTAAGAGAAACTGGCACTGAGTCCACCGCTGATGGAAGCAAGTTGGTTTCTCGCATCCCACGTATAGGTATTCACACCGTCCGACGTGAGATTTCCATTGAAATCGTAAGTCAGGTTAGTGGAACCGCGTTGCGTGACCTGGTTGTTAACGTTATACGTTGCGGAAGCCAGCGGTTGCGGGAATGTCATTCGCGCAAAACTGCCGCCGATGTTTTTGCGATGGCCGGCGGCGTCGTATGTGTAAGTCAGATCGCCGATGACGGTCGTGCCGTTCTTGTACGTGACGCTCGTAAGCCGCGAGGCTCCGTCGTACGCGTATTCCATTCGCAAGCCATTTGGCAGCGTGAGAGACGTCAACCGGTCAGCATTATCAAAACCAACGCCGACGACATTCGTTCCCTGGGTAATAGTCGTCGGGCGATCTGCATTGTCGTATGCATAGTTGACTGTGGGTTGGCCTGCGACGGTCATGCTTGAGCGCCGGCCCGCGGCGTCATAGGTGTAACTAACGGTACCCTGCGGCGTCGTCTGCGAAGTCAATCGATCGAGGTTGTCGTAACCAAAAGTGATCGTCCCAGAGACCGAATCGACGGTCTGAGTCAAACGATCTCCAGCATCGTAGGTGTAGTTGATCGTGCTTTCGTAGATGGTGTTCTGGCCCTGGACGACAGCGCCGAAGCCGGCAAAAGTGGGCCGGTTGAGACTGTCGTAGGTGTAGTTCGCCACCTTGCCGCGGCGATCGGTAAACTTCGTCAGGTTTCCCACTCCATCGTAGACATAACTCTGCGTTCGAAGGAGCGCGTCCTTTCGAGTGATCAACCGATCCATGTTGTTGTAGGTGTAGGTGGTGACGTTATTGCGAGCATCCTTCAACGTCAACAAATTGCCGTTGCCGTCGTAGGTGAAAGTAGTCACACCACCCTGTGCATCGGTGATCTTCTTGATTTGATTTAATCCGTCGTACTCATACCGCGTGAGCTGGCCCAGCGGATTGCGCATACTCAAGATCCGGCCGGCATCATCGATGAAGCGAGTAACTGTACGTCCCGGCAAATCCGTAACCGTTGTCAGACTCCCCGAGTCATATCCAAATTGAACGGTATTCTGGAGTGCGTCAGTCGTGGAGGTGATCTGACCCGCTGCGTTGTACGTCATCGTAGTCTGATGATTGAGCGGATCGGTCACACTGGTAATGTTGCCGAGCGCATCGAGGCCGAAGGTGACCGTGTGATTCAACGGGTCGGTAATGCTGGTCAACTGCGAAAAGGTCGTGTCGTACGTGTAAGACGTAGTCACCGCCCCGGACGTTCCAGCCAACCGAGTAATACTCAATGTGTTGCCTTGATCGTCGTACGTAAAGTCGGTCCTGCGACCAAGCGCATCGGTCTCACTCAAGATGTGGTTGGTGCCCGCCTGTCGTAAATAAGTGATCGTCTGTTGCTCCGGCTTACCCAGCGCATAGGTGTCGGTAAGGATGGTGCCGCCCGTGTTGAAGGTCACACGGCGAACATTGCCGCGCGGATCCGTAACGTCCGTTTGCGTGACCTGGCCGCTGCCGTTGAGAGTGTAGGCAAACGTGAAAAACGTACTGTCGGCTTGAGTCTGTTTGATGACTCGACCATTCGTGTCGTACTGGTTTGTGAGATAGAGAATGCCCCTGGGATCAGTGATCTTCGTCATGCGGTTCGACGTGTCGTAGAGGTGCTCCGTCACGCCGCCGTTCGCATCAGTCACTTTCCAGAGTCTGCCGCTGCTGTCGTAGGTGTAATTTACCGTTCGACCAATGTTGTCTTTGGCCTGCGTAATGCGAAAACTCGTGTCGTAGGTAAACTCGATGTAGCGACCATTCGGTGAAGTAATTTTTGTGAGATTGCTGTTGCTGTCGCGCGTAAACGTATAGGCGTTGCCGAAACGATCGTGCATCGCCACCATGGCCGCCTGCCGCGGCGTCGGCGCGTTTTCAGCGTCAGGAAACTCGTAGACAGTCCCGTCATGAAGTGTTAAATGCCATCGACCGCCGACATACCTGATCTGCGTCTTGTAGTAAATCGAAGGCGTTTCGGTGTGCTCATAAACCGCGTCGGAGAATCCAGTGCCGGGAGAAATCCGGTCGTAATGCACACGACCACCATCCGGCAGAATCAGATCTGCAAACGTATAGGGAAACGTGTCGCCGACGATAAATAATTCGTAAGGATGCGTGGCGCCGAGACCGAACGGACGAGAGACTGTATCGCGCGGGCGATATGTTCGCGTGAGGACCAAAGGCAGCGTGTCCGGAATCACCAGATCCGTTTTGCTGTAAACGAACAAACCAGTGGCCAGATCGACTGGGTCACCATCCTCACATTCCTCACACGGCTCTGGACCTTCCGGCGGCGCGTTGTTTGGGTTTGACACCATCGCGCCGGTGAATTCATACAGGACCACACCAGCATCGGGAATAATCTGCTTCCCATTCGGAGTAACAGTGCCGCGCCCATACACGTACCAACCCTTGTCTTCTGCATCGTAATTCCAGAAGTCGATACGCGCGCCCGCCGGTTGATTCGTATAGTTTGGATAAATCAGTTGCGCTCTTGGTGGAATCACCTGCGAGCCGCCCGGCTGGATCGTGAAGAACACCGGCACGCTGACACCCGACGGCAGTGGAAACGGCGGTTGGTTTGTCGGAATCGGTGTAATGGTGAGCTGAGTGACAGTGTTCGCATCCATGTCGCGGATCACTGTCTGGGCCGGCAGACGCAATTCCAATCCGGGAATGTGCGGATTTGTGATTACGGTTTGTTTGGTTGTCGGAGATTGAATATTGACGGCATGGGCCGTATCAAGTTTCGGCATCCATATCGTGTAGCCGAGAAGATTAGTCTTGCCGTCAGTGATGTCGACACCGATCTTGAAAGTGCCATACGTCCTGCTTGGAACACTGGCGGGGCGTCCATCAAGACGCATCACCTGGTGTCCAGTAGCGACATTAGTCAGCAGGAACCTGCCTGTTTGATCCGTTTGTGCAGATGCTGATCCGATCTGTAGCGACACTCCGGCGAGTGGACGGCCGTTAAGCGTTAATACCTGACCAGCTAGTGCTGTTACTCCCTCTGCAGCTTGTAACGGTGGAAGCGATTGTGCTTCAGAGTTCACACGCTTGCTGCGCCAGTCACCGCGCAGGTTACCTGCGTCGGGGATCCAGTCTTCCTCGTCATACCGGTTGCCCGTGTCACCCGCGGTTGTGAAACTGAATAACGCGGGTACAACGACGCCTGCAGGTTCTGTTGCGCCTTCAAAGTTAACTGTGTAGGTTGTGCCGGGATCGAGAGTGGTCAGAGGCGTGAGGAATGCGAGCCTGCCACCTTCAGCGGGCACAATTCTGGTCGCAACACCGCCATATGGACCATTGAGCGTGATCGTGCTTGCGTTGATCGTTTGAATTGCAAGCGAGCGCGAAAAACGCAGACCGATCAGCGTATCGAGCGGGACATTACTCGCATCGTTGCCGGGAACAGACCCGGCAAGATACGCGTTGCCCTGAGTGGCCGGCGAGCTCCCCGCCGGCTCGAAACTGAGCGATTCGGTGTTGAAGATCTCACTGCTTGTAATCTCAGTGCCGCCGTTATTAACCCCGCCTTCGATCAGGACATTCCCGTCACTTTGCAGAGTCGCCTTCTGCTTATGACGTCCCAAACCTAGTTTGCTTGTCAGCGTTGTCGCCGTTTTGTTTTTGAAGTCCCACAGCTCTGCTCTGTTCAGTGACTGTCCGGCAGCCGAAACGCCGCCGACGATCAGCACACGCCCGTCCGTTAGTAGAGTCGCCGTGTGATTGGCTCGCGCAAACGCGAAACTAGGCGAAGCAATCACTTCAACGACCTGCGCCCCCAGATCAATAATCTCCGCATTCTCGACGGTTCTGTTTTCAACGCCCTTGCCACCCACGATCAGCACGCGCCCATCCGGAAGCATCGTTGCGCTATGCCACGCACGAGGCGTATTAAGCCCAACTGACAATGGCATGACGTCCCCGCTGCGCGGATCTTTGATCGCAACAGTCGCTTTTGGTCCGTCCGTCCCCTGGCCACCGACGAGCAGCAAGCGACCGTCAGGCAACAACGTGGATGTCTGCCCAGTCAGCTCTCCGATTTGTGACCTGAGAGGCGCCGGTCGCATCGGCTTCCGCGGCGGTGTCAACTTCGTGCTCAGCGTCTTCGACGACGCGGCGCCCGACTCGGTCATCGCCAGAATCACAGTGGGATGAAACGCCAGCAGAAAGCTTAAAGTGAGGACCAGGCCGTTAGTGGTAAGCTTTTTCATGCTTCACTCCAGTTCGATAATCGACATTCCTATGGATTAGTTACACTCAGATTCAGACTTCCAATGCTCGCGCCGTTCGGATTGACCGTAACGGTATAAGTGCCCGTGACTGGAAGCGTCTGAGTGGCCAGGTTGATAGTGCTGCCGCAAGAAAAAGTAGACGTTAAAGAGGTTCCGTCCGGCTTCAGTAAGGTGACAGTCACACAACTAACCGTGCTGCCGCTGACTCTCACGGTTGCTTGTTGGCCCGTAGTCCCACTGAAGGTATAGCTCGCATTTTGGCCCGGCACTGTGATGCTTACATTCACAGCCGGTCCGCCGAGCGTAAGTGTGCCGGTGACGTCTACGACGTTGTAGAGATTCACCGTTGCCTGGCCCGTACCATTTCCGGAAGGATCGATCAGCACCGTATAGCTTCCGGTGGCCGGCAGTGTTTGCGGTTCCATAAAGATGCTGCTGCCACAACTGAACACGCTTGCTAACTGCGAACCATCGGGCTTCAGAACGGCGAGCGTCCAGCAGGTGGATATGCTCGAAGAACTGTTGACACTTACCCTTTGTCCCGCCGTTCCACTGAAGGACAAAAGTGCTACCTGACCAGGAGTGCTGATCGTCGGCGAAACTGATGGTCCATCAATCGTGATACTGCCGGTAACGTCGACCACGTCATACGCAGTGATCGTGGCTGTTCCCGTGCCATTGCCCGAAGGATCAATCAGCACGGTATAAGTTCCGGTGGCCGGCAATGTTTGCGGGTCCAGAAAGATGTTGCTGCCGCAACTGAAGGTGCCGCCTAACTGGGAACCGTCGGGCTTGAGAATGGCGAGCGTCCAGCAAGTGGTTAAACTGGAACTGCCGTTGACGCTGATTCGCTGCCCGGAAGTTCCGTCGAACGTCAGACGCGCAACCTGACCCGGCGTCGGTAACGAAACCGGAACGGCTGCGCCACCCGGTGTTATCGTGCCGCTCACATCAATGACTTCGTAGAGATTGAGCGTGGCTGAACCAGTTCCCGCTCCTGATGGATCAGCAACGAGAGTGTAGGTTCCCGTGACTGGCAGCGTTTGCGCCTCGATGAAAGCGTT
>Ga0114129_10007272_pt1 | contig 15757 bp, 13 predicted proteins | sample RhiMetdeltSRZDD1_FD_80071 | JGI IMG/M metagenome (GOLD analysis project Ga0114129, IMG submission 80071) | Populus rhizosphere microbial communities from Tennessee, USA - Rhizosphere MetaG P. deltoides SRZDD1 (version 2) (version 2) | ecosystem: Host-associated > Plants > Roots > Rhizosphere >... | reverse complement strand
CGATACGCGCGATGATGGCCTCGCGATCAGTCGGCTTGAGCCGCTGAAGCGCCGCTTCGTAGCGGGCGAGCGCTTCGCTGCCAATTGCCTCTTCAATGGGTGAGGGGCCGTCGGCAGGACGGTCGCTCGCGAGGACGTCCGTGGGACGCCGGTGCGCCCGACGAATCTCGTCACGGATGCGGTTCAGCAGCGCGGTCCTCAGAAACGCCTGGAAGGCGCCTTCGTGCCGCGGCTCGAAGGTCTCGATGTGCTGGATGACCTGCGAAAGAGCGTCCTGGACCAAGTCGTGGGTATCGAGCGCGCCGCGCGCCCACGCCGGCAGCCGGCCGTGCGCCCATTTCTGCATGCGAGGCAGGTAGCGGGCGCAGTGGTCGTTGAGCGCGTTGGCATCCCCCGACCGGGCGCGGACGAGCAGCTCCATCGAGGCCATCGCGCTGGCGGTGGCCGAGGCCTTCGGCCGGCGAACCGACTGTGAAGATGCTCGTTTAGCCATCGCAGAGCCCGGGATGAGGGTAAGAGTTGCGGCGCTCATCATAGCGTGACTTCCTTTCGCGCGAAGCGAAGACGCGGCGCTGGTACGCCGGAAATTCGCTGGCTGTCAGGGAATAACGACGGCTGACGCCGGTTCTAACAGGTGGCCTGGCTGCGCAGCCTCGAGTTCACTTTGAGCGGGGATTCTCCAGCGTAATCTGTCGCACCCACAGGCCATTGGCGGTTTCTGCCGTTTGCAGCAACGGTGTAGTGAACTGTTCGGCAAGTTTGCTGCCGGTGGGACGCGGTGACTTGGCGAGGCCGCCGACGCCGCGCAGCAGTCCAACCGCCTCCGCCGATAGCGGCGACGCCACCACCGGTGCATTCAGCTGCGGATGTGGGAGCGACGCGAACATGCGATCGAAGGCCGGCAGCGGTTCCGGTGTGGCGAAAATCAGAAAGTGCTCGCGACCCCCTGCACTTGTGACGGTCCAATACAACGGAGTATCCCCTCCCGCCGGCAGCCGTACGGGATGTCCCGCTGGAATCGGATTTGTCACGTTCTGATTTGGCAGTGGAAACAAGAGGTAAGACTCCCCATTGTCGTCTTCGTTGACGATGTAAAGGTGGGCCGGCTGGGAAACCTCGATTTGCAATGCCAGACGATCGCCCGGTGTAACGCGATCGCCCGGCCGAAGCTTCGACTCGCCTGCGTCGGAAACACGGTAGAGCCCGGCGTCAATGCTGTAGCTGCCAGGCGCGGTCGTTGCGGGGAGGGCTGGCACGGCCGCAACCGGCGCTGAGGCTACGGGCGCGATTCGCTGGCCGCTGGTGAACCAGTAGATTGGCGCTCCGACAATGACGGCCGCGACGACAGCCGCCAGCGCTACGGACACCGCACGCAACGAGTGGACACGCTGATTCTCGGATGATGTGCCAAGAAATCTTGCGAACGCGATTTCGACCGCGCCTGCCGTCTGGAAGCGCTGCTGCGGGTCCGGATCGAGCCCACGCTCCACGAGGTTTACGAATTCTTCCGGTAGGTCCGGCCGCAGATCGCGGAGGTGCGTCCGCGTCTTGTGCTGATGCGCTTCCTCGATCGCCGCGCGTGTCTGGCCTTCAACCGGATATCGATTCGAGACCAGATGGAACAACAGCACGGCGAGGCTGTAGACGTCGGCGACTTTCGTGCGCGGCGATCCGGTGAACACCTCCGGCGCCAAATACAGCGGCGTCCCCGCGAAATCCGCCGTTCCGTGGATATTCGGGCGCAGGATGTCCTGATCGAGATCCTTCCCCGCCCCGAAGTCCATAAGAACGGTCCGGCCACCTTCTTCGCGCATCACGTTATGCGCCTTGATGTCGCCGTGCAGGAGGCCGGCTCGATGGACCGCAGCGATGGCGCGACAGAGATCGAGACCGATGAGCGATGCCTCGCGTGCGCCGAAGGGACCCTGGCGTTCCAGCAGATGCTCGAGCGTTGTGCCGCGGACCAATTCCATCCACAAGCCGACGCGGCCATCAACTTCGTCCGCGCCGTAGACGGTAACGACGTTGGCGTGCCGCACACGGGCCAGCAACCTTGCTTCCTTGAGCACCCGCGACCGACTTATCCGGCTCTCGCCGTCGGAGCGCATCAGCTTCAGCGCGATGTCGCACTGCAGTTTCGTATCGTGCGCTCTATAGACGTCGCCAAACGCTCCTCCGCCGAGCCGGTCAAGAATCAAAAAATGCGCCCACGTGCGCGGATCTGACCACTCTTCTTCCCTACCCGGCGCGTCGGCCGCCTGCCGCTCGTCCGACTCCCGATAAAACTTCGCAATACGTTCGAGCTGCCGCAGCTGATCGACCACCGCATCGCTGGCCGCACCGGCTTGGTGTGCGACCTGTTCCCATTCGACCGGCGCATCGTCGCTGATCGAGCCAGCAGCCGAGTCTAGTACGTCAGGGTCAGGAGCGGGAACGCTTGACAAGGTCCATCTCTTTCGCAAGCTTGACCAGTGCGCGACTCACCGCGACGTGCGCGGCCGCAACGCTGGGTTTTCCGAGCGCCTGTGCGACCTCGGGGTACGGAAGTCCGAGTTCGATGCGCAGAACAACCGCCTCGCGATCGACCTGCGATAATCGCTGCAGAGCAGCCTCGTACCGTTCAAGCGTTTCGACGCCGATTGCCTTTTCGATCGGCGATGGTTCATCCGCGGGACGATCACTCTCCAGCACACCCGTTGGACGGCGCTTCGCCCAGTTGATTTGATCTTGGATGCGATGCTGCACCGTCGTCCGCAGGTAGCCATAGAAACCGCCGTCGTGCAGCGGTTCAAACGACACCAGCCGCGGCACCACCCGCGCTATCGCGTCCTGCACCATATCGTGGGTATCGAGCCCCCCGCGTGCGAAAAGCGGTAGTCGGCCATGCGCCCATTTACGAAGACGCGGCAAATAACGCGCGAACAACTCGTTGAGCGCCACCTCGTCGCCGCTCTGGGCGCGGGCGAGGAGCTCCACCGACGTCAGGGCGCTTGCCGCGGCGACCGGAGCTTTCCGGCGATCCGAGCGCGAATCGGCCATAAAAACAGCGGGCTCGAATGTGAGGATGGCGGCGGCCATAATACTTGAACTTCCTCCGTGAACGGCGTTCCGCGGGGAAGCCCGTTGATATAGGTATAACTGCGATGAGCGGCGTTCCTAACGCCAATCGCCGGCGGCGACAAATCCCGCCCAATAGAACGGGTGGGTGCTCTGGTGCCGGGCTCGGCGGCCTTTCAACGCGTTTAGGCTCGCGTCGCGCACGGCAGCCGCGGTCGTGAGGTGACGGCTGAAACGCGCATTGTAGAGATCGCGCATCCACGAGCGGGTGCTCTGATCTTCAACGGACCAGAGACTCATGATGATGGTCCGCGCCCCTGCGATCTGGAACGCTCGGCGCAGGCCGAAAACGCCCTCCCCCGCCTTGATCTGCCCCGCGCCGGTATCGCAGGCGGAGAGCACGGCCCACTCGGTTCCCTGCAGATTGAGCCCCGCAACCTCCTCCGCTGTCAGGATGCCGTCGCCAGCGCCCCCGCGCGAGCTCGTGCGAACGTTTGCGCCGGCGAGTGCAAGCCCCGTCAGCAACAGCGGGTTCTCGCCAAGCGCTGAGAGAGGAACCAAACCTGACGAGAGCGCGCCAACACCTCGTGTGTTCGCGGGGCCCGAGTCACATCGCGAATCGAGAAAGTAACCGTGTGTCGCCAGATGAACGACTCTCCGCCCGGCCGCGGCCTGCTTGACGGCTGTTTCCGTCGCTGTGCGACCGCTCAATAACCTCGCGTCACCTTGCTCTCCGATGGACGACCAGATCCGCGTGACGTCGCTCGCCTCGTTTCGCGATCCAGGTAGATCCTCGAAGTGCACATAGCCAAGTGTGGTGCAACCAGAGCGACGCGCAGCAACAGATGAGGCTGCGGTGTAGCGCTCGTCAAACGCCGGTCCCCCCACGGCGAGCAAGCCGCGGCCGGAAGGCACGTCGAGTGGAACGAGGTCGCGCTCCGTCGACAGGTAATGAATCGTCGGCCCGTCTTCAACCAGATAGTGACTCTGCTCTGTCGGAAGCGCTGCAAAGCTGACGAGGTTAATCGCACCGTCGGGCACAATGAAGACCTGCGAGTCGCCACGAATGCGACCAGCCACTGGATCCCAGATCCGCTGGCGAAGCCTCGCACCGGCCGCGCGATACGTTCGCTCGGCGTCCGCCGGCGACGTGCCGGCGACGAGACTCTGACCTCCGACTTGATCGCGCCACGCCGAAATCGCCATATCGATTGACGACGCGGATCCGAGCGGAACGGATTCAATGCCTGACGCACCTGCGCGAGCAACGAAGGCGATGTACGACGGTACCATGCGCGTCGTCGTCCGACCGGCCGTTGTACTGAACGTTGTGCGGTCGTAGCGCACGAAGGCGACAAGCGCGGTTCCGTCGGGCAGCATTCCGCGTACCTGCTGCAGTCCGATATTGGACCGCGCTGCTTCCGCTCTAGCCGTTGCACTCTTCTCCGCAAGCGCGCGCTCGGCCGCCTCCTTGCGCTCGCGGGCCTCGTCCAGCATCGCGCGCGGCACAGGGTCTTCGCCCTTCAGGCTACGCAGCATCAGATTGGCGAATCGCTCTCGCGCTGTGACGACTGCCGCATTCAACGAGGCGAGCTCCGTGTCGATGCTCTGCGCTGATTGTGCGCGCGCGGCCAGTTCATCGAGAACCACACCTCGTGATCGCACCACGGCGTCGAACGCATCGTCTGCAGCCGCAGTGCGTCCGTCTGCGATCACCGACAGCGCTAGGTCGAGGCCACGAGGCCGCTTGTCCGCATACGCCATCGCCTGGCGCTCGGGGAGATAGCGAATCGTGAAACGCAGGTGATCCCGGCCGACTTGCTCCGCCAGCAGCGCATCGCGAACGGCAACATCCGCGTTGCCCAGCGCGAACTCAGCGGAAGCGAGCTTGGCGCGTGCCTGTGCGGTCAGCGGATGGTTCGTGCCGAACACGTCCTCGCGTTCGGTCAGCGCGTTTGTGAAGTCCGTTCGGGCGTCGTTGTAGGCGCCTCGCCACGAATTCAGCGTGCCGCGGAACTCGAGCGCCGCGGCCATATAGTCTGGTTCCTGGGGCCGATCGCCGGATCGGTAAATGGCGATCGCCCGCTCAACCTGCTCTCGCGCGCGCGTGATAGCGCCTCCAGCGACATTCGTTCTCGCAAGATTAATCAGCGTGGACGCCACGTCCGGATGGCTGGCGCCGAGCGCCCTAGAGCGCAGCCCGAGTGCGCGTGTGGTCAGCTGATTCGCTTCAGCCGTCTGTCCCTGCATCATCGCGACGCTAGCCAACGCGTCAAGGCCTCTAGCGACGTAAGGGTGATTCGCACCGAGGCGTGACGACCAGATTCGTATCGCCTGATTCTGCAAACGATCCGCTTCGCCGAAATCTCCCATGTCCGCGGCGAGTACGGCCTCATTGTGAATAATCGTTGCTGTCAACGAGTGCATCGGTCCGAGGCAGCGAGTCGCGCTTGTGCGTGCTTCTCTGAATTGCCGTCTCGCCTCCTCGAACTCGCCGAGGTAGTCGCTCAGTGTTCCGAAGTCATTCAGAACGGTGAGGCGCTCGTAATAGCAGGGGGCCGACGGCCCCAGCGCACTTTGCAGGGCCCGCCGTAACCACGTGTGCTTCGCTGAAAGGTCTCCGAGTTCCTGGGATGCAACGGCGAAACGGTGAAACAGCGGTGAGGTCAATGGATGGTTCAACCCCACGGCCTTTTCAGTAATTGTCAGCGCCTTGGTCCAGATCTGCTGCGCTCCGTCAACGTCGCCCTTGAACAGGAGGAGATCTCCCTTCAGCATCAGCGCTGCCGCTGTTTCGGGATGGTTCGGAACACGATCACGTCTGATCTTGAGCACCTCGTCCACCGCGGTCATCGCAGCCTCGTAGCTGCCGTTACGTCGGCCCAGCATGGCCTGAAGGAAGAGCGTCCGCGCGCGGCCCAGGAAATCCGCGTTGGGGTTTGCATCTCGAATCCGGATTGCTTCCGCGAGGACTTCTTCCGCTTGCGGGAAACGCTCGAGCATGATTAGGGGCAGGGCCAGTCCGTCGAGACTCTCGGGAAGCTGCGGGTCTTTTGCTGGCAGCATCCCCCGCCGAATATCCAACGCCTGGCGGAGGGACAGAATCGCTTGGATAAATTCACCGCGCTCCGTCAGAAGCGCACCTAGATTCTGGAGAGAAGCCGCGACTTGCAGGCTGTCTTTGCCGAACCTTGCCGTTTGATCGGCGACGACCCGTTCAGCCGCCGACAACGTCCGGGCATCCCCACCCTTGCCATTCTTCGTGAGGGCCTCAATCAACAAGTCTGAAGCGCCATCGAGGTCGATCGCCAGACGTTCCGCGTCAGCGTACCGACCGTCGTCAATCGCCTGTCGAACCGCCGCCGCTATTTCATCGTTGAGTGGATCGGCTCTCGCCGCAAGCCGATCCACTGCGGTCGGTGTCGTCGCCAACAGTAGAAACGTGGTGAAGATGTTTCCTAGGCGCACTTTCCTGCTTCCCTACTCCTATTTTCCAGCCCAGAAATCTCTCAGAGACTTCAGCTGGTTGGCGAAACTGGTAAGTTCGGCTCCGAGAGTCCCGGAGCTGGCAGCCTGAAGCTTCCGAAACGCACGCTCGGTGGCAATTAATGCAAACACCACTTCCACGATTTGCAGGTCAACCTTCGGATTCGCTGCGGAATGCTCCTCCTCAGCAAGCATTGCGAGTGCTGCGGCCGCCGCACCCGAAGTACTACTTCCGCCAGCAATTTGTGCATTGAGGAACGTCACCACTTCAGCAAACAGAGTCGATGGAAGCCCTCCAAAGTCACCTTCTTTCTCCGCCATGACATTCTCCTTTGCGTTCAATACAAAAACCAGGGATCCACCCAGGGGTACTGTTCGAATGCGTACTGCGTCCAACTAACTTCGTCTGCGGTCGGTGAGCCCGGGGCGTAAAGAGTCTCTTTCGAGAATCGGAGTGCTTCGTACGGGACCCGAAAGGTATTGTCGATATACACGTCGTCCCCTGACGGTATCCACGTCTTGTAAAGCGCCGTGACACCTGTATAAACCGGAACACTCGTTGCTTGGGGCGGCGACTGGAATCTGTCGACAATCAACGCGTCAACTGCTTGCTGCAAAGAACCAGCGCACTTGACGATCTCATCACGGTCTGCCGTCGCCACCACGAGCGACGGCGGCCACTGGTCAGGCGCCTGGAAATATGTGCACATTGTCAGCACGTCAATCAACGACTGGTCGCCCACCTGGATCGACCCGCCTGACATCTCGTACAAGCGTCCCGCTGTACCATCAGATTGATCGATTAGCTTTGAGCGTCCATCTGGCCCGAGCGGCTGCAGCGCCTTCACGAGATTCAGGTATGACGTCGTGATGCTATTGGAGACGTAATCCTGTGTGTCGCCGCAGTCGAGCAGCGAAAACAGAACCTTCTTGTTAGGATAGATGTTGTTTCCTCCAACATCGAAGAACGCCTTGAGAAGGCCCAGCAGGGCGGCGGCGTAGTTGGTCTGCGTCAAGAGTGCGTCGATCAGTTTCTTGTATTCCCAGGTTGTGCCGGGCTGGCCTTCGACTGGATTCAGTCCGATGGGTACAAGCGACTGAGAAGCGATGATGTACCTGACGTCGTTCTGCAGTTCGAACGCTGTTTCGAGCCCTGCCATCCAGCAATCCTGAAACAGGACCACTTCCACTTTTGGGACAACGGCCGTAGAGGGGTTCGACGAAGTCGAGGGCGGAGGTGGCGGTGGAGGTGCTCCGGTATCGGTTGAAGTGGACCTCGATCGCCTCAGGGAACGCCGCCGCGTTGCAGCGTGTTTGTGAATCCTCCTTTTCGCGACAATTGGCTGGATCGCCTCGCGGAAACCTTCGAGCCCGACGCTTCCGGACCAGCGATAAATTCCGAAGATCTGGCGCACGAATCGAAGAACAAAGGCGACCAAAGGGGCAACGACGACCGGCCGCTCGCCTTGATGGAACAGACCTCCAGGGCCCATCGCGTGACCCCAGAAGAAAACGGCATAGTGCTGCGCGGGGCAGTTCTCGTACGCCCACTCGAAGAACTTGCGGATGTCGGCAGACAGGTCGATGCTAAGGCTGATGTCGGAAGGAGACTCACCGTCGAAGTATTGAGTCGAAGGGGCCGATGCTTCGGGGCGAACGACGCGCGCTTCGGGGGAATGTGCGTTGTCGTCCCATATCGCTCGATACGCGACGTACACGTCGTTCCACTGCGGCTCGGCCGCGATGCCGGCCTCCGTGGCGCACGGGAGCGAAGTGATAGCGTTCACGACGTCGTCTAACTGACCATCAAGGGTCTGGCCTGGGGTGCGCGCTCCGGTTTCATAGTCTGGTTGTTCGATCAGGTCCGGGATTTGCGCGACGAGGTAGAACATCACGCACCACTGCTTTTCGATGGGATTCCATCGCTGCGCGACCAGCCACAGAGTCAGGGCGACAACAAGCGCGGCAGCGACCAGGGCCAGCATGAAGGCCAGCATCGATGGCTCCTAACGCGAAGACGTTGAACTGTTGAGCTATGAGCCGCACACTCTAGCCCAACACGGGCCCAATTTGCAGCTAGTGAAAGCAACGATTCGAGGCAGCACTCCTAACAGAGGAAATTCGGAGTGGAATTCACGTTCGCCTGTAAGGCGCTAGGCTAGACCACGCTCGTTGCACACAATAATCAAATAAGGACCAAAGAATTCACTTGCCCATTTGTCGGCAGACCAACGTTCTTTTTGCTGTCCTTACGTTCTCGCCTCGTTCCGCAGAGCATTATGGGCCCAAACAAACCCTTGCAGTTGAAGAAGGCACTTAAGTCAGGGCGAGCGCGGCTCATGGTCCTGATCGGGACACCATGGCGAGCATCCTCGCCGAGATTTCATTCCTGACAAGCGCCAGGGAAGCGGCGCTGTTCCGCGGTACCGGCTACCTTCGGCAGATCGCCGAGGCTAGTGGCTTGCGAGTCGCTGGCGACTGGCGTTAGGTGAAAGCCATTTCTTCGTTTATTACGCGTGAAGCCAACTCAAACAGAGGAGCGCCCTGAAGATGTCTTTACAAGAGACCATTTTGGGCCGAGTACAGATTTTCTTCTCACACTTCGCGCCCCACGTCGCTGTCACATCGAAGACGAAACTCGGTCACCCTGGACTCGACTTCGATACGGTGACGATTCAGTCCGACATCCGGCGAGACCTGGCCGGGACGCGAATCGGGTTCTCGGACACGCTGACGCGCGATATTCCGTTGACGCAGTTCGGCGAAGGATCGACAGCAGGAGACATCGTCACGTTTCTCGTTGATCCCCAGAACACCAAGTTTCCAACGCTCGAGGCATACGAAGCGAAGATGCACGAACGTATTCGCTTGGAGTTGCGTGACCTCGTCGCCGACCTCGCGGTTCCGCCCATAGATCCGCAGGTCCTGCAGCCCGGCGCCCCACTTTCGACCTTCCTGCCCAATCAACACCAGCAGGAGACGCTGCGGATTCAGATCAACGACAACCTGGACAAATACATCTTTCGACGGGTTCCTCCAAACGACCTCCTGGGCACGCTGAACGAAATCGAGGACCGCATTGTGGTGAGGACCATCATCAAATGAGACTCCTACTGATTCTCTCGCTCATAACCGTCCCGGCTGTCGCGTCCGCTCAACCACCATGCCCCGATAAGCTTCTCGACGCCGCGGACCTGAATCACGACTGCAGCATCTCGAAAGAAGAGCTCTCGAGTGTTTTGCAGCGTCGGCTGCCTTCCGCACTGGCCGACCTGGGCCTAGCGCCGATACTTCCTGAGTCGATCGAAGGCATCACCAACCGCGTACTCAACATCCTTGGTCCGTCCGCTACACGTGGCGATACGGTGACAGCCGAGGACGTGCCAAAGCTTCGCAGCGTGAAACTATACGACCGCCTCGATCTCACGGTCGGCGATCTCGTGATCGCACGTGGGCCGAGGACGCTGATGGCCCCCAGTGCAGGCGAAAAGGTGCTCGCGCTCTTCCACGCGCGACTATCAGCGCTCGACGATCAGTCCTTCGCCAAGCCTGCAAGGATCAGTTATACAAGCTTCGATCGCACCGACCAGACGCGGACGGGCACCACGCCCCTTTCACAATGGAGATTGCATGGCGCTTTGATCCTCGCGGCTCCAATTGACCTCGCGGGCCGGAATCTCGACAAACCGTTGAGCCTGACGCCGATTGCCGCATACGACGTGCAAATCGATGGTGACAACCGCGCCACCGATGCCATCACTCATCGCTTCGGAACCGTTGGCTCGCTACGAGGCGGCAAAGGCATCAGCGGCCACGTGTTTCAGATCACCATCGATGAACAAACGGACAGAAAGTACGAAGCGGCCGCCTGGGGCTATAGCTGGTATTACTCACCGAACGCGCGCGCCGTTGGTATCGGCCGCTACAAGCAGCTCGCTCCTGGATTCATCGTGCGCTGGCGCCCGTTTTTCGGCGGCGTGTTCTCGAAGGTGCACAGCGCCGCAGGAGTAACCTCTCTGAACAGCCGTCCGGACTATGACAACCTCTTTCTCAAGGTCGCCGGCGACGCGCGCATTCGCGAGCGTCTCATATTCGCGCCTACCGTCGTCAGGTGGAAACAGCTGCAGGGATCAAAGGACAGTCATTGGAATTCTGACTGGAGTGGCCGCTTCGTGATTGCGATGACTCCAGACGGCCAGGAGCGCGTCAGCCTCGATGCGGGCTACGGACGTGGTGAAGATTCGCCACTGTTCAGGCACCGTGGCAGGTTCGATCTCGGGATCGGAATCAAATTCTGATCGCGTCAGCTCCGAAGCCTCGCATGCCCGGGATCAGTCGGCCCCGCCCCGCGGTCGCGCAGCCTCTTGCGGATGACCACAACGAGCCCGACGAGCAGGCCCGCAACGGCGGCGGCAATCATGACGAGGCCGACAAAGCCGACCGCGCCCAGCACGACGTCGCCCATCGTGATCTCACGGGTGACGGGGGGTTGCCGGACGGTCTGGACGATGATCGCGCCGGACTGGCTCCCGGGTGATGGTGTGCTCTGGGGAGCGGGTGCGGGTGTGCTCTGGGGGGTAGGCTGCGGTGCGGGCGCGGGTTGCTGACGCACGGGGCTTACCTGACGTTCACCCACGAATCCACATCAAGGGCGAGTTCGGCGAGCGTGCGAACGCCGACGCCGGTCGCTCCCTTGGGCTGATACGGTTTCGCCTCCTCCGACCACGCGGTGCCTGCAATGTCCATATGGACCCATGGCAGATCTCCCGCAAACTCCTTGAGGAACACCGCCGCGCTGATCGCGCCGCCGGCACGACCACCCGTGTTGGTGAAATCGGCGATCTCGCTCTTGAGAAGTTCCTTGTAATCGTCGAAGAGCGGCATCGGCCAGCTGCGGTCCCCAGCGCGTTCGCTCGCACGCCGCACTTCCTCGACCCATGTGACCGGCCTGCCGAATAAGCCGCTTGTGGTCTTGCCGAGTGCAACCACGCACGCTCCCGTCAACGTGGCGATGTCGACAAGATGTGTGACGCCCAGCTTGCGCGCATACCACATCGCGTCGCCGAGAATCAGCCGGCCCTCCGCGTCGGTGTTCAGCACTTCGACGGTCTTCCCTTCCGCGCTGGTCAGGATGTCGCCGGGCTTCATCGCGCGACCGCCGGGCATGTTCTCCGTCGTCGGGATAATGCCGATGCATCGAACCGGCGCGCGCAGCTTCGCCACGGCCATCATCGCGCAGAGCACCGCGGCGCCACCCGACATGTCGTCCTTCATCTTGTCCATGTTCTCGGACGGCTTGATCGAGATCCCGCCGGTGTCGAAGGTGATCCCTTTGCCCACGAGGCCGAGGACGGCCTTGTGCGCGGGCTTCTTCGGTTCGTAGCGGAGCACAACGAGGCGAGGAGGCTCGCTGCTGCCCCGGGCGACACCCATCAGCATGCCCATCTTCAGGTCGGCGATCTTTTTCTCGTCGAGGATCTCGACCTTCAGGTCGGCATTGCGGGCCAGCTTGGCTGCGCGGTCGGCAAACTCGCGCGGCGTCAGGACATTGCCTGGCTCGTTCGAAAGTCCGCGCGCCACGTTCGTGCATTCACCGAGCACCCGTCCCCGTTCTGCGGCTTTGCCGTCCACCTCGCCGGCGACGCGAATCTCGACTCGATCCAGCCAGGCAATCGAATCGTCCGACGTCTTGTAAGACGTGCCTTCATAGTTGGCGAGCACGGCACCTTCCGCGAGCGCCTGGACCGCGCGGCTGACGGGTACGGCCGGCGACGAACGCACGACGATCGCAATGCTGCCAAATCGTCGTTGACGAGCGGCCAGCCCTCCAATCGTCGCCGCGCGGCGCAGCTGTTCAGCCGTCAATTCGGTGCGCGGACCGAGGCCGACCCACAGCGCCCGGCGGGCTTTCCACCGGTCGCCCGAAATTGGTGTGAAGAGCTGTTCGTACAATTTGCCCGCAAATGCACCGCGCTTGAGCGCCGCGCTGTACTCGCCGCCGGACGCCCGATCGAGATCGCGATCGCCGTTCAGGCTGTCGTTTTCGAATACCGGAATGACAAGGAGGTCGGCGTCCAGGTCGCGAATCGGGCGGGTCGTGGCCGTAACGGCCGGCGTCTTGTACACCGTATGCATCGAGTTGAAGTCTGTCTTAGAATCGAAGACGCCTACTCAGGGGATTAATCATGACCGATGCACGTCGCGCGTTTTGCACGATCACTGCGCTCGCTGCGGTATTGGTGGCGACAGCCGCGTCCACAGCCGCGCAGCGCGACGGCGCGGACAAGAAACCAAGTTTATCACTCAAGGCGACACCGCCGGCCGGTTTCGCGCCGCTTCGCGTTCGCGCCGTTGTTGACGTCAGAGGTGGTGCGAACGACTTCGCCGATTTCTACTGCGCCACCGTGCAGTGGGACTGGGATGACGGGACCATATCGGAGAATTCCGAAGACTGCGACCCGTACGAAGCGGGCAAGAGCAGCATCAAACGGCGCTACACCGGCGATCACACGTTCCGGTTGTCGGGCGATTATCGCGTCACGTTCCGCCTGAAGCAGAAAGACAAGGTCATCGCGTCGGCAACGACGACGCTGACCGTGCGCCCCGGTGCAAATGAAGGATTCTAGTGCCGCGTAGGCCTGCAAGGTGACCACCTCGACCGACGAGGTGATGGCAGAGCTGCAGGGCCGCGTCCGCGAGCGCGTACGCGCCGAGCTCGTGCGCCATGGTGCTTCCGCGGCTCTCGAAGATCCCGCTCTTTTCGCCGACATCGACGCCCTCCTTCGAGCCGCGATCGAACGAAGTCAGCCCGCCGCGCTGCTGCTGCCGGAGCTGCTCGGCGATCCATCCACCTGGCGGCTCGACACGGCGATCAAATACCAGACGCATCGGGGCGCGTCCGGCGCGCCGATCATCTTCGTGAAGCAGCGCGTGCTGATGCCGCTGCTCCGCTGGTTCTACGAGTTCAATCGCGACAATTTCGAACGCCAACGCCGCATCAATCAGGTGCTGTTTGCCTGCGTACAGGAGCTGGCGATTGAGCTGGCGAAGCAGCGCCGCGAACTGCAGGCACTTTCAGCGCAGTCCATCCAGCGCCGTCCGTGAACCTCGCCTTCGTCGTCCAGCGCTACGGCGCGGACATCGCGGGCGGCTCGGAGATGCATTGCCGCCAGCTCGCTGAGCGCCTCTCGTCGCGGCACGACATCACCGTCCTCACCACCTGTGCACGCGATTACGTCACCTGGGAAAACGCGTACGCGCCAGGTACGTCGACGGAGAATGGCGTTCGCGTTCAACGTTTCCCCGTTGCGCGCAGGCGCAACCTCAAGATGTTTGCGGACCTCAGCGACGAGGTGTTCGACGATCTCGGATCGACTCCTGAACGCCAGCTGGAATGGTTTCGCGCCAACGGCCCTGACACTCCGGCGTTGCTCGAACACCTCCGCGTGCACGGCGGCGAGTACGACCTTCTGCTGTTCTGGGCCTTCCGATACGCTCCGACGTTTTTCGGCCTGCCATCGGTCTCTGAACGCGCCATCCTGCTGCCGACCGCCGAAGAAGATCCCGCTGTGGATCTCGACGTCTTGCCGGAGTTCTTCGTCAAGCCGGCGGGTTACCTGTTCTTGACACCCGAAGAGAAAGTGCTCGTCACGACTCGGACAGGCCGCCTACTTGGTCCGTCGCAGGTCATCGGCATCGGCCTCGAGCCTGAACGTGCGAGGCGTCCATCGCGTGATGTGCTCGACCGTCTCGGCGTTCCGGAGGAATTCGTCCTGTATCTCGGGCGCGTCGACCGCAACAAAGGGTGCGCCACGCTCCTCGAGTACTTCGAGGAATACATTGACGGAGGCGGCAACACGACGCTGGTCCTCGCGGGACCGTCCACGCTGATGGTCCCGGATCACCCGCGCATCCGGGCACTTGGCTATGTCGCGGACGATGTTCGGCGCGCGCTGCTCTCGCATACGCGCGCGCTCGTCGTTCCGTCGCCGTATGAAAGCCTGAGCATCGTTCTCCTGGAAGCGTGGAATTACGCGACGCCCGCATTGGTGAACGCCTATTGCAAGGTGTTGCAGGGTCAGGTGCGGCGCGCCAGCGGCGGCCTCTATTACCGCTCGTCGCGTGAATTCCAGGAGGCACTGTCGTGGCTGCTGGCCAACGATGCGGGAAGGCGCGAGCTCGGCGAGCAGGGGCTCGCATACGTCGACCGCGAGTACCGGTGGCCGACGGTGCTCGAACGCGTGGAGCGATTGCTGGAGGAAGTCAGTCGACGACGATCAGCGGCACTAGCATGAGCGTGTCGTCGTGGAAGGTGTAGGCGCGGATTTCCATCCCGCCGATAGACGCGCCAAGACCGACAATCAGAAACACAAAATCGCGGAACGCCTGCTCGACGTCGGTTTCCGATGGGTCGGGACCTCCGCGCGGATGCGAATGATAGGCGCCGACGACAGCGAAGCACTCCGACTGGGCCGCGTTGATCCGGCGACAGCGGCGGATTTGGGCGAAGTAGTCAACCGGAGAGATTTCGTACCGCCTTGTTGGATCCGCCGCACCATTGCTACAGGGAATCGCTTCCAGTACGTGGGGTCCGGCTTTAGCCGAACCTACAGTGCCCGCTTCAGCCGGACCTGCCGCTTCCGACAGCCCCTCGGCGCGGCCGACGAGCAAGCCGCAACATTCATTGGGGACGTCACGCCGCGCGTGCGCGACGATCGCCGTCAGCGCTTCGCGATCGATTCGGACGTCAGGCAGCCGGGACCTCGATGACCATCGCAATCCCCATCCCGCCTCCGATGCACAGCGACGCGACCCCTTTGCCGCCGCCCCTCGCGCGCAGCGCATGGATGAGCGTCGTCAGCACCCGCGCCCCGCTGGCGCCGATTGGATGCCCGAGCGAAATGGCGCCGCCTCGCGTATTCACCTTGCCGCAATCGAGTCCAAGCTCCTTGAGTACCGCGACCGCCTGGACTGCGAATGCTTCGTTCAGCTCGAACAGATCGATGTCCGACGCCCGCAGCTTCGCCCGATCGAGCGCCTTTCTGACCGCCGGCACGGGACCCATGCCCATGACGGCGGGATCGACGCCGGTGGACGCAAACGAGAGAATGCGCGCCAGTGGCTTCCGTCCGAGCTTCGCGGCGCGTTCGGCCGTCGCGACGACGACGGCGGCTGCGCCGTCGTTGATGCCCGAAGCGTTGCCCGCCGTGACTGT
>Ga0114129_10007271_pt1 | contig 15759 bp, 9 predicted proteins | sample RhiMetdeltSRZDD1_FD_80071 | JGI IMG/M metagenome (GOLD analysis project Ga0114129, IMG submission 80071) | Populus rhizosphere microbial communities from Tennessee, USA - Rhizosphere MetaG P. deltoides SRZDD1 (version 2) (version 2) | ecosystem: Host-associated > Plants > Roots > Rhizosphere >... | reverse complement strand
CCGTTGTCGGTGCATTCGTCATCGGCGACGTGAATCTGGCCGCACGCGATCAGCCGCGGCGTGTCACGCGGGCGGCGGTGAATGCCGAGTTGCTCGAGGCACTCGCCGTCCAACCCGAGCACGGACGGTGGTTCCGACGCGAGGAGACGCGCGCCGGCGGTCCGGCGCTCGTCATGCTGTCCCACGACCTGTGGCAATCGGGGTTCGGCGCGAATGAGGACCTGGTGGGGCGGACGATTGAAGTCGACGGAGTGACGCGGGAGGTGATCGGCATCATGCCGGCCGGCTTCGACCTCATGGACCGCCAGGTTGAGCTGTGGTTGCCCCTCCAGCTCGCTCCTGCCATCCGCCAATATCGTGCGAGTCACTTTCTTTCGGTTCTCGGACGTCTGAAGGATAGCGTGACACCGATGCAGGCCGAAGCGGAGCTGGCGTCGCTTGTCGCGAGCTGGGGTGAGCGCGTTGGCGCGAGCGGACACGTGTTCACGCCTGGTGATCACATGATGCAGATGGAACCGCTGCAGGACGAGATCGTCGGCTCCGCGCGGCGCGTCCTCTGGCTGCTGCAGGCTGCCGTCGGACTCGTGCTGCTCGTCGCGTGCGCGAATCTCGCCAACCTCGTGCTGGCGCGCGCCGACGTCCGACGGCCAGAGCTTGCGGTGCGCACGGCGCTGGGTGCGAGCCCGGGGAGGCTGCTCCGCCAGTTCACCGCGGAAGGTCTCGGGTTGTCGCTGCTCGGCGCGGCGCTCGGCCTTGGTCTCGCCCGGGTGGGCGTGCGCACCCTGCGCGTCGCCTATCCAGACGGTCTTCCCCGTGTCGCCGATGTAGCGGTGGATCCAGCGGTTCTCGGGTTCACGATGCTCACGTGCGTCATGACCGCCGTGGCGTTCGGGCTTGTTCCGCTGCTGCAGGTGCCAGCTGCCGGCCTCGGGCGGCTGCTGAAGGATACCGGGACGCGCGGCGCCACGAGCGCCCGGCGCCTGCGCAGCGCGCTCGTGGCCGGGGAAGTGGCGCTCGCGGTCGTGTTGGTGGTGGGTGCCGGACTGATGATGCGGACGGTTTCGAACCTGATGAACGTCGACGCGGGATTCGACCGATCACGGCTTGTGACATTCGGTGTGGCGCTCCCGGCGGCCACCTATTCGACATTCGATCGGCAAGTGCAAGTCTATCAGCGTCTGGTCGATCGATTGGGCGCGATTCCGGGCGTCGAGAACGTTTCGATCGCGTCCGGGCTCCCGCCGCAGCGTCAGGTCAACGCCTTCGGGACGGATGTCGAAGACTATACGCCGCGGCCGGACGTGCTGGACGTCGTGGATTTCTACCAGACGGTCACGGCGGGGTATTTCGAAACGATGCGAATTCCGATCATGCGAGGCCGCACGTTCCGGGAGGGCGACCGCACCGGCGCCCCCGTGGCGGTCGTCAACGAGACGTTTGCGCGAACCTTCTGGAAAGACCTCGACCCGATCGGCCGGCGGGTGAGGCCGCGGTTCGGTGACACGACGCCTTGGGTGACAGTCATTGGCGTGGCGAAGAACGTCAAGCAGGGCGGTGTCGATCGAGCAACCGGCACCGAGCTGTACTTCCTGCTCGAGCATCTTCCGCAGGTCTTTCCGGCCTTGCCGGCCCTGAACGCGATCCTGCGCTCAACCACCCAGAATGGAGCCATGAACGTCGTCGTGCGGAGCGGTCTGCCGATGGCAACACTGCAGCCGACGGTGACGAGCGTCGTGCGTGAGGCCGATCCCTCGCTCCCGATTATCGGGCTCCGGCCAATGGACGACGTGATCGGCGGATCCCTGCGGCAACCGCGGATGTTGATGCATCTGTTCGGCGGGTTCGCGGGCCTCACGCTGCTCCTCGCGGCGGTCGGCACCTACGGCATGCTGTCGTATCTGGTGACGCAGCGCCGACGCGAGATTGGAATCCGGATGGCGCTCGGCGCGGGTCGCGGGACCGTCCTTGGTAGCGTCATGGCGCATGGTCTGACGCTCGCGGTCATCGGCCTCGTGGCCGGCCTCGCCGCCGCACTGATGCTGACGCGGCTGATGAAGGCGCTGCTCTTCGAGGTCAGCCCGAACGATCCGGCGACGCTCGCGGGCGTGGCGGCGCTCATCACCATCGTGGCGGCCGCCGCCAGCCTGGTACCCGCCGTTCGCGCCACGCGCGTCGATCCGATCGTGGCGCTCAGGGACGAGTAGCAATTGGCAGGAAGCGATCGTGCCTGGCTTCAATCCAAGCTGGTAGGCTTGGCACGTATGGTCACCCGAAAGTCACCGCTGATCGCCCTCGCCAGCATCATTGCGGCGGCCGTGTTGGTTCGCGGCGTCTTCTCCCAGTCGATTCCGCAGGAGGGGGCAATCTGTGCGATCGACATGGGAAGCAACACCTTCAGGCGAATCGTCGGGTCGTTTCACAACGGGCAATACGTCCAGAGACCGATCGAGAAGAAGGCGATGGGTGTCGGAGACGACGTCGCGCAGCACGGGCGCATCAGTGAGCCGAAGCTGACCGAGATCGGCGCGGTGCTCTCGGCGTTCAGGAGTTCTTGCCTGAGAGACGGTGCCACCAGAGTCGTAGCCGTCGGGACTGCTGCGTTCCGTGATGCACCCAATGGCGGCCGTGTTCGCGGGATCGCCGCGAAAGCCGGCGTCGACATGGAGATCGCCAGCGAACGCCGCGAGTCCGAGCTGGCATACCTGGTCGCCTCGCTCGGTCGCGACGACCATGCCGTGATCGACCACGGCAGCCGCAGTATCGAGCTGGTCTCGAAATCCGCCGGAACTCTGAGCTATCTCGTCTCGAGCCTCGGGTACCGCGTCGCGTACGAGAAATTCTTCGCCGCCGAGAGCGACCCGAAAGCCGCCGTTAGCCGGTACCGCGATCAATTGGGGCGCCAGGCGGCGAAGGCGTCGTTCATGAAAGGGAAGAAGACACTCGTCGGGGTCGAGTTCGGCGAAATGATCGAGGTCCTCTTTGGCTCGGCCGACGTCGAAAAGCGAGTGCTCACCCGCCAGCAACTGCGGGACCGGCTTGCTCAGATTACCGAGGGTGGCCAGTCCGGATTCATCACCCTCAAGCAGACGACCGATATCGATCGTGCGCTGCCACGGCTCGTGGCGGCGGAGTTCCTCACCGCGGCGTTTGGTTACTCCAGCATCGAGTTGACCGAGCGGGAACTCGGGAGCGGCCTCATCATCGAGGCAGGAATCAGATAGGGCGGGACGACATCTGAGGTATCGACCGATACCTTCGTCCAATCGACGCGATTCACTTCTCCGACTATGGTGCTGTGAGTCGGACAGGAGGTGCTGCGATGAATCGCAAGGGCGTGATGACGATTGGGATTGTGACGGTATGGCTCGCGGTCTTCACGGGGTTGGTCATGTCCGCGCCGGACAAGTACACCGTGAAAGTGCCAGGCGGGCTCGCGTTCTCCGAGTTCAGGGGATATGAAGCCTGGCAGACGATTTCCATCAGCCGGAACGAGAAGGTGGTCGCTGTGATCCTCGGCAATCCCGTCATGATCAACGCCTACCAGGCCGGCATTCCCGCCAACGGCAAGCCCGTTCCGGACGGGGCCAAGATGGCCAAAGTCCACTGGCTCCCGAAAAAGAACCAGTTTTTCCCGGACGCCACCGTGCCGGGCGAGCTCCTGAACGTCGACTTCATGGTGAAGGACAGCAAGAGATTCGCGGACAGCGGCGGCTGGGGTTGGGGTGTGTTCGATTACAACGCCAAGTCCGACAGCTTCACCCCCGGCACCCTGGCTGGGACGCCGCCGCAGGGGAACGACGCCAAGTGCGGGCTCGCGTGCCACACGGCAGTGAAGGCGAGAGACTACGTGTTCACGGAGTATGGGAAGCGGTGAACCCGGGGGGTGATCTGTCAGATCAAGGCATCGATCGATACCAAAGTCTGATGGACGCCCCGGCGGCGGTCGGGCATCCTCTGCGCAAGGAGCATCCATATCGAAACGCGAAGTCTCCCGGACATGCTCGACGGAATCATGCTGATCTCCGGGTCGACTGCATGGGCGAAGGCCGACGAAGACGGGCTCCAGGGTTGGATGCGCGCGTATCTCTCGTGGCTCATCGACAGCACGCACGGTCGGGAGGAATCGAAAAACGGCAACAACCACGAGACGTGGTACGACGTGCAGGTGGCCGGATTGGCGATCTACACGGGACAAGGTGACCTCGCGCGCCGGACGCTCGAAGGCTCACGGGCCCGCATCGGGCGTCAGATCGAACCTGACGGCCGTCAGCCACGCGAGCTCGAGCGCACGCGCTCGTGGGACTACAGCGAGTTCAACATCGCCGCCTTCATGGATCTCGCGACACTCGGCCAGCACGTCGGCATCGATCTGTGGAACTATCGCACGGCAGACGGCCGCAGCATTCGGCAGGCCCTGGACTTCATGGTCCCTTACGCCGCCGGCGAGGGGAAGTGGGCGTTCGATCAGATCACCGAGTTCCGCGCGAGCACGATTCACCGGATCCTGCGCCGCGGCGCGGTCGCATGGAAGGCACCGAAATACAAGGCGCTGGCCGACAAGATCGGCGGCGGCGGGCCGAGGGTGATCCTGACGATGCCTTGAGCCTCACGCCCGCCTCCCAGGCCTTCTCTTGACTTCTAGAGGACCGGCTCTTACACTCCTCTTGACTCAAAGAGAAGAGCCACGATGCCTTCGCACCGCACGACCGAACCGGATCCGCTGCGCGGCAGCATCGATCTCCTCGTCCTCAAGGCGCTGTCGCTCGAGCCGATGCACGGCTGGGGCATCGGCGCGCGGATTCAGCAGATGTCCCGTGGCCGCCTCGACGTCAATCAAGGCTCGCTCTATCCCGCGCTTCAGCGCCTCGAGCACCGCGGCGACATCGAAAGTGACTGGCGGACGACCGAGAACAATCGCCGGGCCCGTTACTACAGGATTACAAACAAGGGGCGCCGCGAGCTCAACCAGCAGGTCGACAAGTGGAAGCGCTTTGCCCAGGTCATGAGCATCATCGTCGAAGGTTAGAAGGCGATGTCATGAATTGCAAACTGGGCTCGTTCCACAGTGCGAGCGAGCTTCGCGAGCGAGCCACGCGGGCGGAGCGCGCCGGCGAAGCGGCGCGCGAGCGCGCGTGTAGGGGAGTCCGAGGGGCGAAGCCCCTCGGTTAAGAATGTCTGTCTGGAAGGGGCTCGCGGCCCGCGCCCGTTCGATTGTTCGGCCCGCTGACGCCGAGGGCCGGCTCGACGAGGAGTTCCGGTTTCACCTCGAGACCGAAACCGAGCATCTGATTCGTCAAGGCGTGTCGCCTGCCGAGGCCCGGCGGCGGGCGCTCGTCGCCTTCGGCGCCGTCGAAGGCCATCGCGAGGCGATGCGGGACGAACGTGGCGCGCGATGGTTCGATGACCTGCGCGCGGACGTGCGCTACGCACTCAGGGCGATAGGCCGCCACCCGGGTTTCATCCTCGCCGCCACGCTGACGCTGGGGCTCGGGATCGGCGTGAACGGGATCGTTTTCGGGTACGTCAACACCATCCTGTTCCGTCCGGTGCCGGCACAGGCGCCCGAGGAGCTCGCCGCGCTGTTCACGCGCGACACCAGGACCGGCAACACCGGCGGTGTCGCCTACGACGACTTCATCGATTTCCGTGACCACAGCGGTGCCTTTGCGGGACTGGCGGCTGTTGCCAGCTCTCCCGTCAATCTCGTCGTGCCACAGGAAGCGGGCGCGACCGGCGACATGGTCTGGGCCGAGATCGTGACGGAGGATTACTTCTCGGTGCTCGGCACGCGTCCGGCGATCGGACGGTTCTTCACCGCCGCCGACGCGCCGCAGGGTGGCAATCCGTTCGTCGTCCTGAGCTATCACGCGTGGCAGCGGCGGTTTCGGGGCGATCCGAACGTCGTCGGGCGCATCATCCGCATCAACCGTCGGGAGTTCGTGGTCACCGGCGTTGCGCCGCGCGGGTTCAAGGGCATGCGGCTGCTGGGATTCTGGCCGGAGGTCTGGGTTCCAATCGGCATGCAGGCGGTCGTGCAGCCAGGCGCGGCGGCGCGCCTGCTGCAAGGACGCGGTGGCGGCCCGTTGCTGGTGGTCGGACGGCTCCGGCCCGGGCTCGACCTCGAGCGCACGCAGGCCGTGGCCACTGAGTTCGCGAGGCAGCTCGAAGCCGCGTATCCGCGATCCAACGTCAACGTTGGCGTCAGCGTGCTGTCAGCGAAGGTCGGCTTCGAAAACCCCTCCATCATCAAGCCGGCAATTCTGCTCCTGTCGTCCGCGCTCGGCATCGTCGGGTCGCTGATTGTTCTGGTGATCATTTGCGCGAATCTTGCGGTGCTGCAGCTGTCGCGGACCGCCTCGAGAGCTCGCGAGATTGCGATCCGGCTCTCCCTCGGCTGCTCGAGAGGTCGGCTGACCCGTCAGCTGCTGGTCGAGTCGCTGATGATCGCGGCCCCAGGCGTTGTGCTGGGCGCAGCCATGATGCACCTTGCGTCTCCGCTCGAGCCCTACATCACACCGAAGCTGGCATTTCCGGTCGGCTTTGCGCCGACCGCTGATACACGGGTGATGTTGTTCACGGGGGCGGTTGCGGTCGCAGCTGCCACGTTCTTCGGCGTCATTCCGGCATTGCGTGCCGGACGATTCGGTGTCGCGCCGTCCACCGTCAGCGTGCTTGGGGCCGGCCGATCAGAGGTCCAGCGTCCGTCGCGGACGAGGAGTGTGCTGGTCGCCGCTCAGCTTGCGCTCGCGGTCATGCCATTGATCGCCGCCTCGCTGTTCGTGCGCAGCCTGTCAAGGGCCGACACCGTGAATCTGGGGTTCCAGCCGCGCGATCGGGTCATGGTTTCCATGAACGTCGGCCTGCAGGGCTACGACGAGGCGCGAGGACTGCACTTCTACGAGGAGGTCCTGCGCAGGACGCGCCTGCTTCCCGGCGTCGTCACCGCGAGCCTTGCCTTTCCCGCGCCCTTCGACACCCACGATCGCGGTGTTCGGCTCTACGTCGAGGGGCTGGCGAACTCGAGGGATGGAACGGTCGCCGCCCAGGCGACCTTCGTCGCCGACGACTTCATACCGGCGTTCGGGTTGCGGTTACAGGCCGGCCGTGACTTCACGCCCGGCGACAATGCCGGCGCGCCGCTAGTGATCGTCGTGAGCGAATCGCTCGCCTCCAGGCTGTGGCCTGGGAGGAGCGCGGTCGGCCAACGCGCGCGCTATGGCAGCGCATCGGGCCCAGAAGTCACGGTTATCGGAGTGGTCGCCGACGCCAAGTTCGCAGTCGTCGGCGAAGTCACCCCCAGACGAGCCTATCTGCCGCTGCGGCAGCGCTATCGCGACTGGGAGACGCTCGTCGTTCACACCCGTGACACGCCCGCTGCCACGCTATCCAGTCTTCGTGAGGTGATTGTCGGCATCGACCCGTCACTGCCGCCGTTTGCCGCGATGACGATGCAACAGGCGGTGGCGAATGGCTTCGCCCCGTCGCGCATCGCAGTGGCGATTGCGAGTTTCCTGGGGTTGCTCGCACTGCTCATCGCGTCGGTCGGCCTTTACGCGGTGGTGGCGAGAAGCGTCGTCGAGCGTACGCGCGAGATGGGAGTACGGATCGCGCTGGGGCTGACGCCGCGGGGAGTGCTGGTGCATCTGATGCGCGACGGTGCGCGCCTTGGACTCATCGGGCTCGTGTTCGGGCTCGCGGGCGGGCTGGCGCTGGCCCGCGGCATGGCGGGCGTGCTGCCGGGCGTGTCGCCTGCCGATCCACTGACGTTCACAATGGTTCCGGCAGCGCTGACCGTCGTCGTCATCGTCGCAACGTTCCTGCCGGCGCGACGCGCTTCGCGGCTCGACGCTGTCGCGGCATTGAGGAATGAATGATGCGCTGGGCGGTGATCGTCTGCCTGATCGCTGGTGCCGGCACCGGCGCGTTGGCACGGCAGGTCAAGGACTCTGCAGCTGACGCCCGCGCGGAGGCGGAAGCCAAGGCGGCGTTCGACCGTGGGCGGACGGCGCACAACGCGGGGAAAACGGATGAAGCTGTGAGCCATTTCGAACGAGCGGTTGCCCTCGAGTCGACGAGTTCGCTGTACCACATGTGGCTGGGACATGCGTACTCGCGACAATTGTCGAGCGCCGGGTTTCTTCGTAAGCCGTTCATCGCCCGCCGATCGGGCGAGGAGTACAACATCGCGGTCAAGCTCGATCCGACGAGCATCGACGCCGCCGAGGCACGGCTGGACTTCTTCCTCGGTGCCCCCGGGATCGTCGGAGGCGGCATCGACAAGGCGCGGGCGGAAGCCGCGCGCCTCGCGATGCTCGACGCCTATCGCGGCGGCATGGCCACAGCCCGGGTCGCCGAGCACGAGAAACAGCTGGCGGAGGCCGAGCGGCTTTACCGTTCGTTGATGGCGGACCATCCGGACCGCACCGCCGCAGTGGACGCGCTGGTGACGATGCTCCAGAATGGCAAGCGCTTTGACGAGGCCTTCAAGATCGTGGACGATCGCCTGGCGCGGCTTCCCGACGAGACCGCCAGTCTCTACAATTTCGGCCGTCTGTCCGCACTGTCGGGGCAACATCTCGCGCGTGGTGAAGCTGCGCTGCGACGTTTCCTGACGCTCACCCCTGCCGATCCGGTTCGTCAGGCCAACACGCATTACAGGCTGGGGATGATCAAGGAAAAAATGGGGGACCCGCGGGCGGCGGCGACCGAGTATCAGGCCGCAGTCGATCTATATCCCCGCCATGAACCGGCTGCGGCGGCCCTCAAGAACATCCAGCGGCAGGATGCGCGAAGATGACGTTATGGGGGAAATCGCGATCATCTCCGCCGAACTGAGAAACCCGAATCTCAACCAGCGCGGCTACGCCGTCATAGAAGCGCCGTCCATTCTTGGCTTGAAGCCGACGGGCGTTGATCGGCTGCCGCAGGCCTTGCTCGAGAACCGTTTGGCTGAACGCGTAGGCGCGAGGTACGCCGGACGCGTCGACCCACTGCCATACGACGACGACCTCGACGCGTCGACCGGTACTCTCAACGCACGTGCGATCGCAGACTGGAGCCCGCGGCTGGCCGATGCAATCGGGCGAACGCTTGACAGCGCCGAATTTCCGCTGATTCTAGGGGGTGATTGTTCGATCCTGCTTGGCTCGATGCTCGCGCTCAAACGGCGGGGCCGGTTCGGTTTGTTGTACATCGATGGGCACGCCGACTTCTACCAGCCGGCGGCGAACCCAAACGGTGAGGCGGCTTCGATGGATCTCGCGTTTGCGACCGGCTACGGTCCTGCGCTTCTCACCAACCTCGAACAGCGTGGTCCGCTGGTCCGCGGGACGGATACGGCGGTGTTCGGATTTCGCGACGCCGACGAGCAGCGTCAGTACGGAAGCCAAACGCTGCCGGCTGACATCCTGGCCCTCGATTTGGCAACCATCAGACAGATGGGTCTCGAGCCCGCAGCGCACGCGGCGATCGACCGGATAACGCGACCGGAAATCGAAGGCTTCTTCATCCATCTCGACGCCGATTGTCTCGACGACCGCATCATGCCCGCCGTCGACTACCGGTTGCCCGATGGCCTCTGCTCGAGTGACGTCGCTTCGATTGTGAGAATGGCGCTCGCGAGCGGCCGGGCCGTTGGAATTGAGATCACCATCTATAACCCTGCGCTCGACGAGGATGGAAAGGCCGGACGTGAGCTCACCGATCTCCTGGTGGCGGCGCTTGGTACGTCCGCGCCCCGGACATAATCGGTAAGGGCCCATGCAGTCATTCAGTCCAGCGGAGGTCCGGACCATGCTGCGGGCCGACGCGGTCAGCCTCGTGTTGGGCTTGGTGCTCGTCGTCGCCGGCTTGCTCGTCGTCGTGCTCTGGGCCGCGGCGCGCCGCCGGACGACGGCAGTGCGTGTCACCCATGCTTCCGGTGGCTTGTGGCTCGGGCTGTTCGCGATCCTGTACGGCGTGCGTCTGTTGCTCCGCACCGGCACCTTCCGCCTCTGCTTCGATGTGTCCCCGATCGTCTGGGACTACGCTGCCTCCGCGATAACTTATGCCGTGCCGCTGCCGCTCGTGCTCTTCATGCGTACATACGCGCCGAGCTGGCGCCGTTTCTCGACACTCGCCGCCATCACGCTGATCACGTTCGCCACCTGCGCCGTCACGTCAGACATCCTGCTCCGCCGGCCGAACTCATTGCGAACGCTCAACAACCTCATCGCCATCTTATTCCTGGGCGCGTTGATCGGCGTGTTCCTCCGTCGCCGCGGCGAACCTTCCCCTGAGCTTCGGACTACGCAGGTTGGTGTGCTGGCGTGGTCGGTGACGGCCGTAGCCGACAACCTGCGCGGGATGAACGTTCTGGCATTTCGAGGTCCCGACCTCGAGCCGTTTGGCTTTACGGTGTTGGTGGCCTGCTTGGCGACGCTGGTCGCCTGGCGTGTACTCGGGAACGCGCGGCGCCTGCTGGCGATCGATCGGGAGTTGAGCATCGCGCGCCAGATTCAGTCTTCCATCCTGCCGCAGGCGATGCCCCTCGTCTCCGGCGTGGCCGTGGCTGCACGATACCGGCCGATGACCGCGGTCGCCGGGGACTTTTACGACTTCGTCGAAATCGACGACCACCGTCTGGGGATCCTTGTGGCAGACGTGTCTGGCCATGGCGTGCCCGCGGCTTTGCTCGCGTCGATGGTCAAGGTGGCGCTGGCATCGCAGCACGCACGAGCCGATCGACCAGCGGCCTTGATGGCGGGGTTGAACGGCGCGCTGTGCGGGCGATTGGCCGGACAGTTCGTGACCGCCGCATACCTGTTCATCGACGCGCGCGTTGCTTCGATGCGGTACGCGGCAGCGGGGCATCCGCCCATGTTGCGCTTGCGTCGATCTGGATTGGAGGTAGTCGAGATTGAAAAGAACGGGCTGGCGCTCGGCTTTTCGGATCAGGCGGAATACGACGAGATGGAGCAGCGGCTCGAAGCCGGGGACCGGCTGCTGCTCTATACCGACGGACTGATTGAGGCGGCGAATCGTAGCGACGAGCTCTTTGGAATCGAGCGGGTCAAAACCAGCATTGTCGCCGCGGCCGGGCTGCCACCGGACGAAGCGGCTGACGCGGTGCTGACAACCATGGACGCGTGGTCCGGACAGCCGGCGGGCGACGATCTCACGATCATTTTCGTCGATTGGACGTGAAGGAGGACTGAAAAGGCCTGGGGCCTCGGTTCCGCTTCGAAAGCAAGAGGCGGCTGTTCGAGCTGTTGCGCTCGGGAAGGCCGACAGTGGTCGATCTGCGTCCGCCGTCGGAGCCCGGATGGCCGGCTGGAGCCGCCGTTCATCGGCTGCGGTCCCCCCCGCGTTCATTGCGATTTACGGAAACGTTCGGTCACTGTTGCCAGCCACCTCCGAGCGAACGATAAATCTGCACCAGTGACTGCAGCTCGCGGAGCCGGGCCTGCGCGAGCGCGAGTTGAGCGGCAAAAGATCTCGTTTCGCTGTCCAGGACTTCCAGGTAACTGGCCGCGCCCCCGCGATATCGCAGATTCGACAACCTGGTCGCGTCTGCCGCGGCAGTGGTCAACTGCTCTTGCTGGATCCTGACTTCCTGGCTTTTGCGAAAGGCGACCAGGGCATCGGACACATCGCGAAACGCCTGCTGCACCGTGCGTTGATAGACCAGCGTCGCCTCTTCAGTGCGGGCTTCGGCAAACTGGACGCGGTTCCGGATGCGGCCTCCTTCGAAGACCGGTTGCAGCGCGCTCGCGCCGAAGGCCCAGAGTCCTGCAGGGCCGGCGAACAATCGGCTGAGAGCGGAGCTTTGATATCCGCCCGTGCCCGTCAGCGAGATGTTCGGGAAGTAGGCCGCCTTGGCGACGCCAATTTGCGCATTGGCCGCGACCAGCTGTTGCTCCGCCTGGAGGATGTCCGGGCGCCGCTCGAGCAGCGACGACGGAAGTCCTGCTGGAACCTCCAGTGGGTGTGGCTGATCGACGAGACCCCGGCCTCGAACGACGCTCTCGGGGTTTCTTCCCACGAGGACGCTGATGAAGTTCTCCTGCTGTTCGATCCGCTGTTCGAGATCGGCGATCGAGGCGCCGGCGCTGAAGACGAGTTGTTCGGCCTGCCGCACGTCGAGCAGGGAGGTGGCACCGCGGTCCGCGAGAACCTGTGTCAGGCGCAGCGAATCTGTCCTGGAAGCGAGTGTCTGCCGCGAGATCTCCAGTTCGAGGTCCTGTTCGCGCAGCTGGAAGTAGGCGGCCGCCACATCGCTGACCAGCGAGCTGACGATGTGACGTTGCGCCCACTCTTCGGAGAGAAGGTTGGCACGCGCGGATTCGGTGGCGCGACGGTATTTGCCCCAGAAGTCCAGCTCCCAGGCGGCCGAGAGACCGACCTGTGTCGCGCTGGTCTCGATCGGGGGGCGCCCGGGAGACTGGGGAAGCCGTTGGTTGACGGCCGACACGCCCGCGCTGATCTCAGGCAGCTGGTCCGCCTGTGTGATGCCGAGCAGGGCCCGCGCCTGGACGATCCGCGCAGCCGCAATCCGAACGTCATAGTTCTGCTGGAGTGACGCCCGGATGAGATCCCGTAACGCGTCGTCCTGAAACGCATCCCACCATTTCTGATCGCCGAACGACGCCGCATCCGGCTGAACCGGAGGTTCAGGCGATCCTCGGTACCCGGCAGGAGTGGGCACGGCCGGCTTCTTGTAGTTGGGACCGACCGTGCAACCTGACAGCAGCGTGGCGAGAAGGCTCACGCCGAGAAGGGCGTCTCTCCCATTCATGTCAGCCTTCTCCGTGCGCGGGCTGGGGAGGCGTGACGGGAGACACGCGCCCCGGTGTTCCCCGCTCGACGATCTTCTCAACGACCACGAACAGCACGGGGATGATGAAGATCGCGATGAGCGTGGCCGCGAGCATGCCTCCGATCACCGTCGTGCCCATGATCTGACGCGCCACCGCGCCCGCTCCACTCGCCGTCCAGAGCGGGACACACCCGAGGACGAACGCGAACGACGTCATCAGGATCGGCCGCAGGCGGAGCCGCGCTGCGGCCAGCGCCGCTTCGGTCAGCGGTCGTCCTCGCTCGTACGCGTCCTTGGCGAATTCCACGATCAGGATCGCGTTCTTCGCCGTCAGGCCGATCAACATGACCAGCCCGATCTGTGAATAGACATCGATCTCGATCTGCACCATGTAGGGGGGCAGGAAGAACCCGAGCACGACGCGACGGAGCCAGAGCGCCAGGAAGGCGCCGAAGATGGCGACCGGCGTGCTGAGCAGCACGGCGAACGGCAGCGACCAGCTCTCGTAGAGAGCGGCGAGCACCAGGAACACCACCAGGAGCGAAAACCCGAAGATCACCGAGGGGGAGACCCCTTGCTGCGCTCTCTTTTCCTGGAAGGAGATTCCCAGGTAGTCGTAGCCCATTTCCGGCGGCATCGTCTCGGCAAAGACCTCTTCGAGCGCGGCCATCGCCTGGGCCGAGCTGTATCCCGGCCCGGCACTCCCGATGATCTGGGCCGAACGATACAGGTTGTGGCGAAGCGTGAACTCGGGCCCGGGACGCGACTCGAATCTGGTCAACGCGGATAGCGGCACCATCCCGCCATCCCGGTTCCTGACGTAGAACTGCCCGACGTTCTCGGCCCGGTCGCGGTACGCTCCCTCGGCCGCGACATATACCTGCCACTGGCGGCCGAATCGGTTGAAGTAGCTGATGAACGACCCTCCCATGAACGTCTGAATCGTGCGGTAGACGTCCTTGATGTCGACGCCCTGCTTGAGCACTTTGTCGCGATCGACCACCACGAATTGCTGCGGCACCGAAGGCAGGAACGTGGTGTTCACATTGGCGAATTCGGGACGCTTGCGCGCGGCTGCGAGGAACCTGTTGGTGTTGTCAGCAAGAAACGCCACGTCGCTTCCCGACCGATCCTGGAGAACGAACGTGAACCCGCCGGACGTTCCGACTCCTGGAATGGCCGGTGGCGAAAACGAGAACGCAATGCCCTGCCGGAGGCCGGCGAGCTTCTGATTCACGGTGTTGCGGATGAATTGATACTGCTCTTCTCGCGTGTGCCGTTCGTTCCATTCCTTCAGGGTCACGAAGAAGAACGCGTTGTAGGTCGATCTCGTCAGGCTCAGCAGGCTGAAGCCGATGACGCTGGTCGTCGATTCGACGCCGGGAGTCTTTGCCAGCAGGTCCTCGATCTCGCGGGCGGTCGCTTCGGTTCGCTGCAGCGATGCGGCGCTGGGGAGCTGCAGGTTGAGGAACATGTAGCCCTGGTCCTCGTCCGGGAGAAAGCTCGAAGGCAGCCGCGTGCCGAAAAACGCCGCGAGCCCGGCGCACGCGAGCAGCAAGCCGAATGCGATCGCGGATTTTCTGATCAGGGCCGCCGCACCCCGGACATACCTGTCCGTTGCCCACGCAAACGCCCGGTTGAACCAGTCGAAGAATTTTCGCAGCAGACCCCGGCTTCCCGTGCGCGGCCGCAACAACAGTGCCGCAAGCGCGGGGCTCAAGGTGAGCGCGTTGAAGGCCGACAGGAGGACCGAGATCGCGATGGTCACGGCGAATTGCTGATACAGGCGTCCCGTGATCCCGGGGATGAATGCGGTAGGGATGAACACTGCCGACAGCACCAGCGCGATGCCGACGACCGGTGCCGAAATCTCTTCCATCGCCTTGAATGTCGCATCTTTCGGCGACATCCCTTCCTCGATGTGATGTTCGACCGCCTCCACCACCACGATCGCGTCGTCAACGACCAGTCCTATGGCGAGGACCAGGCCGAACAGCGAAAGGGTGTTGATCGAAAACCCGAAGGCTGGAAACACCACGAACGTGCCCACGAGAGACACCGGCACGGCCAGCAGTGGAATCAGGGTCGCGCGCCAGCTCTGGAGGAAGACGTATACGACGAGGATGACCAGGACGATCGCGATCAGCAGGGTTTCGACGATCTCCTTGATCCCTTCCGTCACGGCTCGCGTGGTGTCCAGGGAGACCGTGAAATCGACCCCTCGCGGAAGCCGCTGTCTCTGCTCGGCGAGCAGGGCTTTGACCCCCTCGGCGGCCTGCACGGCATTCGAGCCCGGGAGTTGGTAGACCGCAATAATGGCGCTCGGCCGTCCATTCAGATGGGCGATGACGGAGTAGTCCTGCGCGCCCAATTCCACGCGCGCGACGTCCTTGACCCTGACAATTCCACCGTCGGGAGTCGCCCGGACGACGATCTCACCGAATTCTTCCGGAGATGTCAGACGTCCCTGGGCCCGGACCGAATACGTGAATTCCTGCCCCTTCGGCGCGGGCTCGCCGCCAATCTGTCCGGCCGGATTAACGGTGTTCTGCGATTGAATTGCCCCGACGATCTCTGGAACGGTGATTGACAGTCTGGCGAGCTGGTCCGGCTTCACCCACAGCCGCATGGCGTACCGGCCGGCGCCGAAGACTTGCACACTGCCGATCCCGGGAACGCGCGTCAACTGATCGTTGAGATTGATGTAGGCGTAGTTGGACAGGAACTTCGAGTCGTAGGCGCCGCTCGGCGAGTACAGACTGATGAGCATCAGCGGCGCGGTGAGCGTTTTCTGCACCGTCACGCCGAAACTCGTGACCTCCGCCGGCAGTTGTGAAGCCGCCTGCGCCTGGCGCAACTGCGTGAGCACGAGATCGGTATTCGGATCCGTCGCCACGTCGAAGTCGACGATCAGCCGCATCTCGCCATTCGACGCGTTGACCGAATACATGTAGTTCATGTTG
>Ga0114129_10007270_pt1 | contig 15759 bp, 8 predicted proteins | sample RhiMetdeltSRZDD1_FD_80071 | JGI IMG/M metagenome (GOLD analysis project Ga0114129, IMG submission 80071) | Populus rhizosphere microbial communities from Tennessee, USA - Rhizosphere MetaG P. deltoides SRZDD1 (version 2) (version 2) | ecosystem: Host-associated > Plants > Roots > Rhizosphere >... | reverse complement strand
GTGCTTGTAGCCGGGGACGTGCTTTCCGTTGGAGAATACCCGATCCTTGATTATGTGACCGGCGGCTGGATTGGCGGGCTTCAGAACGCGAATCAAGCGCTGTTGAAGATTGCGAATGCGGAAACCCGCATCGTGCCTGGAACCGGTGCCGTACAAACCCGCGACGATTTGCAGGCCCAAACCGACATGTGCAATGCCATGCGAGACCGGCTCGTCAAACTCATGCGACAAGGAATGGGGCCGCAAGACATGATCGCCGCTGCTCCCAGCAAAGAGTTCGATGCGAAGTGGGGCAATCCGGAGCTTTTTATTAAGAACGCATATCGCGGCATGTGGGGCCACGTGCGGGAATTGGGGAATATCGTATGAGGAAACAGCGGAAACCACAAAAGGCACAGGCAGAATGAGAAAAGCATTCATCTTCTTATTTGTGCTTCTTGTGCTTTTTGTGGCTTCCCCTCTCTTTGCACAACAAGCTCTACTGAATCAGTACTGCGTCACCTGCCATAACCAGCGCGCGAAGACCGCGGGGATCATGTTCGACACGATGGACCTCGCCAATGTGTCGAAGAACGCCGAGATTTGGGAAAAAGCCGTGAGGAAACTCCGCGGAGGCATGATGCCGCCTCCGGGCGCGCGTCAGCCTGACCGGGCCGATATCGTATCGTTCGTTTCGTGGTTGGAGAATGCGCTTGATCAGGCTGCGGCATCCAATCCGAATCCCGGACGCGTCGCGCTGCATCGGCTGAACCGGGCCGAATACGCCAACGCCATCGAGGATCTTCTTGAATTGCGGATCGATGCCGCCGCTCTTCTTCCCAAGGACGACCAGGCTAACGGTTTCGATAATGTTGCAAACGTTCTGAAAGTCTCTCCTTCCTTTCTCGACCAATACATTTCGGCGGCACGTGCCGTGACGAACCAGGCAATAGGGAATCCGCAACCGAAGCCATTAAGTATTGTCCTCCGCGCTCCTCGCGGAAGTGATCAAAGTGTTCATATTGACGGGCTGCCGCTCGGAACGCGTGGTGGTCTTTTAGCCGAACATGTTTTTCCTGCCGACGGCGAGTACAAATTCAGTATCGGTGGGCTCGCCAGCGGTGGTTATGTTCGCGGGCTCGAGTACGAGCATCGAGTCATCATCACTATTGATGGCGCGAAGGTTTTCGAAAAAGTGGTCGGCGGAGAAGAAGACATCAAGCAGATCGATCAGAAACAGGCTCCTGCCGTGGCGACGATCAACGGCCGGTTCCAGAATATTCCGATCAGCGTAAAAGCGGGCCCTCATAAAGTCGGTGTCACGTTCGTGGCGAGGACTTTTGCCGAATCCGACGACACGTTCTTTTCCTTTGTGCCCGGCCGAGGCGAAGACCGTATCGCGCGAATCAGTAGCGTCGAAATTCTTGGACCGTTCAATCCGGCAGGAATCACGCCTACACCTGGCCGGCAACGGGTTTTCGTGTGTCAGCCGTCGCCACGCGCGACGGAAACTGAAGAAATGGCATGTGCCAAGCAAATCATTTCGGCATTCGCGCGGCGCGCTTACCGGAGGCCGCTCACAGACCGCGACCTTGTCGCTCCTATGGCTTTCTATAAGTCCGGTAAAGAAGATGGTGGAGACTTCGATTCCGGTATCAGAGCTGGCCTGACGGCAATTCTCTCCAGCCCGAAATTTCTATATCGCGCGGAAACCCCGCCAGATGGGGCGGCTGCGGGTTCGAGTTATCGTATCAGTGACATCGACCTCGCATCCAGGCTCTCATTCTTTCTATGGAGCCGGCCGCCGGATGAAGAGCTCATCAACATCGCGGCGCAAGGAAAGCTCAGAGATCCGGCGGTTCTTGAGAAACAGGTCCGGCGACTATTGGCCGATCCAAATTCAAAATCGTTGGTCACGAATTTCGCTTTTCAGTGGCTGAAGGTCCGCAATATCGATGAAATCGATCCGGACGCGTTCCAGTTTCCGAATTTCGACGAAAATCTGCGCGATGCGTTCAAGCGAGAGATGGAACTGTTTGTTGACAGTATCATCCGCGAAGACCGCAGCGTGGTCGATCTGCTGAATGCAAATTACACGTTCGTCAACGAACGTTTAGCGCTGCACTACGGTATCCCGAATGTGCGGGGTGACCGTTTCCGACGAGTCACTCTGGAAGATCAAAATCGCTGGGGACTGCTGGGTAAAGGGAGCATTTTGATGGTGACGTCTTATCCAAACCGCACTGCTCCCGTTCTTCGTGGCGCCTTCATTTTGGAAAACATCACCGGCACACCGCCATCGCCGCCTCCGCCCGACGTGGAAGGGTTCAAAGAGAACAAGGACGGAGAGAAAGCCAAAACAGTCCGAGAAATCATGGAACAGCATCGAGCGAATCCCTCGTGCAACGGATGCCACGGCGTCATGGATCCGTTGGGGTTCTCGCTCGAGAATTTTGACGCGATTGGCGCATGGCGAAGCAAGGATGTCAACGCAGGCACAGTCATCGATGCTTCCGGCAAGCTCGTGGATGGAACCGGAGTGACCGGACCCAACGATCTGCGGCAGGCGCTCCTGAAACATCCCGAACAGTTTGTGCAAGCAGTCACCGAAAAGCTGCTGACGTTCGCGCTCGGTCGCAGCGTGGAATACTACGACATGCCCATGATTCGAAAGATCGTGCGCGAATCGGCGAAGGACAATTATCGGATCTCATCGATTGTTCTGGGTATTGCGAAGAGTGAACCCTTTCAGATGAGACGAGTTGAAAAAGTTACGAGCAATTAATTACGGTAGGGGACCAGATATGTTCATCAGCAAGAAGCATATTTCACGCCGCATATTCCTCCGCGGGGCGGGAGTTGCAGTCGGTTTGCCGTTACTGGACGCAATGATTCCGGCGGGAACAGCGCTTGCGCAAACCGCGGCAAAGGCGGCGCCCCGCATGGGATTCATTTACTTTCCGCACGGCGCGATTATGGATCGGTGGACCCCCACGAAAGAAGGCACCGACTTTGAGTTCACACCGATTCTGAAGCCTCTCCAGCCCTTCAAGAAGCACCTCACTGTGGTGAGCGGCCTCGCCAACAAACAGGCATTCGGGCCCGTCCATGCTCTGTCTCCCGGCACCTGGCTGAGCTGTGTCAGACCGCGTGAAAGTCAGGATCCTTATGGCGGTGTGACGGCCGATCAGATTGCGGCAAAAAATATCGGACAGGATACGCCGCTGCCTTCCCTAGAGGTCGCTGTGGAAGGGGGAGCCGGTGGTGGCGCATGCGATCGCAACTTCGGCTGCAGCTATGCTGGAACAATCTCGTTTCGGACGCCCTCGACGCCGCTGCCTATGGAATACAATGCACGAAAATTGTTCGAGCGCCTGTTCGGCCAGGGCGACACGGCTGCCGAACGAAAAATCCTCGCCAAGCAATATGCAAGCATCCTCGATTTAGTTGCGGAGGAAGCCGGCGACCTTCAGAGAATACTCGACCCTCAAGACCGAGCAATGCTGGGGGACTATTTGGACAGCGTACGTGAAATTGAGCGGCGCGTTCAAAAAATGGAGGAGCACGATCTCTCTAAATTGGATCTACCGAATGTGCCTCCCGGGACTCCTCCGCTCGATGATCGTCTGAACTTAATGTTTGACATGGTTGCCTTGGCTTATCAGGCCAATCTGACGCGGATCTTTTCGTTCATGATGGCCGCCGAAGTCAGCAACATGACATACAACCACATCGGAGTCTCTGACGCTTTCCATCCGGTCTCACATCATCAAAACGATCCCAAAAGGATGGACACGTGCGCCAAAATTCAAACCTACAACACCAGCGTGTTCGCGAAATTTGTGGCGAAACTTCAGAAGATGCCGGACGGCGACGGCACCATGCTTGACCATTCCATCTTCCTCTTTGGCAGCAACATGAGTAACAGCAACGCCCATAATCACGATCCCTTGCCGACAGCTGTCGTGAGCGGTTGGAAAACCGTGAAAGGCGGACAACATCTGAAGTATCCCGAGCACACGACCCTCGCAAATCTGCTCGTCACCCTGCTGGACAGAGCAGGAATTCCGATCGACAACGTCGGTGACAGCACCGGCAAATTGTCGGAGGTGTAGGAAACGCATGTTCGCCATTACTGCCCTTTTTCTCGTGATGAATGTGGCCGGTGCCGCCGGCCTGGTGGATGCAGTGAAGTCTGGAGATCGGGCCGCCGCGCTGGCACTTCTCCAGCAGAAGGTTAACGTTAACACTCCAGAATCCGACGGTACGACTGCCCTGCACTGGGCAGTCCAGCGGGACGATGCGGACCTGGTGGATCGGCTGATCAAAGCGGGCGCCAACGTTAACGCGAAAAACGATTATGGGTCGACGCCGATGTCGGAAGCCGCGATCAATGGAAATGTCGGGATATTAGACAGGCTCCTCAAGAGTGGTGCCGATGTCGAATCGCCAAACGCCGACGGACAAACGACGCTCATGGTAGTTGCGAGAACGACGAATGTTGACGCCGCAAAACTTCTGCTGAGTCGCGGCGCGAACGTCAACGCCGTCGAAAAGTGGCGCGAGCAGACGGCCCTGATGTGGGCCGCGGCGGAAAGCCAACCGGCGATGGTTAAACTGCTCGTCGCTGCCAGAGCCGACGTCAATGCCCGCTCAAAAGTAAATAACTGGGAGAGACAAGTTACTGCCGAAGCACGCGCCATCGCGCGGCCGTCCGGTGGATTGACGCCGTTGCTGTATGCCGCCCGTCAAGGCTGTTTAGAATGCACGAAGGTTCTTGTAGAAGGCGGCGCCGACGTGGATCTTGGTGATCCGGACAATGTCAGTCCCCTGTTGCTGGCAACGATTAATGGCCGGTTCGATGTGGCTGCCTATCTGATAAGCAAGGGAGCGAACGTCAACAAATGGGACTGGTGGGGACAAAGCCCCCTATACGCCGCAGTCGATATGAATACGCTTCCGCATGGAGGTAGGCCCGATCGTCCGTCGCTCGACGAAACGACCAGCCTGCAGCTCATTCAGATCCTTCTCGAGAAGGGCGCAAATCCAAACCTGCAGCTGAAACTGTTGCCTCCCTTTCGATCGCTTGGCGCAGACCGGGGAGTCGACAGCATGCTCACCATCGGCACAACACCACTCCTCCGCGCCGCAAAAGCGATGGACGCGGCGGCCATCGATTTGCTCTTGAAACACGGGGCGAATATCAACCTTCCAAATACAAGAGGCATGACTCCGATCGTGGCTGCTGCCGGAGTGGGTTCTGTCGATGCGGACACGCGAGGCTGGTACACAACCGAGGACGTTCAGCAACGATCCATTGCTTCAATCGATCTTCTGTTGAAGGCTGGTGGTGATATTAATGCCACGGAACCTCAGCGAGGACAGACCCTGCTCCATGGTGCTGCATTCTGGGGATGGAATGAGGTCGTGAAATATCTCGTCGAGCGCGGCGCAAAGCTGGACGCGAAGGACAATCGCGGGTTCACACCAATCGACTCCGCCCTCGGCAAAGCCGGCGGCAACAGCCGCGGCGGCCAACGTATCGATGTACATCAGGATACGGCCGACCTCCTCAAGAAATTGATGGAGGAGAGACAGAAGTAACTACGCAAGCGGGGGAAGGAATTCGCCAATGTTCAATTCCTTCCCCCGCTTTTCCGCCTGTAACTTTTCTTCCAAATAACGGTTAATACGTTCATGTGGTACGACGTTCGCTATGCCATTCGCATGTTGGCCTCCAACCGCGGCTTCACGTTGGCAGCCGCCCTCTGCATTGCTCTCGGAATCGGAGCCACAACCGCGATTTTCAGCGTTGCAAGTGCCGTTCTTCTCAAACCGTTACCATATCGAAATCCCGAACAGCTCGTGCGGCTTTACACGGAGTTTCCGACATTTCCAAACGGCGGGTTAAGGCGGTTCTGGACATCAGCTCCCGAATACGACGATCTCAAGCGGGGCCTCAACTCTTGGAGTGCACTGGAAGCATGGACGGTTGGCGGCGCAAACCTGTCTGGTGGCGGAACCTCGGAGCCGATTCGCGTTACGACTGCAAATGTGACCGGCGGAATGTTGCAGATGCTTGGCATTGCACCCGTCGCCGGGCGATTAATTACACCGCAAGATGACGTGACGGGTGCTTCGAGAACTGCCGTTATTTCCGAAGGCCTTTGGCAGCGCGCATTCGGAGGAGATCGATCTGTCGTCGGGCGCACGGTTCAAGTGAATGGTGTGGCGGCAACGATCGTGGGCATTATGCCTCGTGAGTTTCAATTCCCCGTCGGCGAGCTCACTCCTGTTGAGATGTGGCGGCCTCTGCAACTGGGTCCTCCCGACCCGAACCGCCGCGGCAGTCATAATCTTTACATTCTGGGACGGCTTAAAGATGGAATGACATTAGCCGCTGCCCGCCAGGGATTGCAGCAGTTCGTCAAAACGGCCGGTGAGAACGCAGCGCCGAAAACGCACACGTTCAGACCAAGCGATCACCCGCTGGTCGCCTACGGGTTGCATGAAGAGGTGGTCGGCGGCGTACGGCGCGCTGTGCTGGTGTTGTTGGCCGCAGTGGGCTTCGTACTGCTCATCGCTTGTGTGAATGTTGCGAACCTTCTGCTGGCCCGTACCGAAGCGCGCCGTCGGGAGATCGCTGTCCGTCAAGCGATGGGCGCGGGAGGTATTCGGCTGATACGGCAACTTGTAACGGAGGGAGTCCTGCTATCAGGTATCGGGGCTGTCCTCGGCCTCGTGTTTGCCTATGCGATCTTGAACGTGCTTGTTGCCGCCGGAGCAGAAAGCATTCCACGCTCGGGCGAAGTCCGTCTGAACGGCGTGGTTCTTCTCGTTACTTTCACGGTGGCTGTGGCTACGGGAATCTTCTTCGGAGTCGCTCCCATAATCGCGCTGTCCGTAGGAAACCTTTACGCTTCGCTGAAGTCCGCTTCGAGCCGGACGACGTCCTCAGTGGCGTCTCAATACTTCCGGTCCGGGCTTGTCGTGGCACAACTCGGAATGGCCTTGGTGTTACTGATCGGCAATGGTCTCATGATTCGTGCGTTTTGGAAGCTCTTGTCTGTGAACGCCGGCTTCAACCCGGATAGAGTCCTGACTCTGCAAATCCCCCTTCCGCCGGCGACGTACACCGACAGCAAATCTACAACGCAATTCTGGACGAGTCTGGAAGATCGCATACAGTCGCTACCGGGCGTCGATAACGTCGCCGTTGTATCCGGTCTTCCCCCGACTCGGCCGATCAACGCCAACGATACCGAAATCGAAGGCTTCGTTCCCAAGCCGGGTGGACCGCTCCAGAACGTCGATTACTGGCAGTTTGTGGGACGAGGCTATTTTAAAACTATGGGCATTCGCCTCATTGAAGGCAGGACCTTTGATGAGCGCGACGGAGCCGGCTCCCCTGGTGTGGTTGTCATCAATAAAACGATGGCTCAGATCTTTTGGCCTGGTGAGAGCGCAATCGGACATCGCGTACGACCACCTGCACGGGAAGCGACCCCCTGGTTGACCGTCATTGGTGTAGTGGATGATGTAAAGAATGGCGGTATCGACAAGCCTGCCGGCACCGAGTTGTACTTCGCGCTTCCACAATCAGCCGGTACCACTTTTGCACTGCGAACCGCGTTTGTGGCCGTGAAAACAAGTGTTGAACCCAAGTCAGTGGTCGCCGCGATTCGGTCACAGGTACGAATGCTGGATAGTTCATTGCCCGTTGCCAACATCCGGTCTATGGACGAAATCATCGCAACGGCCGAGTCCCGGTCCCGCTTCCTGACACTGTTGCTCACAGTCTTTTCTGCAACGGCACTCATCCTTGCTGCCGTCGGGATCTACGGCGTGACGGCCTACTCCGTCGCGCAGCGCACGAGCGAATTCGGTATACGCGTCGCACTGGGCGCAAAGCCCAGACATGTGCTGCAAAGAGTGCTTCGGCAGGGACTCGTGATGGCGGGCATCGGAGTCATTGTGGGTATCGGCGCAGCAGCGGCTCTCACCAAATTCCTGCGGGAACTGCTATTCGAAATGAATGCTCTCGATCCGGTCACGTTCGCCGGAATGGCGTTGCTCCTCCTGGCCGTGACCGTCTTCGCTTGTTATGGACCAGCCCGACGGGCGACGAAGGTGGATCCACTGGAAGCCTTGAGGTATGAGTAGGACCGCGTGCCTTTCCCGCCCTCCGACATCAGCAATCAGCACTCGCTGATTGCTGATGTCGGGATCATCGGTCGGTTCCGGAATGACCACGCGCATCCGAGCAAGCATAGTACAGCAAAACTCAGTGCGGAACCGCCGCGATATGTTCGCGCAAAAGATCTCTTCCAAAGTCCCCGTTGAAATCGCGCCAGACGGAATGGATATGGTTCCCATTGTTCTGGCTGTTGTCATGTTCAATGAGGAACGTCGGGCCCTGAATTCGATAGTAGTGTTTCTTGCCGCGCTCAGTCTCTCCCGCCCACGCGAAAGCGATTTTGTCCACACCGGCCTTCTGGATCTTCGCCTTTCGATCTCCAGCGATATCGTCGGCCATCTTCGACATGTAAACATCGATAACCTTCATCAACATTTCGCGCTGCTGCGGATTCATGGCATCAGCGGTAAGGCCTACCGGTGAAAGTGGGGTGATATCTAGCTTGTTAGTGGTGACGATTTCGTTTAACGCAACGTTTTGAATAATCGCTTTGCTGCGTTGACTGCTATCCAGTGCCATCACGAGACTTCGCGCGGTGTCCTCCTGATCGGCGAGAATGCGGAGTCCTTTCTTCGGACCCTCCATCACTTCAGCTGGATTCGAGCCAAAGAAAGACGGCGAACTTGCGACGATGGTTCCCTTCGCCACGGTGAAGTGAAGCGAGACGTGGTGGCCTTCAACGCGCCATCCCCACGACTCTGTCGTCGATGGTGTCCCGAATACAGAAAAGTAGTATTTCAGCGGAGCGCGCTCCATCGATTCCGCAGCTTGACCTGCTTGCCGGGCTTGCCTCTCGATATCGCCAAGCGTGGTTTCCAAATCCATGATCGCCGCGGCTGTCATATACCCGCGTTGGCTCAAGGCTGTCTTCAACAAAGCGTGTGCCAGCTTTTGTTGGGACTCATTCATCTCCCGCAACAACAACCCATTCCTTGGGAACGCCTCCGTCGGAATAAAATTCCAGTGAAGGCGCTCGTCGGAGTTGAAAGGAAAGACAGCCTTTTGCTTTTGTTCCGGCGAAAGACTCTTTAGAAAAGCCGTGGCGGCATTGGCCATCGCGCTCGACGATCGCTGGGCAGAAATGACGGTACCGGCAACAATCGCCGCAATACATGCTGCTGCAAGTAGCAATCGATAAAATCGCACTTTTGCCATGAGCTCCTCCGAGTTCTGAAAATTGTAACGGATTCGTACCGAAATCGGGAAAGTTTGGATACGATGTGCGGCATGAAACCCTATCTCGGATCGCTCGCTGTACTGATGTGTTTTGTCCTTCTCGCTTCTGCTGCGCAAGCGCCCACCAATGCGCGACTTCCGACGTTTAGAGTGGATGCCTCTTGGCCGGCGATACCGAACAATTGGATATTGGGTGAGGTGTCTTCGGTCGCAGTAGATTCTGAGGATCACGTTTGGGTTTTGCACCGACCTGCAACTGTTCCCGAAGCACAACGTGCGAGCGCCGCGCCACCGGTGATCGTGTTCGATGCGGCCGGAAACTTCCTTCGAGCCTGGGGTGGGCCGAGCAAGGCATATGAATGGCCGGAACGTGAGCATGGGATATACGTCGATCCGAAAGGAAATGTTTGGATCGGGGGCAACAACGGCTACGGAACACCGTTGCCGCCCGGTGACTCGGACGACATGCTTTTGAAGTTCACCACTGCAGGAAAATTTTTGCTTCAGGTAGGTCACCGGAATCAAAGCACCGGCAACAACGACACGAAAAACCTGCATCAACCTGCGGACGCATTCTTATATCGTGGCGAATTATTCGTTGCGGACGGATATGGAAATCAGCGCGTGATCGTCCTGGATGCCGAGAGCGGGGCGTTCAAGCGCATGTGGGGGGCATTTGGCAACAAGCCAGAGACACTCGCCGCAGGAGCGGCCGGACCACCGCAGCAATTTGGCTTGGTGCATAGCATTAAAGTCTCCAATGACGGGCTTGTCTATGTCGCGGATCGGAGCAATCAACGCATCCAAGTCTTCACGACTGCCGGCAAATTCATGACTGAAACTGCAATCGGCAATCGAGGCCAAACGACTGCCGGTGTCGCATTCTCTCCGGACCAGCAGCAACAGTTTCTGTACGTCGCAAATCTGGCGGACTCGCAAGTGGTTGTTCTGAACCGAAAGACTCTCGAGGTTGTGACAACATTCGGCAGACCCGGTTCAAAGCCGGGAGAATTTCAGACACTGCATCACCTTGCCGTCGATTCTCAGGGGAGCATTTATACCGCTGAAATCGGTCGTGGACGACGCGCACAAAAATTTGTGAGAGAGTAGGAAATCAGGATCTACTGTCCCCTGCCGCCACGACCGCGGCCGCCTTGACCGCCTTGGCCTGGTGGAGTCGGAGGCACGATCGCCCAGGCAACCAGTTGCGCGCCGCCCCCCATAGGACCTCTTGCGGCGAGGACCACATACTGCTTGTCTTGATGCGAATAAGTCATAGGTAACCCGGTTTGGGGACCAGCCGGCATCGGCGATTGCCAAATTTCCTGACCGGTCTTCTTGTCATAAGCGTGGAAGACGGCCATTCCGCCCGAGCCCTCGCCGGCGAACAGAAAATTCTTCGTCACGAGCAATCCCGCTTGGGACGGACTGCCTGTCGGCGGGATATTGGCCAAACCGGCTGCGGCAAAATTGGCTTTGATGTTGGGTGGTGTATCTCCATTGGGGATCTGCCACGCGATGGTGCCTTTGTTGATGTCGTAGGCCGTAATCCGTCCGTAAGGTGGTTTGAGGAGCCGTAGCCCGTTCGGAAGCTGTGGCGCCTGGCCGCCCATCGTGTAATCGGCATCGCAGCAAGTTTGATCCGGCGTTTGGGTTGGAGTCGCATTCGGGTTTAATAAAACCGTCCCCGGGTTCGTTGCGGAACCTACGAATACGTATCCGAGCTCTGGATCGGCAGCTCCCGATTGCCAATTTGCGCCGCCGCCCAACCCTGGAACCTGAATGAGGCCCTTCGAAGTGCCATTCGCCGCGGGCGGTGGCGTGAATATGGGCCCGTACTTATAACCTTCCAGCACCTGTAGCGCCTGTTGCCGCAGCGCGGGCGTGAAGTCGATCAGGTTGTCCACGCTGACGCCCTGCCAATCAAAGGCCGGTGGCTTTGTCGGGAAAGGCTGGGTTGGACTCGTCCACTCGCCCTTTACGTCGGTCTGCGCGACCGGTCGTTCTTCGATGGGCCACACGGGCTTGCCGGTAACTCGGTCGAATACGTAAGCGAATGCCTGCTTGGATAGCTGCACCACAGCCTTCACAGGCCGGCCGTCCACGGTAACATCGAGAAGAATCGGATGCGGCGGCATGTCGTAATCCCAGATGTCATGGTGCACAAGCTGGTTGTACCAGATCATCTTTCCATTTCTAATGTCGACGGCCACCAGACAGTCGGAAAATAAATTGTTTCCAGGGCGCGAGCCGCCATACACATCATTAGTAGCAGATTCGATATTCAGGTAAACGTAGCCAAGCTGTTCGTCAACGGAAAACGGCCCCCACACTGCGGCATTACCGGTGTATTCGTTCGAGTTGTTCAACCATGTTTCGGAACCCGGCTCACCCTTGCGAGGAATGGTATGAAAGACCCATTTCTTCTTGCCCGTCCGCACATCAAACGCCATCACATCACCCTTGACGTTCGATTTATTGGTACGGCCTCCCGGAGTTAAGGCCGGTCCAATGATCACCGTGTCATGCGAGACGACTACCGGGGAGCTGTTGCCGATCTTTCCAACCGGAGTGCCTTTATAGTCGAGATCCAGTTCCTGAAAGAGGTCCACGATACCTTCTTTTCCGAAGCTCGAAACCGGAACACCCGTCTTGGCATTAAGCTCGATCAGTTGGAAACCCGGAGTTGCAAACACGATGCGTTCGTCACCGGCCCCATCGGTCCAATACGAGACGCCACGATGAATCTTGCGCGGAGCTTTATCAAACCTTTCGCCTTCGTTCGGCCGGTAAATCCATAATGTCTCACCGGTTCCAGCATCAGCGGCGATAACAAACCGGCGCTGATCCATCGTGAAGTAAAGGACCCCATTCACCATAATCGGCGTCGTCTCGCTACCAGCCTGTGCGTTAGGAAGCAAACTGTCGGATTTCCACACCCACGCCACCTTCAGGTCCTTGATGGTGTCTCGATTAATCTGATCGAGGGCCGAATAACGAGTGCTACCGTTTTCTCCCGAATATGCGCGCCAATCTCCGGTTTTTGCACCCTGCTGCGCCACTGTCGAATGAATAAAGAACAAGGAAGTGATCAGAATCCCCAAAACGACCACCCGAAGCAATCGAGACATCGCGTTGTCCTCCGATTTAGTGATGGAATTGTTTATACCTTATTGAGGATGCACGTCAAACGCAAAGAAGGGAATATGTAGGCGATACCGAAAGGCTTGAACGATGCGTAATTATGTAGTGCTATATACAAATCACTCACGACTGCGCGTACATTCTGTCAGATAATTCAGCAATCCACTCATTTGGGGCAATAACTCATGACGATTTTCAAACGCGTACCGGTACTTCTGGTGGTTCTACTGACCGTGACTGGTCTCGCAGCTTCCCAGGCGCTTACCGAACAAATACCGGTCGATACACAAATCACGATCGGTAAATTGCCGAATGGGCTTCAATACTATGTTCGCGCCAACAACAGACCGGAGAAGCGGGCGGAACTTCGACTCGCCGTCAAGGCTGGTTCCGTCCTCGAAGACGATGATCAACAAGGACTAGCGCACTTCCTTGAACACATGGCCTTCAACGGCACACAGCACTTCCCGAAAAACGAAATTGTTTCGTTTATCGAATCACTCGGCATGCGCTTTGGGGCGGATCTGAACGCGTATACGGGATTCGATGAGACGGTCTACATGCTTCAGGTTCCCACGGACAAACCTGAAGTCTTGGATAAAGCATTGTTGGTGCTCGAAGACTGGGCTCACAACGTGTCCTTCGATCCTGCGGAGATCGACAAAGAGCGCGGGGTCGTCATGGAGGAATGGCGCTTGAGGCGTGGAGCTGGAGCACGGGTCCAGGACAAACTCCTTCCGATTCTTCTTAAAGACTCGCGATATGCCGACCGGATCCCGATCGGCAAGCCAGAGATTATCCAGAATTTCAAACCTGAAACGCTGATTCGGTTTTACAAAGATTGGTATCGACCCGATTTGATGTCCGTGGTGGCGGTTGGGGACTTTGACAAGCGCGCTGTCGAGAATCTGATAAAAGCGCATTTTTCGGACATCCCCCCGTCGCCATCGCCGAGGCCTCGGCAGACTTTCGACGTGCCGGACCGTCCAGGTGCGGTTTATGCCATTGCCACCGACAAGGAGATGACTTCGACAAGCGTCGGCATTGAAAACATTCTGCCTGCGCGAAAGCAAGGTACAGTCGGCGTCTATCGAGACGAGATCGTGGATAGTCTGTTTTCCGGCATGTTGTCGGCTCGATTCGGTGAGATTGCGCAGCAGCCCAATGCTCCCTTTCTCGGGGCTGGTGCCGGTCGAAGCGCATTCATCTCAAAAGATCGGGACGAGGCCGCATTGAGTGCTCGCGTGAAAGATGACGGTATCGAGAAGGGACTAGACGCGCTCCTAACAGAAGTCGAACGAGTCTCGCGATTCGGATTCACCGCCACAGAGCTCGATCGCCAGAAGCAAAACAGGTTGCGAGCGTACGAACGTATGGTCGTGGAAGATCAAAACCGGCAATCGGAGAGCCGTGCGGATGAATATGTGCGGAATTTCCTCACGGATGAGCCATTACCAGGCGCCGAGCTGGAACAGGCGCTGAACCAGCGATTTCTTCCGGAAATCACTTTGGAGGAAATCAACGCAGTACCCAAACAGTGGTTCACTGATAAAAACCGGATTGTCATCGTTACAGCTCCAGAGAAGGCAGGCCTCACAATCCCTGATGAAACGAAATTGGCTGCCGTCATTAAGGATGCCCCAAACAAGGATCTGACAGCCTATAAAGATTCGGTGGCCTCCGCCACTTTGCTCGATCCGTTGCCGGCACCCGGGACGATAACGAAAACGACCTCGAAAGAGTCGGTCGGAATAACAGAGTGGGAGCTATCGAACGGTATGAAAGTTATTCTGAAGCCCACCACGTTCCGGCAAGATGAAGTCGTGTTTCGCGCTTGGAGTCCTGGCGGCACTTCACTCGCAAAGGATGAAGACTACATACCTGCCAGCACTGCAACCCAAGTTGTCGCCGCAGGAGGTCTGGGACAGTTCAGCGCAGTGGATCTTCGAAAGGTTCTTACAGGCAAAGTTGCAACGGCAAATGCATTCATCGGAGAACTCGACGAGGGCTTGGCCGGTAATGGTTCGCGCAAAGACCTCGAAACAATGTTCCAGCTCATATATATGAGGTTCACTCAGCCAAGAGAAGACGCGGCAGCCTTCTCTGTGCTCACGAACCGGGCGCGAACAGAACTAGCCAACCAATCCGCGTCGCCCAGCTTCGCTTTCAGTGAAGCAATCACTGGCATACTGGGTCAAAACCACCCGCGAAGGCGTTTACCAACTGTCGCTACGATCGATCAGTGGAATCTGGAAAAGTCGTTCGCTTTTTATAAGGACCGTTTTGCGGACGCCAGCGACTTCACCTTCGTGTTCGTCGGCAGTTTCGATATTCCTACGATCAAGCCTTTGGTCGAACGCTACCTTGCCAGCCTGCCTTCAACCGGGCGGAAGGAAACGTGGAAGGACATCGGCGCGCGGCGGCCGTCGGGTGTTATCCGGAAAACCGTGGAGAAAGGAATTGAGCCGAAGAGCCAAACGGCCATCGTGTTTTCCGGCCCATTTGAATACGATCCGATGCATCGCATCCTTCTGCGGGCGATGACTCAGATAGTGCAGACAAGGCTTCTGGAGACAATTCGGGAAGAACTCGGCGGCACCTATAGCATCACCGTCGGCCCGAATACACAGAAGAATCCAATTTCCGAATACTCCGTGAACATACAATTCAGTAGCGATCCGCAGCGCGCAGATGATCTTGTCAAGCGGGTGTTTGAAGAGCTGGAGAAAATTAAGGCGACCGGTCCAACCGAAAAGCAGCTGAATGACGAGAAGGAAGCGATGCTACGCGATTTCGAGACCAGCAGCAAACAGAACGGATTCTTACTGAACAATATTGCCGCCAAGTATCAATACGGTGAAGACGTCGCAGGTATTTGGGACGCACCCGAGCTCTATCGGAAGCTGGATGCAAAATCCATTCAAGAAGCTGCAAAGACCTATCTGGATACGAATAATTACGTGAGGGTAACGCTATTTCCCGAGAAAAAATGAGCCGAGACAAACAGGTCGAATCGAAAAAGAAGGATCTCGACCTTCTACAGGGAACATGGAACGTGACTGCTCTCGAAATCGATGGGCAAGAGATGTCCAGCGCCCTGCCGGGAGACGCACGCATCGTTGTACAGGGGGACCGCTTTACAAGCATTGGCATGGGTCCTGTATACGAAGGGACTCTTAAACTTGATCCGTCTACCAACCCTCGACAGCTGAACATGCATTTCGACGCGGGTCCTGAGAAAGGAAACACCAACCTGGGCATCT
>Ga0114129_10007267_pt1 | contig 15761 bp, 16 predicted proteins | sample RhiMetdeltSRZDD1_FD_80071 | JGI IMG/M metagenome (GOLD analysis project Ga0114129, IMG submission 80071) | Populus rhizosphere microbial communities from Tennessee, USA - Rhizosphere MetaG P. deltoides SRZDD1 (version 2) (version 2) | ecosystem: Host-associated > Plants > Roots > Rhizosphere >... | reverse complement strand
GCCCTGGAACGTCGCCGCGGGATCGACGAACTCCACCGGCTTCACGTCGGCGCCGTACGCGTAGTCGCGCTCGAACTCGCCCATCGCGACGTTGTGGACGTGCACGTGCTCGCCCGCGGCGATGTCGCGCGTGGCGAAGCCGATGATCTGGTTGTAACGCCGGACGGGCTGGCCCTTCTTCACGTCGCGCACCGCGACCTTGTGACCGGGAGGAACCGTGCGCGCGAGCCGCACGTTGTTCTCCTTGAGGAGCGCGGTGCCGGCGGGAATCTCGACCCGCGCGATGACCACGTCATCGGCGGGATTCAAGCGGATCGTCAGGTCTGCGGCTTGCAGCATGGCGGCGTCACCTCGAGGAATCTAGATTCTAGGCTTCTCGCGCACTACGCGGCTGGCAAGGATGCCGATCGCGTCGTTCTCTACCTCTACCAGATCGCCTGCCTGGAGCGCCGGCACGGTGGGGCCGTCGCAACCCATCCAGAGGACGTCGCCCGGATGGAGCGTTATATAACGCGTCATCCGCTCGATGTAGTGCGCGAGGCTGAAGATCATATTCTTCGTCTCGTACTCGGAGCTATTCCTTGAAGAACCGCGTCGCCATCACCTGGCATCGCTTGATGAGGCGTGGCTCGTCGGCACGATAGTCCGCGACCGCGTTGTGAATGGTCCGCATGTTGTCCCACATCAGCACGTCTCCCTCCTGCCAGCGGTTCGCGTAGCGGTACTCGGGCCGGGTCTGGTGCTCGAACAGGAACTCCAGCATCTCGCTGCTTTCTTTCTGCGGCAGCTCGTTGATGCGCATCGCATACCCTGGATTGGCGTACAGGCACCTGCGGCCGGTGACCGGGTGCGTGAGAAAAATCGGATGCGAAACCGGCGGCTTCGCCTTGCGCTGCGCTTCGGTCAGCGGCGCTCGCGTGCTGCCTTTTTCCCGCCGCATCATCTCCCAGAACTTGTTGAAGTCGTGCAGCACCGTCTTGCCCTCGAGCGTGCCTTTCAGATCCGCGGGAAGGCCCTCGTACGCAGCCTGCTGGTCGCAAAATTCGGTGTTGCCGAGCGGCTGCCCGTCGCGATGCGGAATCTTGATGCCGTAGAGAATGTTGCAGAACGCGATCATCCGGCTGTAGGACATGTCGGTGTGCCAGCTCTGTCCCGCGTCGGCCAGGCCGATCGGCTTGCCGTTCTCGACGATGTTCGAGAGCGTCATGACCTCCGGAAGCCCCGGTTCCTGGTGCACGTTTGCGACGTTGATCTCCAGTTCACCCCAGCGCGCGCTGAAGTCGCGCAGCTGCCGGGCGGTAAGCTGCTGCCCCCTAAAGCGCAGGACGCCCCACTGCGCGAGCGCGCGGTACGCGAAATCGAATTGCTCGTCGGAAAGCCTGGACAGGTCGAGCCCCTCGACTTCGGCGCCGAGCGTGCTGCCGATCGGGGTCACCTTCATCCGGTCGTCCTCATTGTCGCGAGAGCTCTTTCCGCAGCGCGGCAATCTCCTTCTGTGCAGACGGCTCGTTGGGAAACGGCCGCTTGGCCTGGCGGTACCAATACCGGGCGTTCGATCGATCGCCTTCGATCAGGTGCACGATCCCGTGCGCCCAGCAGGAAAGCCGTGAATCCTCGTCCCGCTGCACGATTTCGTGCGCGGCTTGCCAGTCCCCGCTTTCGAGCAGCGCGACCGCGCGCTGGAGTTCACTTCCCTTCATGCGGGAAGTAGCATAGCGCGAATGACCGCCGTCAAAACCGGCAGCTGGGCGTTTTCGCTGCTGCCGAGCCCGCCGCGCAGAAAGCGCGCCAAGGCGCTCGGTTTCTGGGGCGCCGATCCGCTCGGCCATGCGGAAGGGACTGGACGATCGGTTTCGTTTGTCTGGAGTTCCGGGAACCCGGTTGAAGTCGCCTCGGCGGGATTCAAGGACATATCGCTCGCAAGCAGAGCAGACGCGGATCAGGCAGCCGGCTCGTGCTATGTGCGCGGCAATCAGCACGCCTTGCTCGTGCGTCGCACGGGCGCCGGTTTCGACGCAGTCGACCTGCACCCGAAGGCGTACGAGAAGACGCTTGCGATGGGCTGCTTCGCAGGACAGCAGGTCGGCTATGGGACGCCTAAAGGCGCGCGCAAGGATGTCGCATTGCTCTGGTCGGGCAGCGCCGGGAGCGTCATCGAGCTTCGCGCCAAGGATCCGGCGCTCGAGACGACCGCCTACGCGATCGCGAACGGCGTGCAGGTCGGATATTCGGGCGGGCCGGGCCGTCAGCGAGCGCTGCTGTGGCGCGGCAGCACCGAGTCGGTCGCGGAGCTGCATCCGAAGGAAGCGAAGCTTTCCGAGTGCGACGGCACCGATGGCGTCGAGCAGGTCGGCGTCGCGGCGGTGAATTTCCTTGTGAGCATTCCCAGCCTGTGGCACGGCAGCGCTGACTCCTGGGTGGATCTTTCGCCCAATGGATTTCATGGCGGCACCGCGAGCGCGTGCTCGAACGGCATCCAGGTTGGATTCGTGGCGCTCGACAAGGACAACCGGCGGCACCACGCAGCGCTGTGGACCGGCAGCGCGGCGAGCTTTGTCGACTTGCACGAGTTCGTGCCGAAACAGGATTTCAGCGACTCGTGTGCATGGGGAATCCGCGTCGAAGGCGCACGCCTATGGATCGCGGGCGAAGTGTCCCTGATGCAGGATGGTGTGAGCTACAGCCAGCGCGCGGCGCTGTGGGAGGCGACGCTCGCCGGCTAGCGCCGGCTCTTCGCCGGAGTTGCCGCGAGAAGAGCAGTAATCTCTTTTGCGTACGGTCCGCGCACGCGCCGCGCCGCGGTGCGGCCGTCGGCGGGCTTGACCCGCGCCTGCGCGCCGGCTTCGAGCAGCACGCGAACGAGCTCCGGGTCGGCGTAGTCGACTGCAGCGGTCAGCGCGGTGAAGCGCCCGGCCGCCTGGGCGTTCACGTCGGCGCCGTTCTCGAGCAACAACTTCACTACATCGACATGCCCACCCTCAGCGGCGCGGATCAGCGGCGTCATCAGGCTGTGCGGCGCTGCCGTATTCGCGTCCGCCCCAGCGTCGAGCAGGGCCTTGACCGCACCCAGCGCACCGCGGCGCGCCGCGATGCAGATCGCCGGCTCGCCCTCGTCGTCCGCCCAGCCGATCGCGTCCGCGCCGGCTTCGCGCACCAGCGTTTCCGCCTCGGCGAGCTTTGCTTCGCGCTCCACGCCCGTCGCGACCGGTACCTTTCCGGCGATACCGTCGCGCATGTCTTCCCACTCCTTGCGGGCGCGGCGCTCCTCGGCGATGACGCGCTCCTCGACCGGCTTGCCGTGCAGCCAGGCGTACAGCGCCGTGCGGTCATTCATCTGCGCGACTTTTGCGCACGCGGCACGCAGCGTCAGGTCGCCGGCCTTGCGGTCGAGATCGAGGCCCGCGTCGAGCAGGTACCGCAGCATCGAGAAGCGGCACTCGCTGCAAACGCCCTTGAGGCCTTCCGCTGCGTCGTCGATGGTCGCGCCGGATCGCAGCAGCAGCTTGACGACCTCGAGATGGCCGTTCGAGACTGCCGAAGCGATCGGCGTAATGAAGGCGTCTGCCGGTCTGAGCTTTGCACCGCGCTCGAGCAGAAACGCAGCTGCATCGAGATTACCGGCAGCGCACGCCGCGCCCAATGGGCTCGCAAAACCGATCGAGCGCTCCTCGATGTCCGCGCCGCGCTCGAGGAACACGCGCATCAGATGGACGTCGCCGAGCGACGCCGCACCGGTCAGCGTGTCGGGCAGCCCGCGCTCGCGGTTGGGAGGCGGCCGCAGTGCGCTGAGCACGCGCAGCAGGCGCTTCTGGTCCGCCTTCAAGAGGGGCCTGCAGCGAGCAGCGCGGCCTGGCGGAGCGCTTCCAGCATGCTGCGCTCGTCGGCCTTGCCGGTCCCTGCGATGTCGAACGCGGTGCCGTGATCGACCGACGTTCGCACCACGGGCAGTCCCGCCGTGACGTTGACGCCCAGGTCGAACGCGACCGCTTTCACCGGGCCATGCCCCTGGTCGTGATACATCGCGACGACCAGGTCGAAATCGTCGCGCATTGCGCGAAAGAATAGCGTGTCGGCGGGAAGCGGTCCTTCGACGCGCCAGCCGCGCGCGGTGCAGGCAGCGATCGCGGGGACGATCTTCGCTTCTTCCTCGCCGCGACCGAAGAGGCCGCCTTCCCCGGCGTGCGGGTTGATGCCGCACACGGCGATCCTCGGGTCGGCGATTCCTGCGCGCAGCAGAAGATCGCGTCCGCGCTGAATCGTGCGCTCGACGAGGCCCGCGTCGATCTTCTCGATCGCGTCGAGCAGGCCGATGTGCGTGGTGACGTGGATCACGCGCAGTTTCGGCGCGAGCAGCAGCAGCGAGACTTCGCGCGTTCCGGTCAGCTCCGCCAGCAGCTCGGTGTGGCCCGGATAGCGATGACCTGCCGCGTTCAGCGCTTCCTTGTTGAGCGGCGCAGTGCAGATCGCGTCGATCCGCCGCTCGCGTGCGAGCGTGACTGCGCGCTCGATGTACCGGTACGCCGCCTCTCCGGCGACTGCGGAGAGCTTGCCGAACGGCAGGTCCGCAGGCACCAGGCCGAGATCGATGCAATCGACCGTGCCGTGCTCGAAGCGCGCCTGCTCGGGCTCTGCTACTGCGCGCACGTCGAGCGCGAGCCGGGCGATCGCGGCTGCCTGGCTGAGACGCCTGGCGTCGCCGATCACGAGCGGGCGCGCAGTTTCGTACGTCGCCGCGTGCGCGAGCGCCTTCATCACCACCTCGGGCCCGACCCCTGCGGGATCGCCCATCGTGATGCCGATGCGGGCGCGCTTCATGAAGATCTCATCTCTCGCTTCAGCCTCGCGACACAGTGTACGAGCGTATCGGGCTCGCCGAAACCTCCTGCTTTCGTGCAGATCGCCAGTCCCGGGGGGATCGAGACACCGAACGGCACGCCGGGCTCGACTTCGCCGAGCAGGCGGAATCCGCGCACGCCCCGCGCCTCGAGCACCGCCCGGGCGGTTTCGCCTCCGGTCAGCACGTACGCAGCGCAGTCCGGGTGCCGCGCAGCGATGCGGCCGAAAGCATGCACGAGCGCGCTGTCGGTCGCCGTCGGTGTGCGTGTCCAGTCGAGCTGGTAGAGCGCGACGCTCTCGCGCTTCGCAACGGACGCGAGGCGTTTTGCCTGGCGCGCCGAGACTCGTGAAGCGCTACCGACGACGACCGCGATCGGCCCGCGCGGTACTCGGGCGGGGCGCGCCTTTCGCCGGGGAAGCGCAGCGGCGAGCGCGCGCGCGAGGCCCGCAGATCCGACAAAGAGCGGCCGCGGCCTGAGCGCGAGGCCTTTGCGCGCAATGGCGCGCAGATCGGAATCGGTCTCGGCGTCGCATACGGAAATGTCCTCTCGGCCGAGCAAGCGCGCCAGATTTCCGCCGCGCAGCGGCCTTCCGTTGACGTGCACGAGACCGTTGCGCACGGTGCGGCCCTGCGCGGGAAAGGCGGGTGCGAGCAGGATCGGACGCTTCGGCCCGAGCGCCTTGCGCGCGGCGCGCAGCTCCGCTGCGACGTGCCCCCGCAACGTCGAATCGATTTTCTTGAACAGGATGCCGGCTTCGCCCGCGCGGCGGCTCGAGAACGCCTGCTCGACCTTCGCGCACGCGGCCTCCTCGGGAAGCATCCGCGTATCGAGGTCGATCGACAACACCGTGGCACGCGCGCGTACGCGGACGTCGAGCGCCACGACGACCCCAGACGACTTGCCGATGAATGCCGCGGCGCTGTCCGCGGCGCCGGTCAGGTCATCGGCAAAGATCAGGATTCCCGCCATCGGAAAAAATGGGGTACGTCCCCATTTTTCAGGCGTTCGGGCGCGGATGCCCCGGCATCAGCTCGTAGGGATGCACCCAGCCCGGCTCCGCGCGGATGCGCTCGAGCCAGCGCGCAATTCCAGGGTATTCCGCCCAGTCGACGCCGAACTCTTCCGGCCAGAACAGGTAGCCGCACATCGACAGATCGGCGATCGTCAGCCGGCCGCCGACCGCGGTCGGCTGGTCGGCGAGATGCTTCTCCAGGATCGCGAGCGAGGTCTTGACGCGGCCGCGCAGGAACTCGGTCACCGGCGTTTCGCCCGTCTTCTGGAAATGAACGAGAAAGCGCAGCGTCGCGATGTAGCTCGTCAGCTTGTGGTTGTCCCAAAGCAGCCAGCGCAGGATCTCGCGGCGCTCGTCGTCGTCCTTCGCGCCGTAGCGGCCGAGTGCGCCCGAAAGGTATTCGAGAATGACCCCGGACTGGGCAATGCGCCGCTTGCCATGCTCCAGCACCGGCACTTCGCCCATCTCGTTCACGCCCGAGCGGTACTCCGGTGTGCGCGTCTCGCCATTGAAGAAGTCGACGAAGCGCGGCGCCCAATCGGCGCGGCAGAGCGCGAGCATCAGTGCGGCTTTGTACGCGTTGCCGGACTGGGCAAAGCAGTACAGCGTGTACTCGGCCATCAGTGGTTGTCCCTCGGCACCATCGGGCCGGTGCGCCCGACGAGGAAGTCGAGGTCGGCGCCTTCGTCGGCCTGCAGCACATGCTCGTGATAGAGCTTCCAGTAGCCGCGCGTGAGCTGCGCCCCCGGCGCCTTCCAGCGCGCGCGCCGGCGCTTCAGTTCCTTTTCCGGCACATGCAGCTGGAGCTTGCGTCGTTCGACGTCGAGCTCGATCACGTCGCCGTTCTCCACCAGCGCCAGCGGACCGCCCGCGGCCGCTTCGGGAACGATGTGCAGCACCACGGTTCCATACGCGGTGCCGCTCATGCGCGCGTCCGAGATGCGCACCATGTCGGTGATACCGCGCTTCAGGATCTTCGGCGGCAGCGGCATGTTGCCGACTTCGGCCATGCCGGGATACCCCTTCGGCCCGCAATTCTTCAGCACCATGACGCATTTCTCGTCGATGTCGAGGTCCGGGTCGTCGATCCTGCGATGGAAGTCCTCGATGTTCTCGAACACGACCGCACGCCCCTTGTGGCGCATCAGCTTCGGCGTCGCGGCCGAGGGCTTGATGATCGCGCCGCCGGGACAGAGGTTGCCGCGCAGCACGGCGATGCCGGTGTTCTTCTTGAACGGCTTGGCGAACGGAAAGATCACGTCGTCGTTGTAGCAGGGCGCTTCGCGGTTGTTCTCCCAGATCGATTTCCCATTGACCGTCAGTGCGTCCTTGTGGAGGAGGCGGCGCTCGCCCAGCTGGCGCAGTACCGCGGGGAGGCCACCAGCATAGTAGAAGTCCTCCATCAGGTACTTGCCCGAAGGCATCAGGTTGACGAGCGTATGCACGCCGCGGCCGAGCCGGTCCCAGTCATCGAGCTTCAGGTCCACGCCGATCCGGCGGGCGATCGCGATCAGGTGGATCACGGCATTCGTCGATCCGCCGATCGCGGCATTGGCGCGGATCGCGTTCTCGAATGCTTGCGCAGTGAGGATCTTCGACAGCGGGATTTTTTCCTTCACGAGCTCGACGATGCGCCTTCCGGCCATGCGCGCGAGCACGTTGCGGCGCGCGTCGACTGCCGGGATCGCGGCGTTTCCCGGCATGCCGACGCCGAGCGCCTCGGCCATCGACGCCATCGTGGACGCCGTGCCCATCGTCATGCAGTGGCCGTGCGAGCGATGCATGCAGGACTCAGCTTCGTGGAACTCGGCGAGCGAGAGCTTGCCCGCGCGCAGGTCTTCCGACATCGTCCACACATTGGTGCCGGAGCCGATGTCCTTGCCGTGGTATTTGCCCGAGAGCATCGGCCCGCCCGAGACGAGGATCGTCGGCAGGTCGACGCTCGCTGCGCCCATCAGCGTCGCGGGCGTGGTCTTGTCGCAACCGGCGAGCAGCACCACGCCGTCGAGCGGATTGCCGCGGATCGATTCCTCGACGTCCATGCTGGCGAGGTTGCGGTAGAGCATCGCGGTCGGGCGCAACAGCGTCTCGCCGAGCGACATCACCGGAAATTCGAGCGGGAAGCCGCCGCTTTCCAGCACGCCCGCCTTGACGTGCTCGGCGATCGTGCGGAAGTGCGTATTGCAAGGTGTCAACTCGGAATACGTGTTGCAGATGCCGATCACCGGCCGCCCGTCGAACTGGTCGTGCGGAATGCCGCGGTTCTTGGTCCAGCTGCGATAGATGAAGCCGTAGATGTCCTGCCGCCCGAACCACTGGATGCTGCGCAGGTTGGGTGATTTCTTCGCCATCAGTACGTCGCTCTTCCACCTGAGATGTCGAATACCGCTCCGGTGGAGAACGAGCAGTCTTCGGAAGCAAGCCAGCAGGCGAGCGCAGCGATCTCGTTCACCTTGACGAAGCGTCCCATCGGGATCTTGGACAGCATGAACTTGGCGAATTCCGGCGTCACCTGGTTGAGGATCGCAGTCTGCGCCGCCGCCGGCGTGACGCAATTGACCAGCACGCCACTCTGCGCGAGCTCCTTGCCGAGCGCCTTGGTGAACGCGATCAGCCCGCCTTTGGCGGCAGCGTACGCGGCGGCATTCGGATTGCCCTCCTTGCCGGCGACCGAGGCCATGTTGACGATGCGCCCGTATCCCGCCTTCACCATGTGCGGCACGACTGCGCGGCAGCACAGGAATGGCCCGTTGAGGTCGATGCGGATCACCTTCTCCCACTCCTCGATCGGATAGTCGACTACCGGCATGGTCGGCCCGGCGATGCCGGCGTTGTTGACGAGGATATCGATCTTGCCCAGCTGCTTGAGGGTTTTTTGCAGGGCTTTCTCGATCGAGCCCGGGTTCGAAACATCGGTGCGGTCCGGATCGTCGAGATCCCACACCGCAACCTTCGCGCCCGAAGCTTCCAGGCGCTGGACGATGGCGGCGCCGATGCCTTGCATGCCGCCGGTGACGACCGCGGTGCGGCCCTTGAAGTCGAGTGCGTTCATTGGTCGAGGCTCCTGAAGTCCTTGCTGTAGCGCTTGCGGGTCAAGTCCATGTGCCGGCGCATCGCGGCGCGCGCTGCCACGGCGTCGCGACGCTCGATCGCGGAGAGTACCGTGCCGTGCTCGCGCAGGGTATCGGCCGCCATCAGCGGGTATTCGAGCTTGCGCTCGAGCGCGAGGTAGAGCGGTCCCACGCGCTGGTCCCATAGCGTCTGCACCACCAGCACGAAGGCGCTGTTGCCGCTTGCTTCCGCAACGCGCAGGTGGAACAGCCGGTCGGCATCGATCGGATTGTGGTGCCGGCGCGAGGCGCGCTGGTAGCGCTCGTGCGCATCGCGGATCGCCGCGACCTGCGCCGGCCGGGCGGCGCGCGCGGCGAGGGCAGCGCATTCGCCCTCGATCATGCGCCGCGCGCGGATCACGTCGAACGGGCCGACGGCGCTGCCGATCTCGGTACTACGCCGGCGCCGGGGCCGCGTGACGTAGATTCCCGAGCCGACGCGCACCTCGAGCAATCCTTCGACCTCGAGCGCGATCAGCGCTTCGCGCAGGCTCGGCCGGCTGACGCGCAGGTGCTTGGCGAGATCGCGTTCCGCTGGCAGCCGGTCTCCGGGCGCCGCCTCGCCGCTCGCGACCAGCGCGCGAATCTGGTCTGCGATCTGCAGGTAGAGGCGCCGCGTGGCGATGGGCTGGAGAGGCATCGTCGGGAGTCTAGAGCCGCTGTCCGCTCGCAGCGTCGAAGAGATGCACGTGGGCTGCTTCGGTCGCGAGCGCGACCCGGTCGCCAGGGTGCACGTTCGGCCGGCCGTGGATCAGCACCGTGAGCGGGGTGCCGCCGCTCTGCACCAGCAGCTCGGTCTCGGCGCCCATCGGCTCGACGACGACGATCTCGCAGGGCACCGCAGCGCCTGGCGCCACGGCCAGGTGCTCCGGTCGCACGCCGTATTTCACTTTCTGGCCGTCGCTACCGCCCACCTCCGGCGCCACCGGCCAGCGCGCGCCCAGCGCCTCCACCCAGGCTTCGCCGCCGGAATTTCGTCGCAGCACGCCGTCGAAGACGTTCATCGCCGGGGAGCCGATGAACTGGGCGACGAACAGGTTTGCCGGCCGGTCGTAGAGCTCGAGCGGTTCGCCGAGCTGCTCGATGCGGCCTTCGTTCATCACCGCGATGCGGTCCGCCATCGTCATCGCCTCGACCTGGTCGTGAGTGACGTAGACGGTGGTGGTCTTGAGGCGCTGGTGCAGCGCCTTGATCTCCGCGCGCATCGCGACGCGCAGCTTGGCGTCGAGGTTGGACAGCGGCTCGTCGAACAGGAACACCTTCGGGTCGCGCACGATCGCGCGGCCCATCGCGACGCGCTGGCGCTGACCGCCGGAGAGCTCGCGCGGGAAGCGCTCGAGATACGGCACGAGATTGAGAATCCTCGCCGCGCTGTTGACCCGCTCATCGATCAGCTTGCGCTCGAAGTCTCGCAGCCGCAGCGAGAATCCCATGTTGTCGCGCACCGTCATGTGGGGATAGAGCGCGTAGCTCTGGAACACCATCGCGATGTCGCGGTCCTTCGATTCGACGTCGTTCACCTCGCGGCCGTCGATCGCGATCGACCCCGCGCTGATCTCCTCGAGCCCGGCGAGCATGCGCAGCAGCGTCGATTTGCCGCAGCCCGAAGGCCCGACCAGCACCATGAACTCGCCGTCGGCGATGTCGAGCGAGATGCCATGCAGCACCTTGGTGGCGCCGAACGACTTGTGAATCGATTTGAACGCGACGGTCGCCATCAGGCCTTCACCGCGCCGCTCGTCAGCCCCGACACCATGTAGCCGCGAAAGGCGTAGTAGATTGCCGCCGGCGGCAGCGCGTAGACCAGGCCCGTGGCCATCAGCAGCTCCCACGGCGAGTCGTCCGCGGAGATGAAGTGCCCGAGCGCCACCGCCAGCGTGATGGTGCGCTCGTGCGACAGCAACAGGTACGCATACAAGTACTCGTTCCACGCGAGCAGCAGCGCATAGGTGCCGATCGCCACCAGCGAAGGCGTCATCAGCGGCAGGTAGACCAGGCGGAACAGCTGCAGCGGCGTCGCGCCGTCGATCCTCGCCGCCTCGTCCAGCTCGTACGGCAGCTTGTCGGAGGCCTGCTTCAGCACCCAGATCGCGTACGGCGCGGCGAGCGTCACCATCGCGAGCACCAGCGACCAGCGGCTGTTCAGAAGGCCAAAGATTCCCATGGCCTTGTACATCGGGATCGCGAGGAATGCCGCCGGGATGAAGTAGGTGAACAGCGCCAGGTTCATCACGGCGCGTCCGCCCTTCACCTTGAGGCGGCTGATCGCGAACGCGGCGCAGGTCGCGACGAACAGCGTGATCAGTCCGACCGCGACCGCGATCCAGAGCGAGTTCCAGATCTGCGCCCAGAAGTGGTGCAGGTAGAAATGGTGCTGCTGGGCGATCGTTTCGAAATTGCGCAGCGTCGGCTTCGCGGGCCACAACGCGCCGGAGAACGCCGAATCCTTGGACGAGATCGAGAACAGGAAGATGTGGTAGATCGGCAGCAGCGTCCACAGCAGGATCGGGATCGCCATCAGGTAGAGCCAGGCGTCGCGCGCGATTCTTTTCATTGCTGGTCGCTCTTCGACAGATTCTTCATCATGTAATAAACCAGCGGCAGCACCAGCGGCATCGCGCAGACGATCGTCGCCATCGCCATGTCGACCTGGTCGAGGCGGATATAGCGGATGCCGAGCGTGGCGAGCACGTGCGTCAGGTCGGCCGGCCCGCCACCGGTGAGCAGGTAGACGCTGTTGAAGTCGCCCAGCGTCCAGATCATCGACAGGATCGTCGAGGTCAGGTACAGCGTGCGCAGCGACGGCCAGGTCACGTATTTGAACCGCTGCCACACCGAGGCACCGTCCACGCTCGCGGCTTCGTACTGCTCGCGCGGAATGCTGAGCCGCCCGGCAATCAGGATCAGCGCCCAGAACGGCAGCGACTTCCAGATGTGCGTCAGCATCGCGAGCCCCAGGCCGATCTGCGGGTCGTTCAGCCAGTTCGGCCCGTCCTGGGCGGTGAGCCTGAAGATCACCGAGTTCACTACGCCCCACTCGGGGTTGAACATGAAGCGGATCGAGAAGATCGTCGGGATCGAGGGTACCGCCCAGGGCAGCAGGAACAGCACCGAGAGCCAGCGGATCCAGACCCGCTCGTGGACGAAGAAGCCCGACAGCCAGAGCGCCAGCAGGAACTTGAGGTTTACCGCGACCAGCAGAAAAACGATCGTGTTGACGACCGTGCGCAGGAAAATCGGGTCGGCGAACAGCCTGACGTAGCTCGCCGGGTCGCGCGCCAGCCATAACCCGTAGCTCACCGGATAGAGCACGAAGGCGAGGAACACCAGCACGTAGGGCGCGAGCATGATCGCGCCCCACGTCTGCCACTGCGACATCCGCCGCCCCGCCGGCGGATGCGATATCGCTACGGCGTGAATCTTAGCCGGCTACTTCTTTGATGCGGGCGATCATCTCGTCGACCGCCTTCTCTACCGGCCACTTGTCGGTGACCACGCGGTTCATCGCCTTCGCCCACACGTTCTCGTTGTTGAGGATCGTGAACTTGTAGTTCTTGGTGAACTCGAACGTCACGGTCCCGGCCGAGAATTGGTCATGCACCACCTTGCGGTGCGGATCCTCGGTCCAGTACTTGCGCTCGGCGGCGGTCTTCATGACCGGGTACCAGCGGCCCAGCGCGCCCTCGACATACGGCGTCAGGTTCTCGTCCTCCAGCAGGAAAGCCGCGAACTCCTTGCCGCGCTTCTTGTTCTTCGCGTTCGCGAATACCACCCCGACCTTGACCGCGGCGCGGTACTGCATCGGCTTGCCGTCGGGCTTGTTGGGGAACCCGGCGGTCGCGATCAGCTCGGTGTAGTTCTTCTTCGCCTCGGCGCGCTGCTCGGGCGTCAGCTTCTCGTTGTTCGAGTCGTCGAGCCACTTCGAGGCGATCGAGATGGTCGCGTTGTGCGTCATCATGATCGTCTTGTTGTGGAAGTTGACGTTGTTGTCCGGGTCCTTCCAGTTGATCGCCGAGGGCGGGGTGCAGCCCTTGCCGATCGTCTCGGTGTAGTCGCGCAACGCGCCGATCAGGCCGTCGCGCACGTTCTTCTGCCCGACCAGCAGCTTGCCGTTGTCGTCGACCAGCTTGACGTTGTACGCGTCCATGTAGGTCAGGAACGAGTAGAACGAGTCGCTCGAATCGACGCCCATCGGGCTGCCGACGGAGTAGATCCGCTTGCCGGTCTTCTTGCGGTAGCCCTCCTGCGCCTTGCCGCACCAGAAGTCGAAGTAGGCCTTCCAGGTCTTCGGGATGTCGGATTCCTTGAATCCCGCGTCCGCCAGCATGTCCTTCCAGTATTGGATGTGCATCGTCTGGCGCTTGACCGGAAAGGCGTAGTAGGCGCGCTTCTTCGCCTTGTCGTTGTACATGAAGGTCGTTTCCACCGTATTGGGCAGGAACTTGCCCTTCAGCGGCGTCAGGATGTCCGACAGGTCCTCGAGGCGCCCCTCGAAGGCCCACTTGCCGGCAACCTGGAAATCGAACACGTCGCCGTAGACGATGTCCGGCGGCGTGCCGGAGTCGAGCGCAGCGACCGTCTTCGGGATCATTTCCTGCGGCGCGTAGCGCGACAGCTCCACCTTGACGCCGGTTTTCTTCTGGAACTTCTCGACCACGTCGTCGAGCGCCTTGTCTTCCTGCGGGTAGAACCCTTTCGACCAGTACACCACCAGCGACTCCTGCGCGACGGCGGCACCGGTGAACGCGAATGCGGCCGCGGCGGACGCGATAGCCAACAGCTTGCCTGCTCTCATGCTTTCTCCTCCTGGGTGTTTGCCTGCTCGATTGGGCGGCTTGCGGCGCGACAGGCTAAGCGAGCCCGCGCGAGTTGGTCAAGTGGCCTGACCGGTTCGGGGTCGCGGATCGGGATGCGTTGTGCGCTGCGACAGCCGCGCTGCGGGAAAGCGTTGACTTTGATCTGGCTTCGCGGCAGATTGCGTCGATGCGGCTGCAACGGCCGCAACGCACATTCAACGGGGGAGAGCTATGAAGCGCAGAAAGTTTCTGAAGGCCGCGGGCGCAGGCGTCGCGTCGACGGGGCTAGCCGGGATTCTTGCCACGCATCGCGCGCCGGTGTTCGCCCAAGCGAACACGGTGCACATCCTTCGCTGGAACGATTTCGTGCCGGCGGCCGACAAGGTGCTGCGCGAAGTGTTTGCCCCGGAGGTGCAAAAGGCGCTCGGGTTGAAGCTCAACGTAGAGACGGTGAACGCGAACGACATTCCGGCGCGCGCCACGTCGGCGATCCAGTCGGGCAGCGGGCCGGACATCATCATGCTGCTCAACAACCTGCCGCATCTGTATTCGTCCGCGGCGGTCGACGTGAGCAACCTGGCCGGCGAAATCGGCAAGGCCGGGGGTGGCATCTACGCCCCGGCGACGCAGCTGAACACGGTCGGCGGCAAATGGGTGTCGCTGCCTTGGTCCCTGGTACCGGCGCTGATCGCCTACCGCAAGTCGTGGTTCGACGAGGTCGGCGTCAAGACGTTTCCGAAAACCTGGACCGAGTACCACGACTGCGGCAAGAAGCTCAAGGCGGCCAAGCACCCGATCGGCCAGACCCTGGGCAACACGTTCGGCGATGCACCGACGTTCACGTACCCGCTGCTCTGGTCCTTCGGCGGCCAGGAGGTCGATCCCAAGGGCAAGGTGGTGCTCGATTCGAAGGAAACGGTCGAATCGCTCCGCTTCATGACGCAGTTCTGGAAGGACGCGCACGACGAGGGCGGCCTCGCGTGGGATGACAGCAACAACAACCGGGCGTTCCTGTCCGGCGACATCAGCGCTTCGCTGAACGGCGCTTCGATCTACGTCGCAGCGCTGAACGGCGCGGACAAGTTCAAGACCGAGAAGGGCGCGCCGCTGCACACCGACATCCTGCACGCGCCGCTTCCGGCGGGACCCAAGGGTGCGCACGCCTATCACACCGCGTTCAACCACATGGTGATGAAGTACTCGAAGAACGCCAAGGGCGCGACCGAGTTCCTGACCTGGGCACACAAGAAGGAGAATTACGAGAAGTGGTTCGTGGTGCAGAAGGGCTTCGCGACCGGGCCGACGCGCGAGTGGGAAAACCACGCGATGTGGAACCAGGACCCGGTGATGCTGCCCTTCAAGACCGCGCCCCAGGCCCAGTCCCGGCTGATGGGTTTTGCCGGCCAGCCCGACAAGAAGGCGGCAGAAGCGTGGAACAAGTACGTCGTCACCGTCATGTACGCCCAGGCATGCAGCGGCAAGATGAAGCCCGAGGAGGCGTGCAAGTGGGCAGCCGGGGAGCTGGGCAAGATCTACACTTGATCGGCAGGCCTTGAAGGATCCCGTCGTGGTGGTCGCGGGGGGCGCCGCTGGTGCGGCGCGCCCCGCCGAGCGCATGCGCATCTCGGGCATGAAGCGGCTGCTCGAGAGCGAGAAGGTGCTGGCGATCACGCTGCTCACGCCGGGCGTCGTGATTCTCGTGCTGTTCATCGCCTACCCGTTCGTGATGGCGCTGTGGTATTCGCTGACCAGCATCCGGGTGGGCGATCCCGGGCACTTCGTCGGTCTGACCAACTTCGCCAAGGCCTGGAACGACACCGTCTTCCAGCTGGCGTTCAGGAACACGGTCTTCTATACGTTCTGGGCGACGATCTTCAAGCTGGCGCTCGGCATGTGGCTCGCGCTGCTGCTCAACCGCAGCTTTCGCTTCAAGCGCATCGTCCGCGCCTCGATGCTGCTGCCGTTCATCATCCCGACGGTGCTCTCGGCGTTCGCGTGGCGCTGG
>Ga0114129_10007266_pt1 | contig 15761 bp, 15 predicted proteins | sample RhiMetdeltSRZDD1_FD_80071 | JGI IMG/M metagenome (GOLD analysis project Ga0114129, IMG submission 80071) | Populus rhizosphere microbial communities from Tennessee, USA - Rhizosphere MetaG P. deltoides SRZDD1 (version 2) (version 2) | ecosystem: Host-associated > Plants > Roots > Rhizosphere >... | reverse complement strand
GATCTCGAACGTCACGCCGCCGTGGCGCGTGAACTTGAATGCATTCGCAAGCAGGTTGCGAACGATCTGCTGCAGCCGCTGCGAGTCGGTCTCGATCGCCCGCGGGACGTTCGCGGCGCGCCGGACTTCGAAGCGCAGTCCTTTCGAGACCGCGATCTGGCGAAACGTGCTCTCGATGTACTCGGTGAGCGTGCTCAGGTCGAGCGGGGCGATCAGCACGCCGACGGCGGCACCGGATTCGATGCGCGCGAGGTCGAGCACGTCGTTGATCAGCGCGAGCAGGTCCATGCCCGAGGTATGGATCGTCTGCGCGAACTTGACCTGCCGCTCGGTCAGATTGCCGGCCGCATTGTCGGCAAGGAGCTTGGCGAGGATCAGCAGGCTGTTCAGCGGCGTGCGCAGCTCGTGCGACATGTTGGCGATGAACTCCGACTTTTCGCGGCTTGACTGCTCCGCGGCGATCCGGGCGCGCAGCATCTCCGCCTCGTGACGCTTGCGTTCGGTGAGATCGCGCGTGACATTGCAGAAGCCGAGCAGCAATCCGTCCGGGTCGCGCACCGCCGTCGTGACCACGTCCGCCCAGAACAGCGTTCCGTCCTTGCGCACCCGCCAGCCTTCATTCTGTACGCGGCCGAGCAGCGAGGCCTGCTCCATGTCGCGCTGGGGGACGCCGCGATCAGCGTCCTCGCGAGGATAAAAGCGGGCGATCGACTCGCCGATGATCTCGCGCGCGGCGTATCCCTTGTTGCGCTCCGCGCCGGCATTCCAGCTCATCACGCGGCCTTGCGGATCGAACATGTAGATCGCGTAGTCGACCACGTTCTCGGTCATCAGCCGGAAGCGCTGCTCGGTCTCCTGCAGGCCGTCCTCGAGACGCACGCGCCGCGCAAGCTCGTCCTGCAGCGCGCGGTTGCTGCGTTCCAGGTCGAGCATGCGCTCGCGTATTCCCGATTCCAGCTCGTCCTGCCGTTTGCGCAGCGCAAGCATCATCGCGCGGCGTTCCTCGAGCGCCGCGCCAAGCACCAGGCCGATGACGACGAGCGTGCCGACGAACCCGATCAGGATGCTGAGCGACTGGATCGACGTGCCGGTGGCGAGCGGTCCGCGTCCCGCGATCGTGTGCCAGAGCGCGAGGCTGCCGACGATGGCGACTGCGATCGCCACTTCGCGCTGGCCGAAGCGCAGCGCCGCCCACAGCGCGAACGGCGTAACCAGATAAGGCAGCAATTGGGGGCTGCCGACGCGCGGAGTGGTATCGAAGACCAGTTGCGCTACGACCACCATGAGGATCAGGCCGCACATCGCCTCGACAATCCGCAACGGCGTCCAGGCGACGCTAGAACGCGTGCTGCAGCTGAGCAGCAACGGCGTGACGATCAGAATTCCGAGCAGGTCGCCCTGCCACCAGATGAGCCAGTTCGCCAGCAGCGCGTCCGCCGGCAGCGCGTGGCCCGCCGTCAGCGCCGCCGCCGCGATCGTCGGCGCCACCAGCGAGCACAACGCTGCCGCGACGACGAACTTCAGCGCGTCCCCGGTGGCCTGCAGGCGCTGCGGAGCCGCAACCCAGCGGCGAATCAGCGCGAAGCCGGCGAGCGCCTCGAGCGTGTTGCCGGTGCCGATCAATACCGCGGCGAGCAACGATTCCGCTACGGCGAGATTTACGAGTGCCGCGCCGATCCAGATTCCGGGCCAGATGCGAGGGCCGATCAGCAGGCAGGCGGCGAGCGCAAGACCGGAAGGCACCCACAGCGGCGAGGCGTAGCCGGGTGGAATTGCGAACACCAGCGACAGCTTCGCCGCGATGAAATACAGCACCGCCACCGCGGCCGCCTTGCCCGCGGTCTGCAGATACGGCCTGCCTGCGCTGGAGAACTGCACCTGGACCGGCGATCATACTGCCTCGCGTTGAACTGGCGTCTGTGTAGCAAGTCCACTACAGCGCGTCATGCATCGGCTACGAGAACGCTTGCGGTTCTATTGATAGTGAGCGATTGTTCGCCTCACTAGGATCGTCGTGTAAAAGCGCGCCCAGGAGAGAGGATTTGGTGGCGAAACTGAACTTGGCGAGCGAGACCGCCGGCGACGAGCTGAAGGCGGCGAACCAGCGCCTCGAGGAGCTGCAGCGCGTCAACGCGCAGCTCGAGGAGAAGATCGAGCAGCTCACGCTCGCTTCGCACTACAAGGCCCAGTTTCTGGCCGGCATGTCGCACGAGCTGCGCACGCCGCTGAACAGCCTGTTGATCCTTGCGCGGCTGCTGGTCGACAACCCCGAGAAGAACCTGAAGCCGAAGCAAGTCGAGTATGCAAAGACGATTCATGCCGCGGGGAGCGACCTGCTCGCGCTGATCGGCGACGTCGTCGATCTGGCGAAGATCGAGTCCGGGGGCGTGCTCCTCGATTTCGAGAGTGCGCGAGTCTCCGATCTCGTCGACTACGTCGAGCGCACGTTCCGCCGGGTCGCGCTGGATAGAGGTCTGCAGTTCGAGATCGCGATCGGTGAAGGTGTGCCCGCGACGCTGCGCACCGATCTGAAGCGCTTGCAGCAGATTCTCAAGAACCTGCTGTCGAACGCGTTCAAGTTCACCGAGCGCGGAAAAGTGTCGCTGACGATCGCGCCGGCCGCGTCGCCCGGCCAGCCCGGGCTCGAAGGCGAATTCGGGGTGCTGGCGTTCGCGGTCGAAGACACCGGCATCGGCATACCGGAATCACAGCGCGACGCGATTTTCGAAGCCTTCCGCCCGGGCGTGGGCGGAGCGCACTATCGTGGCACCGGCCTCGGCCTGTCGATCTGCCGCCAGCTGACGCGCCTGCTCGGCGGAGAAATCCGCGTCGAGAGCACGGCGGGAGCCGGGAGCCGCTTTACGCTCTACCTGCCGATCAAGCCCGGCGCGGAACCCGGCACGCGGAAGCCGGCCCACGCTCCGGCGCCGGTTGCTCCGGCGCCAGAGAACGCAGCGGGGCTGCCGAGGCTCGGTGCCGGGCTTGCGGGCCGCAAGATCCTGATCATCGACGACGACATCCGCAACATCTTCGCGCTCACCGGGGCGCTCGAGGAGCACGGGATCAAGGTCATGGACGCCGAGAACGGCAAGGCCGGGCTCGAGCTGCTGCAGCGGCAGGCCGACATTGACGCGGTGCTGATGGACATGATGATGCCGGACCTCGACGGCTTCGACAGCATCCGCCTGATCCGCGGGCTGAAGCAGTTTCGTGAGCTGCCGATCATTGCCGTGACCGCGAGGGCGATGAAGGGCGACCGCGAGAAGTGCATCGCAGCCGGCGCGACGGATTACATCGCGAAGCCGGTGAGCGTCAGCCATCTGCTGTCGCTGCTCAAGGCGTGGCTCGTGCGATGAGCGCGGGCCGGCGATGAAGCCGTCGGCGGCGCGCCTCGACGTGCCCGATCTGGAAGCACTGACTGCGCATGCACTCGCGCGGTTCGAGGTTCTGCTGGCCCGACGGCATGACGGTCCGCCGGTCCGCGATGAGCTGGTTGCGAACACGCTGCAGGAATTGAGCGTGGCGCTCGAGGAGCTGCGCGTCTCGGTCGAGACGATGCGCGAGCAGAGCGAGGCGCTCGCCGCGGTGCGCCAGGAGCTGGTCGCAGAGCAGGCGCGCTTCCAGGCGCTGTTCGATTTTGCGCCGGACGGATATCTGGTCACCGATTCCGCCGGCATCATCCGCAGGGCGAACCAGAGGGCCGCCGAGCTGCTCGGCGTCAAGCGCGAACGCCTCGTCGGCAAGCCGCTCACCGTATTCATCGCGCTGCCAGCGAGGCCCGCCTTTCGAGCGCTGCTCAGCCAGCTGGCTGCCGGAGACCGGGGCACGCTCGACTTCGAAGCCCGCCTGACCGCACGCCTTGGACGCACGTTCGAGGCCGCGATCAGCGTGGCGGGGACGAAGGAATTGCGCTGGCTCCTGCGTGACGTGACCACGCAGCGTGCGGCTCAGCACGCGCTCGAAGACGAAGTCAGCGAGCGCAAGCGCACCGAGGACCGGCTGCGAAACAGCGAGGATCGCTACCGCCAGCTTTCCGGGCACCTGCAGGGCGCGATCGAGGAGGAGCGCACGCGAATCGCGCGCGAGGTGCACGACGAGCTGGGCGCGGCGCTCACCGCGATCCGCTTCGAGCTGAGCGCGATTGCCGCGGCGATGCCGGGCGGCGAGCGTGCGCCGGGCGACGCGCTCGCGGCTTCGATCGGCCGCGTCGACGCAGCGATCGGGGTTACGCGGCGCATCTGCGGCGACCTGCGCCCCAGCCTGCTCGATCATCTCGGATTGTGGGCGGCGATCGAGTGGCTGGTCGAAGACCTGGGCGGGCGCACCGGGATTCGCTGCACCGTGGACCTCGAGAAGGGCGGCGAGGTACCCGACTCCGAGTGCGCTACCGCGCTGTTTCGCATCGTCCAGGAAGCGGTGACGAATACCGTGCGGCATGCGGGCGCATCGAAGCTGCACGTGGCCGCACGCGCGAGCGGCGGCGAGCTCGTGATCGAGGTGAGCGACGACGGCCGCGGCATCCACGAAGGCGAGCTCGCTCGTCCCGACGCGTTCGGCATCATCGGCATGCAGGAGCGCGCACATGCCTGCCGCGGGCGTGTGTTGATCGAGGGCGGCCGGGTGCACGGCACGCGCGTCCAGGTGCGGGTGCCGCTCCCCACCCCCCGGCGGCGTGATGCGCGTTCTAATCGTTGACGATCATGCGGTGGTGCGCGAAGGGCTCAAGCGCGTGCTCGCCGGGCTGCCCGGGGGCGTGCAGGTGGGCGAGGCGGGCAACTCGAGCGAGGCGCTCGCGCTCGCGCGTGCAGAGCGCTGGGACATCGCGCTGCTCGACATCGCGATGCCGGGAGGCGACGGTCTCGAGCTGCTCAAGCAGTTGCGGCGCGAGTACCCCGCGCTGCCGGTGCTGATCCTCTCGATGTATCCGCAGGAGCAGTACGCGCTCCGAGTGCTCAAGGCGGGCGCGTGCGGCTACCTGACCAAGGAGAGCGCGACGGACCAGCTGATCGCCGCCATCGAGACGGCGCGTCGCGGTGAGCGCTACGCGAGCCCCGAAGTCGCCGCCCGCCTCGCGGTGGCGCTCGCGGGCGACACGGAAGACAGCCCGCAGCAAAACCTTTCGGACCGCGAATTCGAGATCCTGAGGTTGATTGCGCAGGGCTACGGCGTCAGCCGGATCGCGGAAAAGCTTTCGCTCAGCGTCTCGACGGTCGGCACCTATCGGGCAAGGCTGTTGCGCAAGCTCGGCCTGAGGCAGACGGCCGAGCTCGTCGCCTACGCCGTGCGCCACGGCTTCGTCGAGTAGCGTCCCGTGATGAAGCCGCGCCACCGCCCCTCCCAAGCGCGCAAATGGGGCATATACTGGACGCTCTCGTAAGCGAATGGCCAAGCGCGATCGTATCGACTGGTTGCTCACCGCAATCGACGCGGTGGAGGATCTCGTGCAGCCGAAGCTCGACGCGCGGCGCAAGCAAAGAGGCGACGGCGCGCCGGATGGCGAGCAGGATCAGGAGCTGCAGATCTGCATGGAAGAGCTGCGGGTCGCGGCCGAAGAGTTGACCAGCCTGCGAGACCGGCTGACGATCGAGCGGCAGCGCTACGCCGAGCTTTTCGATTTCGCCCCCGAGGCCTATCTCGAAACCGACGCGCGCTGGAATATCCGCGAAGCGAACCGTGCCGCGGTGGAGCTCTTCCACTGCCCGCACGAGTACCTGGTCGGCAAGCCCCTCGTCGTGTTCGTCGCGGAGGAAGACCGCAAGGCCTTCCGCGCCAGCCTCGCCGCGCTGGAGCAGAGCGGCAGGACCGGCTCCAAGGACTGGAGCGCGACGCTGCAATCGCGTGCTGGAGACACGCTGCCGGTCCTGATTCGCGCCTCCGCGGCGCGTGACGCCAGCGGCCGCGTCACCGGCGCGCGCTGCCTGATCCGTCCGTCGGCCCCGCAAAACGGCGCGTCGTCGGTTGTGGCAGGCGCACCGCGCGAGTCCGCATAGAGGTGGACAGGGCAACCGTTCGAGGGGCGCAGCCGGAGTCCGAACAGCGCCGGCGGCCCGACGCGGCATTCGAAATCGTCGCGCTGGCGGCCTCCGCGGGAGGCCTGCATGCGCTGAGCCAGGTGCTGGCGGCGATACCAAAAGATTTTCCTGCGGCGATCGTCGTCGTGCAGCATCTCGATCCGCGGCATCGCAGCCTGATGGCCGACATCCTGAGCAAGCGCACCGCGCTGGCGGTCAAGCAGGCGCAGGAGGGCGACCTGCTGGTCCCGGGAACCGCGTACATTGCGCCTCCCAACCGGCACCTGCTCGTCCACGCCGACGGCCGCCTTTCGCTTTCGCAAACCGAGCTGGTTCACTTCGTGCGGCCGTCGGCCGACCTGCTGTTCGAATCGACCGCGGCGAGCTACCGCGAGCATGCGATCGCGGTCGTGCTGTCGGGCACCGGCAGCGACGGCTCGATGGGCGTGCAGGCGATCAAGAAGATGGGCGGCACGGTGATCGCGCAGGACGAGAAGACCGCGCAGTTCTACGGCATGCCGGCCGCCGCGGTGCAGACCGGATGCGTCGATTTCATACTGCCGCTGGATGAAATTCCGTCCGCGCTGCTGTCGCTGGTCGCGCCGGGTGAGCGGCGGTGAACAAGGCCCGCTACAAGCGCGAGCAGGCGACGCGCGAGCGGGACTTCGAAGCGCTGCTCGATCACCTCCGCCGGGAGCGCGGGTTCGATTTCAGCGGCTACAAGCGGCCGAGCCTGGTGCGCCGCTTCGAAAAGCGCATGCAGGAGCTGGACCTCGGCGGGTTCGCCGATTACATCGACTACCTGGAGGTGCACCCGGAGGAGTTCGCGCAGCTCTTCAACACCGTGCTGATCAATGTCACGGCCTTCTTCCGCGATGCGTCGTCATGGGAGTTTCTCGCCGCGCAGGTGGTGCCGAGAATCATCGAGCGCAAGAAGCCGGGGGCGCCGATCCGCGTCTGGTCGGCCGGCTGCGCCTCGGGCGAAGAAGCGTACTCGGTGGCGATCGTGCTCGCCGAAGCGCTCGGCGCCGAGCCGTTCCGCGAGCGGGTCAAGATCTATGCGAGCGACATCGACGAGGAGGCGTTGAATCACGCCCGCCAGGCGACCTACAGCGACAAGGATCTGCAGGCGGTCGACCCGGCGCTGCGCGAGAAATATTTCGAGCCGCAGAACGGCCGCTTCGCGTTTCGCGCCGATCTGCGCCGCGCGGTGATCTTCGGCCGCCACGATCTGATGACCGACGCGCCGATCTCGCGGCTCGACCTGCTCGTCTGCCGCAATACGCTGATGTATTTCAACGCGGAGGCGCAGCGGCGGATCCTGGCGCGCTTTCATTTTGCGCTCAACAACGACGGCCCCGACGGGCCGGGCGGATACGTGTTCCTGGGCCGCGCGGAGATGCTGCTTACGCACGGCAACCTGTTCACGCCGGTGGAAATGAAGCAGCGCATTTTCGTCAAGGTGTCCAACCCGGAGATGAGAAGGCGCGCGGACCTCGCGCTGAGGAACGGCAACCGGGCGGGGGACGAATCCGCGTTCGCCGCTGCGGACCTCGATCGCCTGAAGGAGCTCGCGCTCGAGGAGGTGCCCGTACCCCGCCTGGTCGTCGACGCGAACGAGATCCTGGTGCATGCCACGCAGAAGATGCGGCTGCAGTTCAGCGTCAACCCCCAGGACATCGGCAGGCCGCTGAAGGACCTCGAGATCTCGTACCGGCCGGTCGAGCTGCGCTCGCTGATCGAGCAGGCGTACGCCGAGCGCCGCACGGTCACGCAGACCAGCGTCGAGCGGCGCTTCCCGAACGGCGACGTGCAATACCTCGACGTGGTGGTCGCGCCGCTCGCCGACGCGGCGAGCAATCCGCTGGGCGCGGCCGTCACGTTCCTCGACGTGACGAATTACTTCAAGGTGCAGCAGGAGCTGCAGCACTCGAAGGAGGAGATCCAGACCGTCAACGAGGAGCTGCAGTCGAGCAACGAGGAGCTGCAGACCACCAACGAGGAGCTGCAGTCGACCAACGAGGAGCTCGAGACCACGAACGAGGAGCTGCATTCGACCAACGAAGAGCTCGAGACGATGAACGAGGAGCTGCAGTCGACCAACGAGGAGCTGCAGACGTTGAACTCGGAGCTGCGCGAGCGCACCGTCGAGCTCAACCGCACGAACGCGTTTCTCGAATCGGTGTTTGCGAGCCTGCGCTCGGGTGCGGTGGTCGTCGACGGCGATCTCAACGTCGAGGTCTGGAACGACCGCGCCGCCGACCTGTGGGGACTGCGCGCCGACGAGGTGCGCGGCAAGTCGGTGCTGAACCTCGACATCGGGTTGCCGATCGGCCAGATTCGCGACGCGATCCGGGCCTGCGCGGCCGGCGCATCGAAGTACGAGGAAAGCGTGCTCCGGGCCACCACGCGCCGCGGCAAGTCGATCGGCTGCCGGATCACCGTCCACCCGCTCGCCGGGCGCCCCGACAAGGGCGCGATCATCCTGATGGACGAGGTGGGAGAGGGAACGGCAGCGCAAGCGTGAGCGGGATTGCGCCGGTGACGTGCCGGGCTTACGCGAGCGCCATCGCCAGCGGCCGGTCGTCCGGTGCGCCCCCGCCGGCAAGCGTCAGGTCGCGCAACTGGTATCCGCTGCACGAGTCGGCCTCGAATGCGGTCGGCGTGTAGAGCATGACTTTGGTGCACGGCTCATCGAGCGCGAGGAATGCGCTCTCGCGCTCGAGGATCTCGGCAAAGTCGGCGCGCCAGTCCGCCTCGACGTGGCGGCAGCGAAGCGACAGCCATTGGCCGCTGCGCACGAGCACCAGCATCAGGCAGCCGGGCTCCTCGATCAACAGCCAGCACGATTCGTGGCTGATCTTCGGCCGGATCCGGTTGAAGGCAGCGATCAGATACGGCTGCACGGAGGACAGCGTTGCTCGCCCTTCGGCGACTTTCGACTGCAGCGCGTCGAGCAGCGCGCTGTCGACCGCGCAGGCGATCAGCGGGCCATTGCGCACGGTTTCGGTGAGCCGAACTTCCCAGCCCTCGGTGACCTGGCCGTGTACGCTCGCCAGGCGGCGGCGTGCAAACGCGAGCCACTCGGCCTCCGTCCGCACCGCCGAGTTCCGTGCCAGCAGCGCATAGCGGACGAAGCAATTCGACAAAACGACCGTGACTTCGGGTTTTTCGGGGCCGGAGGCCGCCAGCGCGGCCGGCAGTGCATCGATCGCCGCTTGCCAGAACGGTTGAGCGTCGTCCGGATGGACCGCGATGATGTCTTTTCTGACCAGTCGCGGGTGCACGCCGCGCCGGTACCCGGCGAAGATCAGTCGATCGGGACCCAGGCCGATGCGTACCTGGTCACGCCACAGCGACACGATCGATCCCCTCCAGCCAGAAAAGCAGATCCGGATGGCGCGACAATGCAATCGCCGTGCCGCAACAGGTAGCCGAGGGAAATCAATAGATTGCAAACCGATGGCGTAGCCGATTGACGACAAATGCGGTGGTGGATCGGTGACAGCCCAATCGCATCTCGAGCCCAAGGCCCTGTATACAGTCATGAACCCGGTTGTCACTGACCGGCTAACGCAGATGCGCCGAATGGCGACAGGAAAGGTACAGGGGGGCGGCTATACTTTTCGGCGGTGCGCTACGACCCGGACGCGTTCGCGCCGGCGTAAAGCGCGCGGTGAGGATGGGCTGCCAATGAAAATACTGATTGCGGACGATCACCCGATCGTGCGCCGCGGGCTGCGTCAGGTGCTGGAATCCGATCCCACCATGGTCGTCGTCGGCGAGGCGACCAACGGCGACGAGGCACTCGAGCTTGCGCGCACGCTGGAGTGGGATCTCGCGGTGTTCGATTTTTCCATGCCCGGCCGAAGCGGCCTGGACCTGCTCGACAGCGTGAAGCGCGAGTTCCCTGGACGGCCGGTGCTGGTGATGAGCATGCACTCCGAGGAGCTGCACGGCGAACGCGTGCTGAAGGCGGGTGCGGCGGGCTACATCAGCAAGGAAAGCGCACCGCAGGAGCTGGCGAACGCGGTGCGCAAGGTTGCGCGCGGCGGGCGCTATGTCAGCCCGACGCTTGCCGAAGCGCTCGCGCTCGAGCTGTCGAACGATTCACGCAAGGCGCTGCACGAGCGGCTCTCGGACCGCGAATACCGGGTCATGTGGCTGCTCGCGACCGGCCGGCAGATCAACGAAATCGCGCGCGAGATGCTGCTCAGCCCGAGCACGGTCAGTACCTATCGCGCGCGCATCCTGAGGAAACTGAGGCTGGGCAACAACGCCGAGCTGGTGCGCTATGCGATCCGGCACCGCCTGGTGGAAGACACGGATCAGCTTCAGCCCGCGCCGGTGCAGGTGGCGGCGATGTAAGAATGGCCGTGCAGCAGCCAAAGGACGCACCGCCAGTCGCCAACATCCTGCTCGTCGACGACGAGCCGAACAGCCTGTACGCGCTGCAGGAGATGCTGCAGCCGCTCGGGCAGAATCTCATGGTCGCCCGCTCGGGCGCCGAAGCGCTGCGCCTGGTGCTGAAGAACGAGTTCGCGGTCATCCTGCTCGACGTGCGGATGCCCCGCATGGACGGATTCGAGACCGCGCGGCTGATCCGGGAGCGGCGCCGCTCCAGCCTGACCCCGATCATCTTCCTCACCGCGGCCGGCGACGACATGGAGTCGGTGTATCGCGGCTACGAAGCCGGAGCCGTCGACTACCTGATCAAGCCGGTGCCCTCACCGACGGTGCTGTGCTCCAAGGTCATGGTGTTCGTCGAGCTGTACGCCAAGAATGCCGATCTGGGCCGCCAGATCAGCGAGCGGATGATCGTCGAAGAGCGCCTCAAGGAATCCGAGGAGAAGCTGCGCCGTCTCGCCGCGTATCTCGTCTCGGTGCGGGAAGAAGAGCGCACGCACATCGCACGCGAAATCCACGACGAGCTGGGCCAGGTGCTGACCGGCCTGAAGATGGACGTGAGCTGGCTCGCCCAGCGCCTGGACGTCAAGCAGAAGGCATTGCTCGGCAAAACCCAGTCGATGTGCGGATTGATCGATTCCGCGATCCAGACGGTGCGCAAGATCGCGAGCGGCTTGCGTCCCGAAATCCTCGACCACATGGGCCTGGTGGCGGCGATCAACTGGCAGGCGAAGGACTTCCAGAAGCGCACCGGCATCCGCTGCCGCGTCGAGCTGCCGCCCGAAGGGATCAAGCTCGATATCGAACGCTCGACCACCACGTTCCGCATCTTTCAGGAGATTCTCACCAACGTGGCACGGCACGCGCACGCGAGCCGGGTGGACGTGAAGTTCGGCCTGACCGACGGCCACATGACGCTCGAAGTGGCGGACAACGGCGTCGGCATCCCGGAGACCAAGCTGAACGGCAAGTCGCTCGGGTTGCTCGGCATCCAGGAGCGCGCGCTGCATTTCAACGGCGACGTCACCATCAATGGCGCAACCGGCCAGGGAACGCGGGTGACGGTGAGCATCCCGCTCGAAGGTGTGCGATGAGGGTCCTGATCGCAGACGATCACCCGGTCGTGCGGCATGGACTGCGGCAGATGCTCGCACGCGAGTCCGACCTCACGGTCGTCGGCGAAGCGCGCGACGGTCAGGAAGTCATCGACCTGTGCGGACGCGTGGCCTGGGACGTGGCGGTGCTCGACTATCACATGCCGGGCAAGAACGGGCTCGAGCTCGTCAAGGAACTGCGCCATCGCTTTCCCGGGCGCTCAGTGTTGATCCTGAGCATGTACCCGGAGGACACCTACGCAGTGCGCGCGCTGAAGGCAGGCGCGTCGGGATACCTGACGAAAGAAACCGCGCCGGAAGACCTGGTCGCAGCGATCCGCAAGGTCGCGGCCGGCGGCAAGTACATTACGCCGGCGCTCGGCGAGCGACTGGCGCTGGACCTCGAAGATACCCGTAGCACGCCGACGCACGAAAGCCTCTCGGACCGCGAGTACCAGATCATGTGGATGATCGTCTCGGGCAAGGCGCTGATCCAGATCGGGCAGGAGCTGGGCCTGTCGCCGAACACGATCAGCACCTACCGCGCACGCATCCTGCGCAAGATGGGAATGAAGAGCAACGCCGAGCTGCTGCACTACGCGATCCAGCACCACCTCGTGAGCTAGTCTCGCCTTTCCTGCTTTTTATACGATCGCGGCACTTCGGTTGCTCTTCCGAAGTGCCGCGAAACCTTGGGCGCTAGCCTTATTCGCTGCTATAATCCGCGCCCTTTCCGCCTCCGGCGGACCTTCCTTGCCGCACCGCTTTCGCATGGCGGGTGGCTTACCCATGAGGAGACCGCATGCGGCATTACGAGATCGTTTTCATCGTCCATCCGGACCAGAGCGAGCAGGTTCCCGCGATGGTCGAGCGCTACCGTGGCGTCATCGCCCAGCGCAACGGCATGGTGCATCGCCTCGAAGACTGGGGCCGCCGCCAGCTCGCCTACTCGATCCAGAAGCTGCACAAGGCGCACTACGTGCTGATGAACATCGAGTGCGACGGCGAGACGCTCGGCGAGCTCGAGCATTCGTTCAAGTTCAGCGATGCCGTGCTGCGCCACCTGATCGTGCGCATGCCCAAGGCCGTGACCGCTCCTTCGCCCATGATGAAGGAGGAGAAGTCGCGATCGCTGATGGAGAAGGGCGAAGTCAAGCCCGCCGAAGCGAAGCCCGCAGAGGCGCCGGCTGCTTGAGCGGGGAGAACCGCGTTGCGCTCGCCGGCAGGCTGGTCGAGGTGGGCGCGCTGCGGACCACGCCCGGCGGAATCGCCGTCGTGCAATGCAAGCTGCGGCACGAGTCGGAGTGTCATGAGGCGGGGAAGGATCGCAAGGTGAAAGCGGAAGTCGATTCGATCGCGTTCGAAGCACAGGCCCGGCTCATTGCCGCGGCCGCGCTCGACAGTGCGCTGCGCGTCGAAGGCTTCCTGTGCGCGAAGAGCGCGCGCTCGAAGAAACTGGTTCTGCACATTACGAACGTTGGATTCGGACAAGGAGACTGAAGATGCCACCGCCGCGCAGAGGGAAAGGCAAGCTGAAGGGCAAGTTCGGCAAGGACAAGAAGGACCGCGGCCAGCGGGCGCTGTTCCGGCGGCGCAAGTTCTGCCGCTTCACCGCGGAAAAGGTCGAGTGGATCGACTACAAGGGCATCGACGTGCTGAAGGACTTCATCAACGAGAACGGCAAGATCATCCCGGCGCGCATCACCGGGACCTCGTCGGGGTTCCAGCGACAGCTGTCCGAGGCGATCAAGCGCGCGCGCTTTCTTGCGCTGATGCCGTACACCGATCTCCATTGAAAAATAGGGACGGACCCCATTTTTTAAGGAATTGTTTATGCAAGTCATCCTGATGGAGAAGCTCGCCAACCTCGGCGACCTCGGCGAGGTCGTCAAGGTCAAGGACGGCTACGCGCGCAATTACCTGATTCCGCATGGCAAGGCGAAGCGCGCGACCGAAGCGAACATCAAGGCGTTCGAGGCGCGGCGGGTAGAGCTGGAAAAGGCGCAGGCCGATGCACTGGGGCGCGCGCAGGAACGCGGCGCGAAGCTCGACGGCCTGACGGTGCAGATCGTGCAGAAGGCCGGCGTGGACGGGCGGCTGTTCGGCTCGGTCACCAACTACGACATCGTGGAAGCGCTGACGAAGCAGGGCCACGAGGTCGAGCGCTCGCAGGTCCGCATGCCCGACGGTCCGCTGAAGCAGGTCGGGGACTACAAGCTGCAGATCGCGCTGCACCCCGACGTCATCGTGGCTGTCAACGTCGCTGTGCTCGGAGAAAGTTGAAAGAGCCAGCGTAACGATGGCACGCGCGCCGCAAACGCAGGCCGCGCATCAGGGTCCTGCCGATCCGCAGCTCCTGGCGCTCAAGGTCCCGCCGCACTCGGTCGAGGCCGAGCAGTCGCTGATCGGCGGGCTGCTGCTCGACAATCATGCGTTCGATCGCATCGCCGACCTGGTCGGCGAGCCGGACTTCTATCGCGACGACCACCGGCGCATCTACCGGCATGTCGTCAAGCTGATCGAGGCGGGCAGGCCGGCCGACGTCGTCACGGTATCGGAATCGATCGAAGTCAGCGAAGACAAGGACCGGACGGGCGGGACCGCTTATCTCGGTGCGCTGGCGCAGAACACGCCTTCGTCGCTCAACATCCGGCGCTACGCGGAGCTGGTGCGCGAGCGCGCGATCCAGCGGCGGCTGGCGCAGGTCGCGACCGAGATCGCCGAATCCGCGCTCAGCCCCAGCGGCAAGGAGGTCGGGCAGCTGCTCGACGAGGCCGAATCGCGGATTTTCGAGATCGGCGAGGTCGGCGCGCGCGGCAGCCAGGGGTTCAAGGACATCAAGCAGGAGTTGGCGCGGGTTTTCCAGCGGCTCGACCAGCTCTATCACAGCGACAACAAGTCCGGCATCACCGGTGTCCCGACCGGCCTCATCGACCTGGACCAGATGACCGCGGGCCTGCAGCCGGGAGACCTGATCATCGTCGCCGGCCGGCCGAGCATGGGAAAGACCGCGCTGGCGCTCAATTTCGCCGAGCATGTGGCGATGGACATCGGCATGCCGGTGGCGATCTTCAGCATGGAGATGTCGGGCATGCAGCTCGCTGCGCGCGTGCTCGGCTCGATCGCGCGCGTGGACCAGCACAAGATGCGCACCGCGCGCCTGAGCGACGAGGAGTGGCAGCGTCTCTCGCACGCGATGGGCCGCCTGCACGAGGCACCGGTGTTCATCGACGAGACGCCGGCGCTGAACGCGCTCGAGCTGCGGGCGCGCGCGCGGCGCCTCAAGCGTCAGTGCGGCAAGCTCGGGCTGCTGATGGTCGACTACCTGCAGCTGATGTCGGCGTCGACGCACGGCGAGAACCGCGCGACCGAGATCTCGGAGATCTCGCGCTCGCTGAAGGCGCTCGCCAAGGAGCTCGACGTGCCGGTGATCGCGCTGTCGCAGCTGTCGCGCGCGGTCGAGCAGAGGAACGACCGCCGCCCGATGATGTCGGACCTGCGCGAGAGCGGCGCGATCGAGCAGGACGCCGACGTGATCCTGTTCATCTACCGCGACGAAGTGTATTTCCCGGACAAGGAAGAGGCCAAGGGCCGCGCCGAGGTGATCATCGGCAAGCAGAGGAACGGTCCGATCGGCCGCGTCGAGCTGACGTTCCTCGGCCAGTACACGCGCTTCGAGAGCCAGGCGCGCGGGTCTTACTAGCCTCTACTTCTTAGTCGCGGTCCAGCGCCCTTCGGCGCCCGTCTCCGAGCGGAACGAGCCTTCCATGCGGTTTCCGGTCACGCGGCCGTTGAAGTCGCGCCGCACGCCGCCGTTGTCGACGTAGGCGAAGCTGATCTGAAAGCCGCGCAGCCGCGCCTCGCGCAGCCCCGCGTGGATCGGCCCGAGCACCACGTGTCCGTCGAGCTTCTGGAACTTCTGCTCGAACGATAGCTCGGCGCGCTCGCCGCCCATGTCGACCGTCCACGCGCCCATGACGTTGGCCGGAACGATCCACAGGTAGGCGCGGCGCCCGTCCATGCTCGAAGTCTCATCGGGCTCCCAGTCTTCCATGTTGAACGAGTGCGACACCACGCGCGTCCCCGGCCGCATCGCGAGGATCTGCGGCCGCAGCTTCATGTTCAGCGCGGGCAGCAGGTACATCGTGACCACCGTCGCAGTCGTGAAATCGCTGGCGAAGATGTCGCCCTGCACGACCTTCGCCTTGGCCGTGACGCCCGCTCTCTCGACCTGGCGCTGCGCATGCTT
>Ga0114129_10007263_pt1 | contig 15772 bp, 20 predicted proteins | sample RhiMetdeltSRZDD1_FD_80071 | JGI IMG/M metagenome (GOLD analysis project Ga0114129, IMG submission 80071) | Populus rhizosphere microbial communities from Tennessee, USA - Rhizosphere MetaG P. deltoides SRZDD1 (version 2) (version 2) | ecosystem: Host-associated > Plants > Roots > Rhizosphere >... | reverse complement strand
GGTTCCTCGCGACGGTCGCGCGCGAAGGCCGACTACCGTAGGCGCAAGCCCACGAGAGGAGGCCGGCGATGCACACGCACATTCGGGCGGGCGAGCTCCAGCCCAGCCCGGGAGGGACGATCACGTTCGTCGGGGAGCCGCATGCCTCCGGCGTCTCGTTCTTCCTCGTGAACAGCGAGACCGGCGGCGGCCCCGGCCTGCACACGCATCCCTACTCGGAGACGTGGATCGTCCGCGGCGGCCGGGCGCTGTTCACCGCGGACGGCCAGGAGCTCGAGGCGGGCCCCGGGGACATCATCGTCGTCCCCACCGAGACGCCCCACAAGTTCAAGAGCCTGGGCCCCGAGCGCCTGGACATGATCTGCATCCACGACTCGCCCACCATGATCCAGGAGAACCTGGGTAGCCCTCACGCGTGCGTGTAGACGAGGACGACGATCCCGCTCGCGAAGCGGTCCGTCTCCACGAGCTTCAGGGTGGTGAGGTCGAGCCCGTCGAAGAGGCGGTCACCCTGCCCGGCGACGACCGGGAAGACCCAGAAGTGGAACTCGTCCACGAGCTGCCGCGCGGCGAGCGCCTTGTCGAGCTCGCCGGTGCCGTACTTGAGGATGTCCCCGCCGTCCTGCTCCTTCAGGGCTGCGACTCCTTCGGCGGCGTCGCCCTCGATCAGGGTCGCGTTCCACGTCGTCTCGGTCAGCGTGCGTGACGCCACGTGCTTGGGCATGGCGTTGAGCCTCTCTGCGTAAGCGCCTTCCCGCTCCGGCCAGGACGCTGCGAAGACCTCGTACGTCTCGCGGCCGAGCAGCAGGGCATCCGCGGGCTCCAGCAGCTTCTCGGCGTAGCCCGTGTGCTCGTCGTCCCAGTAGGGCCCGCTCCAGTCCTGGGGCCGCGAGATGACGCCGTCCAGCGTCATGAACGTCGACTCCACCAGCTTTCTCATCGCTCCTTCTCCTTTCGTGCGTCCGGTTGGCACTGATAGCGACCCCGGCGCTCGGGAGAACTCATCGCGCTCAGCCGGCAGGCGTTCTTGGGGCGTAGCGGTGGTGGAGCATGAGCGCGTTCCCGTCGGGGTCCTCGAAGAACGCCATGTGGCAGACGCCCGAGTCGAGGATGTCACCCTTGAACTCGACGCCGCGCGACTCGAGCTCGGCGCGCGCCGCGGCGACGTCGTCGACCTGGAACGCGATCGGATGGTTGTCGGTCTGGAAGGTCATCCCGAACGCCTCGGACTGGAGGATCTGGAGCGTGAGGCTGCCGGTCTCGAACTCGACTCCGGGCGACTTCCCGTACGTGACCGTGTGCGGGAGGCCGAGAACCGCCCCGTAGAACTCGATCGCGGCCCCGATGTCCTTCGTCGCGACCGAGACGAAGTCGACGCCCGTGATCAGTGGTGTCGCGGCCATCGGATTCGTGGGGAACCTAGCGGTCCGGCCGTGGGAAGCCCGGCCCGGGCACGAGCTCGATCTCGTCCTGGCCGAGCGGCTCTGTCCCGAAGCGGACGAGCGCGGCGACCACCGGTGTGCCGTCGGCCTTCGTCCGCAGCAGGCGCATGGGCTTCTCGCTCAGGTGCTCGTCGCCCCACTGGCGCAGCGCGTTCAGGGCGGTGAAGAGGTCGCGGCCCTTCTCGGTCAGGACGTACTCGTACCGCTCCGGCCGCTCGGCGTAGAGGACGCGCTCGAAGACGCCGGCGTCGGTGAGCCGCTTCAGTCGGTCGGCGAGGACGTTGCGGGCGATGCCGAGGCTCTGCTGGAACTCGTCGAACTTCGCCAGGCCCAGGAACGCGTCGCGCACGATGAGCCACGTCCACCGCTCACCGACGATCTCGAGGGTCATCGCGACCGAGCACGCCTCCTGGCCGTCGTAGTGGCGCTTCAGCATCGACCCAGGGTAGCGGTCTAAGTTGCATGAAGAAACCCACGTTTTGTAGGGTGGCCGTTCCCCCGACCGGAAGGATCGCCCAATGAGCACCGACGCAGCCGCCCCCGACACCATCGTCCTCATCCACGGGTTCTGGGTCACTCCCCGGAGCTGGGAGCACTGGATCACGCACTACGAGAGCAAGGGCTACAACGTCATCGCCCCGGCCTATCCCGGCTTCGAGGTTGAGGTCGAGGCTCTCAACGAGAATCCCACCCCGATCGAGGAGCTGACCGTCCCCGGCGTCGTCGAGCACCTGGAGAAGGTGGTGACGGGCCTCGACAGGCCGCCCATCCTCATCGGCCACTCGGCTGGCGGGACGTTCGTCCAGCTCCTCCTCGACCGCGGCCACGGCGCGGCCGGGGTCGCCATGAACTCGGCGCCGACCGAGGGCGTGCGCGTGACGCCGCTCTCGCAGCTCAAGTCCACGTTCCCCGTCTTCAAGAACCCGGCCAACCGCCACCGGGCCGTCGGGCTCACGGCCGAGGAATGGCGCTACGCGTTCACGAACACGTTCAGCGAGGCGGAGTCGCAGGCGCTCTACGAGCGCTACCACGTCCCTGCGTCCGGCGCGATTCTCTTCGGCATCGTGCTCGCCAACTTCCAGCCCGGCCACCAGGACGCGTGGGTCGACTACACGAACGACGATCGCGCCCCGCTGCTCTTCATCTCCGGCGGCGAGGACAAGCTCATGCCGCCCAGCGTGCAGCGCTCGAACGCGAAGCACTACAAGTCGGACACGATCACCGAGATCCGCGAGTACGAGGGCTACGCGCACCTCCTGCCGGCACAGGAAGGCTGGGAGGAGATCGCCGACTACGCGCTCGAGTGGGCCGTGGAGCACGCGGTCCTGCAACCCGTCTGAGGGCTGCGGTCGTCGCGCCAGAGCTGTAGCGTCCCTCGGGCGTGAGCGACGCGATCGCGACCAGCCAGGGCCCGCCACCCGTCGTCTCCGCCCGCGGCGTCGTCAAGCGCTACGGGCGCACCACGGCGCTCGCCGGGCTCGAGGCCGAGATCGGGCCCGGCATCACCGGCCTGCTCGGCTCCAACGGCGCGGGCAAGACGACGTTCCTCTCGCTCATCCTCGGCCTGCGGATACGGGACGAGGGCGAGCTGCTCGTGCTCGGCGAGGATCCCGCCACGTCCGGCCTCTCCGTCCGGGCGCGGATCGGTTACGCGCCCGAGCATCACGACCTGCCCTCCGAGCTGCCGGCCGCGGACTTCGTCCGCCACCTCGCCGAGGTCCACCTGCTCCCACGCCGCGCCGCGGTCCAGCGGGCCAACGACGCGCTCTGGCTCGTCGGGCTCGGGGAGGAGCGCTTCCGCTCCGTCGGCGCGATGTCGACGGGCCAGCGGCAGCGCGTCAAGCTCGCGGGCGCCATCGCGCACGACCCGGAGCTCGTCCTCCTCGACGAGCCGACCGACGGGCTCGACCCCGTGCAGCGAACGGAGATGCTCGACCTCATCCGGCGCGTCGGGACCGAGTTCGGGATGCACATCGTCATCTCGTCCCACCACCTCGAGGAGGTCGAGCGGATCTGCGACGCCGTCGTGATCGTCGAGGGCGGTGTGGTCGCGCACGCGGGGAGCCTCGCGGACCTGCGGCAAGGTCCCGAGGGCTTTCTCGTCGAGGTGGACGAGCGGACGGAGGAGCTCGCGGCGCTGCTCAGGCAGCGCGGCGTCGACGTCACCGAGCGGGACGGGCTGCTTCTCCTCGGCGCCTCGGACGGCGGCCACGACGCGGTGCGCGACGCCGTCGCCGAGCTCGGAGTCGGCCTCAGGCGGCTCGTGCCGCGCGGGCGGACGCTAGAGGACGTCTACATGGGGACGGAGTTGTGAGCACGGAGCAGGGCACCGGCGCACGGCTCTTCGGGCTCGGGTATCGCGGCTACGAGGGCGAGCGGCGCATGCCGCGCTGGGCGATGCTCACGATCGCCGTCTTCACGGTGCGGCGGGTGCTGGGCTTGGGGCGGCCCGCGCGCCACAAGGTCCTCCCGGCGATCACGCTCGCGATCGCCTACGTGCCCGCGCTCGTCTCCGTCGGGCTGGCGATCCTGCTCGAGGACCTGCCGGTCGGCGACCTCATCACCTACGGCGAGTACATGTTCTTCATCGGGAGCGCGCTGGCGCTCTTCTCGGCGCTGATCGCGCCCGAGGCGCTGTGCCCCGACCGCCGCTCGGGGATGCTCGGCCTGTACCTCGCCGGGCCGCTCGACCGAAACCGCTACCTCCTGGCGAAGTCGGCGGCAGTGCTGGCCGTGATGCTGCTCATCACGCTTGGCCCGCTGCTCTTCATGTTCGCCGCGTTCGTCGCAGCCGGGCACGGACCGACGCTCGGCGAAACGCCCGAGCTGCTCCTTCAGATCCTCGTCGTTGGCGTGGTGGCAGCCCTCGGCTACGCGTCGCTCTCTCTCGCGGTTTCGAGCTTCACAACGCGCCGCGCGGCCGCAGCCGTCGGGGTCGTGCTCCTCCTCCTCGTTCCCGTCATCGTCGCCCGCAGCGCCATCGAAAGCGCCGACGCTCCCGACGAGCTCGACCTGCTGAGCTTCCCGTTCGTCATCGGGGAGCTGTCCTACCGGGTCTTCGACGAGTTCCACTACGAGGGGACGCCGATCGAACGGCTCTCGACGTCGACGATTGCGGCTGGCGCCGTCGCGTGGATCGTGGCCGGCGCGCTCGTCTGCTGGCTCCGCTACCGGCGCACGGAGAACTACCGGTGAGCGCCCAGCCGAGCGTCGCGGCCGAGAACGTCTCCAAGTGGTTCGGGCCGCTCGTCGCCGTCTCCGACGTCACCTTCGAGATCGGTCCCGGTGTCACGGCCCTCCTGGGCCCGAACGGCGCGGGCAAGTCGACCATGCTCCGGATGCTCTGCGGGTTGGCCCAGCCGTCGCGGGGAACGGTGCGCGTGCTCGGCCGCGACCCGCGCAGCGACGTCTCGGTCGCAGGGTCGATCGGCCTCGTGCCGCAGCAGGAGACCGTCTTCGAGCCTCTCACGGCGCACGCGTTCGTGCGCCTTGCCGCCGTGCTCCACGGCCTGCCCGACCCTGATGCAGCCGCGACTGCGGCGATCGAGCTGGTTCACCTCGATCCTGCCGACACGCGCCGGCTCCCTGCGTACTCCAAGGGCATGCGGCAGCGCGTCAAGGTCGCACAGGGCCTCGTGCACGACCCCGAGGTGGTGATGCTCGACGAGCCGCTCACCGCGCTCGACCCGCGGCAGCGCGCGGACATGATCGCGCTCTTCCGCCGCCTCGGCGCCGAGGGGCGGTGCGTGCTCGTTTCCAGCCACGTCCTCGACGAGGTCGAGCGGCTCGGCTCGCAGATCCTCGTCATGTCGCAGGGCCGCCTCGCCGCCGCGGGCGACTTCCGCGAGCTGCGGGCGCTGATGGACGACCGCCCGCTGCGCGTCCGCGTCCGCACCGATCGGCCGCGCGAGCTCGCGGGCGGGCTGCTGGAGGCCGGGTCGGTCCTGGGCGCGCGGCTCGACGGGGACGACGCGCTCGAGCTCGATACGAACGACGCCCGCGCACTCTCCCGCGCGCTCGCGCCGCTCGCGCGTGAGCGCGGAGCGAGCCTGCTGGAGGTCCGCCCTCTCGACGCGGACCTCGAGGGAGTCTTCCGCTACCTGGTGCAGCGATGAGCGCCGTCGACGCATTCGCAGCGCGTCCCCGCCCGCGGGCCGGCGCCGCGATCGCCGCGCTCTACTCGCTCCTCCTGCGCACGCAGGTCACGATCCCACGCCTGCTCGGCATCGGCGCCCTCGCCGGGCTGGCCGTCCTGCTCGGCGTCTTTGCGCGGTGGGGCGACGAGCCGACTCAGGCCGCGGCCGACGTCGTCGCCTCCTATGGGCTCGGCATCGTGGTGCCGCTCGGGGCGCTGTGGTTCGGCACGTCGGCGATCGGCGATCTCGTGGAGGACCGGCTGCTCGTCTACCTGTGGCTGAAGCCGGTCCCGCGCTGGCAGCTCCCGGCGGCGGCGATCCTCGCCACGATCACGCTCGTCGGGCCGCTGACCGCGCTGCCGCTCGCGGCCGCCGCCCTCGCCGCGGGCGACGGCGGGCTCGCCCTGACGGCCCTGGTCTCGGCCTCGCTCGCCGTGTGTGCCTACTCGGGCCTCTTCGTCGCGGCGGGCATCTGGTTCCGGCGGGCCGTGTGGTGGGGTCTCGCCTTCGTGCTGCTCTGGGAGAACGCGGCCGCCCACTCGTCCGACGGGCTCGCGCGCTTCACGGTCACGAGCTGGGCGCACTCGATCCTCTCCACGGCCACCGACGTCGACGTCCCGCTCGACACCCGCTCGGTGACTGCGGCCTTCGTCGTCCTCCCTGTCGTCACGGTCGCCGGTTGGCTCCTGGCGACGCTCAGGTACGGGCGTGCGGACGTGGACTGAGCGGCGCTCGACGCCGCTGAAGAACAGAGGGCGGCCGGCCGATCGGCCGCCCTCCCTCTCGCGCCGCTAGGTGGGAACCGCGATCCCCTGCTGCTCGAGCAGCTCCCGGAGCTGCTGGACGGCGACGTCGGCGTCGACGACCGCACGGATCTGGATCTCCGCGAAGTACGCGAACGGATGCTCCTTGTTGATGCGGCTCAATGTCTCCAGATCGGGCACGTCGACGAGACCGAACCCACCCTTGTCCGCGAACCAGCCGTACGTTTCGAGGTACTCGCGGTTGCGGTCGTACCACTGGCGCTCCGCAGCGAGCATGCCCGGCAGCTCCTCCAGGGGAGCCGGGAACGTGGGGGTCGAAATGACGAGGAAGCGCATTCGCTCCACCTCCATGCTTGAGAATCGGACATGGACACGGTGCGCTGCGACGGCCGGCTCCGCATCCGTGCCGGTACGGAAATTCGTTAGGCCGTGTACTGAAGTTCAGCCGAGGCCGTTCGCGAGGGCGTGGGCGGTCGCACCGGCCCGCGCGGTGCGACCGGAGACGCCGATCTTCGCGTAGATGCTCGCGACGTGGGACTCCACGGTGCGCACGCTCAATACCAGCTCGGTTGCAATCTCCTTGTTCGAGCGTCCCTGCGCCAGCAGGCGAAGCACGTCCAGCTCGCGCCGAGTGAGCGCATCGCGCCTGCGTCGCCCCTCAGGGCGTTCTGGCACGTCGACTCCGAGGTCGGCCAGCTCGCGGTTCGCGGCCTTCTCCGCGTCACGGGCGTCATCGTCCCGACCAAGCCTGCGGAATGCCGCCGCGAGCTCCACACGTGCTACGGCGGCCTCGGCACGGACGCCGCTCTCGCGGAGGAGGTCCGCGGCATCCTCGAGCATGGCGGGAGCGAGCTCGGAGCGAGCGTAAGCCTCGAACCGACCCAGCGCGAGCAGGGCAGCCCCGCGCAGCGGGCCGGTCCCGACGGAGGCCGCGATCTGCCCCAGCTCGTCGGCGGCCTGTCGCGCCTCCCGTGTCCGGTCCAGTGCCAGACGCGCGCGGACCAGCAGCTCGAGCGCCGGGACGCGCAACAGTCGATCGTCCTCTCCGACCCGGCGCAGGTAGCGCTCGGCTTCATCGGCAGCACGATGAGCGTCGCCTCGGTCCAGAGCGAGCGCCGCGGCCACGATCGAGGCGAGCGGATGGCCCCGCGCCTCGTCCAGCAACGCTTCCGCCTCCTCGAATCGTCTCTGACGGCGCCGCAGCTCGGCCAGCCGTACGACGCTGTCGGAGGGATCTCTCCCCGCCTTCGCGAGGTCGCGGCTCGCGGCGAGCAGTGCCCGCTCCGCCTCGTTCCAGGCGCCGCGCCAGACAAGCACCTCGCCGTAGTAGATCCGGCAGGTGGTGAAGATCTCGGCGTCGCCGAGTCGCGTGGCGATCTCCTCGACGCGGCGACACCACTCTCGCGCGCGATCGAAGTCGCGGACGCGCTTGCACGCGTCGATCAGATGGCAGCAGATCTGCTCGACGTATCGTGCGTCGTGGACTTCGCCTGCCATCGCTGCGGTCGTCGCCTCGTCCAGATGGCGCATTCCCTCCGCGACGTCCCCGGAGGCGACGCGCGCGAGGCCATCGAGCGCGAGGAACAGCATCTCCCCGGGCAGATAGTCGATCTCACGCGCGATGGTGAGCCCTTCGGCGGTCAGGGTGCGGGCCGTGGTCGGATCGTGCGCGCCGCTCAGCGCAAAGCTCGCACGGAGGTAGATGAGCATCCCGTGTTCCATGCCGATCGGCAGGCCCTCGAGCAGGTGGGCCGCGCGCTCGAGCCAGCCGGAGGCCTCGGCGGGGCCCCGGAAGGACAGGCAATCGACCGCGAGCTCGAGAGCAAGACGTGAGGCTCGGCGATCGTCGCCGAGCTCGCGGGCGAGCCGGTAGCCGCGCTCGTGGGCGTCCAGCGCCGTCGCTCCGTCGAGCTGCGCCGCTGCCGCCATGCCGAGACCTAGCAGAGCGTCTGGCGTCTCTTGCTCGGCGAGCGCAGCCTCGAACTCCGCTCGCGCTTTCTGCCATGCGCCCTGTTGCAGCGCCGCCCGCCCAGCTTCGAGCGAGCCCGCGACCTGGGATCTAGTCGTTTCCTTCGTGAGCCAAGGGTACGTCCGCGCGAAGGGTCGTTGCAGTCGCGCCGAGTCAGCTCGCGGCGGGACGGAGCGGTTCCGACGCGTCCCAACCCTCGGCGCCCTCGCGCACCAGCTGGAAGAAGTTGCGCAGTCCCTGGCAGTCGACGTGGATCTCGATGTCGTGGCCCAACGATGCGGACGCGTCGTGCAGGGTGCTGTTGACCTCGCCGAGCTGGGTGCGGAGGTACTCCGGTAGCCCGCGGCCCTCGAGCTCGCGCCGAAGGCCCTTGACCGATGCCGGCGGTACTGCCCAGGCGACGTGGTGAACCCTCGGTCGTGCGCCTGAGAAGCGAGCCTCGACCCGGTCCGGAACGAGGCGGACGATCTCCATCAGCTCGATCGGGCCGCCGCCGCAGTAGCCGAACGCCGAGTGATGGACGAACTCCGCCGGCTCGCCCCTCGAGGTGACGTTCTCGAGCGGCACGTTCTCGACGAGGAAGAACGGCCCGGCTCCGAGCTGCTCCGCCAGGCGCTCGACGCTCGCCTCGATGCTCTCGACGACGTAGCCGTAGTGGTGTGCTCCCCCCAGCGGTCGCAAGACATCCTCGGGCGCGTTGGACACGTTCACCTCACCATTGCTTCGACCCGCCAAGTATCGCCTGGTTGGTGTGGGAGAGACCGGTCACTGCTGCATCCTCGGATCGTGCGTGGGGTCGGCGTACATGGGAGGGCAACCGCGATCGACGGCTTCGGGGCGCAGCTCGTAGTGCCAGGGCTCGTTGCCGTAGATCTGGCACAGCCCGTACTCGGCGCCGTGCTGAGACAGCCACGCCGTGGCCTTCGAGCGCTCGATGTCGACCGCGTCCCCCGAAACGTGGGCAGACGTCTCCGCGGTGGCCACCCACCGGGCGGCTTCCTCCTCGGATCCGTACTCGGAGATGGCCTCGTGAAGCAGCCGATCCTGGTACTCCGGGGAACGCCAGCCACTGTCGACGATGAGCTCGACCCAGTCGTCCGCGGCATCAGTCGCAGCCTGGCGCAGGGCATCGAGCAGATCGGGGTCGAGGTTGGCCACACCCGGGATCTCGTCATCGAAGACCGTCGTGCCGTCGGGGACGGCGCCGTCGGCCACGCCGAGCGCACCGCGGTGCTCACTGCGGAGATTGGGGCGCTCGCTGCGAAGGACGTCGATGGCCGAGGCGGCCGTCGAAGACGAGGACGTCAGCAACTGGTGGCCGAGGGCTGCGGCGACGGCCGCGATGGCGACCAGGAGGCCGGCGACGCGGATCCGGCGAACCCGAATCCGACGGGTCGTTGTTCGTGCTGGTTTCCTGTAGGTCATGCCTCCATTCAAGGCAGCCGCGTGTTGCCAGCACGTATCCGGTTTTCGATATGCCGACGATACGCGCGGGCTCTAGCATCGGAGCATGCGTGTGTTGATCGTCGAGGACGAGCCCTACATGGCGGAAGCCATCCGCGACGGCCTACGACTGGAGGCGATCGCGGCAGACATCGCAGCCGACGGCGCCGCCGCTCTGGACCTGCTCAGTCTCAACGCCTACGACGTCGCCGTCCTCGACCGAGACATCCCCGGGCCCTCCGGCGACGAGATCGCCGAACGCATCGTCGCCTCCGGCAGCGGCCTGCCGATCCTCATGCTGACCGCTGCCGACCGTCTCGAGGACAAGGCCACCGGGTTCGAGCTCGGCGCCGACGACTACCTCACGAAGCCGTTCGAGCTCCGAGAGCTCGTGCTCCGTCTCAGAGCGCTCGACCGCAGGCGCATCCACAGCAGGCCACCCGTGCGAGAGATCGCAGGCCTGCGGCTGGACCCGTTCCGCCGAGAGGTCTACCGCGACGGCCGCTACGTCGCGCTGACCAGGAAGCAGTTCGCAGTGCTCGAAGTGCTCGTTGCTGCCGAAGGCGGTGTCGTCAGCGCCGAAGAGCTCTTGGAGCGAGCCTGGGATGAGAACGCAGACCCGTTCACCAACGCCGTGCGCATCACCGTCTCGGGACTGCGCAAGCGGCTCGGCGAGCCCTGGATCATCGCCACCGTGGCCGGGGTCGGGTACCGCATCGACACTCAACGTGAGGGAGGACAGCGTGGATAGAGCCCCCGGGCTGAGCGTTCGCCTCAAGCTCACCCTCAGCTACGCCGGCTTCCTCATGCTCGCAGGTGTCCTGATGCTCGCGGCCGCGTGGCTCGCCGGCCGGCACGGGCAATCGTCCGAGTCCCTTCTGCGATACGTGCCCGACGGTGCGATCAGCGCCCTCGGTGGCCTGGTGCCTGGGAACGACTCCTTCCTCCTGCGCGCTTTCGCTCCGGCCGCGGGCATCGTGCTGGCGTTTCTGCTGGTCTTCGGTCTCCTGGGAGGGTGGCTTCTCGCCGGCCGCATGCTCGCCCCCTTGTCCCGAATCACCGACGCCACACGCATGGGCGCGGACGGATCGCTCTCCCACCGAATCCGGTTGGAGGGCCGCAAGGACGAGTTCCGCGAGCTCGCCGACAGCTTCGACGCCATGCTCGCACGGCTCGAGGCACACGTCGCCGAACAGCAGAGATTCGCAGCCAACGCCTCCCACGAGCTGCGCACCCCGCTGGCAATCACGCAGACGCTGCTCGACGTGGCCCGCAACGATCCGAACCGCGACAACGGCGCACTCGTCGACCGCCTCCACGCCGTCAACACCCGGGCGATCGACCTCACCGAAGCGTTGCTCCTGCTCAGCCGCGCCGACCGACGGTCCTTCACCCGAGAGCACGTCGACCTGTCCCTCATCGCGGAAGAAGCCACCGAGACGCTCCTCCCCCTCGCAGAGAAACGCGGCCTCACCATCGAGACCTCCGGCGAGATGACGCCCACCATCGGCTCGCAGGCGCTCCTGCTGCAGATGAGCACGAACCTCGTGCACAACGCGATCGTCCACAACCTCCCTGAAGAGGGCACCGTGTGGGTCACGACCAGCGTTCACCCCAAGAGCGCGGTGCTCACCGTCGAGAACACCGGCGAGAAGCTCACGCCACAGTCGGTTACCACGCTCGCCGAGCCGTTTCTTCGCGGCACCGAGCGCCTGCGCACCGACCACGCAGGTGTCGGCCTCGGCCTGGCAATCGTCAGGAGCATCACCCAGGCACACGACGGAGCCCTCACCCTCACCCCGCGGGCCGCCGGGGGGCTCCGCGTCACGGTGGAGCTACCCGCCGTGCCACCGCTCGCCGGCAGACGGCGATCCGAGCCGGACCGGCTTCGGCGGGGACGCTTCGAGCGGGAGCGACGGGAACCTTCGGCGTGACGGGCCGGTCATTTGGGCGGTCTCGGCCGTTGCTGGACGCCCGGTGAATTGAGGATGATCTGGCCGTGCAGGTCAGGTCTCTGAGCGACGTGCGAGCGGTCGCTGCCACCGCGGTGGGGCTCCTGCTGGTCTCGCTCGTGGCGCTGGCCAGCGGCGGCTCACCATGGCACGCCGGCGGCCGGCAGGACGTCCCCGTCGGCGTCGTCCGTTCGCTCGCCGCCGCCGCGGGCGCCCTTCTGGTTGGGTTCCTGCTCCTCGTCTGGGCGGGGACGCCCTCGGCGGCAAAGCGCCGGCGACGGCTCGGCGTGAGAGATCTCGAGGGGCTCGGGGCGTCGCTGTCGGCGGCGGGGAAGGTCGCTGCGATCGTCGGCGCAGCGATCGGCGTGTTCCTGCTCGTCGCTCTGCCGTTCCTCGTTCCCAATGCGGCGACACCGTCCGGCGCCACGCCGGGGGACGTCGTGCCTCGCGGCGACGCGAGCACTCCCGCGCCGGCAGGAGAGGCAACCTCCGCTGCGCTTACGTGGCTCGTCGTCGGCTCGGCCGTCGCACTCCTCCTGCTCGCGCCGGCGGCGGTCTTCGTCCGTCTTCGGCGCGCGCGGCGCGAACGTCGGGCGGTCGTTCCCGAGGCGGCGGAGCGGGTCGGCTCAGGGCTCAGGCGGTCGCTCGCGGACCTGGAGTCCGAGCGGGATCCGCGGCGTGCCGTCCGGCGCGCATACGCGCACATGGAGGAGTCGCTCGGCGAGATCGAGCTCTCGCGAGCGCCGGACGAGACCCCGACCGAGTTCACGGTCCGCGTCCTCCGAGTGCTCGGGGCGAGCGCTGCGGCAGCGTCCAACCTCACCGGCCTCTTCGAGATCGCCCGGTTCAGCGATCACCCGATGGACGAGGACGACCGTCGGCGCGCGATCGCGTCGGTGCGGCGGGTCGAGGCGGAAGTGGCGCCGCCGTGATCGCCCGCCGCCCTCTGCTCGTCGTCATCGCCGCCGGTGTCGCGGCGACTGCCTTGGGTTTCATCTTCGGGCAGGGCAGCACGGTCGCGCTCGCCGTCGCGCTGGCGCTCGCCGCCGCGCTCGCCGCCGCGGCCGCGCTGCGGCTCCGGCCCGGGCGGAGGCAACAGCCACCGCCGCGTGCGCGGGACGACGAGATGCCGCTGCGGCTGCGCCAGATCGCGGGCGTCTTGCGGGAGAGCGCGGAATCGGAGTTCGGCGTCGACCGGTCTCTCCGGCCGCTGCTCGTCCCCATCGTCGCCGCACGCCTCGGTCGCCGCGGCGTCGATATGGCGCTCGCGCCCCGGCGCGCGCAGGAGCTGCTCGGCGACGGGCTGTGGGAGATCGTCCGTCCTGACCGTCCGTCGGCCGCGCACCGCGTCGGCCGGGGTCTCGCCACCGACGACCTGCGAACGGCGATCGATCGGTTGGAGCAGCTGTGACCGACGAGGCGAAGGCAGGCGTCGGCGTCCAGGAGCTGGCGACCGCGGTCGCCGACGCCGTCGAGCAGGCGATCATCGGCAAGCGGGAGGCGGTCGAGCTGGTGTTGTTCGCTCTGCTCGCCGACGGCCACGTGCTGATCGAGGATCTCCCGGGGCTGGGCAAGACTCTGCTCGCCCGCTCCTTCGCGCAGGTGTGCGCGATGGATTTCGCCCGGATCCAGTTCACCCCGGACCTGATCCCGAGCGACATCACCGGGGCCTCGATCTACGACCGTTCCAGCGGCGGCTTCACGTTCGAGCGCGGGCCGATCTTCACGAACATCCTGCTCGCCGACGAGATCAACCGCGCGCCGGGCAAGACGCAGGCCGCGTTGCTCGAGGCGATGGAAGAGCGGCAGGTGACGCTCGAGAACACGACGCGGCGGCTCGAGTCCCCGTTTCTCGTCCTCGCGACGCAGAACCCGATCGAGTACGAGGGGACGTACCCGCTGCCGGAGGCGCAGCTCGACCGCTTCCTCGTCCGGATCGCGATCGGCTATCCGTCGGAGGACGCGGAGCGCGACATCCTCCTCGAGCGCTCACGTCGACGGCGCGAGCGGATCGAGCTCGAGCCCGTCTGCGACCAGCAGGCGCTGCGGGCGATGCAGGCGGCGATCGAGGAGGTGCACGTCGCCCCGCCGGTCGCCGAGTACGCGGTCGCGATCGCGCGCGCGACGAGGGAGTCGCCGCAGCTGGCCGTCGGGGCCTCGCCGAGGGGCTCACTCGCGCTGATGAAGCTGGCCCGCGCCCGCGCGGCGTATCTCGGCCGCGACTTCGTCACGCCGGACGACATCAAGGCGGTGTCGATCCCCGCCCTTGCGCACAGGCTGACGCTGGCGCCTGAGCTTTGGGTGCAGCGGATCGACCCGGCCGAAGCGGTGCGGGCGGCCGTCGCGTCGGTTCCGGTGCCGGTGCTGGACGAATCGTCGTGACGTTCGAGCCGCGGGCCGTCGTCTGGTTCGTCGTCGCTTCGGCTGGGCTCCTCGCCGGCCTCGCGACCGCGCAGCCGGAGCTGGTCGCGGTCGGGGCCGGTTTCCTGGTTCCTCTGCTCTTCGGGCTCGCGTCGCGTCCGCCTCGGCTTCCGGAAGCGACCATCCGTGTCTCGGCCGATCGCGTGATCGAGGGTGGGCGGGTCGAGCTCGAGCTGACCCTTGCCGCGTCGGACGCATGCCCCTGGCTCGACGTCGGGCTGAGGCTGCCGGAGCGCCTCGATGTGACCGGGGCGCCCACGCGGCGCGTGCTCGCGCTCCATGCTGGCGAGACGCGGACGCTCGAGTACTCGATCGACTGCCCTCGGTGGGGCGCCTTCCGCATTGCCTCGATCCGGCTCGCGGCATGCGATCAGCTTCACCTCCGTCGCGTCGAGCTCGAGGTCGAGCCGACCACGACGCTGCGGGTCTACCCGTCGGTCGAGAGGCTGCGACGGCTCGCCGGGCCGCGCGCGACACGCCCGGTAACCGGCAGCCGTCCGGCCGCAGTCGCCGGCGAGGGCATCGAGTTCGCAGAGCTCCGCTTCCTCGCCCCCGGCGAGCGCGCGCGGAGGATCAACTGGCGTGCGACCGCCGCCCGTGGCCGACTGCTCGTCAACGACCGGCTGCCCGAGCGGAGCTCCGACGTCGTCATCTTCCTCGACGCGCTCGGAGCCGCCGCGACGAGCGCGGCGGGCACGCTCGACCAGGCCGTGCGCGCGGCCGCTTCGCTGAGCGAGGCCTATCTCCGCCGGCGCGACCGCGTCGGGCTCCTCCGCTTCGGCGGCGACATCGAGTGGATCATCCCCGGCTCAGGCCTGCGCCAGCAGTATCGGATCGCGGACGCCTTGCTCGAGAGCGAGGTCGCGCGAACGCACCGCTGGCGTGACACGAGCCTCATCCCGCGTCGGATCCTCCCGCCCCAGTCGCTGATCGTGGCGCTGACGCCGCTGCTCGACTGGCGCGTCTCGCGCGCGCTTCTCAATCTCCGCCGCCGCGGCTACCAGGTGTCGATCGTCGAGATCGATCCGCTCCCGTACCTCGCTGACGCCGAGGCCGAAGCCGGGCCGATCGCCTGGCGAACCTGGCTGCTCGAGCGGGACGCCGTCCGAACACAGCTCGCCGGCGCGGGGATCGCGCTGGCGTCGTGGGGACCGGACGAGCCGATCGCCGCTCCCGTCGAAGCCCTCGCCGCAGCCCGATGAGCGGGAGACGATTTCGGCGCGCCGCCGCGGCCTCGGCGCTCGGCCTCGGCGCCGTTCTCGGCGCGCTCGGGATCCTCTACGGTGGAGACGCCCCCGCGTGGAGCGTTCCGCTCCTAGGCGCCGCCGTCCTCATCCTGTGCGAGCTCGTCTCTTTGGCCCGCGGCCCGGCGCCGGACGCGGCGGTCGAGCGACCGGCCGTCACCGCCGTCGTCGTGGGGCGCCTGCTCGTCGCCGCGCTGCTCGCGTCCGTCGGTGCGACCGTGGCCCTCCTGGCGGCCGCCGTCCCCGCCCGATACGGCCTCGCGACCGGGCTCCTCGGCGCGGCAGCCGCGGCGGGGCTGTTCCTCCTCGTCGCGGCGGTCGCGCGGCGAGCGGAGACGCCCTGAAGACCAACGGCCGCGGCCTACGACGGATCAAAGACCGGTGTTCGCACCAGCCCGGGC
>Ga0114129_10007261_pt1 | contig 15774 bp, 17 predicted proteins | sample RhiMetdeltSRZDD1_FD_80071 | JGI IMG/M metagenome (GOLD analysis project Ga0114129, IMG submission 80071) | Populus rhizosphere microbial communities from Tennessee, USA - Rhizosphere MetaG P. deltoides SRZDD1 (version 2) (version 2) | ecosystem: Host-associated > Plants > Roots > Rhizosphere >... | reverse complement strand
GGACCTCCACAATGCGGCCATCGAGCATCAACCGCTCGTAGCTAGAAGGCTTTGATCGCTGGGGCTGCTTACTAGCTGCTTGCTTTGGCCTAAAAGGATGTTCGCCAAAGCCCTCTTTCCTCCGCCCAATCAATTACTTCTATCAATTTCAGCTTAGGTCCTTGGCGCGCGTGCGCTCGAAAGCCGGCTCGTGCGCGGAAAATCGCTCCAGCCACGAGACCAGGCCGGGATAGGCGGCTCGCCAATCGACCTGCTTGCGCCAGTCGAGATAGCCGAGCGCGCACGACAGGCAGATCGAAACGATATCGGTCTTGTTCGGATCGGGCAGCGAATTTTCGAATTCCGTCAGGCCGCGGAGGATCTTGCCGCGTTGATGTGCGAGCCAGCGCGGCGAATGCGGTAGATCAGGACGAAAGCGGCTCTCGTAAACGATGAGAACGGACGCGTCCATGACGCCATCGGCAAGCCGCGAGAGCGTCAGCGCGCGATAGCGCTCGCGTCCGCGCAGCGGCAACAGCCGATCCGTGCCAGCGACGTCTTGCAGAAACTCGATAATGATGCCGCTGTCGTAGATCGTGCTGTCGTCGGGCAGAATGAGGCAGGGCATCTTGCCGAGCGGATTTTGCTTTCGCAGCGTGTCGTTCTCGTCCAGCGGGTCGGCCGGGACAACGGTAATGCGTCCGTTCAAGCCCAGCACGTCGATCGCCATGCGGACTTTGCGCCCGAATGGCGAGGTTGGAGTCGAGCGCAGTACAAAATTTTGCGCGTGCAACATGTGAAATCGCGGGGGCGTTTATTTGTCTTTTTCGGTTTGTACGCCGGCGTCAGCGATCACTTTCGCCCACTTTTTGGTTTCGCTGTCGATGTAGTCGCGGAAGTGTTCCGGCGTGTCGCCAACCAGAATGGCGCCCTGGCTTGAGAGCTTCTCGATCACCGTCGGATCTTTCATCGCTTCGACCGCGGCTTTGTTAAGGATGTCGACGACCTGGGGCGGAGTCCTGGCCGGTGCAACCATTCCGTACCAGTTTTCAGTCTGCAGGTGAGCCATGCCGACCTCGACCGTCGTCGGCACATCGGGCGCGCTCGCCACCCGTTCCATCGCGCCGACGGCGATCGGCTTGAGCTTGCCCGCCTTGATCTGCGGCAGCAGCACCGGCAGATCGAGGAATACCATCTGCACTTGCTGCGCGAGCAGATCGTTCACCGCGGGTGCGGCGCCGCGATAGGGTATGTGCACGATATTGATGCCGGCGGTAAGCTTGAACAATTCACCCGCGAGGTGCGGCATGCTCCCGGGGCCGGAGGATGCAAAGTTGAGCTTGCCCGGCTGTGATTTCGCCAGGGCCACCAATTCTTGCATGTTATTTGCGGGAACGCTGGTTGCGACGACGAGCATCTCCGGCACCTTTGCAACCAGTGTGATCGGTTGCAGATCCCTGAGCGTGTCGTAGGCGACTTTCTCCATGCTTGGGCTGATCGCAAGTGCACCGGCGCTGGCGATGGCGATGGTGTATCCATCCGGTCCCGCCTTTGCGACCACGTCGGTGCCGACGACGCCACCCTGGCCTGATCGGTTATCGATCACAATCGGCTGTTTGAGAATCTCCGACATGCGCTGGCCGACCACGCGCGCGATAATGTCGTTGGGGCCACCCGGCGGGAACGGCACGACCAATTTGATTGTCTTGTTGGGAAAATCCTGTGCCACAGCGAGGGCAGGGCACAGCAAGACCAATGCGATCATCAGCGATCTAATGCGTTTCACGGCAAACCTCCCCGCCATTCGCCGCGAAAGAACACTCGCGGCACGCTTGTCTTGTCTTTAGCTTATGCCATTGCAGAGTAGGGGCGCCAGCCGCACCGAAAGATTTGAACCGGAAGGCGAGGGTAAACAATGGAAATCGATTTGCCGGAAGTTGTGGCCGAGGTGAAGGCAGCGTTTGAGCGATACGAAAAGGCACTGGTCTCAAACGATGTGCCGGTGCTCGATGAATTATTCCACGACGATCCGCGGACCGTCCGCTATGGCGCGACAGAAATTCTGTACGGCTACGATCAGATCAAGTCGTTTCGCGCGGCCCGCTCGCCGGTCGCACTCGGCCGCAAATTGTCGCGGACCATAATCACCACATTCGGTCGTGATTTCGCCGTGGCCTCGACGCTGTACGAGCGCCCGTCCGCACCTGGCAAAATCGGCCGGCAGACGCAGACCTGGGTGAAATTTCCGGAAGGCTGGCGCGTTGTCGTCGGTCACGTCAGTCTGATGGACAAGCCGGCAACCTAGCTCAAAGCGCCGCAACTGCCTGCACTTCGACCAGCAGCGCTTCCTGCACAAGCCGGTCAACCATCAGCAACGTGTTGGGCGGATAGGCGCCGTTCGTGAACATCTTCGGAAATTCGCGCACCCGATATTTCATGAATTTGGGAATGTCTTGCGAGTGCACGAGATAGGTCGTGAACTGCACAACATTGCCCCAGCCTGCGCCGACCGAATTCAGCGCGGCCTCAATGTTGGCGAAGGTCTGCACGCATTGGGCGTCGAAATCATCGACGCCCACGACCTTGCCATCTCGATCAACCCCCACCTGGCCCGCGATGAAGACAAATTCCGATGCCTTCACGCGCGTGAGGTGCGAGTATTGTCCCAACGGTTTGCCGAGCTCATCGGGGTTGAGAATCTTGATGTCGGCCATCCTTGGCTCCAGCTCCTGGGTGTCAGTAGCAAACCGGCTGCGGTAATCGTATCACTCCACCTGGACGCCGCTCGCTTTGATGGGCTCTTCCCACTTTTTGACTTCGCTTTTGACGAAGTCCGCGAGCCATTGGGGGCTGCGCTCGTTCGGTGCTGCGACGGTCGCGCCAAGCTGGGCGAGCCGCTCCTGCACTGACGGTGTCGCGATGGCAGCGGCGGCGGCTTCGTTAAGCTTCTTCACGACGTCGGCAGGCGCGGCTTTCGGCAGGAACAGTGCACTCCAGGTATAGGCCTGGACGTCCGTTCCTTGTTCGCCAGTTGTTGCGAGGTTTGGCAACACCGGCGAGCGCTCCTTGGTCATGATGGCAATGCCCTTCACCTTGCCGCCGTCGATTTGCGGCTTGGCGGTAGCAATGATTTCGCACAGGAAGTCGATGCGTCCGCCGACGAGGTCCTGCATCGCCGGGCCCGTGCCCTTGTATGGGACATGCGTGATATTTGTGCCCATGGCGCTGTTGAGCACCACGCAGCCGAGGTGAGTGGCCGAGCCGGCTCCGGCCGATCCAAATTGCATCTTGTCTTGATTGGCCTTCGTGTAGGCGATGAATTCCTTGAAGTTGTTGACCGGCAGATCGGGCCGGGTGATGAGGGCGATCGGGGTCACCGCGAGATAGGCAACCGGCGTGAAGTCATTCACCACGTTGTACAGGGGACGCTTATAAAGCGTCTGGTTTTGCGCGTGGGTGCCGACGCTGCCCAGCACCATCGTGTAGCCATCGGGCTTCGCATCGGCAACGCGCTTTGAACCGGTCATGCCACCCGCGCCGCCAACGTTTTCGACGACGACCTGCTGGCCGAGCAATTCGCTCATGCGCTGGGCGATAATGCGGCCGATGGTGTCCTGCGGTCCGCCCGCAGCGAACGGAATGACCATCGTAATCGGCCTTGTCGGGAAATCCTGGGCAGCCGCCGGTACGGCCAACGCCAATGCGGCAAAGGCCGCAGCACACAAAATCCTTTTCATTGTTTCCTCCACCAAACGAGCAAAGACTTGCGCGGCGAAACGCCGATGGTCAAGCGGGGCAGGGTGGCCTCAGCCGACCTCGACAATCTCCTCCGGGAACTGGTGCAACCGGTCCCCCGGTCCATTTCCGCCGATCAGATAGTTGTCGCAAAGCCAGTTCAGGTACCCTGCATGTATATATGTCGGATGGACGACAATATTCATGTCCTTCTGGATAACCATCGGCTCGTCATGGCGCACCAGCGGGCGTTCCACCATGTCGTACCCTTGGCCGTGACAATACAGGCGTGCCTCGACAGGTCGGCCGTTCTTGCGCATGAAATCATTGAAGGCATCCCAAACGTCCTTGCAGGCCGTACCCGGTTTGAGCATGTCCAGCGTTAATTTGCGTGAGGCCCTGCAGAACTCGAGTTCGTCTTTCATTTCCTGAGGCGCTTTGACGCCGACCACACAGGAGCGACCGAGCTCCGTGTACATGCCACCAGGCCCGTTGTCCTCAACCAAAAGGGCGATTTGATCGCCCTTCTGAATGATGCGGTTCTGCAGATGCCTGTTGGAGAATTTCGACGGCTCGCCAAGCGGCATCGAGGCGCAGAGATAAATACCGTTCTCGCTGCCATGGCATTGACTGTAGTGCTGCGCGACTGCCGCGACTTCGATGTCGCGCATGCCGGGCTTCACCGCCGCGAAGGCGGCGCGCATGGCGCCATCCTGCATCAGGGCAGCGCGCTTGACCAACTCCATTTCCTCCGCGCTCTTGATGACCTTGATCCTGTCCACCATGTCCGAGGCGTCGACGAAGCGCGCGTGGGGGAATGCGCGCTTGATGTGGTCGAGCAGCGCATAAGACATCTGGTAGGTGCCGACATAGCCAATCGTTTCCTGAGCGAAGGGCTTGAGCGCGCTCGCTGCAAGTTCGGGGTCGTAGTCCTTGGTGTAGTGGGTGGATGCATAGCTGGGCGTGGTGAGGATGCGTTTGACGCCGCGCCAGTTCTGATCACCCTGCGCCGTCGCCTCGCTGCCGCCAAATGGTCCCTGGCAGACGACGGTCATCTCGTCCTCACGCGGGAAAATTACCGTGTTGGGATACCCATTGGTCGCCGGCATGTCGGTGAAATAACGCACGTAGCCGCCCATGTGATCGTTATTGTTTTGCATCAGCAGCACATCGATCTTCTCTTTCGCCATCGCTGCGCGCACCGCGCGCCAACGGCGTTCGAGCTCGGCACTGGAGACAGGACTATTCAGTCGTTCCGACATGGCCATGGTTCAGTTGCTCCAGGAGGCTGGCTTGCGGACGATGTTAATCATGGATTCGAGGTCACCGGCGAGGAACTTGTCCATATTGCCGGCAATCGTCGGCATGGCACGATCTTCGTAACCTTGAGAGTAACCGCCGAGATGGGAGAAGATCGTCAAATTCTTTGTCTTCCACAAAGCGCTGCTTGCGGGAAGCGGCTCCTCCGCGAAGACATCGAGTGCCGCGCCGGCAATTTTCCCCGCTTCCAACGCAGCGATCAGCGCCGGCTCATCGACGACGCCGCCGCGGGCGAGATTGACAAGGTAGGCCGTGGGTTTCATCGCCTCAAAGACCTTTGCTCCGACGATGCCGCGCGTTTCCGCGGATAAAGGTGTAAGGGCAACCAGAAAATCCAGTTCGGCAGCGACCTTTGCAAGATCGTCGCGATGCACCATGCGATCGAACCCCTGCGCTCCACGCGGGCCGGTGCTGATGCCGATGACTTTCATGCCAAGCGTTTTGCAGATCGGCGCCAGATATTCCGCGATCAGCCCCACGCCCAGGATCGCAACGGTCTTGCCTGCCAGAAGCTGCGCCGGCCAGCGTTCCCATCGGTTATTGTCTTGTGCACGGATCGCGCGCGGCAGATCGCGGGCAAGCGAAAGCATGTAACCGATGGCCGCTTCGGACACGGGCGGCCCGTGAATGCCCCGCACGTTCGTAACCAGAACTTCTTTGCCGAGGGAAGGCAGGTCGATGATGTTATCGACGCCGGTGCCGAGCGCCTGGATCCATTTTAGCCTGGGCGCATCGCGCACCACGTGGTCAGCCATTGGGGGTGAAAAGCACAGCAGAATGTCGATGTTTGCGATATAGGGCTCCACGTCGTTGTGATGCCCTACCACATTGATTGTGAGTTGCGGAAACCGTTCCAGCAGCATCGCCTTGTAACGCGCGCGCATCGCTTCCTGAACTTCGGTAAGGATGAGAACATTAGGCATCAGTGAGGAGGTATACCGCTTGATCCGGAAAGTTTGGAACCCGTTTCAGACGGGATCCGTCTCTCGACAGGGTGACCCGCATCGCGGGACTGGGTAAGCTGGCTTATGCACCACGAAAGGAAGGGGTGACTTTCGATGCCGATCGATCTCGCGCAAGTAGATTGGCTGTATGTAGCTATATTGGCCGTATTCGTCTTTCTCACGACCCTGGTTGGCAGCCTGCTGTCGTTTGGCCGCCGTTGGACGGCTTCCACCCTTTCGGCGCTACTGTTCGCCGCATTATTCGTGTTCTGGACCTACTATCCGCACCGCGTGCCTCTGCCGAAGACGATCAGCATGCCGGCCGCGCCCGCCAGCACGGCAGCTCCCGCCCCGGCAGCGCCCGCTGCGCCGGCAGCGCCGCAAAGACCGCGCAACCCGGTCACAGACATTACGCCTCCACGCAATCCCGTCACCGATGTCACGCCCCCTGCTGGCCAACCCACGTCACCGGCGCCGGCTGCGCCCGCCACTCCGCCCGCAGGCTCGACACGTTAGGCTTGCGCGCGGCTGCCTGAATGATGTTCTCTGCCGGTTGGGTGCATAGAGGAAGTAGCGGAAGACCTGCATGAAGAAAGTCTACCCCGATGCAAAAGCCGCACTGGCTGGCTTGCTCAAGGACGGCATGTTGATTTGTGCCGGCGGTTTTGGCCTGTGCGGAATTCCGGAAACGCTGATCAAGGCGATCCGCGATTCCGGGGCGAAAAATCTTACGGTCGTATCGAACAACGCGGGAGTCGATGGTGCGGGCCTTGGCTTGCTGCTCGAGACACGACAGATAAAAAAAATGATCTCGTCCTATGTCGGAGAGAACAAGCTGTTCGCGCAGCAGTATCTCGCAGGCGAGCTTGAGATCGAATTCAATCCCCAAGGCACGCTGGCCGAGCGGATCCGCGCCGGGGGCGCCGGTATTCCGGCATTCTTCACGCGCACCGGTGCCGGCACCGACATCGCCAAGGGCAAAGAGGAGCGCGAATTCGACGGTCAGCGCTACGTCATGGAGCGCGGCATTGTTGCCGATCTTTCGATCGTTCACGCCTGGATGGCCGATACCGAAGGAAATCTCGTCTATCGAAAGACGGCGCGCAATTTCAATCCGATGATGGCGACTGCCGGAAAAGTGACCGTCGCCGAAATCGAGCACTTGGTACAGCCGGGCGATCTGAATCCCGATCATATCATCACGCCGGGCATCTACGTCCAGCGCATCGTCCACGTGCCGACTGCGGTCAAGCACATCGAGCAGCGCACGGTGCGCAAGCGCGAAGCCGCGCCGGCCGGAACAGGAGAGGAAGTCTGATGCCCTGGACCCGCGACCAAATGGCCGAACGCGCGGCCAAGGAATTGCGCGACGGTTTCTATGTCAATCTCGGCATCGGCATTCCGACGCTGGTGTCCAATTACATTCCTGCCGGCATGACGGTGCAGCTGCAGAGCGAGAACGGCATGCTTGGCTTCGGCCCATTCCCCTACGAGGGCGAGGAAGATCCCGACCTCATCAATGCCGGCAAGCAGACGGTTACAGAGTTGCCGACGACAAGCTATTTTTCGTCGGCCGACTCGTTCGCCATGATTCGTGGCGGTCATATCGACCTCTCCATCCTCGGCGCCATGCAGGTTGCCGAAAATGGAGACCTCGCCAACTGGATGATCCCGGGCAAGATGGTGAAGGGGATGGGCGGGGCCATGGACCTCGTCGCGGGCGTGAAGAAGGTCGTCGTCGTGATGGAGCACACCGCCAAGGACGAACCCAAGCTCCTCCACCGCTGCAAGCTGCCGCTGACCGGGGCCGGCGTAGTCGACATGGTCATCACCGATCTTGGCGTCTTCACCATCAACAAAAAGAGCGGCGGAATGACCCTTATCGAACTTGCACCCGACGTCACGGTCGATGAGATTGCGAAGAAGACCGAGGCGAGCTTCAAGGTCGACCCGAAGCTGAGACACTAGCGCGCAGGCCTTGAGCTGGAACAAACGATCGTGTCGCGTCTTTCTCGCTGCATGGATAAAAGCGACAGATTTCACCGCGAATTGGACCATCTTGAAGGCCACTTGCCGAAATGGGCGCGTAGCGCATTTCGGCGCGCACGAATGCTGGGCGCCATGTGGATCCGCCTGCTCGTTGCAAGCCTGCTGATAGTTGGCGGAATCCTTGGCATCGTCTTGCCCGTCCTGGGCTTCTGGATGGTGCCCCTGGGATTGGCGCTACTTGCGATCGATGTGCCGTTTTTGCGCCGTCCCTTTGCGCGTATTCTCGCCTTCATCAACCGTAAGCTCGCCTCGCACGCCGGCTGAGCCCTCGCACCAGCGCCATTTGATTTTCCCCACAGAGCCGGTACAGATCGCTTCGACCACGGCCAAGGGGGAAACATGCTGTCCGACGCCGACCGAAAAAAGGCCGCTGATATTTTGATGGCGGCACAGAAGGATCGAAAACAAGCGATCCAGCTGCACATTACCTTTCCTGACATCACCGTCGAGGATTCCTATGTGATCTCGACCGAGGTTGCGAACCGCAAGATCAAGGCCGGCGCGAAGCTAATCGGCCATAAAGTGGGGCTTACTTCGAAAGCGATGCAGCGATCGTCGATGATCGATGAGCCGGACTATGGCTACATCCTCGATGACCAACTGATCGCCGATGGTGCCAAGATCAAACATGCCGACTACTGCAAGCCGCGTGTCGAGATCGAACTGGCTTTCGTTATAGGCAAGCGGCTGGTGGGACCGGGCGTCGGAGTGACCGACGTTCTGCGCGCGACAGAATATGTAATCCCCGCAATCGAGATCGTCGATGCGCGCCTGCAGGATCAGCGCAAAATTGTCGACACTGTCGCGGATAACGGGGCCGCGGCCGGCATCGCAATGGGCGGGCGACCGGTTGGGCCGATGGATGTCGATCTGCGCTGGGTCGGTGGCATCATGTACCGAAATTCAGAGATCGAGGAGACGGGCTTGGCCGCCGGAGTGCTGGGCCATCCGGCGCTTGGGGTCGCCTGGCTCGCCAACAAGATTGGTCCGCACGGCCACGCACTCGAGCCGGGGCACATCGTGCTTGCCGGCTCATTCACGCGCGTTGTATTCGCGCAGAAAGGCGACACGCTGCATGCCGATTTCGGTGCTCTCGGCGGAATCGCCATTCAATTTCTATGACGGGTACAGCTCATGGTCGAATTTCAAACCAACGACTTCAAACGCGCGCTCAGCCAGGGCAGGTTGCAGATCGGCTTGTGGTCCAGCCTTTGCAGCAACATTGCCGCAGAAGTCATTTCTGAAAGCGGATTCGACTGGATCCTGCTTGATACAGAGCATTCGCCCAACGAGATCCCCGATCTGGTGACGCAGTTACAGGCAATTCAGCGTGGCACGGCAACCCCGATCATCCGTCCGGCATGGAACGATGCCGTGCTGGCAAAACGCGCGCTCGACATCGGCGCTCAGTCGTTGCTGTTCCCCTACGTGCAGAATGTCGAGGAGGCCAAGCGCGCTGTCGCTTCGACGCGCTATCCTCCGCACGGAGTTCGTGGGGTCTCTGTTGCGGCAAGGGCCAGCCGTTATGGCCGCGTGCAGGGATATCTGACCAAGGCGAATGATGAGATTTGCGTCCTGGTACAGGTCGAAACCCGCAGTGCCCTCGACCAGCTCGACGCGATCGCCAAGGTCGATGGGGTCGATGGTGTGTTTATTGGCCCCTCTGATCTGGCAGCCTCGCTCGGGCACCTCGGTAACCCGCAGCATGGCGAGGTGCAAAAGGCGATCGAAAACGCGGTGAAGCGACTCAAGGCGCTCGGCAAACCGGCCGGTATCCTGACCAGCAACGAGGAAGAGGCGCGCAGGTATATCGAATGGGGCTACCTGTTCGTGGCGGTCGGTGCCGACGTAGGTCTGCTCGCCCGCAATGCGGACGCATTGGCGAAGAGGTTCAAGAGCGGTAGCTGACCCGACCGGCGCACGTCAAGTATTATCAGTCACTTAGCAGGACGAGCACATCTTTCATAGCCCTTGCCGCATGCCGCGAAAACCTGCCAAATGGATAACGAGGGGTGTCGCGCATGAGTGAAGAGATGATCCTCGAGACCGAGGATCTCACAAAGGAATTCGCCGGCTTTGTCGCCGTCAACGGCGTCGGCCTTCGCGTCCGGCGCGGGACCATTCACGCTTTGATCGGACCAAATGGGGCGGGCAAAACGACTTGCTTCAATTTGCTCACCAAATTTCTGAGTCCCACGCACGGCCGGATCCTCTTCAAAGGTCAGGACATCACCGAGATGCAGCCTGCGGATGTGGCCAGGCTCGGTTTGGTGCGCTCGTTTCAGATCTCCGCAGTTTTTCCGCACATGACTGTGCTCGAAAACGTTCGCATTGCCCTGCAGCGCCGGCGCGGCGGCTCATTCGATTTTTGGCGACCGAGCTCTGTCCTCAACGATTTGAACGAGCGGGCGATGCAACTGATCGCCGATGTCGGTTTGACTTCGGTCACCGACTGGCTGGCAGTGGAACTTCCATATGGCCGCAAGCGGGCGCTGGAGATTGCCACCACGTTGGCGCTCGATCCGGAGATGCTGCTACTTGACGAACCAACGGCAGGGATGGGTCACGAGGATATTGACCGCGTGGCGCAGCTGATCAAACGCGTGTCGGCCGATCGCACCGTGTTGATGGTCGAACACAATTTGTCCGTCGTGGCCGATCTCTCCCACCACATTACCGTGCTGACGCGCGGGCGAATCCTGGCGGAAGGCGACTACGACACGGTCTCCAACAACCCGGAAGTGCGTGAGGCTTATATGGGGGTCGGTCATGCTTGACCCAGGCACGCCGCTTCTTGCCGTGAAAGAGCTGCAAGCCTGGTACGGCGAGTCGCACATACTTCATGGCGTGACGTTCGACGTGAATCAGGGCGAGGTGGTGACGCTCCTCGGCCGCAACGGCGCTGGCAAGACGACGACCATGAAAAGCATTATGGGGATCGTCGGCAATCGCGCGGGCTCGGTGCGTTATGAGGGCCAGGAACTGATCGCGAGCGCTTCGAACCATATTGCGCGCGCTGGCATCGCGCTTTGCCCCGAAGAGCGCGGCATTTTTTCCAGCCTCAATGTCGAGGAAAATCTGCTGCTGCCGCCGGTGGTCAAACTTGGGGGATTGACGCTCGACCGCATTTTCGGCCTGTTTCCGAACCTCAAGGAACGACTGGGTTCAAGCCAGGGCACCAAGCTTTCCGGTGGCGAGCAGCAAATGCTCGCGATCGGGCGTATCCTCCGCACCGGCGCCCGACTATTGTTGCTGGACGAACCGACGGAAGGGCTTGCACCTGTTATCATCCAACAGATCGGCAAGACCATCCGCGCACTCAAGGAGCAGGGCTTTACCATTCTGCTGGTTGAGCAGAATTTCCGTTTCGCTTCGACCGTTGCGGATCGGTATTACGTCATGGAACATGGACGAATAATTGATCAGTTCGCCAACGCCGAACTGGATGCGAACATCGACAAGCTTCACGACTATCTCGGTGTCTAACGAAAAGATCTGTCCGAAAAAAAGGGAGGATGCAACGAATGAAACGCATGATGAGCTTGACGGCTCTTGCCGTCATCCTGACCTGCGGGACAGGCAATGCCCAACAGATAAATGTCAAAATCGGCGTGCTCACCGACATGTCCAGCCTTTACGCCGATGTGACGGGGCCTGGCGCACTCGTTGCTGCGAAGCTGGCGGCCACCGACTACATGAAGGATCATCCCAATGTGAAGGTCGAGGTGATTGGAGGCGACCACCAGAACAAGGCCGATATCGGCTCCCAGATTGCCAATCAATGGTACGACGTCGACAAAGTTGACATGATCGTCGACGTGCCGAATTCCGGTGTCGCGCTGGCGATCAGCCAGATTACCGCTCAGAAGAACAAAGTATTTGTGGGCTCAAGCCCCGCTACGTCCGATCTGACGGGCGCAAAATGCAATGCCAACACCGTGCACTGGACCTATGACACCTGGATGCTGGCAAACGGTACCGGCAAGGCGATTGTGAAAACCGGTGGCGATACCTGGTTCTTCCTCACGTCGGATTACGCATTTGGACACGCGCTTGAGCGCGACACTGGTGCTGTCGTTGAAGCTAATGGGGGTAAAGTCCTCGGCAAGGTACGTCATCCCATCAATACGAATGATTTCTCGTCGTTCCTGCTGCAGGCCCAATCATCCAAGGCAAAGGTGATCGGTCTTGCCAATGCCGGCGGCGATACCATTAATTCGATCAAACAGGCGGCCGAATTCGGCATCGTGAAGGGCGGGCAGAGTCTGGCCGGGCTTTTGGTGTTTGCCAGCGACGTGAATGCGCTGGGGCTGAACTCAGCACAGGGCCTGGTGTTCACCGAGACGTGGTACTGGGACATGAACGATGCCAACCGGGCCTGGACCAAGCGCTGGCAGAGCGAACGCAACGCAGCCGGCAAGGTCCCGACGATGAACCAGGCCGGAGTATATGCAGGCACCTTGCACTACCTGAAGGCGGTCAGCGCGCTCAAAAGTGCTGCCGATGGCAAGGCCGTAGTCGCCAAGATGAAGGAGATGCCGACCGATGACCCCTTATTCGGAAAGGGCACGATCCGCGCCGACGGCCGCAAGATTCATCCGGCTTACCTCTTTGAAGTCAAGAAACCGGAGGAGTCGAAATATCCGGGTGACTTCTACAAACTGCGCGCGACAATTCCTGCCGACGAGGCTTTTCGTCCGCTGAAGGAAGGCAATTGTCCGCTCGTAAGCGGCTGATAATTTCCGATATCTAGAACAAAACGGAGGATACACTTATGAGAAAAACCCTAGGACTGGTGATGCTCGCCGCCGCTTTCGCCTGGGGCGGCGCCAATGCCCAGCAGGTCAATGTCAAAATCGGCGTGCTCAGCGATATGTCGAGCCTCTATTCCGATATCGCGGGACCGGGATCACTCGTGGCCGCCAAACTGGCGATCGAGGACTTCACCAAGGCTAATCCGAACGTCAAGGTGGAGCTGATCGGTGGAGACCATCAGAACAAGGCCGATATCGGTTCGCAGCTCGCCAACCAATGGTACGACGTCGATAAGGTCGATTTGATCATCGACACGCCGAATTCCGGTGTTGCACTGGCGGTCAGCCAGATCACCGCCACCAAGAACAAGGTGTTTATCGTCTCCGGCGCGGCCGCCTCGGACCTCACGGGCCCCAAATGCAACGCCAACACGATCCACTGGACCTACGACACCTGGATGCTCGCCAATGGCACGGGCACGGCGCTGGTGAAGACCGGCGGCAACAGCTGGTTTTTCCTCACCGCCGATTACGCTTTCGGACATGCGCTTGAGCGCGACACGATGGCAGCGGTTGAGAAAGCCGGCGGCAAGGTCCTCGGCAAAGTGCGTCACCCGCTCAATACCAACGACTTCTCGTCGTTCCTGCTGCAGGCGCAGTCCTCCAAGGCCAAGATCATCGGGCTCGCTAACGCTGGCGGCGACACCATCAACTCGATCAAGCAAGGCGCCGAATTCGGCATCGTCAGGGGTGGGCAGAAGTTCGCGGGGCTGCTGGTGTTTGTCAGCGACGTCAACGCGATGGGCTTGCAGGCGGCGCAGGGCTTGACCCTCACTGAAACCTGGTACTGGGACATGACCGACACCAACCGTGGCTGGACCAAGCGCTGGCAAGGGGAACGCGGCGCGGCAGGCAAGTTCCCGACCATGGTGCATGCTGGCGTGTATGCCGGCATAACACACTACCTCAAGGCGGTTTCGGCGCTTAAGAGCGCGACCGATGGCAAGGCGGTGGTCGCCAAGATGAAAGAGATGCCGACCGATGATCCGCTCTTTGGCAAAGGCACAATCCGTCCGGACGGGCGCAAGGTGCATCCGGCTTATTTGGTCGAGGTGAAGACGCCGTCGGAATCCAAGTATCCCGGCGATTTTTACCACGTGCGCGCCACCATCTCGGTGGATGAAGCCTTCCGACCGCTCAAGGAAGGTAACTGTCCGCTGGTCAGTGGCTGATCCTGAAACGAGGCCGAGGGCGGACACCCCTCCCTCGGCCCCGCGGTGACCATATGTTCGAGATCTTCGGCGTCCCATCGAACGCGCTATTCGGCCAGCTATTGATCGGCCTGATCAATGGCTCGTTCTATGCGCTCCTCAGTCTGGGGCTGGCCGTCATCTTCGGCATGCTCAACATCATCAATTTCAGTCACGGCGCCCAATACATGATGGGCGCCTTTGCCGCCTATCTCATCCTGCAATACACCGGTCTTGGTTACTGGCCAGCACTGATTATTGCGCCGGTTCTGGTAGGCATCACCGGCGTCATTGTCGAGCGGCTTTTCTTGCAACGGCTGTATAAACTCGATCACCTCTACGGTCTCCTGCTCACATTTGGCTTAGCGCTGATTTTCGAGGGCGTTGCACGCAATTATTTCGGCTCTGCCGGGTTGCCTTATACCGTTCCGGAGTCGCTGCGCGGCGGGCAGAATCTTGGGTTCATGTTCCTGCCGAACTACCGTGCATGGGTCATAGCGGCCTCGCTCGCTGTGTGTATCGGCACTTGGCTCGTGATTGAGCGGACGCGGCTTGGGGCTTATCTGCGCGCCGCTACCGAAAACCCGACGCTGGTGCGCGCTTTCGGCATTAACGTGCCGCGCATGATCACGCTCACTTACGGCTTCGGCGTTGCGCTCGCTGCCCTTGCCGGCGTTATGGCGGCGCCGATCTATAACGTATCGCCGCAGATGGGCTCTGAGCTGATCATCGTGGTGTTCGCGGTGGTTGTGATTGGCGGCATGGGCTCGATCCTCGGCGCCATCATAACGGGCTTCGGCCTTGGTGTGATCGAGGGTCTGACCAAGGTGTTTTTCCCTGAGGCGTCGAACACGGTGATCTTCATCATTATGGCCGTCGTGCTGCTGGTGCGGCCGGCCGGCCTGTTTGGACGGAGAGCGTGATGGAAGGTGTAGCCGACCCTCTCGCCAAGAAAGCCTCCGCGTTCCGCGCTCAAAGCGAGAGCATCGGCTTTGTCGTCATGGTTGCTGCGCTTGTCATCGCGCCATTTGTGACCTATCCGCTGTTTCTCATGCAGGCGATGTGCTTTGCGCTCTTTGCCTGTGCCTTCAATTTGTTGATCGGATACGTCGGTCTGTTGTCGTTTGGGCACGCGCTCTATTTCGGCTGGGCGAGCTACCTCTCGGCCTATTCGGCGAAAGCATGGGGCTTTTCGCCGGAGCTTGCGATCCTGACCGGCACGGCGACCGCCGCCGTCTGCGGCGTTGTCGCCGGCTCGTTGGCAATTCGCCGCCAAGGCATCTACTTCGCCATGATCACGCTTGCCCTTGCTCAGATGATGTTTTTCTTTGCCCTGCAGGCAAAATTCACCGGCGGCGAAGATGGCATCCAGGCGGTGCCGCGTGGACACCTGTTTGGTATTGTCGATCTCAGGAACGAGATGGCGATGTATGCCGTCGTGCTGATCATTTTTCTTGCGGGCTTTATGTTCATTTATCGGATTATCCATTCGCCATTTGGGGAAGTTCTCAAGGCCATACGAGAAAACGAAACACGCGCAATCTCACTCGGCTACAAAACGGACCGTTACAAGTTGGTCGCCTTTGTGCTGTCAGCCACGCTCGCTGGGGTTGCAGGCGCCACCAAGGCCATTGTGCTGCAATTGGCCTCGCTTACCGATGTGAACTGGCCCATGTCGGGTGAAGTCGTGCTGATGACGTTGGTCGGCGGTCTTGGCACCATCTTTGGGCCGGTCGTCGGCGC
>Ga0114129_10007259_pt1 | contig 15777 bp, 17 predicted proteins | sample RhiMetdeltSRZDD1_FD_80071 | JGI IMG/M metagenome (GOLD analysis project Ga0114129, IMG submission 80071) | Populus rhizosphere microbial communities from Tennessee, USA - Rhizosphere MetaG P. deltoides SRZDD1 (version 2) (version 2) | ecosystem: Host-associated > Plants > Roots > Rhizosphere >... | reverse complement strand
GTTCTGCATGCTGCTTGACGTTCTGCATGTTGCTTGACGTTCTGCATGTTGCTTGTCGTTCTGCGTGTTGCTTGTCGTTCTGCATGCTGCTTGACGTTCTGCGTGATGCTTGTCGTTCTCCCTGTTACTTGTCGTTCTGCGAGTTACTTGTCGTTTTGGGTGCGCTGTGTATCATCACTCTGCGTGTCGAAACAGATCGGACACGCCCTCTTGCAGCGTCGGAAACGCCGGCGCCCAGCCGAGCTCAGCTTTTGCTTTGGCGTTCGACAGCGGCAGCCGAACCGCCAGAAGACCCGCCATAAACGGCATCAGCAGTCGCGGCAACCATGATGGTATCGCGAAGGGTCTCGGCGCTCCGGCACTCTCGGAGATGGCCGTCGCGATCTCGCTCATGCTGACCGCGCGATCGTCGACGATGTCATACACAGCGCCGGCGGGCGCGCGATCCAATGCCGCCACCGTCGCGCCCACAGCATCGTCGACGTGGATCACCGGGAGCAGACCGCGATCGCCGCGAATGCGCGGCAGCATGCGGTGCCGTGCCAGCCAGATCATGCGGACCGTCGCTGGGTTGGTGGGCCCGTAGAACAGGCCATATCGCAGAACGACGCCTTCGATTCGACCGAGACGGCTGGCCTCGAGGATTTGCGACTCCATCGACGCGACAGCGTCGGCGCCGGCCTGAACGTCCGGCGGCAGCCCCGGCCGCGCCGCCTGCAGCATCGCAAACGATCCGCCGACGATTCGGCGCGCTCCGGCCCGGACCGACGCCTCGAGCAGATTCCTGGTCCCCTCAATACGCAGCCGGTTGGTTGGCGCGAGATCGCTTGCGCGCCTGGCGCCCTCTTTCGGCAACGCGGTCAATTGATGGACGACGTGTGTCGGCCGCGCCTCCGCCACGACGCGAGCCAACGCGTCGGCATCGAGCGCGTCCGCAACAGCTGGCGTCGCCCTGAGCGACCGAATCATGTCGCCCTTCGCGGCCGACCGCGTCAATGCCGTGACCTGATGGCCGCCGGCCACCAGTGCCCGGACGAGCGGCACACCGATGACTCCGGATCCTCCTGCGACAAACACCCTCATGAAATTCTCCACTTCGATCGAACCGCGCGCCACATGCCAACGCCCGATCCGACCGTCTCGATACACGCGAGCAGCACCGCCGTCGAGCCGAACTGCCTGCGCCATGCAGCGTCGACCTGGCTGACGTGATCGGGGCTCATCAACACGAAGTGGTTGACGACGCCAAACACGAGCGAGGCGGCCATCGTCGTCCCAATCACCCACGCGCCGGCTCGCTGATTCACAAACCACGACCAGGCCAGCCCGGCGAGAGGACCGATGATGATCACGGTCAGAACGAAGAAATTGCTTCCCTCAGAGAGCGCGACGGACGCGCCTTGATGCGCCTGGCCGTGGACCAACGCAACGCCGAGATGCACCAGCACGACAGCGGCTAGAGCCACGTCGACTCGGTCGATCGTGCGCATGTCCATTAGACGAGAGAGACTTCGCAGATGTGACAGGGACCAAAACGCCTGCGGGCGTCGGGTGGGTCAGGTAGGCCCGGTGGGTCGGGTAACTTCGCGAACTCTGAATTAATCAGACACCGCGAGCTCGCCCGGAACGATCGGACGGGTTCGCGGAAGCTTCCCGCGGCGCGCGAGGTTGCCGACAAACGCCAGGATGCCGACGAAGATGGCGAGCTTCATCGCATCGAACGCACGCGTCTCGGGCAGCACTTTCCAGATCAGCCACAGCACCGGCTGGGCCCAGCACACCGCCCAGACCGATCCATAAAAGTACCGGCGCTCGTGGCCTTCCCCTTTCGTCGATGATTTGACCCGCGGCAATTTCCCCAGCGCGCCGAGCAGCCACACCGTGCCGGCCAGCGGAAAATACGCCACACGATAAATTTGTTTCAGATACCAATGCCCGGTCGCAATCGCCATTGCCAGGCCGACGATGTTGAGGACGGCGAAGGCGACGACTTCACCCCATGCCGTGGTGTAACAGATTCGACGGTACAGCGGATTCGGGCGATCTTCAGTGAATCGGATGATGTAGGGTTTGGGCTCGACTCCCGGCAACTTTCCTCGAAGTCCCGCGATACCGGTGCCGAGGAGCACCGCGCCCAGCCATAACGCCATTCGCCGATCGAATCCGCGCTCGAACAAATCGAAGGTCAGCGGTCCGGGCGCAATGAAGAACACAAAGATCCAGATCGGCCAGTGGTTGAAGCGGTAGTACAACTTGTTCCGATCGCGGATCTTTCGCCCGGACGCGTATTCGACGGGAATAGCCACAAGCGTTCTTGTTTATGCGAGAACTTCGCGGCCGTCAATCTCTTGACAGCGGACTGCCCGCCGAGGCTACGGCGAGTCCGCCGTAGCTCTCGCCGACAGCCTCGATAGCGCGATGCCAGTGGCGACCGCGACGTTGAGCGAGTCGACATCTCGCGCGATGGGAATCCGCACGCGGCGATCGGCGGCTGCTTCGACGGTCGCAGTGAGACCGCGACCTTCGGCGCCGATCACGAGCGCGATCCGATCCGGCCGCGGCCCTACTGCGAATTCGTCGAGTGGCTCGGACGGCGCGCGCGGGGTCAGCGCAACAATCGAGAACCCTCGAGCCCGCAGGGCCTCGAGGCCGCCGGGCCAGGGTTCGATTCGCGCGAACGGCACGCGCAGCGCCCAGGCCATCGACGTGCGGATCGCCTTTCGATACAGCGGATCGCACGAAGACGGACTGAGCAACACCGCGCCGGCGCCGAACGCCGCCGCGTTCCGAAAGACGCCGCCGACGTTGTCGGCGTTCGTTACGTCGTCCAGCACGACCACGAGACGCGCGTCTCGAAGAACGTCGTCGAGCGGCGCGTCCGCGGGTCGCTCGGCGAGCGCCAGACAGCCCCGATGAATGTTGAAGCCGGTCAAGGTCGTGAAGTGCTCGAGGTCGCAGACGAAGATTGGAACCTCGGCATCAAGCCGCGCGATCGCCGGCTGAAGCGCGGCGTGTGCCGCATCACTCAACAACAACGAACGGATGGCAAATCGGCGTCCCTCGATGAGCCGCTCAACGACGAGCCGCCCTTCGACGACGAATAATCCTCGCGCGCGCAGCAACTCCGGTTCCGGCACGTCGCGGTAATCGGCAACACGCGGATCGTCAGGCGTCACGAGACGAATTACCGGCACGACACTGATCCTTGACGCCGACCAGGAGACGATGGCATCGTCGTCGTCGTGAATAAGGATGAAGAGATGACGACGGTAGAGTACCTGAACACGGTCGAGCACAACCAGCCGCGCGAGTTGGCCCACGGGATCTTGCGCGAACCGCCCGCGCCCTTCTTCACCCACCAGAGTATCGTCTTGAAGATTGGCCGGATGCTGGCCGACCACGTCGAGCTGAAGAATCTCGGCAAGGTTGCGGTGGCTCCTGTCGATGTCGTGCTGGACCGCGAACGTGCGCTCATCGTCCAGCCGGACGTTCTTTTCATCGCGGCCGAGCGCTTGTCGATTATCGCGAATCAGGTGTGGGGTGCGCCCGATCTCGTCGTCGAAGTGTTGTCGCCCGGCACCGAAAGCCACGATCGCGGCGAGAAGCTCGGATGGTATCGGCAGTACGGCGTACGTGAGTGCTGGCTGGTGGATCCGTACGCGGAGCGCGCGATCGTGTACGACTTCACGGGCGCAACGCCCGAAGTACGGTCCACGGCCGCCAACGAGTACTTGCAATCGACCGTGGTCCCGACGTTCCGGGCGGCACCGGGCACGTTCTTCGCCGTGTAGTTCTTCGCCGCGTTGTAGTGCGGGCCTTCGGGCGCGCCGACGAGCAGGCTTTTAAAGGCCTGCACTACAAGCAGGCCTAAAGGCCTGCACTACAGCCGTCAGTACTGTCGAAACGTCAGATTGAAGCGGCCCGTCATCCCCAGCCCCGCCGGAGCCGTTCCAGGAGTAATTCGCGAGACGCCGTGATAGCGGAGGCGTGCGGGGCCGCCAAACACAAACGCATCCCCCGATTCGAGCTCGAACGCTTCCACGGGGTCCCGCCGCCGCACGCCGCCGAAAAGAAACCGTGCTGTGTCGCCAAGCGAGACCGAGACGACCGGCAAGCCGCGCGCAAGCGAGCCGTCGCTCTCGTCCTTGTCCTGATGCAGGCCCATGCGACCGGCGGAGTCGTAGTAATTAAGGATGCACAGGTCGGGCGCGAACCTCTGCCCGGCACACGTGGCGATCTCCTCGGCGACCTCGCGAAACGAAGCCGGAAGCGGCGGCGCCGGCTTGCCGTCGAAATCGGTTCGCGCGGCTTCGTAGGCATAGGTCGTCCCGTTCCAGTGGCGGCCGAGACAGAGCATCCGCACATGCATCTTCCCGCCGCCGCGAACGGTCGGGACGTACGCCGGAACATCGCCGTCGACGAGCGCGCGACACGTCTCGACGAGCATCTGCTGACGCTCGAGGGAGAGATAGTGACGAAAATGATGGGCTCCGGGTGCGACTTCCAACCGAGCTCCAGCCGGCGACTTCACCGCCGTACGTTACCATTGACGCCGATTCGGTCGAGATGAAGCGCTTCGGTCCATTGTGTCTGTTCGCGCTGCTCGGTGTCGCGTCGGCGGCCGCAGCGCATCCAGCCCCATTCAGCTACATCGATATTCGCGGTACCTCCGGCGCCGTCGAGCTCACGGTCGTCCTTCACATCTTCGACGTCGGCCACGATCTCGGCGTCCAGCCGCCAGAGCGGCTGCTCGAGTCGGCCATTCTGTCGTCGCGCGCTGACGACGTCCGAAGGCTCGTCGAGACGCGCTTGCATCTGTCGGCCGACAGTCATCCGCTCACGGGCGGGAACTGGTCAGCGCCGGAACCGCTCGCCGAGCGCCAGTCGCTGCGTGTGCGCGGCAGATTCAGCGTCGCCGCTCCGCCGGGACACCTCGCGGTTTCGCTGCTGATGTTCCCGTACGATCCCGCACACGAGTCGTTCGTGAATTTCTACGAGGGCGACACCGTCGCGACGCAGGCAATCCTCGACGCTGGACGGACTGACATCGAGTACTTCACCGGCACGCGTCAGGGACTGCTGGCGGTGGCGCGTCGATTCGTGCTTGCCGGGATGGAGCACATTCTGCTGGGCCCCGACCACCTGCTGTTTCTCTTCGGCCTGCTGCTTCTCGGCGGCACACTGCGCCAGTTCGTGCTCGTCGTCAGCGCGTTCACGCTTGTTCAGGTCGTTACGCTCGGGCTGGCCGCGTTTCGCATCGTCACCCCCTCGCTCCGCTTCGTCGACCCGGGGATCGCCCTCAGCATCGTGTATCTTGGTGCCGACAATCTGATGGTTCGCGGCGGCCGGGACGTCCGGGTGTGGATCGCGGCGGCGTTCGGATTCATTCACGGGTTCGGATTTGCGGGCGTTTTCAGGGATATGGACCTGTCGAGCCAGGCGCTCGGCCGGGCGCTGGCCTCGTTCTCGGTGGGCGTCGAAATCGCGCAGGCCATTGTCGTTCTCGCGATAGGATTCGCCCTGATCTCGCTGAAAGCGAGAAGCGAAGCCGCCAGCCGCCGGCTGGCATTTGCGGGATCCATTGTGGTGATAGCCGCGGGTACAATCTGGTTCATTCAACGCGTGTTTTTTCCAGGAGGCCTGGCATGAGACGAGGCACTGTTCTGGTTGCGCTGCTGGCGGTGGCGGCGCTGTCGATCGCGGTTTCCGGATACCAAGCCGGGGGCGCACAGGGCCGCGGCGGGAACGCTCCGCGAGTAGTCGAAGTCCAGAAAGTGAAGGACAACCTCTTCTACCTGACCGGTGGCGGCGGCAACAGCTCCGTCTTCATCCAGAGCGACGGCATCACCGTCGTCGACACCAAGAACCCCGGATGGGGCACGCCGCTGCTCGACAAGATCAAGGAGCTCAGCACCAAGCCGGTGGTGCGGATCATCAACACGCACACGCACGGCGACCACGTGAGCGGCAACGTCGAATTTCCGGCGACCGTCGACATCGTCGTACAGGAAAACACTGCGGCGAACATGAAGCTGATGAAGCCGGTCACTGGTCTCGGTGCGCCTCCTGCGGCCGGTGCGACGCCGCAGCCGACGATCTTCGAGCAGAACAACGGCAAGGGTCTGGCGAAGCGTACGTTCAAGGACAAGATGACGATCGGCAAGGGCCCGGACCAGATCGATCTCTTCTACTTCGGACGCGGGCACACCAACGGCGACGCCTGGGTGCTGTTCCCCGCGCTGCGCGTCCTCGCGATCGGCGACATCTTCGCGTGGGACAACCAGCTGCCGATCCTCGACGCGAACAACGGCGGCAGCGGCCTCGATATTGCCGACAGCCTGATGAAGGGACACGCTGCCCTCAGCAAGCAGTCCGATCAGATCATCACCGGGCATTCGACGATCAAGACCTGGGACGATGTCCGCAAGTTTGCGGATTTCAACCGCAGCTTCCTCAACACCATGCGCGCTGCAAAGAAAGCCGGCAAGACGGTCGAGCAGGCGGCGAACGAGTGGAAGAATCCGGCTGATTGGCCCGCGCCGGCGTCCGAGCAGGCCGCGGCGGCTGCGCGCACCCGCCTGATGGCAAACGTGCAGACGACCTATAACGAAATCAAGTAAGGGACTGGGGAGTAGCGAGTAGGGATTAGGGTGTAGGGAGTAGGGTGTAGGGAGTAGGGAGTAGGGATTAGGGAGTAGGGATTAGTGGCCCGACCCTCAGGTCGGGCGAATCGAGAGCAGGAAGCACATCATGAAACGAGCCACACTTCTCACCGTTCTCGTCGCGGTCGGCGTGCTGTCGATTGCCCTCTCCGGGTATCAGGCGCAGGGAGGCGGAGGACAGGCAGCGCCCAAGGTTGTCGAATCGCAGAAGCTCAAGGACAACCTGTTCATGCTCACCGGCCAGGGTGGCGGCGGCAACACTGCCGTCTTCATCATGTCCGATGGCATCACTGTCGTCGACACCAAGAATCCCGGATGGGGTGCGCCGATTCTCGCCAAGATCAAAGAGCTCAGTCCGAAGCCGGTCGTGCGCATCATCAACACGCATACGCACGGCGATCATGTCAGCGGCAACGTCGAATTCCCGGCAACGGTCGATATCGTCGTGCAGGAAAACACTGCCGCCAACATGAAGAAGATGGCGGCGGTGACCGGCCTCGCGGCGCCGCCGGCCGGGCCGTCGATCTTCGAGCAGAACGGCGGGAAGGGACTGCCGAAGCGCACCTTCAAGGACAAGATGACCATCGGCAAGGGCCCGGATCAGATCGACTTGTTCTACTTCGGCCGCGGCCACACCAACGGCGACGCATGGATCCTCTTCCCGGCGCTTCGCGTTGTCCATGCGGGCGATATCTTCTCGGGCAAGAACCTTCCGCTCCTCGACGCCAACAACGGCGGAAGCGCGACGGAGATCGGCGACTCGCTGTCGAAGGCGCACAGCGCGCTCAGCAAGAGCGCCGACACGATCATCACCGGGCACAGCACGCTGATGACGATGGGCGACCTGCAGGAGTACGCGCAATTCAACCGCGAGTTCCTGAGCTCGGTGCAGGCGGCGAAGAAGGCCGGCAAGAGCGCCGAGGAAGTCGCCAAGTCGTGGACGATGCCGGCGAAGTACACCGGCTACGCGGCGCCCGCCGCAAACCGGCTTCAGGCAAACGTCCAGATTGTGTACAACGAAACCAAGTAAGTATGAGCGGCCACGTCTGAAACGTGAGAGAGAGTTTGGGAACTGGCATGCGGATGCGAAAGCTGTTGATCCTCGGTGCCGTGACGCTGTGCGCGGCGGGTCTCGCCCGGCCCGCCGTCGCGCAGCTCGCCAACCGATCGGCCGAGGAATGGATCAAAACGCTCGAAAGCAAGAACCGCCTCGAGGGCCTCAAGATTTACGAGACGATGGCGGCGCTCAAGTTGAAGCCGGGCATGAAAGTCGCGGACATCGGCGCCGGCACCGGCGTCTTCTCGATTCCCCTCGCGCTAGCGGTGAAGCCGGGCGGAACGGCCTACGCCGTAGACATCGATCAAGGGCTGCTCGATCACATCGCCGACAAGGCGGGCGAGCAGGGCATGATGAACCTGCAGGTGGTACTCGGCGCGTTCACCGATCCGAATCTGCCGGACGACATCGACCTCGCCCTCATCAATGACGTTCTGCATCACATTGAGAAGCGCGCGGAGTATCTGAAGGCCCTCGCGGGCTACCTCAAGCCGGGGGGGCGCATCGCGGTGATCGATTTCATCCCCGGTCAGGGCGGACACCGCGATCAGCCGGAGCTGCAGGTGAGTCAGGAAACGGCGACCAAGTGGATGGCCGAGGCGGGACTGAAGCCCGTCGAAGAGTTCAACAAGATGTTCGCGGACAAGTGGTTCGTGATCTTCGGAAAATGAAGCGGCCTGAGTAGGCCGGGTCCTTTGAACCCGCAGTTGTAGTGCGGGCCTTTAGGTCCGCCTTCGGGCGGTACGGGCGGTGGGGTTGGCGGTCCAGGGATCCTCGGGCCACGGATGCTTCGGATACCGTCCGCGCAATTCCTTTCGGACTTCCGGATACGTCCGCTCCCAGAAACTCCTGAGGTCCGTGGTCATCTGCACCGGACGGCCGTTCGGCGCAAGCAGTGCGAAGCGGACCGGCTCGCGCCGCGGACCGATACGTGGCGTGTCGGCAAGGCCAAACAGCTCCTGCAATTTCACCGACGCCGTCACGCTGCCATCGTCTTCGTATTGGAGCGGTACGGATCGGCCGCTCGGCACGGCCAGCATCTCCGGCGCATCGCGGTCCAGCGCGCGCAGTGTTTCGGGCGGCACGGCGCGTTCGAGGCGCAAGTCCTCCAGCGATTTCATTCCGTACGCCGCAGTCCGAATCAACGCGGCGAAGTCGACGGCGTGGCCGGCAAAGCGCAGTCGGCGTGCGATGCGTAGATCACGCTCCGGCATTGCACGAGCTCGATATGCGTCTGCCAGTAAACCTGCGGCGACCTCGGGATCGAGCGTTGCCGGCCGTTCGACGAGCACGAGTGCGTCGTATCGCTCAACTTCGTAGGCGCGCACGAGGCCAGCGCGATCGTCGAAGCGATGAACGGTCTCGATCGCGTTGGGCTCGAGCCACTCCCGCTCGACCCGGCTGGCGACTCTGATGATGCTGTCCGGATCGGTCGGCTTCGTTGGCGCCTGCACGTCAACCGCGACCAGAAACTCACCCTCGCGCACTCCGCTTTGCGGGCCGAGCGTCGCGCCGGCGCCAGAGGCGAGCTTCACGCGCGGCGATCCGGGCTCACGCCGCTGAGCCACGCGGTCCGGATAACCCGCGAAAATAGCGCGGCGAAAAATGGGGTCGGGTGGAGTTTTCTCGGTCCTCGACGGACCACCGCGACGACTGCGAAGCGCATACAGCTGCTCAATTTCCTCGGCGGCGCGAACCACGTGCGGCGGCACGCTCGACCAGCCATCGATTGCCGACAACAAATCCGACGTCGTCGACGCTGACCGCGCGGCAAAGAAGTGCCGTTCCGATAGAAGCGCGCACGCCTGGGCGACGGCTTTCATCCCATCGGACGCGATCAGCATCCTCGCGAGCCTGGGGTGAATCGGAAGCTGCGCCATCCAGCGGCCGATGTCCGTCAGCGTTCCCGCTCGTACTGCGCCAAGCCGCTCCAGCAGTCCAAACGCTGCGTCGATGGCCTCAGGCCTGGGCCGATCGAACCATTCGAGCTGGCGCGGATCGCCGCCCCAGGCGATGACATCAATCACCGTGCTGGAGAGATCGACGCGATGGATTTCCGGTTCACGATGCGGCCGCAGCCTGTCGCGCGCGTCCCACAACCGACGCACCGAACCGGGCGCGACGCGGCCGGCTCGGCCCGCCCGCTGATCGGCAGAGTCTGCCGTGATCCGCTCGGTGGTGAGGCTGTCGATGGCGCGGTCGGCATCGTAGCGCGCCACCTTCTGCAATCCAGTGTCGACGACGGCCGTCACTCCGGGGACCGTCAGCGATGTCTCGGCGATGTTCGTCGCGACGACAATGCGCCGCCGACCGCCAGATGATTCACGAAGGGCGTGATCCTGCTCGGCGGCATCAAGCGCCCCGTACAACGGCACGATATCGATATCCTTGCCGAGGCGCGTCTGCAGTTCCGCCATCGCGCGCCGGATCTCGAATGCACCCGGCAGAAAACACAGAACGTCTCCGCCCCTGATCAGCTCGGCGGCGCCATCTGCCACAGTCTGCCCGGCTGCGTAGGTGACGTCGAGCGGATGCAGCTGCCCGGGAACCTCGATGACGGGACAATCGTCGAGAAAGCCGGCGACGGCGCGCGCGTCGAGCGTGGCCGACATGACGACGATGCGCAGATCGGGACGGGCGTGCCAGGCTTGCTTGGCGAGCGCGATGGCGAGGTCGGCGTGGATGCTGCGCTCGTGAAATTCGTCGAGCACGATGGTTCGGAAGGAAGACAGCAGCGGATCCTGCTGAAAACGGGAGGTCAGAATGCCTTCGGTGGCGACGAGCACGCGCGTATCGGGGCCGAAGCGCCGTTCGAAGCGGACATGCCATCCCACTTCGTGGCCGATCGTCCAGCGGCGCTCCGCCGCGATCCGCTGCGCGATGGCGCGCGCCGCGACGCGGCGCGGCTGCAGGACGATTACCGGGCCATCGCCGACGAGCGCCGGCGGAACACGCGTCGTCTTCCCCGCGCCCGGCGCGGCGGTTACGACAACCGCACGCGACGTGCGGACAGCGTCAACAATGCCTGGGAGAAACGGATCGATCGGAAGAGAAATCAAATTGGTCGTTGGTCATTGGTCATTGGTCGTTCGTCTTGGTCGTTGGTCTTTAGTCGGTTGGTCTTTAGTCGGCTCGTCGTTTGTCGGCTCGTCGTTTGTCGGCTGGGAATGCAAACAAGAGACGACCGACTAAGGGACCAACGACGAACGACTAAGACCAACGACAAACGACCAACGACTAACGACCAACGGCGATGCCCACCGGGCAAGTGACGCCGGTTCCGCCGAGGCCGCAGTAACCGCCGGGATTTTTCGCGAGGTACTGCTGGTGGTAGTCCTCGGCGTAATAAAACTCGGGTGCCTGCAGGATCTCGGTGGTGATGCGTCCATGACCGGCCCGCTGGAGCTCGCGTTGAAAGATGTCGCGAGACGTTTCGGCGGCGACGCGCTGTCGATCGTCGTCATAGTAGATTCCCGACCGATACTGCGTGCCGACGTCGTTGCCCTGCCGCATGCCCTGCGTCGGATCGTGGCTCTCCCAGAAGACCTTGAGCAGATCCTCGTAGCGGATCTTCTGCGGATCGAAGACTACCAGAACGGCTTCAGTGTGACCGGTCATCCCGGTGCAGACTTCGCGGTAGCTGGGGTTCGGTGTGAGACCGGCCGCGTACCCGACGGCTGTCGTGTACACACCGGGAAGCTCCCAGAACTTGCGCTCCGCGCCCCAGAAGCACCCGAGCGCGAACATTGCACGCTCGAGCCCCTCGGGAAACGGCGCCTGCAGCCGATGGCCGTTGACGAAGTGCGTATCGGGCACATCCATCCGCACGGCACGGCCGGGGAGCGCCTCGCTCTTCGACGGCAGAGTCAGTGATTTGCCGAACATGCAAACTCCAGAACGATCAGGATTCAAGAGAACGATCAGGATTCACCAGAACGATCGGTATCCTCCAGAACGATCAGGATCCATCAATTCAAATGCGCGCGGATCTGTCGATTGAGGTTGTGGATGTGCCGCCGCAGGCTCTTGAGCGCGTCGCGATCGTGGGCCTCGAGCGCTGCGGCTTTTTTCTTTCTCAGCTCGCGCATCTTCGCCTTGATGCCCGGCTTGTCGATGCCTGTCGCGGTGTGATGCTCGTGCGCGTCGATGCCGAGCGCCGTGCACAGCGCCGGCAGCAGATGGTCCTTATTCATCTGCGAGGCGCCCTGAACCGCTTCGTGTTTGAGATCCTTCGCGATCTCCCGCAAATCGTGGATCGTTTTGCTCTTCAGGTCGTGATAGGTGTAGGCCACGGTCAACCCTCCGAATCAGGTACAAATTCTAGCGCGGCGCCGTTCATGCAGTACCGCAGGCCGGTCGGCGCGGGACCGTCTGGGAACACGTGGCCCAGATGGCTGCCGCAACGGGCGCAGTGCACCTCGGTCCGCGTCATCCCGTAGCTTGTGTCGGTCGTGGTGCCGACGGCCTGCTCGAGCGGCGCCCAGAAACTCGGCCAGCCGGTTCCACTCTCGAACTTCGTGCTGGATGCGAACAGATCCCGCGCGCACCCGGCACAGATGAACCGGCCGCTGCGCTTTTCCTTGTTCAACGGACTGGAACCCCGCCGCTCGGTTCCGTGTTCCCGCAGCACCTGAAATTGCTCAGGCGTCAGCGCTTGCCGCCACTCCTCATCCGTGCGCTTGACGTCGAATTGCTCGTCCTTCATCGCCTCAGTGTAATGCCGACGAAGTGATGGTTTGTAGTCGCCAGATCGGCATTGAACTTTTCCCCGAAGAGTGCGTCTTACGGTCCGGACGCACCAGATCGGAGTCTAAGGGGGGCGGGTCTAAAGACCCGCACCACACACGCCCATGAGCCTCTGGCAGGACATCCGATTCGCGGTACGTCTTCTCATCAAGGACAAGTGGTTCACGCTGGCGGCCATGGCCGCCTTATCGCTCGGCATCGCGGCGAATACAGGCGTCTTCACGCTCGTCAACGCCGTCCTCATACGCGGGCTCCCCATCGCAAACCCCGAGCGCGCAATGGCTCTCAGCACCCAGGATGCGCGCGGACGCACGATGGGCGTCTCCTACCTCGATTTCAACGACTGGCGTGCGCAATCGAAGACGATGGCGGGATGGACCGCCGTCCTGAACTCGACGATCAACGTCAGCGACGACACGCACACGCCTGAACAATTCAACGGCGCGTACGTCTCGAGCAACGTCTTTCAACTGATCGGCCGGCGGCCGCTGTTCGGCCGCGATTTCCGGCCGGAGGACGATCGCATTGGCGCCGAGCCGGTGGTCCTGCTCGGCTACACGGTCTTTCAGAATCGGTACGCCGGCGACCAGGCCGTCATCGGCCGCACGATCAGAGCGAACAGCCTGCCGGCGACGGTCATCGGGATCATGCCGCCGGACGAGCGGTTTCCGAATAACACCGACATCTGGGTGCCACGCGCGCAACTGCCGCCGGAAACCCGCGATGCCAAACGCAATGTCCGGAATTTCAACGTCTTTGCGCTGTTGGCCGAGGCCGTCACGGTCGAGCAGGCGCGAACCGAGCTCACCGCGATCGGTAAGCAGCTCGCCCAGGATTTTCCCGACACCAACAAGGACCTCACGCCGCGCGTCCTGCCATACAGCGATCAGGTCAACGGTGGACCGATCCGCGTGGTGTTCCTGGCGCTGATGGGCGCCGTGGCGTTCGTCCTGCTCATTGCCTGCGCGAACGTCGCCAACCTGCTGCTCGCACGAGCGGCGTATCGCTCGCGCGAGATGTCCGTGCGCGTCTCGCTCGGCGCGAGCCGGTGGCGGCTCATTCGCCAGCTGCTCGTCGAGAGCGTCCTGCTGGCGGCCATCAGCGGCCTCGTCGGGATCGGCCTGTCGATGCTCGGCATCCGCTGGTTTGACGCCGCCACCGCGACCGACGCGACCGGCCGGCCGTACTGGATCAAGTTCACGATGGACACGAGCGTCCTGTTCTTCTTCATGCTCGTCTCGCTCGGCACCGGGATCATCTTTGGCCTTGCTCCGGCGATGCACGTCTCCAAGACCAACGTCAGCGAAGTCCTCAAGGAAGGCGGCCGATCCGGAGCGTCCGGGATGCGCGCACGGAAGTGGACGCAGGCGTTGATCGTCGCCGAGCTGGCGCTGACGCTGGTTCTTCTCGCCGGCGCAGGCTTCATGATGCGGAGCTTCTTCACTTTGTACCGCCAGGACATTGGCGTTCAGACGTCTCAGTTGCTGATGATGCGGCTCTACTTGCCGCTGACGAAATACCCCGATCCTGGACCGCGGACCGCCTTGTATCAGCAGTTCGAGGAACGTCTGCACGCGCGACCGGCGATCGCGGCCAGCTCGCTCACGACCAATGTGCCGGCCGGCGGAGGGATGCGGCGCGGGCTTCGGCGCGAGGGACGCGAAATCCCCACGGGAGAGCGTCCGCCGGAGGTCACCGCGCTCGTCGTCGGAGATTATTATTTCGACACGATCGGGATCACGCTGGTCAACGGACGGACCTTCAGTACAAGCGACGGGCTGCCCGGCCATGAGGCGGTGATCGTGAACCGGCGTTTTGCAACCGTGCACTTCCGCGGAGAGGATCCGCTCGGCCAGCGGATCATGCTGGTCACCGATCCGCCGCAGACCCCGGCGCCCACGTGGGCCACGATCATCGGCATCGCGCCAAACGTGCGGCAGACATCATTACAGGATCTCGAACCTGATCCCGTTGTCTACATGCCCTATCGCACCGATCCGCAGCGCGGCATGGCGCTGCTCGTGCGAGCGCAAGGCGATCCGGCCGCGCTCACGACCGACGTGCGCAGAACGCTGCAGGAGATCGAACCGGATCTGCCGCTGTTCCAGGTTCAGACGCTGGACGAAAATCTGGCGCGGCAGCGATGGCCGTTTCGCGTGTTTGGATCGATGTTCGTCATCTTCGCGCTGATCGCGCTCGTGCTGTCGGCGGTCGGCCTCTACGCGGTCACCGCCTATTCCGTGACGCAGCGCACACAGGAAATCGGCATTCGGATGGCGCTTGGGGCGCAGACCTCTCAAGTCCGGTGGCTGATTCTTCGCCGGTCTCTCATCCAACTCTCAGTCGGGCTCGCCATCGGTCTGCCCGGCGCCTACGGCGTTGGACGGGTGCTCGGCTCCACACCACTGCTCGTGCAGATGACCGCCTACGACCCGATTACGCTGGTCGGCATCGCCACCGTGCTCATCGCGGTTTCGATCGCGGCCTGCATCTTTCCCGCGCGCCGCGCGACACGGCTCGACCCCGTCGTTGCGCTGCGTTATGAATAAATGCGACCACGAAGACATTCACGAAGGACACGAGGATCATCCAATAAAGAAGACTTCGTGATCTTCGTGACTTCGTGGTTGCATTTGACATGACCATCGAGACCATTCGCGAAATCTGCCGCGCGCTGCCCGCGGTCAGCGAAGACGTCAAGTGGGGCAACGACCTCTGTTTTTGCGTCAGCGGCAAGATGTTCGCGGCGATGGATCTGAACCCGCCGCACTCGATCGGATTCAAATGCACGCCCGAGGACTTCGGCGAGCTCATCGAACGCACCGGCATCCGGCCGGCGCCTTACCTGGCACGCGCCATGTGGGTGCAGGAGGAAGTGCTGGGCGAGGCGCTCGATCGGCCGGAGATGGAGCGGCTGCTGCGGAGCGCGTATGACCTGGTCGTGGCGAAACTGCCACGGTCGAAACGACCGGGATCGAATCCGGCTACGGCCGGAGCTCACGAGCGAAGAAAGAAAAAGAACACTACACCCCGGCGCGGACGACGCCGTCGCTGAGGCGGAGGACGCGCGTCGCCAGCGAGCCCGCAAATTCCTCGTCGTGCGTCGCGACGATGAGTGTTCGATCGCGGCCGACGAGCTCCCGCAGCAGGGCGGCCAGCTCGGTGCGGCGCTCCGGATCGAGCGACGCAGTCGGCTCGTCCATCAGAAGCACCGGCGGATCCACGGCCAGCGCGCGCGCGATTGCCACACGCTGCGCTTCACCACCCGAGAGCTCTCTCGGCAACGCGTTCGCCCGATGCTCGACGCCGAGC
>Ga0114129_10007258_pt1 | contig 15778 bp, 12 predicted proteins | sample RhiMetdeltSRZDD1_FD_80071 | JGI IMG/M metagenome (GOLD analysis project Ga0114129, IMG submission 80071) | Populus rhizosphere microbial communities from Tennessee, USA - Rhizosphere MetaG P. deltoides SRZDD1 (version 2) (version 2) | ecosystem: Host-associated > Plants > Roots > Rhizosphere >... | reverse complement strand
CGCTCGGCGACGCGCGTTTCGCGGATGGCGTCGAGCAGCGTCGTCTTGCCGTGGTCGACGTGACCCATGACGGTGACGACCGGCGCACGCGTGACGAGATCTTCGGCGCGGGATTCCTCGGCTTCGACTTGCAGCAGTTCCTCTTCGAACGACTGCATCTTGACGTCGGCGCCGAATTCGCGCGCGATCATCGATGTGGTGTCGGTATCGAGCGTGCTGTTGATCGTCATCATCAGCCGCTTCTCGAGCAGCTTCCTGAGGACGTCCTTCGCCTTGACGTCGAGCTTCGTCGCGAGATCGGCAACCGTCATGCCCTCCGCGAGCGTGATCGTGCGAGTGATCGGCGGCGGCGCGACAGCCGTCGGTGCCGGTACCGTCATTCGCGGAGGCTCACGTCGTTGAGCCGCAGGACGAGGTCCAGCCGGACGCGGCGGCGGCGGACGATAGCCCGGCACCTGTGGCCGCTGGCCCTGCGTCGGACGCACTGGCTGAGAGGGAAGCGGACGCGGTCCTCCGACGGGCCCGCTCGGGCGAGGCGGCGGCGGTCCGCCGGGACGAGGGACCTGCGGACGCGCGGGCGCTGTTGCGCCCGGACGCGGCTGCGCAGTCTTGCTCAGGTTGCCTGTTGCCGCGGGAGGCGGCATCGTTGGCTGCGGTGGCCGCACGAGCATCGGACGCCTCGGTGGTGCAGGCGGCGCCTGACCGGTTCGAGGATCTTCGACGCGGAGACGCAACGTCGGCGGAACAACGCGCCCTGCCGCTGCGGCGGGACGGGCTGGCGCAGGCGGCGTGGCCGCGGGTCGCTCGGCTGACGGGCGCTCGACGGCCGCCGGTGCTTCCACGGGAGGCGGCGGCGCTGGCGCGGCCGCCGCCGGTTCGATCGGGCGCGCCTCCGCGGCGGGCGCGGCAACGCGTCTCTCGGGCTGCGGCTCAGGCTGCGCGGGGATGGGTTCCGGTTCGACGGCAACTGGCGCCGGGGCAGGCTCCGGCGCTGCGGGCGGCGGAGGTGCGACGGGCGGTTCGGCGACCGGAACCGTCGCCGGCTTTGCCGTCTTCACCAGCCGAGGAGCGGGCAGCGCCGGCGCTGCCGGCTTCGGAGGTTCGGGCGCGCGGCCCGCCGGCTTCTTCACGCCGCCGCGAACGGCGGTGGGCGTATCCGCGTACGATGCATTCGCCGGCACCTTGATGCCGCGCTGGCGGGCGAGCCGTCCGACGAACTCCCGCGCGACGACTTCCTCGATTGTGCTCGACGCGCTCTTCACTTCGATGCCGTGATCGCGCTTCAACAGGGCGATCACTTCCTGGCTCGTGGTGTTGAGCAGCTCCGCGACCTTGTAAATCCGAACTGTTGCCAAATAGAACCTCTTGGTCGTGCTTAGCGTTGTGATCTTCCGTCTGAAGGCAGTTACTCAATCTTTGCCGGCTGTTCCTCCGTTGGGATCGGCGCGGCGTCCGATGGTTCGACGGACGCGCTTATCGCTGCCGACGCCGCTTCGGCTTCTGCGCCGGCGCCATCGGCCGCCACACCTTCGGTTGACGCGGCCTCAGCTGGGGCCCCCTCCGCCGGTACCGCCTCCGCCTGAACCGCTGTGCCGATTTCAAGCGCGCCGAACTGCGCCTCGACCTCGCGGCGCTTTTCTTCCTCGCTCTTGATATCGATCTTCCAGCCGGTGAGCTTTGCGGCCAGACGAACGTTCTGTCCTTTCTTCCCGATCGCGAGCGACAATTGTTTGTCCTCGACGATCACTTCCATCACCTTCTCGGCATCGTCCACGATCGAGACCCGCTGCACTTTCGCGGGGCTGATCGCATTCGTGACGAACACGACCGGATCCTCGGACCATTCGACGATATCGATCTTCTCGCCGCGCAGTTCCCGGATGATGGACTGCACGCGCGTCCCCTTCATGCCAACGCACGCGCCAACCGGATCCACATCGCGCTCGCGCGAATACACCGCAACCTTGGCGCGGTCACCCGCCTCGCGGACCGCACCACGAATCATGACGGTGCCGTCGTAAATCTCGGGTACTTCCTGCTCGAACAGCTTGATCAGCAGGGCCGGGTCCGTGCGCGACAGCACGATCTGGGGTCCCTTCGCGCTCCGGTTCACCCCGCGAATCACGGCCCGCACGCGGTCGCCCACCGCGTAGTTCTCGGCACGCGACTGCTCCTTGCGCGGCAGCTGCGCCTCGATCCGGCCGAGCTCCATGATGATGTCGCCGTTCTCGAAGCGCTTGACGATGCCGGTGACGACCTCGCCGACGCGCTGGCTGTACTCGGCGTAGACGTTCTCGCGCTCCGCTTCGCGCACCTTCTGGAAGATCACTTGCTTGGCGGTCTGCGCCGCGATCCGTCCGAGATCCTCCGTCGGCCTGGGGAACTCGATCTCCATGTCGACTTCAGCTTCCTCGCCGTAAAGCTGCTGGGCCTCGGCGAGCGAAATCTGATTGGGCGGATCGGTCACTTCGTCGACGATGCGCTTGACCGCGCACAATTCGATCTGCCCCGTCTCCTGGTTGAAGCGGGCCCGGAGCGTCTCGTTCTTGTAGCGTTTGCGCGCAGCCGCCTCGATGGCGTCCTGCACGGCGCCGATGATGATGTCGGGCTCGACGCCCTTCTCTTTCGCGATGGCGTCAATCTGCTGTAACAGCGGATTCTGCATGTTCAGTTACTCATTGATGCCGGGCTCGACCCGGCCTGCCTCAGAACTCCACATCGAGATGCGCGCGCTTGATCTTGTCGAGCGGTATCCGATGCGTCCTTCGTCCTTCCTCGAGCACGACTGCGCCGCTTTCGACGCCTTTGAGACGTCCCGCGAACGCCGACTGACGCTCGATCGGCTCGACTGTTACGACCTTGGCTAACCGTCCGGCAAAGCGGCGGAAATCCTGCTCGTGCCTCAGCGGCCTGTCCAGCCCCGGCGACGACACTTCGAGTGTGTACGCGTCGTCGAGCTCCTGCTCGCCGAACTCATCTTCGACGTCGAGCAGGGCGCTCAAATCCTGGCTGACACGCTGGCAATCTTCGATGCCGACGCTGTCTTCGGGGGCTTCCACGGCGCCCGTCGCAGGGCGATCGATCACGACGCGCAGGACCATGCCGATCGGCTCGCGCCGCAACTGCACGTCGAAAATCTCGAGCCCGTGGCTCCGGGCCACCCGCTCTGCGGCCGCCCGCAAGCGGGTCAAAGCTGCGACTGAGGCCTTCGGCGTATTCCGTCCCCTGAAAAACAAAAAGTGGGCACCGGCCCACTAGGAAAACCTCGCAACAGCCAACTAATAGTATAGCACTAACGCTGGTTTTGCTATGCGGTCGTCAGGGGCCTCGCCAGCAGATCATACCCTCTTGCGCCGACAATCCGTGCATGGATGAGGTCGCCTGGCGCGAAGTCGGACGGGTTGCAATCCGTCATGTAAACGACGGGATCGATTTCCGGGGCCTGTCCCTCGAGGCGCCCCTGCAAGACGAGGGCATGCTCGGCGGACGGGCCGTCGATGAGCACCCGCGCCTCGGCTCCCACACGGCTTCGGTGGATCTGCGACACGATCCGCCGCTGCGTCTTCATGATTCGATCCCGCCGGCTGCGTTTGGCCGCTGCGGGCACGTCATCCGCGACCGCAAACGCGCGCGTTCCCTCTTCGTGCGAATACGTGAAGACCCCGACGTGATCGAACCGGGTGTCCTCGACGAAGGCTTCGAGCTCGGCAAATGCCGCGTCGGTTTCGCCGGGGAATCCGACGATGAAGGTCGTCCTCAACGTGACGCCCGGAACGCGCTCCCGGATCCGCTTTAACAGCGAGTCGTAGGTTTGGCGATTGCCGGGACGTCGCATGCGCTTGAGAATGTCGGCCGACGCGTGCTGGAGGGGGAGGTCCACGTACTTGCAGACCTTGTCGCACTCCACCATCGCGTCGAGCACCTCGTTCGTGATGGTGGTCGGATACAGATAGAGGAGCCGGATCCATTCCAGTCCGTCGATCGCATTCAGCTCCCGCAGCAGGCGGCCGAGCGCGCCGCGCTCGCCGCGGTCGATTCCGTAGAACGTCGTGTCCTGCGAGATGAGCAGCAGCTCCTTGACGCCTCTTTCGGCGAGCGACCGCGCCTCGCGGACGATCGAGTCCGGCGTCCGGCTCCGGTACTTTCCTCGCAGCGTCGGAATGATGCAGAACGCGCACGTGTAGTCGCAGCCCTCAGCGATCTTCACGTATGAAAAGTGCCGCGGCGTGGTCTGCAGACGCGGCGTGTCGGCGTCGTAGAGGTACGTGGGGAGGGGGCGAGGTGCGCGATTCGGGATCGGGGATGCGGTGTTCTTCTTGAAAAACGTGAGCGGCTCTGGGGAGTGCCCCGAGATCGGATCCCGCATACCGGATTCCGCATCCCGACTCTCAATTGCTTCCACAATCCCCGGCACTTCCCCAGTCCCAAGCACTGCATCAATCTCAGGGATCTCTCGTCGCAGCTCGTCGCGGTATCGTTCGGCCAGGCAGCCGGTGACGACGAGCCGCGAGCAGCGTCCGTCGCGCTTGTGCTGGGCCATTTCGAGGATCGTGTCGATCGACTCCTGCTTCGCGCGGTCGATGAAGGCGCACGTGTTGACGACGAGCACGTCGGCGTCCTGCGCGTCCGGCGTGATCTGATGGCCGGCCTGCTGGGCAATGCCGAGCATGACTTCGCCGTCGACGAGGTTCTTCGGGCATCCGAGCGAGATGAAACCAATCTTCATTGGCGATTGTCGACTGCAGATTGCAGATTACTCATTGTCGATTACCCGATTACCCGATTACCCGATTGCCCGATTACGGATAGAGCCTGTAGAGCATCCTCGGATAGGGGATTGCCTCGCGTAAATGTTCCAACCCGCAGATCCACGAGACGACGCGCTCGATGCCCATGCCGAAGCCGCCGTGGGGCACCGAGCCGAACCGGCGCAGATCGAGATACCACTCGAACGCTTCCTGCGGCAGGTTGTGCTCCTTGATGCGCTGGACGAGCAGGTCGTAATCGGAGATGCGCTCACCTCCACCGATGATCTCGCCGTATCCCTCCGGCGCGAGCACGTCGACGCCGAGCGCCACTTCGGGACGCTGGGGATCCGGCTTCATGTAGAACGCCTTCACCGCTGACGGGTAGCGATGGACGCAGATGGGCCGATCGAACTCCTCAGACAGCGCCGTTTCATCCGGTGAACCGAAGTCGCCGCCCCATTCGAACGGCAGCCCCTTCTTCTTGATGATTTCCACCGCCTCGTCATACGAGATGCGCGGGAATGGCGCGACAACCTTCTCGAGCTTCGATGTGTCGCGTTCGAGTACCTGGAGCTCGCGCTTGCGCTGTTCCAGCGTGCGGCCGACGAGATAGACGACAAGCCCCTCGGCGAGCGTCATGACATCGTCGAGCGTCGCATACGCCATTTCCGGCTCGACCATCCAGAACTCCGTCAGGTGACGGCGCGTCTTGGATTTTTCGGCGCGGAACGTCGGACCGAACGCGTAGACGCGGCCGAGCGCCATCGCGTTCGCCTCGTTGTACAGCTGCCCGCTCTGAGTGAGGTACGCCGTGTTGTCCTCGAAGTACTGCACCGGAAAGAGCGTCGTCGTTCCCTCGCAGGCTGCTGGCGTGAAGATCGGCGCGTCGGCGAGGATGAAGCCGCGGCTGTTGAAGAAATCACGCACCGCGTTGATCACCTCGTGCCTGACGCGCAGGATTGCCTGCTGGCGCTGCGATCGGATCCAGAGGTGGCGCCGATCCATCAGGTACTCGACGCCGTGCTCCTTGGGAGTAATCGGATATTCCTTCGCCTCGGAGACGACATCGAGCGACGTGACGTCGATCTCGAAGCCGCCGGGAGCGCGTGCGTCCGCGCGAACGGTGCCGTCGACGATCAGCGCGGTTTCCTGCGTCAGATGGTCCGCGCGCTTGAACATCTCGTCGCCGACCGCCTGTCTGGACATCACGCACTGAATGAAGCCAGAGCCATCGCGCAGCGTCAGGAAATGAATCTTGCCGCTCGACCGTTTGTTGTGGAGCCAGCCGCGGAGGCGGACGGCTTCTCCTTGATGTCGTGCGATGTCTTCGATGTAGGCAACAGTCATTTCAATAAGCCAGCAGCTTCTCGAACCTCTCCCGCGCGCGGCGCGCGCGCCCGAGGACCTCCGTCGGCGATCCGGTGTTCGCCACTTCCATCAGGTACGTGCCGTCGTAGCCGACCTTCTGCATCGACATCAACGCCGCGTCCCAGTCGATCTTCCCCTCGAACGGCACCAGGTGATCGTCCTTCTTCCGGTGGTTGTCGTGCACGTGCGTCGTGATCAGATGCTCCGCGACCGTTTCCACCGAATCCGGTATGTCGCCCATCAGGAACGCATGCCCGAAATCGAGGCAGATGCCCGTCCGCGGCGCATCAAGATCCCGATCGAGCAACGTGACGAGCGACTGTGGATCCGACAGCTCGTTCGGGATCACCTCGAGCGCTACCCGGATGTCGATCGGTTCCGCAAGCCGGCAGATCTCTTCGACGCTTCGAAGCGCGGCCGCACGGCTGTTCTCGCCGCCTTTCGAGGACGGCGTTCCCAGATGCACGACGAACACGCTCGCCGGAACACGCCTCGCGATGTTCAGCGCCGCAGCCGCCTCACGCACCGCGGCCTGCCGCCGCGCGTTGTCGGTGACGGCATTCGAGATCAGCTCGCCCCACTGGTCGCCAGGCGACAGACGATCGGTTATCGGCGCGTGGATCCCGTGGAGCGTGAGCCCGATGTCCGTCAACCACTCCGCCAGCTGCTCGATCGCCGCGGCATCGTGATAGTCGAAGTGACTTCGCGTCGCGAAAAGCTCGATTGCCTCGAAGCCATACGACGCTATCGTCGCCAGGTGATCGCGGCTGAGCCGCTCCTCATGATAGAGGTGCGTCGAGATGCCGAAGCGTATGGCCACGGGCGTCGCCGGTGCGAGTGCCGGAACCCCTCATTGTACCACGTGAAATTACCGGAATTCCTCGACATGCGCCGCGAGAAGGTCCCGCATGCGGTCGAACCGCGGCTGGTGGGCCAGATTGTCGCGCACGTACCTGAGGGTGCGCGGAATGTATTGGATGTACACCGGATTGCGCCGCGCCGTCGTCTGGTAGCCGAACGTGCCGAGCGCCTTCAGGTTCCGCTGAAGCGCCATGACGTCGAAGCGCTCCCGGAACTCGCGCTCTTTGCCGGTCTGCGCTTTCAACGCCAGGAAGTAGGCGATCAGTTCGTTGACGGTTTGCTCCGGCAGATCGACGTAGGAGTCGCGCAGAAGAGACACGAGGTCGTACGTGTCGGGTCCGAGCCGCGCGTCCTGGAAATCGATGATGTAGAGCTGCGCCTCGTGGAGCATCAGGTTGCGGCTGTGGTAGTCGCGATGGCAGAGGACTCTTTGTTCCGATGCGAGCTCGCGGACGAGAACGGCAAACTCCGCGCGGAGAGCATCGCCCTGGTCCGGTGGCAATGTGACGCCCCGATACGCTTCGAGGAAATGCTTCGTGAAGAAGTCGAGCTCCCACGTGAGCTTCTCGACGTCGAAGGCGATCCCGTACGGCAGGAACTCGGACGAAGCGAGCTCCGCTCCGCGCCGCTGCAGCTCGGCGATCAGCGCCACGGCCTGGCGATACAGCGCGGCATGTTCGACGGGGCTCGCCGCGCCGAGGTGGGCCTGGAGGGTGACGTCGCCGAGATCCTGGAGGGCGAGGATGCCCAGATCGTCCGCATGGCCCAGCACCTCGGGAATGGGCACGGGCATCCTGGCGAGCAGGTTGGCGACGTTGACGAACGGCAGCGAGCGGAAGTCGAACGGCGCCGAGTGCAGCGCGAGCACGATAGACGGGGCGTCGGGCGTAAGGATACGGAAGTACCGGCGATCCGAGGCGTCCCCCGTCAGGGGCACCACGCGCGGGTTGTGCCCGGCCAGGCCGCTGCGCTCGAGGTAGCCCTCGATACGCTCACGCGCGTCCGCCACGTCCGTCAGCCGTTGTGCCATGGGTCAATCCTAATTGGGGACAGTCACGTTTTAAAAACGTGAGTGTCACGTTTTTAAATCGTGACACTCACGTTTTTAAAACGTGACTGTCCCCATTTCAGCCGTCACCAGGACGCCAGGGTCGGTGCGGACGATGGCGCGGCGGGTGAACGTGGCGCCGGCCGGGATCCGGACGCCATCCGCCACGACACATTCAGACACCCGCGCACCCGCCTCGACGACCACGTCGTCCCATAAGAGCGACCGCTCGACGCTTGCGGACGGATCGACAACAACGCCGCGCCCCCAACGTGGACGTCCCGGCCTCCCGTCGGCCGCCGCCAGCTCCAATGACGTCCGCAACAGGTCGGCCGGCGTCCCAATATCCTGAAACGTTGCGTCGCTGACGAAGCCGGTCACCGCCCCGCGGCGTTCGGCCATCAGACGCGGATAAAGCTCGAGGACGGCTTCCACGGGAACGCCGTCGGGCAGCGACTCGAACGCCGACGCCTGTGCCGCCTGAATGCCGATGAAATGAAACGAAGGAACCGTGCTTCCCCGGCGCGTAAAGCCGGTGACGGTGCCGTCTGCGTCGAGCAGCACACCGCCGTACTTGTCGGGCCACGGATTGGGAATCAACGCCATCGTTACGAGCGCTCCGCTTCGCGTATGATGCTCGGCCAGCGCGGACAGATTGACCCCCGTCAGCGTGTCGCCGTTGACGAGCAGCAGCGTGGGATCGCTCACGCTTCCCTCGCGCAGCAACGGCAACGCGCGCCGCGGACCTCCCGCCGATCCAAGCACCGGAGATTCCCACGAATAACGAACGCGCGCCCCTAGGTCGGTACCGTCGCCGACGACCGCGGTGATCGAATCGGGCTGGTGATGAAGATTCAGAACGAGATCGGTGATGCCCTGATCGGTCAGCCAGCGAATCACCCGCCGGGCGAGCGGCTCGCCGTCGACTGGAACGGCGGCCTTTGCGCGGACGAGCGTCAGAGGACGAAGACGAGTGCCGAGTCCGGCGGTCAGGACCAGGGCACGGCTGAACGGCGCCGCGTTCAAGGCCGATCGAACACCATGTCAGTGCCGGTCAGGCCGAACGCGTCGCGGTGCTTGAGAAACAACCCGCGATAGGAATCCAGGACGTAATCGTCGGTCGTTCGTCCCAGGCAATCCGCCATCGTCGTGATTCCCGTGTCGCTGCCTTCGATCTCGACGAAGACACCCACGGGCGTCTCGTCCACCGTGACCGTGACGTCTTCGTGCGAAAACTCCTCGCGATACTTTTCGTACCGGAACCAGACGTGCAACCCGAGCTCCTCGAGAATGTGCAGAAGCACCTGACCGTCGCCGACGACGGTCTCGAGCTCCTCGCGGAGCTTCATCACCGACGGTTGCACGGGGCCCTTGAAGGTGATGCGACTCTTGCCGTTCTCCACACGGACACGAAGGACGCAGCGGCGGCGCCGCAGCGATTCGTCCTCGGTATCCAGCAGCGAATCCTCCTGAAGGCGTCGTCCGAGTAGCGGCGTGGCTCCCGTGGCCAGCACTGCATTCCGCGCTTCCTCGACGGAGCCGAACCTCAGCTTGATCTCACGTTCGAGGGTTGGCGTCAGCGGCATGAGCACTCCTCTCGCGCACGAAGGTGACGGGGGCTACCTCGTCCCCTCCGTGGACCGGTCGCAGACGAAACGCCGATTATAGTGCTACCGGCCGCCACGCACCACGCCAGATGAGGTGCCGCACGAAGACGTACATCGTGAAGCATTCCAGGGCGAAGGGCAAAAACCCGCCATATCCGGCGAGCGGCATCTCGAAGAGCTTGATGTCCGGGGGGACAGGCACGTTGTAGATCCACTTCGAGTGCGCCCAGTAGTTCCAGCATTCCCAGACGACGCCGCACAAAAGCCCGCCGGCTAGCAGATTGACGAGTCGGCCGCGGCGTCCGACGCGCAGATCGCCGCGGATCGATTCCGCGCCGAGCGACGCGTTGATCGGATCGAGCAGAAAAATGAATCCGAGCCACACCGGCGCGGCCAGCCACGGTGAAGGATACGCGATCGGCAGCCCGAGGAGCGCAGCGCCGACGATCACGCTGAGCCATCCGGAACGGCCGAGAGGAATTCTCGCCGGAGGTTGAGCGTCCGGTGCACGTCGATTGCGGATCGCGCCGATCAGTTCCCCCGTTTCGAAAATCGCCGGCCAGATCGTGGCAAACGCCCACACGTAGCCGAGATTTCGTACGACGACGTTGTCCGGCAGCCCGAGGTAGTACCAGGCGTGCAGCGCATGCTTGTTGTATTGCTCGAAGATCACCCACAGCGGAACGCTCATGAGCGCGAGAAACAGCGCTTCCGTCCGGTTGTTCCGCAGCAGCGAGTTGCCGCGCTGACGCCAGACGAGGCCGTCGACGAACAGGATGTAGCCGGTCCAGGCAATCGGCGTGTGCCACGACCAGAACGGCTCGAGCTTCGCCAACATGCCCGCCTCGGATATCGCGATCAGCGCCAGTCCGAGCCATGCGTACAACGGAACCGTCCGCTTCACGCGCGTCTCTCCGGACGTTCCAGCACCATCACCTTGATCGTACCGCCGAGCCCTTCAGGAGCAAGCAGCGTTCTCGCGGCGAGCCGTTGTCGCACGTCCGCGACCGATCCACCGGAGGGCAATCGATCTGCGATGCCGCAGTCGAGCAGAAAGCGCGTCTGATCGGTGAACTGTCTGAGGCGCAGCCCTTCGGCTTCTGCCGACTGCCTGATCGTCGTGAAATCAACGTGCGCTGTCAGATCGCTCGCGCCGGCGTCATCGAGCCAGCGGCGATCGACTCGATGGTTGACGTATCGCGTGAGGGTTCCTTCGGCGTGTGCGGCCGAGTACAGTTCCCGGGCCTCATGACCGTAGTCGAAGATCATGAGCGTTCCTGCGGTAAGCGCGCGCGAAGCGTCGGCCACCCACTGCGCAGCCGCCACGCTGACTTCCGCACGCCAGCCGTCCTGGAGCGTAATGCCCGCGCGTTCGAGCTGAATTCCTATCCGGTCGTCGGACAACTCGCCGGACTCCAGGTGAAGACGCCCGGTCGGCGTCGACGTCACGTAGTCCTCGCGGAGCCGACCGCCGGTCATGACGACACGATGACACGGGAGAGCATCGAGAAGCTCGTTCGCGATGATAACGCCGCGCACGCACGCAGGCAGCGTGTCGCCCGAGTAGACGAGTTTGTCAGCATGAGGCCCGAGCGTCTCGAGCTGCGCGGCCCGAGCGGCGCCGCTCCGCTCGACGAGATGCAAGCGGACTGCCGCGTACATACCAGGCGCTTCCTGCTGCAGCGCGTCGAGAACGTCGCGCGACAATCGCCCCGTGCCCGCGCCCGCGTCGACGACATCAAAGGGATTTGGTGATTGGGGGATTTGGTGATTGTGGGATTGGACGAGATACCTGGCGATGCACGCGCCAAAGAGCGGTCCCGCATCGACGCTCGTGTAGAAGTCGCCGCCGCGCCCCGACCGGCGCGTCGCCGACGAGTAGTACCCGTGCGCCGGGTGATAGAGCGCCAGCTCCATGAACTCGGCTACGGTGATCCGGCCGCGCATGGCAATCGCTTCGTCAATACACTGTTCGGCGGCGGTTGAAGGCATGCACACAAAGAAAAAATCGCGGGCCGTTGACCGGCCCGCGACTGTGGACTAGCGCCTGACCAACGACCAGCGACTATCGTTTTGTCATCGTCACGAACACCTGCTGGCCTTCGCGCCAGATCAGGACGAACGCCGGCGCGCCTGCCGGAACTTTCTGCAGCTCGCGCGTCACCTGACTGAGGTTCGCCACCTTCTGCCGGTTGACCTCGAGGATCACGTCTCCTGGCTGGATGCCCGCATTGCCCGCAGGACTCTCGCGGTCCACTTCGCTGACGATGGCGCCACCCTGGCTGGGCGGAAGGTCCATCCGGCGCGCGATTTCCGGTGTGATCGTGTCGAGCGTCATGCCGAACCCGGTTTCGGTCGGTTGTTCCGGGGTCGAATCGTTGCGCCGCCGCGCCGACGCACCCTGCTCGGCGTCCAGATCCAGCTCGTCGATCGTCACGTTCAACGTCTTCCGCTGATTGTTGCGATAGACCGTGACCGGCACCGACGTGCCAGGCTTCGTGGCAACGACCATGGCGACCAGCGTGTCGCTGTCTTTCACGGGACGGCCGTTGTAGTCGACCACCACGTCTCCGGGTTGAATGCCCGCCTTGCTCGCGGGACCCGTCGGATTGACCTGGATGATCAGCGCGCCGTTGTTGTTCGGCAGCCCAAACGCCTTTGCCTCTTCCGAGCTGATGTGGTTTCTCGAGACGTTGACGCCGATGACGCCGCGGATCACCTTGCCGTTGCGCAGCTGCGGGAGCAGATCGCGAACCGCGTTGATGGGCGTCGCGAATCCGATGCCGATGTTCGCCGACCGCTGATCGGTGTAGATCGCGGTGTTCATCCCGACCACCTCACCGCGCACGTTCAGCAGCGGGCCCCCCGAGTTGCCCGGATTGATCGCCGCGTCGGTCTGCAGCATGTTCTGTTCGCGCCCGGGAACGCCGAAGGGCCGGCCGAGCGCGCTCACGACGCCGACCGTGACCGTGTGGCCAAGCTGGAACGGATTGCCGATGGCCATGACCCAGTCGCCGGGCTGCATCTGCTCGGAGTCGCCGAACTTCACCTCGATGAGCGGCTGGGAGGGCATCTCGATCATCTGAATCAACGCGCTGTCGGTGAGCGTATCGCGGCCGATGACCTTGGCGTCGTACGTGACGCCGCGTTCGGCGCCGTAGAGCGCCACCTTGATCTTCTCGGCCCCTTCGACAACGTGGTTGTTGGTGAGGATGAAGCCGTTCTTGTCGATGATGAAGCCGGTGCCGGCTCCCTGGAGCTGGGGCCCTTCGTTGTTGCGGCCGCGATTGCGGCCTCGAGGCGCCGGCTGGTCGTCATCGCCGCCGAAGAAGCGCCGCAGGAGATCGTCGCCCCCCTGGCCGCCGAAGTACTCCGTCAGCTCGCGGCCGCGCGCGTGCGCGAGGGTCTGAATGTTCACCACGGCGGGCGCCATCGACTTCGCGATGTTGCGGAACGTCGTGGCGTCGATCGTGCCGGTCACCGGCGCGCTGTTCGTGCTCGGCACCGACACCGTCTGCGCCGACGAGGACGGCGTCAAATCCATCTTGGACGTGATCACCACCGTGACGGCCATCGAGGCGATCGCGATCAGGACGGCATAAAAGAGCGAAATCTTACGGGTGGACATTTATTTCTCCTGCGCTTCCAGTTTCCGGCATCCAGCATCTATCAGGGTCATCATCTATAAGAGTACGAATTCGGTCTGCACGGGACCAGTAACGGTCGCTTCGTGTTCGCCAACGAACATATTGATCTCGGTTCGCACACCAAATGTCCCGGTATAGACGCCAGGCTCAATCGTAAACCCTGTTCCGGGAATGAGGCGCCGCTCGTCGTGAGTTTCATAATCGTCCATATGGACGCCGTTGCCGTGGACTTCGGTACCAAGACTGTGGCCGGTGCGGTGGATGAAATCCGAGCCAAAACCGGATTTTTCGATGACCGCCCGGCACGCCCGGTCGACTTCGAACCCCCGCAGGTCCCGGCCGTTCGCCGCGGCATCTTTGACCAGCGCGATGGCGGCGTCCCGGCCGTCCCGCGCGGCGGCGAACGCTCTGGCATATCGGTCTGGGACCTCCCGGGCTGTAAAACCGACCCAGGTGATATCAGCAAACACCGCGCCGGGATTTGGTAGCTTGCCCCACAGGTCCAGCAGCACGACTTCCTGGTCCCCAATCTGCCGGGATCTGGCTTCCGATGGCATGTAATGCGGGTTCCCCGCGTTTTCCTGCGCCGCAACCACGGGGGCCGCGTCGCTGATGAGCCCTTCCTCGGCGAACCAGCCAACCATGGCCTGCTGAACGCGGAATTCGGTCAGCGTCTGCCCGCTCCGCCGCGCGCCGCGGACCATCTCGAACGCTTGATCCTTTATACGGTACAAGCGCTCCGAGGCGGCCCGATGTGTCTGCAATGCCTCATCCGACCAAACCGCCTCGAATCGCTGCACGAGGTCCCCAGAAGACGCAACATCGATGCCCAGTTGCCGCACGGTTTCCACCGTCCCCGCATCCACCTTTGATATGTACGGGATGGCGTTTCCCGGGGAGTACTCCATCGCCACGCGCTTCAGGCCGTCGAGGACGTGCCGAAGTCCCGCGGCCAGCTTCTCACGTTGTGAGTAGATCGTCTTGGAGCCCGGGAGATGATCCAGGTTGTTGGGTTCGATGGCGTGGACGAGTTTTCGAGGCTCGCCGTTCGCGGGAATGACGTAATACCACCGTCTCGTCGTCATCTTTGCGACGGCGTCGACGCCGGTGAGACGACGAGCGATCGGATTCGATCCGTGGAAGTCGTAAAGTAGCCAGCCGTCCAGGCCGTCTTCCTTCAAGGCGCGCTGCACTGCGGGGATCGACAGGGCCATGGTTTGAGTATAGCTCCGCCTTTTTGACGAGGTGTCTCTCAGCACGGTTAGACGGATTTCGTGTGATTCCGGCCGGATCAGCTGGCGAGCCGGTGGTCCCTCGCGGTGCCGCCCGCTCTATAATCAAGAGACCTGCCCCTGACGTCTAAAACGATTATGCGCAACCGTTTTTGCCTGATTCTCCTGGCGTTCGTCGTGGCGTCGGCGTTTCCCGGCGCGCAGCAGCCCGCAGCCCCGCCGCGGCCCGACGCTCCGCAGCCGACGGTCACGTTCAAAGTCGAAGTCAACTACGTCGAAATCGATGCCACGGTCACGGATGCGCAGGGAAACTTCGCGCGGAACCTGACGAAAGACGACTTCCAGGTGCTCGAGGACGGTAAGCCGCAGTCGCTTTCCATCTTCGCACCGGTCGATATTCCAATCGAGCGAGCCGATCCTCCGCTGTTTGCGAAGGTCGCGATCCCGCCGGATGTGGCCTCGAACCGCACGCCGTTCGAGGGACGGGTGTTCGTGCTGGTGGTCGACGAGATGAACACGAGGTTCCAGCGAACGTCGCGCACGCGGATGGCGGCCAGGCAGTTCGTCGAGCGGTTCGTCGGCGCGAACGACCTGGTGGCGGTCGTCAACACGGGCGGCCGAAGCACCTCGATGCAGGACTTCACGACCAACCGTCAGCTCGTGTTGGGGGCTATCGATCGCTCGATGGGACAAGGGGCCGACTCGGCCACGTCGGCCGCGCTTGCGGACTACTTCCAGAATCGCGACACCCAGGGCTCGCAAAGCAACGTGAACGCCCAGTTCAACGACCTGGAGCGCAGCTATAAGGCGCGCAACACGCTGTCCACGCTCAAGAGCGTCTCGGAGTATCTCGCCGGCATGCGCGGGCGGCGGAAGGCGGTCGTCTGGTTCAGCGAAGGGATCAATTACGACATCTCGAATCCGTTCAAGAACCAGTTCGCGAGCGATATCCAGCAGGGCTTCAAGGACGTCGTCGCGGCGTCGACGCGCAGCAACGTCAGCATCTACGCGGTCGATCCCCGAGGACTCACGTCGGGCCAGGAAGATTCGATCGAGATCTCATCGTTTGCCGATGACAACTCAATCGGGCCAACCGATCTTCAGGCGGAGCTGCGAGTGCAGCACGACAGCCTGCGCCTGCTGTCCGAGGAGACCGGCGGGTTTGCGGTCATCAACCGGAACGATTATCGCGACGCGTATTCCAGGATTCTTCAGGACAGCAGCAGCTATTACGTGCTCGGCTACTATCCGTCGAACGACAAGCGCG
>Ga0114129_10007255_pt1 | contig 15780 bp, 13 predicted proteins | sample RhiMetdeltSRZDD1_FD_80071 | JGI IMG/M metagenome (GOLD analysis project Ga0114129, IMG submission 80071) | Populus rhizosphere microbial communities from Tennessee, USA - Rhizosphere MetaG P. deltoides SRZDD1 (version 2) (version 2) | ecosystem: Host-associated > Plants > Roots > Rhizosphere >... | reverse complement strand
GCTCGCTCGAGGTCGAGGCCATGATGCGCAACGTCAAGGCCGCGCTCGAGAAGTCGCAGAACCTCGGCAAGCCGATCTCGCCCGAGGTGATCGTGATCGCCAACAACATGGAGGAGCCGGGCCGGCTCGCCGACCTAACTGCCTCGAACCTCGACCTGAAGGTCGAAGGCGCGCAGGCGATCCTCGAGGCGCTCGACCCGGTCGAAAGGCTGCGCCGGGTTCACGAGCTCATGACCAAGGAGCTCGAGGTGCTCACGATGCAACAGGAGATCTCCTCGCAGGCCAAGGGGGAGATGGACCGGAGCCAACGCGAGTTCTTCCTGCGCCAGCAGCTGAAGGCGATCCAGTCGGAGCTGGGCGAAGGCAACGAGCTCGGCGAGGAGATCGCGCAGCTTCGGGAAAAAGCGACCAAGGTCAAGATGCCGAAGCCCGTGCTCGAGGAGGTGGAGCGTCAGCTGAAGAAGCTCGAGCGCATGCATCCCGACGCCGCCGAGACGGCGACCTTGCGCAACTGGCTCGACTGGATGGTGACCTTGCCCTGGGGCAAGGTCTCGAAAGACAGCCTCGACCTCGTGGAAGCGCAGCGGATCCTCGACGAGGACCACTACGGCCTCGAGAAGGTGAAGGAGCGCATCGTCGAATACCTCGCGGTGCGCAAGCTCAAGGAGAAGGCGAAGGGGCCGCTCTTGTGCTTCGTCGGGCCGCCCGGCGTGGGCAAGACCAGCCTCGGCCGCTCGATCGCACGCGCGCTCGGCCGCAAGTTCGTGCGGCTGTCGCTCGGCGGCGTCAAGGACGAGGCCGAGATCCGCGGCCACCGGCGCACCTACGTGGGTTCGATGCCCGGCCGCATCATCCAGGGCATCCACCAGGCCGGCGCCAACAACCCGGTGTTCATGATGGACGAGGTCGACAAGATCGGCGCCGACTTCCGCGGCGATCCGAGCTCGGCGCTGCTCGAGGTGCTCGACCCCGAGCAGAACAACGCCTTCCGTGACCACTACCTGGGCGTGCCGTTCGACCTCTCGAACGTGATGTTCATCTGCACCGCGAACCTGACCGACACGATCCAGCCGGCGTTCCTCGACAGGATGGAGCTGATCCGGCTCTCCGGCTACACCGAGGACGAGAAGCTCGAGATCGCCAAGCGCCACCTGGTGCCGAAGCAGCTCGATGAGCACGGCTTGTCGCCCGAGAACCTCGTGTTCACGGATCCGGCGCTCAAGGCGATCGTCAACAACTACACGCGCGAGGCGGGACTCAGGAACTTCGAGCGCGAGATCGCGCAGGTGGCGCGCAAGGTGGCGCGCAAGGTGGCCGAGGGCCAGAGTGAGACGGTGCGCGTAAAGCCGGGAACCCTCGGCAAGTTCCTGGGCGCCGCCAAGACCTTGCCCGAGGAGCGGCTCAAGCATGACGCCGTCGGCATCGCCACCGGCCTCGCCTGGACCGCGACCGGGGGCGACGTGCTCTTCGTCGAAGCCTCGATCATGAAGGGCAAGGGACGCCTCACGCTCACCGGCCAGCTCGGCGACGTGATGAAGGAGTCGGCCCAGGCGGCGCTCAGCTGGGCGCGCAGCCACGCGCGCGCGCACGGCATCAAGGACGAGATGTTCGCCCTGAACGACCTGCACGTCCACGTGCCGGAGGGAGCCATCCCGAAGGACGGACCCTCGGCCGGGATCACGATGGCGACGGCGATCCTCTCGGCGCTCACCGGCCGACCCGTGCGCAGCGGTCTCGCGATGACCGGCGAGATCACCTTGCGCGGCCAGGTGCTTCCGATCGGCGGTCTGAAGGAAAAGATCCTGGCCGCGCGGCGCGCCCACATCGAAACCGTCGTCTGCCCCAAGCTCAACAAGAAGGACCTCGACGAGGTGCAGCCGCACCTGCGCCGCGGCCTCGCTTTCCACCTGGTCCAAGACGTGGAGGAGGTGCTGGCACTGGCCCTCGTCCCGCCGCCCACGCCGAAGATCGCCGCGGGCACGAAGAGCCCGCCGCGTCCGTTCCCCGGACGACCGCGGCGGCCGGTCACGGTATAGCAGGGTGTGGAAAACGGTCTCGCCCTCAGTTGTCGTGGTGATGGCGATGGGGGGTTTTCCACACCCTGCTAGCCTGACGAGGTGACGCGAGCGGCCGTGTTAGCCTGTCCCCGATGAACATCCTGATGATCGGGGATATCGTGGGGAGCCCCGGCCGCGGCATCCTCGCGAAGGCGCTGCCGCTCGTCTTCAAGAAATACGAGATCGACTACTGTGTCGCGAACGTCGAGAACGCCGCGGGCGGCTTCGGCGTGACCAAGGACGTCTGCGACGAGATCCTCGACGCCGGAGTCGACTGCCTCACCTCGGGAAACCACATCTGGGACAAGAAGGAGATCCTGGGCGTCGTCGACCTGATCCCCCAGCTGTTGCGGCCGCTCAACTACCCGAAGAGCCAACCGGGGCGCGGCTCGCACGTGGGCAAGGCGCGCCGCAGCGGGGCCAAGGTCGCGACGCTCAACCTGTCCGGCCGGGTCTTCATGCACGGGTCGATGGACGACCCGTTCACGCTCGGGTTGGCCGAAGTCGAGCGTCTCCGCCAGGAGACCAAGTTGATCGTGGTCGACATGCACGGCGAGGCGACCTCGGAGAAGACGGCGATCGCCCACTACCTGGACGGCAAAGTAACGGCCGTCGTGGGAACGCACACCCACGTGCCCACCTGCGACCACAGGCTGCTGCCGGGCGGCACGGCTTTCTTGAGCGACCTCGGCATGACCGGGCCCTACGACTCCGTGATCGGCGTCGAGAAGGCGGTCGTGATCCAGCGCTTCCTGACCGCCATGCCCAACCGCTTCGAGACGGCCAAGGGCGACCCGCGCTTCGCCGCGGCCGTGGTGGACGCCGACGAGCAAACCGGACTGGCCCGCTCGATCGACAGGATGCTCCTGAGCGAGGACGACCTCAAGCGGCTCTAAGCCCGGCTATACTCACGGGCGTGCCGGCGCGCCCCAAGAGCCACCCAAAGAAACAAGCCGACGCCGATCCATCGGGTTCGGTCTTCGACGCCCTGCCGATCGGGCTCTACGTGGTCGACCGCCAGCTCAAGGTGGTGGCGTGGAACCGGCTGCGCGAGCGCGGTCCGCTCGGCCGGCCCCGACTGCGCGCGCTCGGCCGACCGCTGCAGGCGGTGCTCGGCAAGGAGGGCTTCGCCGCCACCGAGCCCGTGCTGCGCCGGGTGTTCCGGACCGGCAAGCCGTACGAGGAGGTCGTCGAAACCTCCGGCAGTCTCTATCACGTCCGAAGGCTCCCGGTGGTGCGCGGGACAGAGACCAGCCACGTGCTGTCCTGGTTCGAAGACATCACCGCGCGTCGCCAGCTCGAGATGCAGCTCATCGCGCACGACCGGCTGGCCTTCCTCGGCCAGCTCGTCTCGGGCGTCGCTCACGAGATCTCGAACCCGCTCGCGGGCATCGCCGGCTGCGCCGAAGCGCTCGCCTCGCTCGCGGCCAAGGCCGGGCGCGAGCAGCGGCGCGAGGCGCGTCAGTTCCGCGACCTGATCCGGACCGAGGTCGCGCGCTGCGAGAAGATCGTCCAGTTCCTGCTCGACTCGTCGCGCGCCGACGCCGGCGAGCGTGCAGACGTCGGGGCCACGCTGGCGCTCTCGCTGCGGCTTTTGGAGCGCCACCCCGCTCTCGCGCGCGTGCGCGTGAGAAGCAGGCTGCCGCCGACCTTGCCTGCGGTCCAGATCGACGCCGGCTCGCTGAAGCAGGTCGTGATGGCGCTGGTGATGAACGCGTCGGCGGCGATGCCGGGCGGCGGTACCCTGAGCGTCGCGGCCAGCCGGAAAGGACGCACGCTCCATCTCGATGTTGCCGACAGCGGGCCAACGCTCGAGCCGGCGGAGCGCGCCCACGTCTTCGAGCCGTACGCCAACGCCGATGCCCAGCGGGGGGCAAAGCTCGGGCTTGCCGTCGCCCGAGGCCTGCTCCGTGGCCGCGGGGGTGATCTCGTCTACCGGCCTCGCACGGACGGCAACGTCTTCCGCGTCGTCCTGCGCGTAGCGACAGGGACACGATGAACGGTACCGGCTTCCGCGTGCTCGTCGCCGAGGACGAGCAGACGTTCGGCCTCACGGTCACGCGCTTCCTGCAGAAGGCGGGGCACGAGGTCAAGATCTGCACCAACGGCAAGAGCGCGCTGAAGGCGCTCGACTCCGCCGAGTGGGACGTGCTGCTGTTGGATCTCAAGCTGCCCGACGCCGACGGCGTCGACATCCTGGCGCGCGTGCGCAAGGAGCATCCGGAGCTGCAGACGATCATCGTCACCGGCTTCGCCAACGTGCAGTCGGCAATCGACACGATGCGGCTTGGTGCCTTCGACTACCTGACCAAGCCCCCGAACTTCGAGGAGCTCGGGATGCGGGTCGAGAAGGCCGGCGAGAAGACGCTGCTCGAGCGCGAGAACCGGCGCCTGCGTTTCCAAGTGCAGCGGAACCTGTCGTCCGACATCCTCACGCGCTCGCCCGTGCTCCAAAAGGTGCTGCGTACGATCGAGATGGTGGCCGCGGCACGCACGCCGGTGCTGATCGAGGGCGAGAGCGGCGTGGGCAAGGAGCTCCTGGCGCAGCACGTGCACCGGCTTTCGTCGCGCGGCGTCAAGGGCTTCGTCGATCTCAATTGCGCGGCGGTGCCGTCGTCGCTGCTCGAGAGCGAGCTGTTCGGCTACGAGCGCGGGGCCTTCACGGGCGCCGCCAACGAGAAGCCGGGGCTCGTCGAAGTGGCCGACGGCGGGACGCTGTTCCTCGACGAAGTCGGCGAGATGATCCCGGAGATCCAATCCAAGTTCCTGCGCGTGCTCGACTCGGGGACGTTCTACCGCGTCGGTGCAACGCGCAAGCGCCGAGCCGACTTCCGGCTGGTGTGCGCCACCAACCGCGACCTGAAGGGCGAGGTTGCGGCGGGCCGTTTCCGCAAGGACCTCTTCTTCCGCGTCAACGGCGTCAAGGTGGTGATCCCACCGCTTCGGGAGCGCCCCGAAGACATCCCGCTGCTCGTCGAGCACTTCACGAAGCAGCTGCCGAGCCAGAAGCGCTTCACGCCGCAGGCGCTCGCGGCGCTCGCTGAGTACGACTGGCCGGGCAACGTGCGCGAGCTGCACTTCGCGATCGAACGCGCGGGGCTCTTGGCCGAGGGCGAGATGATCGACGTCGACGACCTGCCGCCCGAACTCATCGAGAAGACCGGGCGCGTCTCGGTGTCGTTGCCAGCGGCAGCGCCGAACGTGCAGTCTCACGGCACGCCCGACGATAGCCACGGCGACAGCGACGACGTCGGACCTGGCCTGGTCCGCGTGCGCGCGGCACTCGAGAAGGCCAAGTGGCGCCGCGAGAAGGCCGCCGAGATCCTGGGCGTCTCGCCGCGGACGCTCTACCGCTGGATCAAGCGGTTGGGGCTCTAGTCGACTCTCCAGAGGGACGAACGGACCGTAGCTATTCGGTTCTTCAAGAGGATCTTTGGAGAGGGATCGAATTGCAAGGCCGTTGTCGGCTTTCTTTGAAATGGGGGGGCTTCGCCCCCCCATGCCCCCCCTGGTTGCTTGTTTCTTGTTTCTTATTGCTCCGCGGGGCGTTGTAGCTTTACTTGTACTTTGCGGGCTTGACCGTCGCGCCAGGCGGTGAGCGTGACGGTGTCGCCCGGCTTGTAGCTGCCGAGGCGGCCGAGCAGGTCCGAGGTGCTCTTGACGGACTTGCCGTCGATCTCCTGCACCACGTCGCCCGGGATCACGCGGCCGCGCCGATCGACTTGCGTTCCCTGCAGGCCCGCGGCGGCGGCGCCGGTGCCTTCGTACACCTGGCGGATCAACACACCCTCGACTCCGAGCCTCCGCGTCACGGCGGCGCTCAGGCGGTCGTCGAAGCCGACGCCCAGCTGCGGTCGCACCACGCGGCCGTGGGCGATCAGCTCGGGCACGATCCGGCTCACGGTATCGACGGGCACCGCGAAGCCGATGCCCGCGCTCGCGCCCGACGGGCTGAAGATCGCCGTGTTGATCCCGATCAGCCGGCCGCCGCTGTCGAGCAGCGGCCCGCCCGAGTTGCCGGGGTTGATGGCGGCGTCCGTCTGGATCACGTCGAAAATTGTCGCGTTGCTGACGCTCTGGATCGTGCGGCCGATGGCGCTCACGATGCCGGTGGTGAGCGTGAAGTCGAGGCCGAAGGGGTTGCCGATCGCGTAGACCTTCTGGCCCACTTGAAGCCGGGCGCTCGTCCCCAGGCGGAGCGGGACCAGCTTGTCGCGCGGCGCGGTGATCCGCAGCACCGCCAGGTCCTGGTCGCGAGCGGCGCCCACGGTGCGCGCCTCGTACTCCACGTCGCCGAGCGTCACCTTCTGCGAGTCGGAGTCCTGCACCACGTGGAAGTTGGTCACCACGTGGCCCAGCTCGTCCCACACGAAGCCCGAGCCGCTGCCGCTCGGCACTTCGAACACGTTCCGCGACCAGAAGTCGACCCGCTCCACCTGAGTCGTGATGAACGCGACCGAGCGCGAGGCCTCCTTGAAGAGATCGATCGTGTGGCGTTCCTCGACGTCGAGCCCTGGCGACGTGGCGATCTCCCGCTGGGCCGCGCCGCCCGCCGCATCGGTGGCTTGCGACGGCTGGCCCGAGGGCGAGAGCGCCCGTTGCAGGCCGATCGAGACGAAGAGGCCCAGCACGACGCCTACGACGAGGCTGGTGAGAAAGAGCAAGCGTGACCTGAGTCTCATGGCGCCCTCTGCTGAGGTACTCCCCCTCCGCGATCATAGCGCGGCGCTCCTGGACTTGGCCCGCCGGCCCATATCAGAATGGCCGTCACGCTCATGGACCAGAAAGGCCTGGACTTCGACGACGAGCCCGCCGCCCGTAGCGCGAAGCCCGCGCCGACTGACCCTGCCGCCGCTTCTCGCAAGCCGCCCGCACCCAGGCCGGAGCTGAGCCGGCGACGCGCGCTCACCGTCTCGGAGCTCACCGACAGAATCCAGGGCGTGCTCGAGACCGAGTTCCTCGACGTCTGGGTCGAAGGCGAGATCTCCAACCTGAAGCTCGCGACGTCCGGCCACTTCTACTTTTCGCTGAAGGACGAGCAGGCGCAGCTCGCCGCGGTGGTGTGGCGGACCGACGCCCGGCTGGTGCGCTTCCGCCCGAAGGACGGCATGAAGGTGTTGGCGCGCGGCCAGCTGCGCGTCTACCCGCCGCGCGGGGCCTACCAGCTCTCGGTCCAGGTGCTCGAGCCGCTCGGCAAGGGCTCGCTGCAGCAGGCCTTCGAAGAGCTGAAGCAGAAGCTCGAGCAGGAGGGCTTGTTCGACCCCGCGCGCAAGCGCCCGCTGCCGATGCTGCCGCGTCGGATCGGTGTCGTCACCTCGCCCACGGGCGCCGTGCTGCGCGACATCCTGCGGGTGCTGCGCTCGCGCTACGCCGATCTCGAGGTGCTCGTCTACCCGGCGCTCGTCCAAGGCGACGGCGCCGCGTCCGAGATCGCGCAGGGCATCCGCGCGCTCAATCGCCTGGGCGGCCTCGACGTGATCCTGCTCGCGCGCGGCGGCGGCAGCCTCGAGGACCTGTGGGCCTTCAACGACGAGATGGTGGCGCGGGCGATCGCGGCTTCCGTCATCCCCACGATCTCGGCCGTGGGCCACGAGACCGACTTCACGATCGCCGACTTCGTCGCCGACCTGCGCGCCGCGACGCCCTCGGCCGCCGCCGAGCGCGTGGTGCTGGCCAAGCAGGAGCTTTTGGCGCGAGTGCGGGCGCTCGACGAGCGCCGCGACGGGGCGTTACGGCTGCGCCTCGCACGGGTGCGGGCGCGTGTGCTTGCGGCGGCCGCCCACCGCGTTTTCGCCGCCGAGCGCGGCCGGCTGCGGGTCCTGGCGCAGCGCACCGACGAGCTCGGCCGGCGTTCGGAGACGGGGCTGCGGCGGGTGGTCGAGCGCGCCCGCGCTCACGAGCGACGGCTGCGCGAGCGACTCGAGGCATTCCGCCTCGACCGCCAGCTCGCCGCCCGCCGCGAGCGGCTCGAGCGCCCACGCGACCGGCTGGCCGTGTTGTTCCACGCCCAGATCGAGGCCCGTCGTGCGCGGCTCGGCCGGCTCATGGCCTCGCTCGAAGGACTCTCGCCGCTCTCCGTGCTCGGGCGCGGCTACGCGCTCGTGTGGCACGAGGCGCACGAGCGCCTCGTGCGCGACGCCGCCGAAATCGAGGCCGGAGCGGCGTTGCGGATCCGCCTGCACAAGGGGGCGCTGCGCGCCAGGGTCGTGTCGAAGGAGAACGAGTGACGAAGCCCGACGAGCCCAGCTTCGAGCTGGCGCTTTCAGAGCTCGAGCAGATCGTGCAGAAGCTGGAGAAGGGCGAGCTGCCGCTCGAGGACTCGCTGCGCCTCTACGAAGAAGGCATCAGGCTCTCCCGCCTGTGCCACGGGAAGCTCGAGGAGGCCGAGGGACGCATCGAGGTGCTGATGAAGGACGCGCGCGGCGAAGCCCTGAAGGACGCCGCCGGTCGGCCGCGCACCCGTCCGATCTCGCCCGACGAGGGCGAGGGATGACGGCCACCGCGACCACGGCGAGCGACACGGCTGCGGCGATCGCCGCGCTGCGCGCCGCCACCGAGGCGGCGCTCGAGGCGGCGCTGCCGCCGGAGACCGCCTGGCCCGAGACGATCCACCGCGCGGTGCGCTACAGCCTGTTCGCGGGCGGCAAACGCATCCGCCCGGTGCTGGTGCTGGCCGCCGGCGAGGCGGTGGGCGCCGAGCGAACGGGGCTTCTGCCGCTCGCGTGCGCCGTGGAGATGATCCACACCTACAGCCTGATCCACGACGACCTGCCCGCGATGGACGACGACGACCTGCGCCGCGGCAAGCCCACCTCGCACAAGGTGTTCGGCGAGGCGATCGCGATCCTCGCGGGCGACGCGCTGCTGACGCACGCGTTCCAGCTGCTCGTGAGCGTGCCGGCTGCGGCGGACGAGACGCTCGTCCGCCGCCGCCTCGCCGCGAGCGCGCTCGTCGCCGAGGCTTGCGGAACGGGCGGGCTCATCGGCGGGCAGGTGATGGATCTCGAGTCCGAGGGCCGTGTCATCGACGCCGCGGCGCTCGAGCAGCTGCACCGGGCGAAGACCGGAGCGCTGCTCGCGGCCTGCGTGCGCGCTGGCGCGATCCTGGGCGGCGCGCCGCCGGACGAGCTTCAGTCTCTCTCGCGCTACGCCGCCGCGATCGGGCTCGCTTTTCAGGTGGTCGACGACGTCCTGGATGCGACGGAGAACGCGGAGCGGCTAGGCAAGACCGCCGGCAAGGACGCGTCCGCGCACAAAGCGACCTACGTGAGCGTGCACGGCATCGAGCGGGCGCGCGCGATGGCGGAGGGCCTGCTGCGGGACGCGCTCGCGGCGCTGGCACCGCTCGGCCAGCGCGCGGCGCTGCTACAGGCGCTCGCGCGCCTGATCGTGGAACGCCACTCGTGACGCCATGACCCGCCTCGACGTCTGGCTCGCCGAGCAAGGCCTCTCGGAGTCGCGCGAGAAGGCCCAGGCGCTGGTGATGGCCGGACGCGTGAAGGTCGACGGGCAGCGGGCCAGCAAGCCGGGCACGCGGATCAGGCAAGGCGTGAAGGTCGAGGTCGATCCGGGGCCGGCGCACGTCGGACGCGGCGCGCTCAAGCTCCAGGGTGCGCTCGACGCCCTTGGCGTCGACCCGCGGGGTTCGGTGGCGATCGACGTGGGCGCCTCGACCGGCGGCTTCAGCGAGACGTTGCTCGAGCGAGGCGCCGAGCGCGTCTACGCGATCGACGTCGGGCGTGGCCAGCTCCACGAGCGGCTGCGCCGCGACCCGCGCGTCGTGGTTCGCGACCGGACCAACGCTCGCACGCTCTCGCCCGAGCTCGTCCCCGAGAGCTGCACGCTCGCCGTGATGGACGTGTCGTTCATCTCGGTCTCAAAGATCCTGGGGCCGCTCCGAAGCGTGCTCGCGCCGGGTGCTTCCAGCGTGGTGCTGGTAAAGCCCCAGTTCGAGGTCGGCCGGCTCCAGGTGGGCCGGGGCGGGATCGTCCGCGATCCGGAGCTGCATCTGCAGGCGCTTCGCGAGGTGGCGGCCTTCGCCCAGGCCGCGGGCTACGGCGTGCGCGGTGCGTGCGCGTCCCCGGTCACGGGCGCCACCGGCAACCGCGAGTTCTTCTTGCACCTCGTGGCAGGCGGCGAGGCACAGGCGCTCGACGCACTCGAGCTCCTGCTGCGAAAGGCGGTCTCGGCATGAATACCATCGGCATCCTGGCGCGGCCGGACCTGAAGGAGGCGAGCGCGGCCATCGCCGAGCTCGCGGCCTGGCTGAAAGCGCGCGGAGTGCGCGCCTGCCTGGAGCAGGCAACCGCCGCGCTCGCCGGACCCGCCACCTCGGAGGGCAGCCTGGTGGCCGCCGGGCGCGACGTGGCGGGCCTCGCGGACGCGCTCGTAGTGCTGGGCGGCGACGGCACCTTGCTCGCCGCGAGCCGTCTGCTCGACAAGCCGATCCCGGTGCTCGGCGTGAACTTCGGCAGTCTCGGCTTCCTGACCGAGATCACGCTCGCCGAGCTCTACCCGACGCTCTCGGGTGTCCTCGAGGGCCGTTACCAGCACGAGGAGCGCCGGCTGCTGCGCACGCTCGTCCAGCGCCGCGGGCGTCCCGACATCAGCGGCGACGTGCTGAACGACGTGGTGATCACGAAAGCCGGGCCTTCGCGCATCATCGAGCTCGAGGTGTCGGTGGGCGGCGTCTTCGTCTCGTCGTTCCGCGCGGACGGCATCATCGTCTCGTCGCCCACCGGCTCGACCGCCTACAACCTCGCGGCCGGCGGCCCGATCCTGCACCCGACCTTGCCGGCGATCGTGATCACCCCGATCTGCCCGCACATGCTCGCGAACCGGCCGCTCGTGGTCTCGGACGAGTCGAAGATCGAGCTCTGCCTGCGCGCGGCGCGCGAAGTGGACGTCTACGTAGCGCTCGACGGGCAGGAAACTTTCGCCTTCGCCGACGGCGACCGCGTCGTGGTGACCGGCAGCCCGCGCCGGCTGAAGCTGGTGCAGGCGCCCGGGCGCGATTATTACGAGGTCCTGCGCACGAAGCTCAAGTGGGGTGAGGCCGGCGCGCCGCCCCGGCGGGCGTGAGCGCTCAGGGCAGGCGCAGCACGTTGTCGGGTTCGGACGGGGGCACGAGGGCCACGGACTCGATCGCGACCGCCCCTGCGCCGCGCAGCACGACGCGCACGTCGGCTCCGCCCGAGTCGGCGAAATCGTAGGGCAAGCGCAATCGGAACGGCCCGGCGACGCTCTCCTCGCGCCAGCGCGTGCCGCTGCCGCTGCCGCTCTCCCCGACGCCGAGCCGGCCCGTGCCGCGCCCGACGATCCGGATCTCGAGCTTGCGCATGCGCACACCCTCGCGAACGTGAAAGGCGAGGCCGTCGCCGTCCTGCTGGAGCGCCAGCTGACCGGCCTCGAAGCGCGCGTCGCCCTCGAAGCGCAGGCCGTCGAAGGTGGCGTCGACCCCGGTCGGCACGGGCGGCAGCCGGGCGAACGACACGAACGAGCCCGCGTCGCTTCGCGGCGCGAACGCCCGCTGGCGGCTCGTCAGGCGACGGCCCTCCAGGGTGGGAATCGCCACGCGCGCCACCCCCTCGCGTGCCTGAAACACGATTGGGCTCTTCTCGAAGTCCCAGGTTGAGGCGCGCCGCGAGCCCGCCTGGGGTCCGTAGAGCTTGTCCCAGCGCCCGTCGTAGCTCAGGGCGCCGAGCGCCTGGACGCCGACCGAGGCGACCGCCAGCAGCGTCGCGAAGACCCTGAGCGTCGCAAAGCCCTCGGGCAGGAACAGCAGCAGCGCGGGCCACGCGGGCGCCACCAGCCGAGGGCCCCAGAAAGGGCCCTGGTCCCAGCCGCCCGCGACGGCGACCCACGCGACGTGCGCGATCGCCGCGACGAGGCACGCCACGGGCAGGAACGGGCCTGGCTGTGCCTGGTCCCAGAGCCGGTTTCGGGGCGCCCGCAGGGCTCGGATCACGCCGACGAGACCCACCAGGACGACCGGCGCGTAGAGCAGGATCCCCCTCGCGGGCGAGGCGACGAGGGCGAGCGCCGCGCCGCCCGGGTCAGCGGCAGTGGCGGCTGCCCCGGCGATCGCGGGTGCGCTCTTCGACACCCCCGGCAGCCAGCCGCTCGCGATCAAGACGCCGGGCGCGGCCCACGCGAGCGCCAGCACTCCGGCGAGCCGCCAGCGCACCAGCACGGCGACCACCAGCACGAGGGCGAGCGCGGCCGTCGACGGCTGCAGCGCCACGGCCAGGCCCAGCGGCAGCCCGGCCGCGGCGGCCAGGCCGGCGGAATCCTCCTCGACAGCGCGCACCAGCAGCAGCACCGCCACGGCCACTGCGAAGGTCGCCGCGGCCTCGCCCGACCACGCTTGCGTGGCGGCGGCGAGCGTCGTGCCGAGCGCCAGCATCAGGCCGGCCCAGCGGCCCTCGGACGGACCGTGACGCCGCGCGGTGGCGGCGAAGAGGGCGCCGGCGGCGAGCGCCGCGAAAAGCGCCGCGGCCGCCTTGCCCACGAGTGCCGCACCCATGGCGTCGAGCTCGAAGACGAGCGCGGCGAGCCCGAGCGCCGCGGAAAGGACGAAGCCGGCGGCCCCCGTCGTCTCGGGCGAGCTTTGCGCGCGGCCGTTGGCGACGAGAAGCGCGAAGGCGACGATCACGACGAAGAGCATCGCGCCTCTGCCCGGCCCGCGGGAGCGGGCACGCGATTGCGGCGATAGCGGTTCGGAGCCGTAAGCGCGGACACCCATGGCTCAGGAGCTGGTGCGCCGCCGCTGGAAGCGGTCGACGGCGCGGTTGTGTGCGGCGAGCGTCTCGCTGAACTCGTGGCTGCCGTCGTTGCGGCTGACAAAATAGAGCTCGCGCGTCGCGGCCGGCTGGAGCACGGCGAGGATCGCCTCCCTCCCTGGCGAGCCGAGCGGGCCCGGTGGCAGACCAAGGTGGCGGTAGGTGTTGTAGGGCGAATCGATCTCGAAGTCGCGCTTGCGGATGTTTCCGTCCCAGCGCCCGGCCTGCTTCAGCGCGTACACGATCGACGGGTCGGTCTGGAGCGGCATGCGGCGTTCGAGCCGGTTCCAGAAGACCGCGGCAATCCGCGGCCGCTCAAAGGCGCTGGCGGTCTCGAGCTCGACGATCGAGGCGAGCGTCACCACCTGGCGCACGCTCAGCCCGCGCTCGGCGATCTGCTCGAGATGCGGGCTGATCACTGCGCGGAAGCGATCGAGCATGCGCCCCACCAGCGCGCGCGGCGCCTGGGGCGACTGCGGCACGTCGTAGGTGTCGGGGAAAAGGTAGCCCTCGAGGCTCGTCGCCTCGGGATCGAGATCGCGCACGGGCGAGGGATCGCGCGCAACCGCGAGGAACGCCGCGAGGTCGAGCCCCTCGGCCACCACCAGCGCGGCGATCTCGTCGAGATTGCGGCCCTCGGGCACGGTCAGGTCGCGACGCACGACGTCGCCGCGCGCCAGCGCATCGAGGATTCCGCGCACCGAGAGCGGCCCCGAAAGCGCGTACTCGCCTGCTTTGAGGACGCCCGAGAGCCCGGTCCCGCGGGCGAGCAGGCTGAAAACGAGCGGGTGGCGCACCAGCCCCAGCTCGTGAAGCTGCCGCGCGATCGACTCCGCGCTGGAGCCCGGCGCCACCACCAGCTTCACCGGCGGGCGGCCGGCGGCGACCTTGGTCGAGGAGATCTCGTAGCGCCATGCCGCCAGAAGCGCGCCCACCAGCAGCACCAGTACGGCGAGCAGCGGCGCGGCGCTCCGGCCGTTGCCGCGCCGCGCCACTTTCTCGCCGCGCGCTCGCAGCGGCGGCGGCTTCGTGCTCATGCGCGGCTCGCCGCGAGCGCCTTGCGCTCGTCGAGCAGCTCCTGAAGCACGAGGCACGCGGCAGCCTGGTCGAGGCGCGCCTTTCGCGCTCGGCCGCGGACACCCGCCTCGGCCAGCCGCTCGCCGGCCGCAACGGACGTGAGCCGCTCGTCGCGGGTGCCGACGGGTACGCGCAGCACGCGGCGCAGGCGCTCGACGAATGCCGTCACTTTCTCGGCCTCTTCACCCCGCGAGCCATCGAGACGCAGCGGCAGCCCCACCACCACTTCCCCCACGGCATGCTCGCGTACGAGCGCTGCCACCTGCTGCGCGTCCTTGCGCGGCCCCAGCGAGCGCAGCGTCACCAGGCCCGACGCCAGCGTTTCGGTCTCGTCGGACAGGGCCACCCCGATCCGCGTGTCCCCCAGGTCGAGAGCCAGAAGCCTCAAGCTTGGGCCAGTATAGCGTTTCGCCTCGCCTGCCTTGACACCCCGGGAGGCCTCTGCAATCCTCGACCTCCCGCCTGCGAGGTGTGTGATTGGCCGAGAAGTACCGCATCCTCCATGAGCTGGGCGCCGGCGGCATGGGAACGGTGCGCAAGGGCTTGCTGCTCGGCCGAGCGGGCTTCCAGCGCCCGATCGTGATCAAGCAGCTGCGCCGGGCGGAGCCCGACCACCTGAAGCTGTTCGTCGAGGAGGCGCGGCGTTACTCGGTGCTCGACCACGAGAACATCGGCCGCATCTTCGACTTCGAGCGCATCGGCGGCGAGCTCTGCATCGTGCTCGAGTACATCGACGGCTGGAGCTTGATCGAGTACCTGGAGCGTCACCGTGAGCTCGGCTACCTGCCCGACGTCGAGCTCTCGGTGTTCATCGCGAGCCGCGTCTGCCGCGGGCTGCAGTACGTTTTCGAGAAGGTGGGCATCGTGCATCGCGACGTGAGCCCGAGCAACGTGATGATGACCACCGAAGGTACGGTCAAGCTGATCGACTTCGGGATCGCGGCCAGGAGCGGCGCGCGCGAGAACTATCTCGCCGGCAAGCCCTCGTACATGGCGCCGGAAATGGTGGTGGAGATGCGCGCCGACCAGCGCAGCGACATCTTCTCGCTCGGAACGGTGCTTCACGAAATGCTCACAGGCGAGCGCTTGTTCACCGGCGAAACCACCTCCGAGATCCTGGAGCGGGTCGTGGCCGGCGACATTCCGAAGGCGAGCTCGATCAACCCGCTGGTGCCCGAGGCGGTCGACGCGATCCTCGCGCGTGCGCTCGAGCGGCCGTCGGCGCGCCGTTTCCCCTCCGCGGCCGCCATGGGCGAGGCCTGCGAGCACGTTCTCTACGACAAGGGCTACGGGCCCACCAACCTCACGCTCAAGCACTACGTGGGTTCGATCTTCGGCGACAACGTCGTGGCCGACGATGCCGAGCCGCGCCAGCACGAGCCGACGCTCGTACCGTTGCACGACGAGATGCACCCGGATCGGGTCGACGAAGGCATCATCACGCGCGCGGTTTCTCCGCTCGAGCGAGTCGTGGTGCGCGGCACGACGCCGCGGCCGGGCAGCCCGCGCACTCCCCCGGGACGACGCAAGGGCTAGGCGCGCGACCGCGTCGCCCTTCTCGAATCGGCCGTTCGCCTAACCGCGAACACGGGGCGTCGGGTAGACTTTTCCATTCGGCCGTTCCTGAAGCGCCGTCTGTCCGGAGGCAGGTGCTCTTGATGCTTTCGCTCGGTCTTCGTCGTGCGGCCACGTGCTGCCTGCTGCTCGGGGCTGGTCTCGTCATCGCACTTCCACTCGCCGGCTGCCGCAACGGCCCCGAGGGCGGCAAGCCGCTGCGCCGTACGAAACAGCGCGTCTTCGTGATCGGCTTCGACGGGATGGACCCGACGCTCTCGCGCAAGTACATGGACGAGGGCAAGCTGCCG
>Ga0114129_10007253_pt1 | contig 15782 bp, 21 predicted proteins | sample RhiMetdeltSRZDD1_FD_80071 | JGI IMG/M metagenome (GOLD analysis project Ga0114129, IMG submission 80071) | Populus rhizosphere microbial communities from Tennessee, USA - Rhizosphere MetaG P. deltoides SRZDD1 (version 2) (version 2) | ecosystem: Host-associated > Plants > Roots > Rhizosphere >... | reverse complement strand
GGCGACGAGCGCTGCGGCAGCAAGCAACCCGAACGCCAGGGTGAGCGTGAAGGACTCTGCAACGCCTAACGCCGCAGCCGCTATCAACCACGCGATCCACTGCATGAAAGCGGCCTCCCGTCCCACAGCGGTTACCACGAAAGTACCTCGCCGGAATGCCGGATCAGCGGTGGACCGACCTGGTTGCCAATGACACGTAACTGGTCGTCCGAGCCGTACGTGAAAGCACCTGTCAGCAAGTCGTTCCGGGCTTCGCCACGCCGCACGGTGTCACCACGGCAGTTGAGATGGCGCACATCGGAGACTGGCTGACGGAAAGATCGTCGAGCACTGGCCGTCCGGGAAGACCTTGCCCTGATGATGCAATTGGGCGTGGTCAAGTCAGGCAAGGGCCGCAAGACCGCGCTCCGCAGATCGAGGCCAGGCGGCCAGTCTGGAAGCACCATCGCATCACATTGGTCTCCCGGTAGCCGACCCTCCAGCGGTCGGACAAGGACCGCCAAAGAGGCACTCCAAGACAACAAGTACTGCTAGCAACCAAAAGCCTTTGCAGCTTGCGCAGATAGAAACACTTGTTGTTCGTGAGCAGCAAAGTAGTAGATCACCACGCTGCGCAGCCTGTCGTGGATGTTGGAGTTCGACGCAGCACTCCAAACAGATTCCTGCACATCGAGCACAAGAGGGCATGCATCCGCAGCACGGCTCCCTACGTCAATCGCGTCGATCTGTGGCTGACCGGTGGGACCACGCTTTGAGTGATGACGTAGATCGGCCGCCGTGCCCGTTGTCGACAAACGACCTGGAGACGGCATGCGAGGCGCAGGAGCGCCTTACAGAGTGCTGACGATCTTGCCGGCGTCCGTGGCCCTGCACCAGATACCGAATGGCCTCGGGTACCTCGCTCAATGGGAAGGTCCTGTCGATGATCGGGGTGACCTTGCCGGCTTCGATGAGCTCCCGCAAGACCTGCAGGCGTGCGTCCCTGCCACAGCAAGGCAGCAGCATCACTCGTCGGCGTTCAGGCCAGCAGGCCGGCAGCCACGACGCCCACGGCAACAACCAAGCCCTTCTTCATGGCAAAAACCGCTGTGCGGCCAGACCGGCGCGTAACACCCGGTCGCGAACGCGAGCGAGGAGAAACACAGATCGGTAAGGCACGTCTGGATGGCTGACCCTGCACCCGGCAGCCGAACCTAGTCGACCTCGATGACGGTCATGGTGTCGTTACCGCTTCGCGTGCTGGATCCCGACTCCGGCGTCAAGTCCAAAACCTTTGTGCTAGTGATCAAGGGCTGAGCGCGCCTGTTTCAGGTTCATTGGTAGTTGCGCTCAGAGGTCACCAACACGGAGCGGCGGAGGCCGCGTCATGACGGGGAAATGGCGGGAGATGTTTGGGTTTGGCGCGCAATGACCACCAGGACCGAGATCCACCACGCCATCCAAAGCACGAAGAGCACGCCGAGCAGCACATCACGTACGAGACTGAGCCCCGCGACGTTAGCGGCGGCCCCCGGCTACTGCAGCCGCTGCCAGTGCCAGCGATAAATGGGATAGCCGAGGCCGATCAGCGCGGACGAGCCACCCGATCCCGAGCCACCAAGCTGCCAGCAAGATGGCGTCTAGGAATTGCCAGATGGCACGCCACACCACCTGCAGCACAACCGCGAACTGGGCGCCATCCCTGTACTGCAGTGCGAGGGTAAGGACTATGAAGATTCTCGGCGCCGTCGGGTTGACCCTGGTGACAATCTCGCACCTCATCCCGATCGCGATGGGCTACGAACTGGTGCCGGCCTACATCGCCGCAGACCCGGCAGGACAGGCCACGCTGGCGGCCACCGCCGACACCTTCGCCGCCATCGCCCTGGTGACCAACGCTGCCGGCAACTTCCTCGGCTTCGGCGTGGTCGTTCCGCTGTGTGCGGTGGCCATCCACACCACAGGTGCGCTGCCGCGGTGGATCGGATGGTTGGGCCTGCTCGTGGGGGCGCTCGCCGGATGGTTGGGGCTGCTTAGCCCGGCGTCGTCGATCATCTCGGGTATTTCGAGCATCGGCTTTCATCGGCTTCTTCGTTTTCATGCTGAGCATAGGCATCGCGCTGCTCCGGCGCCGCTCCAAAGTCGACGGAGCAACCCAGGCATCAGCACAAACACCGAGCTGACAGCCCCGCACAGACAACCGCTTGAGCTGACCGATCCTAACCAACGCCGCCGTGTGCTGTACGGAGTGAGAGATGGCGCAGCGTCCGTTCCGCAAGTCATCTGGGCTTTTGGCTTCTCCTCTTGGCGCGCCTGGCGTATTTACGTAACACCGAGCGAAGATTTACCGCAAATGCTATTGATCTCGGATAAATCGCTGCCAGTATCTGGACATCTGGCTAATTTTGCGCGCTACTGGATCTGGGGCCGATACAGGGGAAGGGACTCCAGTCGGGGTGGCGGCCTAGGTCTGGGCCGGCTGGAGTCTTCCTGGACCTGCCTTCTCCTGTGGCTGGACATCAACCCGAAACACAGCCAAGATCAGCGCGACGCCAAGCAGGGCGGGCACCAGGACGCGAAACTGCTCGCCCGCCTATGCGGCAGCTGATCGCGTACCGCGACGGCAAGGATCACAATTAGCAGGCCAGTGATAACGAAGGTCGCAATTTGGGCCCAACCGTACGGCCCGCGTGCCAGCGAGCTTGGCCACGGGACCCGCTCGCCGCCGACGAATTCCCAGCCAAGCTGATGGAGATAGTCAATGCTGGCCCAGGTGTTCAATCCGACCGAGATTAAGAAGAACGGTCCCGCCACGAGGCCAGCGATCGCTCCAGCGCGGCGAGTCGCATCTCTCCTCAACGCAGGTTGGGTGATGCTTGGCGGCACGGCCAAAAGCTAGTGCGACACGGATGCCTCGTCAATCGATGCCGGTCGAATCGGTGTCCTAACGAGGACTCAAGACGCTAGCGCCTGAGGGTTAACCTTCGCTATTCAGATCAGTATCTGATTCCGGTCGCTTGAGTCCGAGAACCTCGGGTGGCGATGGCGATGATCGCGCCAGCGAAGATCACTAGACCGGCCATGATCAGCAAGATGTCAGGCGGCGGTACGCCGAGGACGATCCGGCGCAGGCCCGTATCGGCTTGCACGCGGGAGCAAGCGGTTCTGCCGGGTGCGCTGACCGGTCAAGATCAACACGCCCGCGGCGACGATCGCGGTGAGGTTGATCAGCAGCTGAACAGTAGATCTAACGGTCCCACTCGGCACCAATAGGCGAGCGCCACTCGCATTGGCTGACGCACGAACTGTTGTGAAAGAGATCAGGACACCCACGACGGTGCCAGACTTGGTGGAGGTCAGCGGGTAAAGCTCCTGGACCCCGGCCCGGACTGCTCGCAGGGGCTAGGCAGCATCTCCCGTACCCGCTCGGCGCGTTCCCTGACCATGTCGGCTCGCGCCCCCGAGCCTGCCAAGAATGCAGCCGTGCCCCGCGCCGCCGCCACCACACTCGCGTGAGCGTATGACATCACGCTCGGCTCCCGCGCTCCACCTCGCGCAGATAGAAGGCCCCACCGATCGGATCTGTATCTGCCCTGGGGAGGCGAGGTGCGAGGTAACCGGCGGGGCAGCGCCAAACAATACTCCAAATGAGACGCTTCGGGGTGGAAGTCCTAGAGTGCTCATCCCAGTCAGGTGAAGACCTGCCAAAAGCCCCGGCGGCGTTTCATTCTCGGGGGACACTGAGGATGACCGGCGGGGGCGAGGCCCAACCGCAGCGAAACCCAACCCGCCCGGGGGCGTTCTTTAGTTCGCCGCATCTGGAGAAATCTGTGGACGGAAGCCTCAGGTTCAAGCGAGGTAGCGGCCTGGGTCAATCGCATCACCGCTCGCGGCGCCGCGGATGCTCATCCTCGCGGCGATCAGCTCATGCGACATGGGTGGCCGGTCTGGCGTACCAGGCTCCGGTCTCGAGGCACTGCAGTTCGTCTGAGTTTTACCCTTTCGGCATCCTTTGTTAACCTGCCTCTGGAACTGTCCCGTTGACGATGCCGTCAGGTCCGACCATGTCACGGCCAACGAATGCGTTGTCGGCGGGATTTGCTCGTGAGGCGGATCGTCGCAGCTGCCCTGACTGGCGCGCTCAAAACATAGTCGTAGAGCCGCTAATTCTATTTGCCATCGAACCCCTGATCTGAGTCCCCAAATGGACGAGGGGCGGTATGAACAATGACAATCTTGAGATACAAGTTCTTAGAGTTTGGCCCGAAATGGCAATTCCTGATAGCCGGAGGATCAGGGTGGATCATCGGATTGGTGCTGATGAAACTCTTCATCGGTGGAATGGGATTGCCTATTAAGACCGGAACAGCAATGATGCTGGCCATCACATTCGCCTACACCTATGCCATCAACCGGTATTGCACTTGGCGGGACCGCGAAGTGGACAGGGCTTGTCTGGCGAAGTACGTCACGACCCGCAGCTTCGTTGCGGCCGGAACATGGCTGGCTGTGCCTTGGCTGGTGGAATTGCAATCCCACGTTGAGCTTGGACCGCTGAATCTGGCAGTAATGGACTACTTGCAAGCCAACACCTTCTGTGTCTTGATTGGGATGGTAATCAACTGGGCCATCTGTGACCGTTGGGTGTTCACGTCAGGCGTGCGACCAAAATGGGCCCATGGTGACAGCCGACTGTCAATTTTCCTGGCCAAAACCGGACGGAGACTCGTCTGGGCACTAGCCGCGTTCATCGGCCTGGTGGATGCGCCTCAACTAACGGCACGACCGGCGGAAATGGTGAGACGCGACAACACCTACCGACACCCGGGCGGCAAGCGGCAGCGACTATTTGCGCGTCGTGATCGGTGGCTGCCGGCTTGGTTACCGAAGAGGCTCAAGACGGCCATCGCAATTTCGTTGCTCGTCGTTAGCGGCTTCGGCCTGATGATAGACGCGCGAGCGACATTGATAACAGCCATAGCGGTTTGGACTCTGCCGCTCACAATAATTTCATGGCGAAGCCTGGGCCGGACGGTCTATCGGGCGCGAGAGCCTTATAGTGCCGATTATTCGAGCAAGCGCATCACGGAGTTCGCCGAGCCAAAAACTCGGTTCGACTTCTATGTGCCTGCGCGCAAAGAGCTGATCTTGTTGCGTAACCTGCGCAATATCATGAAGCTCGCCAAAGTCTACCCGCCGCACCTGTTCCGCATCTATGTAGCTGTCGCAGAGGACGACCCGGACACTGAGGCCTTGGCCCGCAGGGCGAAGGATGAAGTGCCGGACAACATCGAAGTGGTGATTGTAGAGGGCAGCCGCAACAAGCCTGTCTCGCTCAACCACGTGTTGTTTAATGCCGATGTATCCGGCGAGTGGCAAATTACGCTCGATGCCGAATCCGATCCGTCGCCGTTATTGCTCAACTACCTCGATACGCTAATCCAGCGCAAGCCGGAAGTGGCAGTCTGGCAGTTGCCGGTGCATCTGATGAATATCGGAGGACGCCCCCGGCTGCGTCAGGACGGCAGTCCCTATCCGAAATGGCATCCCGGGTCCTGGCAACCGCTGGCCTGGTGGCAAGGCCACAACGGCCTGGAATACCGGGTGTGGTTCCTTTCGGCTCAGGATTACCAAGCCGACCGGGGGTACCTCACGTTCGCCGGCAACACGGTGGCCTGCCGCACGGACATCCTCAAAGCTGTCGGCGGCTGGCCTGAGATGTTGACGGAGGACGCAGCACTAGGAATAAAGGTCAGCAGCCTTCTGCATGAGTTGGGCCTGCAAATTCGGACCTTCTTCCTCGATGAGCTGGTAACACGGGAACAGACCCCACCTTCGCTATGGCGGTGGCTGCACCAGCGGATCCGGTGGCTGCAGGGGTTCATGGAAGTCAAGAAAATCGGTGACTGGCGATTGTTGCCTGGTTGGCGGCAGCGCCTGCTGGCCTGGGAAACCCTCTCGATGCCAGCGTTCCAGGCCATCTCGGGCGCGATGGTGCCCTTATCGCTGGCCACGGTTTGGGCGCTCAAGGCGTCTATGGCGATCGTGATGTGGACGTTCCTGCCGGCGATTGTCACCGGTGTCTACATGGCGGTGCTCGTGGCGTTCTTCCGCGAGTTCTGCCGAGCATTCCAGCTCAGAGCGGGGCCGTTGTACATGGCACGGTTCATCCTGACCATTCCGCTCTACCAATTGCTCCTGTCGATTGCGGCCGTATGGGCCAAGGTCCGTGACCTGCGCGGAATCAACAACTGGGTCGTCACGCCGAAGGACGACATCCATTTCACCGACGAGATACCACAGGGGGTGATTCTCCATGAGCCGGGTGTCGCTGAGGTGGCTTAAACCTCGCCTGTTCTGGTCGACGTTGACAAGACCGTTGCCTACTCCCGAACCGCAGTCCAAACCGGCCTTCCTGTCGGCGGCCTGGCGTCAGCTGCATCTGGCCAGCATCCTCATACTGGTCGTCGTTGCGACGATTGCGTTCTGGGCGCATTGGAAAGGCTTCATGGGGTGGCCGCCGCGAGGCAACGGCGACGAGGGGATCTATACCTCCCAGGCCTGGGCCGTGCAGACGCTTCACGCGCTGTCCCCCTTCGCCTACTTCTACGATCACCCTCCCGCCGGCTGGATCCTCATGTCAGGGTTCACCTGGCTGACCTCAGCCTTTGAGCGGTCGGCAACCACGTTGATCGCAACGAGGGAATTCATGGTCTGGGTGCATTTGGCGTCGAGCCTATTCCTCTTCGGACTGGCACGACGGATAGGCATGAAGCCGACTTTCGCCGGGTTGGCCGTGTTGTTGTTTTCTCTGAGTCCCTTGGGGCTGCAGTACCAGCGCATGGCCTTCTTGGACAACATCGTTGTTCTGTGGCTGGTGGCCGGTCTGTTCTTCTTAAGCTCACCGCGGCGGAGCGTGGCCTCAGGCATTGCCGCGGGCATTTGCTTCTCGCTGGCGGTACTAACCAAGGAAACGGTCGCCCCGGTAGTGCTGGCCGCGGCCGTCTTTTTCTGGTACTACACCGACCCTCGCAACAGGCGGGTCCGCGCCGTCTGCCATTATGGGTTTTACCTGATTATCGCGTCGTACCTGTGGTATGCCCTCAACAAGAACGAGTTGCTGCCAGGCCCAGGACACGTGAGCCTGTGGGGAACGTTCTTGTGGCAAATCGAAGAAAGGCAGCCTACCGGCAGCCTGCTCGATAGCCACAGCCAGACGTTTGCCATGGTTGCCAACTGGGTGCACGCAGATCCGGTGGTCCTGCTCGGTGGACTCTTCCTCCTGCCGTTGGCCTTCTTGGATAGGCGCCTGCGGGGCATTGTGGTGATGGCACTGGCCCACATCGCGCTGACCTTTCGCAACGGTTACCTGCCGTATGCGTATGTCACCCTAATCTTCCCGCTATTCGCGCTGATCATCGCAGGCGCCTTGAACTGGTGCTGGGAAGGCTGGACCAAACGGTATGCGGCCACATCGCCGCGCCGACTGCCAGCGTGGGTGCCGCGGGCTGCGACGGTGTCCCTGCGTACGGGCATGCTCGCCGCAGCGGTAGCGGCTGTATATGTGATCACGCCAATCTGGCGGCCAACGCTCCACCAGGCCACTGCGGCCGAGCCCGACCTGGCCGTACACCAGGCCACAGCGTATGTGCAGACGCACATACCCAAGGGAGCCATGATCGTTACGGACAACAACAGCTGGACAGACATCGCCCGATTGGGCCTGAACCCGGCGCCGATAGACAAGCTGGAGCTCGACCCCGCGGTACGGCGGAAGCTCACCGGCGGCTGGCAGGACATTGACTTTATCCTCAGCACTACGCTCACTCCGAGTGATGAGGTGACCTATCCCATCACGGCGCAGGCCGTCCGGAACTCCGAGGTAATCCGGTCATTTGGGTCAGGGGAGAGCACCCTCTACTTAAGGCGAGTAGTGAAACCGCAGACTTAATTAATGCGTGGATTCGGCTAATGCGCAACCGCCCTCATACCGAGAGATCTTGCCGGAGCATAATGGAAACGGCCGGGGAGAAATTCTTCTCCGCCGTTACTGTTGGGTGCGTGAGATCCTCCGGGGCTTTCGCACCGACGAGACTTAAAGTGGCGGCGCTCATGTGGGTGATCGGCATCAATCCTTACCAGCATCCGAACCGTTCATCTGCACCAATACTGCCGAACCGATTCTCGAAACACTCGGCAAATCTTGTTCGAGGAATCAGAGGCGAAGCAGAGTTACGGCCTGTCGCCTTGGCCGCAGGCGACCTTATCGCGGTTGGTGTCCAGGCCGAGGACGTCCTTCCCGGTGACCTTGATGCCCTTCGGTGTTAGCTTGCGGACCTGAGCGCAGTTCCACGGCATCGAGACCTCGTCCATGCCCATATCGGCGGCCGCGGGTGGCACCGCGGGCAGGCATGCGTCGCCTCGCCCGTAGTCGAGCAGACAGCCCTGGAGCGTGACGCGGTTGCCCCGTTTGTCGCGGAGTTGCTTCATCGCGGGGGCCGCCGAGGGGTCTCGAGTAGCGCCTTCGGGTGTCACGTCCCGCGCGCCAATGCCGTGTGGCCGCGACGCCGCCTCAGCAAGCGTGCGGCCGGTCGCGTTGGTAGTCGGCTGCGGACCCTTGTTGGGGGCGGCGAATGAGGCGGTGGCCAGCAGGCCCAGGAGTAGCACAAGCAGTGCGACGATCATCATGGGAAGCCGTAAGGTCATCGGGATCCTTTTCATGAGAGAGTGACCCACCGTGCCTTTGACGGGATGCCGTTGCTGTCGAGGACGCTCAACATGTATGGGCCGGGTGGCAGTAGGTTGGGATTATCGGGAATAGTCAGGGTCAGCGTGCCGTCGGCCCCGCGCACAAACGGCACGTCAACCAGCCGCATGTTCGGGTCCGTCTGATGGGTAACCGACATCGGCGCTATCAGGTTGACGTATTGCACCTCGCCGGTGGCCTGGATCTGCGCCTCGCTGCCCCGATGCACTTGAGTGGGGGCATCGACGAGCGAGGGACGGGTGCCCTTGAAGAAGTATGGCGGTTCGTAGATCGAGATCCGCAGCTCCCAGCCGTTGTCGACTGGATTCCCACCTAGAGTGACTGCGCGTCCGTCGGGCAGCAGGACGGCAGACGAGTGGTACTGCCGCGGTACGGGGTTATCGGCCGCCGTGGTCCAGGACTCGGAGATCGGGTTGAACAGCGCGGAGGTGTTGACCTCGTCGGACCGGTTGTGGCGCGCGCCACCGGTGGTGAGCACCGTACGGTCGGGCAGGATCACGGTGTTGACATAGCCCTTGCCAGGACCCGGCATGTCCTGTGCGCCGTGGTAACGCGGCGACACCTGGGTCAGGTCGATCACATCTGTGAGCGAGATACCGGCGGCGTTATTCTCCGTGTCACCGCCGCCGAAGACGGCCACCCGTTGTTGCTGGGCCGGCGGCAACAACGCCGACCCGGCCTGGTCACGAGTTCCAGGCGCTCGCAGGCCCGGCACGTCCCCGATCACCCCTGTCGCGATGTCGTAGAGCGCGCTACCGGTGCCGATGTTCTGACCGAAAGTGTGCGCACCACTGTAGAAGAGCCGTCCGTCCTGCAACAAGATCATGTGGGGGTACGTGCCCCAGAAGTTCCACGTCTGATGTACTTCGCCGCCGCTGAGCCACCGATTCTGGCTAGACGAGTAGATTTCGGTTGCCACGGTGCCTTCGGCGTTCTCGTTCAGGCCGCCCGCAGCCCACACGTTCCCGTTGCCCAGCTTCGTCAGAGTCGGGTACCAATGACCGGTCTGCGCGTCGTTGATCTTGGTGAAGTGGTTGGTGTCAGGATCGAAGATGAAGCTGCTCTTCAGCCCCGTGAAGTTCTTGCCGGTGGCGGGGTCGGGATAGGACTTCGTGCCGCCCATGATCAGCACGCGCCCGTCGGGAAGCGTCACGTGGCCGCCGCACCACATGTCCTCAGGGACGTGCAGTGACGTAAACGCCCCGGTCGTCGGATCCCATACCTCGGCGCGGAAGGTGCCGGCGGCGAACTGGGAGCCGTCGTTACCCGAGCCGGCGATCAGCAAGACCTTGCCATTGCTGAGCAGCGTCGTATGGGTGGTGCGTGAAGGAAGGGTGTACGCCGCAGTTGACCACCAACCACGCACGCCCTCCTCGGTGGGCGGCGGCGCTCCCTCACTCAGCGTCATGGAGTAGTCGTCGGTGAGCAAAGTGCCAGGTGATGCCAGACTGACCCCAAACGACAGCCGGATGGTCCCGGCCGGCACGATCGGCGTTGTCGCCGCTCCCTTGCTCCAGCCCTCGGCTGCAGGTAAATCCCGGAGGTCGGTCCAGTACTCCCAGCCCGCGGTTGTCTGACGGAAAATCGTCAGCCCGTTGCTCGCCGCGGTGGAGCGGTACCAGACCGATACGTCGTAGCGCTTACCCGGAGTCACTGAAGGTGCGCAGTCCTCGCTCTCGCTGATCATCAGCTTTCGGTCCCCGGAAATGCGCTCCGTCATCTTGAGTTGCCACGACCTCGCCCCCGTATGTGCGTCGCTGGTGGTGGCCTCTGCCGTATACGTATTTGTGCCCCAGCCGGTGAGCTGGAAGCAAGACGGCAACGCCCCCCCGCTCTCGAGACTGCCGTTGGTCACGAGCTCGGGCGGTGCCGCGCTAGCCGTGCCCGCCGGCGTCGCCGCGCACACCACCAGGCCGGCGACGATCACGGCCGCAAGCCGACGACTCCGTCGCGTCCACATCATGATGCCCCCAAACACACGAAGGCCCGTGCAAATCCGTCGTCGGAATCTGCACGAGTCGAGCTCTCAGTTTCTCTTGGACGCAATATCCGCGCGCTTATTTCGGGGCAAAAAAGATAAAGATTAACGACCTTCGAGGTTACGAAAGCATTACCGTCTGATCTGCGGTGCATTTCGCGTTGTGACTTTGGTGGGTGAAAAGAACGGCGGAAATGGTGGGGCGGCGTACGCGGTGCCGACGGCCGTCAACAGTAGATCAGAGCTGCTGATCTTCGTCCGGCGGGCCGCCTGCTATCTGCCGTCATAGCGCGTCGTGGCACTACCGGTGGGTAGGCACGCAGACGATCCGGTGCGGCACGCCGATGGGCAAGGCGATGGCGCACCTGGGGTCGCGTACGCGGTGATCTAGCGCGACTTCATCCGAGCCGTACGCGGGAGGCGCTGGCCGTGCGACGCGACCACGGTGTCGTCCTCAAGGTCGACGCCAGACGACGTGGTGGCCCGCGTTGTGCGGGAGCGCACGGAGGGCAAGACCGCGTACGCCATTGCCCGCGACCTGAACAAGGACGCTGTGCCTTTGACCAAAACTTTGCCATTGTGGCGTACTGGCAGCGGTCGATGATCATCTCCGGCGAACCCCCGGCCGAGCTGAGCTCACTGCTGCGCCACGAGCAGCCCACAATCCCACCGCGCTCGCCCTGCCCGCGTGCTCTATGTACCAGGCTCCGATCCCAACGACACTGCAGGCGACTGCAACTATCTTGTGCTGATGTTGCACGACGGTTGCGTCCACCTGATCGACAAGGCCTGGGTCACGTAGCCCCCGCGTTCCTTCTGTGGCTTGCCTCTGTTTTGAGTATTTCCCACGCCGTCGGGCCTGGGGTGGCAGGATGCCTGGGCAATGGGTCGATGTTGGCGCGAGGAGGCTCATTGATGGAACGGCTTTGGATCCGAGAGGTCAGACGCGCCGCCCGGCGCGCAAGTGCCCCCTTCGCTCGGCAGGTTGCTTTGGGTTGCGCTGCGGCAGCCGTCGGAACGATCGCCGCCTCTCTACTGCCCACGCGATTGGGTGGCTCCCTGGCGCAGGCGGTGTGGGCCGGTGCGTGGGCAGTAGCCGGATACGTCGCGATCTGGACCGGACTCTTCATTTATCACCTGTGGAGGTATCGATCTAGCGGATTTCGCGACCACGATTGGTTTGCCGGACACGATGACTCCGATCCCAGCGGTGCTCTTTTTCTCGAGCTGGGTCGCAGGTCAGGCGGCAGCCCGCATCGTGGTGTTGGCCTGGAGCTATGGGTAAAGAGTCACGGCAGCTGGGTGGTTGTCGATGAGGACGACGTGGTGTTGATGCCGGACAAGGTGATCCGTTGCCGCTTTGATCTCAACCACGAAGTGTTTGCGGGCAGCTTTTATGACGTCCGCTGGTTCCGGGCCGACGACCGAGCGAAGTTCGTTGAGATCACCCGTGAGCGGTTCCAATTGCGGAAGCACCCTGTCGGCCCTCGGCGAGGATTGTCGCCGACCAATACAAGGTTGGCTCCCAAAGCGCTGCCTTCTAGCGAGGATGAGATCAAGCCACGCAGAGCCGTAGAGGCCCGCTAGCGTCGTCTGTTGAGCTGGCGGCGGACCCCGGGTTACCTCCGGACCCCAGCTTCAGGTGGCTTACCCGTGACTTGCGCGGGCCGCGCCGATCACGGCTCCTGACCAGGAGTCGCGGCAATGGCTTCCGTCGCGGGCGATTCTTGGTGTACTGCCACGGCGAGGTTGCCGGTGTCAGCCGGCATCTTGAAGGGGTACAGGAAGTCCTCGTCGGGCGGCTCGGATCACCGTGCCCCAGCACATGCTTGACACGGCCGACCCGCGTCCACCTGATGTTTGACAGTGGCTGCGTTCGGCTGGTTGATCAGCCCGGCTGGATCTGCCGAAACTCTTGGTCAAGGTACTGAACCGCACCTCGGTGGTACGGCCAGCCCCCGGGCAGCGGTCGGTCGCCCCCCGCACCTGATTGTGCGGCACACACGGTGGGCCGGCGATCCGGGAATGCCTGTACTGGTTGCCATGACACCCACCGCCACCCTTTCCAACACCGCAGACGTGCAGTCTGCAAGCCGCATCCGCAGGTTCGCCGTCCGCCACCCGGTCGGCTCCTACATGCTCTTGGCGTACCCGATCGCCTGGACCGTCCTGATCGGCCTGACCCGCATTGGCGCTCCCATCCCACTGTCGCTGCCTGCCGCCACCACCCTGGTCGGCATCGCCGGGCCGGCCGTTCTCATCACCTACTGGGGCAGCGGCCGGGCTGAAGTGCGCCGGCTCGGAACTGATGCGCGGCATGACCAAGGCAGCAGTGGTCCTCATCGCCGTTTGCTGCACGTTGGAAGATCGTGACGCAGACATACTGATCTTCAGTCGCCTTCCCTGATGGGTCGAGGCTCCGGGTACATGTCTGGATCAGAGACAGCGACCGGAGCGTCCACGGTCTCCCTGGCTCATCCGAGCCGACCCCTGGTGGCGATGATCACGATGGTAGCCGCCAGCAGGATCACCGCGCTAAAGATCAAGAATCTGGCGGTGTTCGACGCCGGTACGACATCGTAGGACAGCTGGTTGATTGCGCCGTCGAAGCTGGCATGGAAGATCGCCACCAGTAGCACGCTGAACGCTGTCACGTTGTAGAACCACACGAGAGCAGGCTTACTTCAGCCACGCGCAACGTGAAATCCAGAGATGGGCGAAGCGGAGCGCGCGGCAGCTGAGCGGCTCTTGGAGTCGCTGTAACCGACCGAGGCGAGCTACTCATGGCGCGAGGTTAGTTTCCGACAGCCCTCGGGTCGTCACCCGAGGGCTGCTTCATATGTGGGTCACCCCGCCGGCCCGGATCATATTGCCCGGGGGCGTATGACCTGGCGGGGCGACGCAACGCTACTGAGGCCGACGCGCCCGCACCGGGCAAGGCGACAGAATTAACCTGCTCGTCACACTTGCCACATTCCAGCTGTGCCACCCCCTGGGATGATGATCGGGCGCTGAGCCGTTGTGTCAGGCGAGCTTGAACCTTCGCCCACGTCTCGTCATCAACCCCCGCCTCGGCGGCCCACCGACCATCCGGCATATAGCCCTGACTGATCAGCCAGCCGGTGATCTCGCGCTGGGCGCCCCGCATCGACAGCAAGTCAATCTCCAATTCCTCGGTGGATTCGCCCCCGTAGACGACCTTGCAGCTGACGCTCAGGTTCCGTTGTCTGAGCCAAACCTCAATCGGGCTGGGCTTCTCACGGGCCGCGGTCACGCCTCTAGTGTGTGGCTATTACCAGGACAACCAGGGCGTTATGCGTTGGTGGGACGGCTGGCTCTGGACGCCGCCCGTGCGGATCGGTATAATTCGCCCACCAAACCCCCGAATCGCTTGCGGAGACCACCGATGGTGAAGTGGGACATGAGCGGTGACTGGGAGCTGATGCAGTCGAATGGCCTCATCGTGAAGATGACGCTCGTCCACCATCTCGATGGCACCGTCGAAGGTTGCGGAGAATCCATCTCTGCGACAGCCGCTAGCGATACGGACGTGCGTTGGCCCGTGAACCCAGACCTCTTTCCGATTATTGGCAGCGTCACTCACGACGAGGTCTATTTAGAGGAGTTGCGAACGGCGCTTCGGCAGAGGTACAGGGCGAAGATCAATGAGCACGGCAGAGTGGTCGGCGGCGTGACCACCGACGCTTTCAATCGTGCTTATTCGTTCACCGCGAATGGTAAGGCGCATCTGCGTCTGCCGACGGTCCACGCCCCCGGTGCGGCTCTAGACTCGCGCGGCGACGGAGACCCCGAATAGCCATATCGAGCTATTTGACGAGCCCGCACCTTGGTCACCGTTCCCCGTGTCGCGACATGGTGGAGAGACGGGCGAGAGGCACTCGCCCAGGAAAGGAGATCCGAATGACCACGCAGCCCGAATCGGGAAGCACGCAGCCTCAATCCAGCGAGTCGAAGGAAGTCCAGAGTGGGAGCGCACTGACTCGCTGGCCACGCGGTCTGATGGACCTGTGGAGTGGCTGGCCTTTCGAGGCGATGGCGCCGTTCCGAGATATCAAGGTCGAGGAATTCCTCGAGGGCAACGAGTTGGTTGTCCGCGCTGAGCTGCCGGGGGTCGATCCCGACCGAGACATCGATGTATCGGTCGACAACGGCGTACTCACCATCTCGGCAGAGCGTCGAGAGAGCAGTCGGGAGAAGGTTGATACGGGATTCCACAGCGAATTCCGCTATGGCAGCTTCGTTCGGCAGGTCCGGCTTCCGGCAGGTGCCTCACCCGAGGTGGTCTCCGCGACCTATAAGGACGGCGTCCTGGAAATCCGGATGCCCAAGCCGTCCGCCGAGGCAGTTTCCCGCCGCATTCAGATCCAGCGCGGCTGATACTTTGGTCCCGCGCACGGGTCTCCTTGGGCCCGTGCGCATTGCTGTCTGCAGTCGAGACACTTAGATCCTCCGTGGGCAAGGATGATCATGTCTCAGATGGCTAGCGAGACATCCGGCTACTTGATCAATCGACCGATCGCGTTCGAAGTTGATCAAGTCGACCTTGCCCCTCGGGTCAGCGGCAGTGCTGTGAAACTTCCTTAGTCGACATATGTGGAAACCCTGGGGACGAAGCCATCAACCCCGGAGGACTCGACGGGGTTGGTACAGCTCCTCGTCGAGGTAACGCTCATAGACCTCGAAGCGGGTGATATCCAACGCTTCGGCCAGCCTGATGTCGCCCTCCTCGCGTGCCTTGTGCGCTGCCGCGCGGAGTCCTTCGACCCAGTCCGCCACCTCAGCTAGGTCGGCTCTTTCCCTTGCCGCCACGCCACAACGCTATCTTTTTGGCCCTACTGACTGTGCGCTGAAGGCAACGGCCCGGCATGGGGGCTCGGTGCTGCGCTCACTCGGTGAGCTCAACAAGTTCTGCCTTTGATCGAACTGGCAGACGCCTTGCTCGGAGATCGTTACGGTGCTGCCATGGAGTCGCCGTATACAGCACGGATGGCCGAGGCGGTCAAGGCGCTGGCAGAGGCGTCGGTGAGCGCCAGCCCG
>Ga0114129_10007252_pt1 | contig 15782 bp, 20 predicted proteins | sample RhiMetdeltSRZDD1_FD_80071 | JGI IMG/M metagenome (GOLD analysis project Ga0114129, IMG submission 80071) | Populus rhizosphere microbial communities from Tennessee, USA - Rhizosphere MetaG P. deltoides SRZDD1 (version 2) (version 2) | ecosystem: Host-associated > Plants > Roots > Rhizosphere >... | reverse complement strand
GCGCACAACGAGGTCTTCGACGTGCTGCTGCAGATCCTCGACGACGGGCGCCTCACCGACGGCCAGGGCCGCACGGTCGACTTCCGCAACACGGTGCTGATCATGACCTCGAACCTGCGCTCGCAGGAGCAGATGCGCGAGCTCTTCCGGCCCGAGTTCTTGAACCGCATCGACGAGGTCGTGGAGTTCAAGCCGCTGACGAGGGAGCAGCTGGGCGAGATCGTCGAGCTGCAGCTCGCGCGACTGCGCTCGCGCCTCGCCGACCGCGGCATCGAGCTCGAGCTCACCGACGAGGCGAAGCAGGTCGTCGCCGACGCGGGCTGGGATCCCACGTACGGTGCGCGGCCGCTGAAGCGCGCACTGCAGCGAATGGTCGAGAACCCGCTCGCGCTGCGCCTGCTGGAGGGTGAGTTCTCGGACGGCGACACCGTGCGCGTCGACGCAAGGGACGGCGAGCTCGTGTTCGAGCGCGCGGGCGCGCGCGAGCCCGCCGTTGCCTGAGAACCACTTCGGCGAGCAGGTCGCCGAGCGCTATGACCGCGGTACCGCCGGCATGGCGGTCGGGCCCCTCGTCGAGTTCCTGCTCGAGCGTTCCGGCGACGGCCCAGTCCTCGAGCTGGGGATCGGCACCGGCCGCATCGCGCTGCCGCTCTCGCAACGCGGCGTCCGCGTCCACGGGATCGACCTCTCCGAGGCGATGGTCGCGAAGCTGCGCGAGAAGCCCGGCGCCGACGCGATCGGCGTCACGATCGGCGATTTCGCGACGACGCGGGTCGACGGCGAGTTCACGCTCGTGTATCTCGTCTTCAACACGATCAACAACCTGACGACGCAGGACGCTCAGGTCGCGTGCTTCGAGAACGTCGCCGCTCACCTGCGGCCGGGCGGCTGCTTCGTGATCGAGGTCGGGCTGCCGGACCTGCAGCGGCTGCCGCTCGGCGAGACCCTCAGGCCGTTCGCGCTCAGCGAGACGCACCTCGGGTTCGACGAGTACGACGTCGTCGACCAGGGCCTGATCTCACACCACTACAACCGCACCGAGGACGGGACGTTCGAGCGGTGGTCGGTCCCGTTCCGCTACGTCTGGCCGTCGGAGCTCGACCTGATGGCGCGGATCGCCGACATGAAGCTGCGCGAGCGCTGGAGCGGCTGGAACCGCGAGCCCTTCACGCGCGAGAGCACGAAGCACATTTCGGTCTGGCAGAAGTAGACGTGTCTTAGGGACTGTCCCTAAGACACGTCCCTACAGGACGGCAGGGTTCCCCACAGGACGGCAGGGTTCCCTAAAGGTCCGCAGTGTCCTCGAAGAAGTCGGCGCCGCCCTGCTCCGCAGGCGCGCCGTAGATGTAGAGCACGAGGTCCTCGTCGCTCTCGTTGCGGACGAGCAGCGGCGTGCCCGGCTCGACCGCCACCAGCCCCGGGGCGCCGACGTCGACGCGTTCGGGCGGGTCGCCCAGCTGCATCGTCAGCGTGCCGGAGACGACGACGAAGACTTCCTCCTGCACCTTGTCGGCGTGCCGCCGTCCCCGTGTGCCCGGCGGGTACCGCCAGAGGCGCGCGCGCGACTGCTTCAGCGCCGCCTCGTCGGTTACCTCGACGTACTGGCGTGGCGCCTGCCCCTCGAAGAGAGGGTCGCGCTCGCTCCACTCCGCCTTCGATCCGTCGACGACGTGCCAGCCCACGGTTCCGATCCTAGAGAAGAGAAGAGGGCCGCGGCCCCCAAAGGGCGGCCCTCTCCGGTAGTGCGGCTGAAACGAGATCGTCGCGGCCAAATGTTTGGCGGTCATGAGGATTCCCTGAAAAGATCGAGCGCGTGGGTCTGTACCACGAGGGCAATCGCGAGCTCCAGGATCGCTTCGACACACGGCGGCTGGCCGATCGAATCGAGGAGCGGATCGTCCACGACCGAATCGACGACGACGACCGCGCTTTCATCGAGGCGCGCGACATGTTCTTCATCGCGACCGTCGACGAGGAGGGCCGGCCTCAGTGCTCGTACAAGGGCGGCGACCCCGGCTTCGTGCGCGTGCTCGACGAGCGCACGATCGCCTTTCCGGTCTACGACGGGAACGGCATGTACCTCACCGCGGGGAACCTGCTCGCCACGAAGCAGGTAGGCCTGCTGTTCATCGACTTCGAAGGGCGCAAGCGCATGCGGCTGAACGGCGTGGCGTCGGTGGCGGACGACGATCCGCTGCTCGCCGAGTACCCCGAGGCGCAGCTGGTCGTGCGCGTCGCCGCGACGGAGGTCTTTCCGAACTGTCCGCGCTACATCCACGAGTACAAGCTCGTCGCCCGCTCGCGCTTCGTCCCGAAGGCGGAGTGTGAGACGCCGGTGCCGCAGTGGAAGCGGAACGAGTGGGCGAGCGACGTCCTCGCCGAGGGGGATCCCGCAAACGATCCCGGCCGGGAAGTGATTCCACGGGGCTGAGCCGGCTCGACTTCCTGCGACGCGCGACCGCGCTCGTCCTCGCGACGCGCCTCCGTTGGGTCGAGCAGGCCTTCGCATCGACGCAAAGCACGCTGGCGGCCCTCGTCGAGTACGTCGTCGCGGATGCGAAGCTCGTCGCGGCAACGACTCCCCGGTTGACGCGAACGCTCGACCGGTTCCTGCCGGGGCCACAGCCGCTGTCGGCGACGGCCGCCGCGATCCTCGACGGAGCCGCGGCACAGGTGAAGCCGGGCGCGACGTTCGCGCAACTGAGCCGCACCCAGAAGGCGCAGGTCTTCGACACGCTCGAGCGGCTGCCGGTCGAGAGCGCCGGCTCCATCCGTTTCCTCGTGGGCAACCTGCAGGATCTCACGGCGTTCCTCGCGTACTCGACGCCGCGCGGCCACAGGCTCGCTCGGTACAGCGCGACTCTGCACGGACGGAAGGACTTCAGGGGCTATTGGCGTGCGTGACGTCATCGTCGTGGGAGCGGGCGGCGGCGGGCCGGTAGTTGCGAAGGAGCTTGCGGCGCGTGGGCTCGACGTCCTGCTGCTCGAGGCCGGCCCCGCCTGGACCGATCCCGAGCGTGAGTGGTCGCACGACGAGAACACCGCCAACAATCCCGCGACAGGGATCTTCCGCTTCGGGCCCGGCGACCGGACACAGGCACCGTGGGCGCGCGACCTGCCACAGAACTGCTTCGTGTGGCAGACGGCCGGCGTCGGCGGCTCCACGCTCCACTACTTCGCCAACTCCCCGCGCGCGATGCCCGAGGCGCTGCCCGACTATGCCGACCTGATCCCCTACTACGAGTGGGTCGAGCACACGCTGCCGGTGCAGACCGCGGCGATGGGCACCAAGGAGGAGCTCTTCCTCCGCGCGGCGACGAAGGCCGGCCTCCCGACGCAGACCTCGAAGGACATCTCGCGCGCAGCGTGCCGTCCGCAGCAGAACGCGATCCTGCAGCCGCAGGGGACTGCGGGCAAGACGAGCAAGGCGAAGCAACTGGTCTACCCGCGCGCGAAGGGCTGCACGTTCTGCGGCCACTGTCCCCAGGGCTGCTTCCTCCCGCTGAAGGCGCCGTTGAACTTGAAGGCGAAGCGCTCGACGCACGTCAGCTACGTGCCGATGGCGCTGACCGCCGACCGCTGGGCTCGCGGCCGGGCGGCGACCCTGGTTCCCGATGCCTTCGCAGTGAAGGTCAATGCCGAGGGACAGACCCGCAGCGTCACTTGGCGCAACACGCGCACCGGTGCGATGTCGACGGACGAGGCCAAGGTCGTCGTGCTCTCCGCGGGAGCGCTCGAGACGCCGCGCCTCTGGCTGAACAGCGGCCTGCCGAACCCGAACGACCAGGTCGGCCGGGGCCTCACCGACCACTACCTCGACTTCGTCGTGGCGCGCTTCTCGCATTACACGGGCTCGACCAAGGGCGCGACGTCGGCCGCGCGCGCCGAGTTTCCGGGCTACGGCTGCATCGAGCAGGCAGGCGCCGTGCCGGGCCTCCAGGCGCAGGGCCTCACGGACAGCAACGAGCCCGGGCGGCGCGTGCTCGGTGCGCGACTGCGCAGGTTTCTCGGGGACGTCGACAAGCTCATGGCGATCGCCGTGATCACCGACGATGACGTGCTGCCGCAAAACCGCGTGACTTTGTCGGACGTGATGACACCGGATGCACACGGACCGATTGCACGTATGGAAATCCGCGGCCGCACGCAGCGGACGCTCGCGAACCGCGACTTCCTCGTCGCTCGTGCCGCTGAGATCCTCCGCGCGGCCGGCGCGCGGGAGATCGTCCGCATGAACTGGGCTTCCGTCCTGCTCCACATCCACACGACGATGCGCATGGGGGCGGTCGTGAGCGCCGACTGCGAGTCGCTGGCCGTCGAGCGCATCTTCGTCGCGGACAACTCGTCGCTGCCGAACGCGCTCGGCGGGCCGAACCCGACCCTCACGACGCAGGCGCTCGCGACACGCACCGCCGAGCGCATCTTCGTGCGCTACTTCGGCGGGGATCCCTGGGTCGGGCGCGAGTCACCCGTGTCGTCGATCGACGACACGGTGACTGTGGCTGTCTTTGCTGCTGGGCTCTAGACCGACGGCACGTGGTTCCGCATCGCGCGGATGAGCGCGGCGGCGTACTGCATGCCCTCGGCATCGGGCTCGCGGCCCATGAAGCGCCAGCGGCGCTGCTCGAACCAGAGGCACGCACGCAGCTCCTGCAGCGTGCGAGGCACCTCGCTCGTCCTCCGCCAGTTTGCGAAGGCACTCGCGGCGAACTCCGCGCAGCCCTCGCGATCCCTCGGGGAGAAGGTGACGGCGAAGCGGGCGTACTCGCTCCACTCGCCGTACGTGGTCGGCAGGTCCTGCGCCCTCAGCTCCCCCGTCTGGATCTGTGCGGCGTACATCTCTTACCTCCGTGCTGCTGCGGCTTCTGCGGCTTACCTACTGAGACGCATCATCGGCACGGATCTTGCGGGGGGATACGCAAATCCCCCTCTAGGGGTACATCGGTGGCGACCGTGAACCCTGAGTTGCAGTGCGAATAAGAAAGGCCGCCCCTGCGGCGGACGGCCTTTTGAGTTGTACGTCGCCGGCCTGCGGCGGGCCTGAGACGGTTTTTTCGTGCGGTTGACAGTAGAGATGCCGCCTGCCAGAGATTCCTTGCGCGCGTTCACCCGTTCGGGTGACTTACCGTGTCGAGCGGTGATCCTCGTGGTTGCGGCAACCGAACGCGAGCTCGCCGGCGCCGACGGCGCCGCGACGCTCGCGTGCGGGATCGGGCCCGTCGAGGCGGCCGCCAGGACCGCGCAGGCACTCACCGTGCAACCGCCGTCGGCAGTACTGCACGTCGGCATCGCAGGTGCGCGCGGGATCGCAGTGCCGCAGCTCGTCATCGGCTCCGAGGCCGTGTACGAAGACGCCGCGGGCGGCCCGCTCGTCCCCGGCCGGGTACAGCCCGACATCGACCTGCTCGAGCGCGCCCGGCGCGCGTTGCCCGACGCGCAGGTGCTCCCGATCGGGACGAGCGCCAGGGTGGGGGGAACCAGCGGCTGCCCTGTCGAGGCGATGGAGGGCTTCGCCGTGCTGCGGGCGGCGGCGCTCGCCGGTATCCCGGCGGTGGAGGTACGCGCCGTGTCGAACGACATCGACGAGCCCGATCGCGCGCGCTGGCGGTTCGACGACGCCCTGGGTGCGCTCGCTCGGGCGCTTCCGCTCCTGCTCGCCGAGCTGCGGTGACGCGCCGCGTCTGGCTGCGCGCGGCGGCGCTGGGGCTGGTCCTCGTCGGAGTGATCGCGGGGCTGACCGTGTACTTCAGCACGGAGTCCGTGCCGCCGTGCGGTGCCTCCGGCGTGCCGACCTGGCATCCGCCGAAGGACGGCCGAACGCACCATTACGCCGTCGTCTTCCCGGACCGCGCCGCCTGCTTCTTCGCGATCGACGACAAGCACCGCCTGGTCGGCCAGCTGCGCTTGCACGACGCACGCGACATCTCGACGGTTGCCCCGAACGGGCACGAGGTCGCCCTGCGCACGGAGAACGGTCCGTACACGCTCGACCTCGGCACGGGGAAGCTCGCGAAGGGCGGGCTCGCGCCGTTCGACAACGGGAAGCTGACCGCGGTCGACCCCGACCGGCAGGTGATGTTCGTGACACAGCCCGGACTGCTCGGCTTTCGCGTGATCGACATGCGCACCGGAGCGACGCTCTCAGTGGTCCACTTCAGGGGCTTTACGTGGAATCCCCGTTTCGGCCCGAACCCGCCGAGTCACGGCATCGTCCTGCGGCCAGACCGGCCGGAGCTGTGGGTGCTCGACGCGCCGAATCACGCGCTGCACGTCTTCGACGTCAGCGTGGCGCCGCGCCCCCTCGCCGACATCCGCCTCGAGCGGACGCTGACCGCCCCCGGGTCGCTCACGGAGAGCGCGAACGGCCGCTATCTCTACGTCGGCGACTCGGGGGACGTGATCGACTCGCAGACGCGCAACTCGATTGCCAATCTGCCGCCGTTGCAGACCGCGAGCGCCGTGCTCGAGGTCGACTGGGTCGACGGGCGCCCCGTCTTTCCGGGCTTTCCCCGCTAGATTCGGCGAATGGCGCGCACTCAGCTACCGCCGCCGCTCCCGCCGGAGACGCGCACGGTCGGCCAGCTCGTCGCCGAGTCGATCCGCCTCTACGGCGCCCGCTTCTGGCCGTCGCTCGCGCTCGGCATCGGCCCGGCGCTGCTCGGCGTCGCAGCGGCCGAGCTCCACGGTGCGGTGCGAGTCGTGCTCGTGCTCGGCGTCGGCCCGCTCGTGCTGGCATCGTCGTACGCCGGCGCTGTCGCGCTCGTGCGGCCGATCGGGCGCGGACGTTATGTGGCCGTTGCGCTCGCCGCCGGCTATCTCGCCTTCCTGCCGGTGTGCGTTTCGCGATTGTGGATCTTTCCGGGCATCTACCTCGTCGCGCTCGCCTGGCTCGCGCTGGTGGGGCTCGCCGTTCCGGCGGCGCTCGTCGAGCGGCGCGGTTACGCGGATGCGCTGCGCCGAGGCGTGCAGCTTGCGCGGGCGGATTACGTCCACGCGCTAGGCTCGCTCGCGACGCTTGCGATCACGATCTTCCTCACGGGGCTCGTGATCTTCTTCTCGCTGCGGGAGGGGAGCGGGCAGGCGCTGCGGATCGCAGCCGTGCTGGCGTTCATCGTGCTGGCGCCGCTGTTCGTGCTCGGAGCCGCGGTGCTGTACGTCGACCAGGCCGCGCGAGTAGAGTCGAGCCCCCGAGCGAGGAGGAGGAACTCGAATGGCGACCTACATTCTTCTTTCCAGCCTGACGGCACAGGGCGTGCAGACGCTGAAGGCGAACCCCGACCGCCTGCGCGAGGTGAACAAGGACGTTGAGGAGCTCGGCGCGAGGGTCGTCCACCAGTGGGCGACGCTCGGCGAGTACGACTTCGTCAACGTGGTCGAAGCGCCCGACTCGGCCACGATCGCGCGCGTGTCGGTTGCGCTCGGCGCCCGCGGCAGCACGAAGATCCGCACGCTGACCGCGCTGACGATCGACGAGTTCCTCGCGGCGGTTGGCTGACAGGGACGTGTCTTAGGGACAGTTCCTAAGAGGTGTCCCTCAGAGGTGCTTGATCCAGCGCCCGTCGCAGGCGCACTCGAGGTTCTTCTGGTGGCAGCGCCCGCAGCTCCACTCGGAGAGCCAGATCCACTTGAGGTGGAGCACCTCGAGGATGAACAGCGCGACGATCCACGCCACCAGCTGAGTCTGGGAAAAGACGTGCATCCGATCAACCTGCTCCCGGCCGCGCCCGGACGCAATGGGCCGGGCGGCCTATTTTTCGGGCCCGGGTGGCCTACGCCGAACCGTGATGCCCCAGGCACGGCCTGATTCGAACAGCTCTTCCGGGTCGACCTCGTCCGCCCAGCCGAGGAAGTGCTGCTCCGGGGCGTCGTCGGTCGACCCGTAGACCGCGCGCCGGTCGGCCACGCGGCGCTCCGGCTCGAGCGGCTCGCCCCGCTCCAGCGCGTCGATGCGCGCCTGCGCCGCTTCGGCGACCGGTCCTTCCTCGTAGCCGCGTGGCATGAGGCTGAGTGTACGCTCGGCCCCGTGGCCGCAGCGCTCGCCGTCAGCGGACTCGTCAAGCGGTACGGCAACGTCGGAGCGCTCGCAGGGGTCGACCTGACGGTGGAGCGGGGCGAGCTCGTCGGGCTGCTCGGGCCGAACGGGGCGGGCAAGTCCACGCTCGTGAAGATCGCCTGCGGGCTCGTGCGGCCGAGCGCCGGACGCGCGGAGGTCTGCGGCGCTCGCGCCGGCACCCGTGATGCGCGCGCGGCACTCGGTTACCTCGCGGAGTTCTTTCGCTTTCCGGGGTGGACCAGTGCCGACGAGCTGCTCGAGCTGCACCAGCGTCTCGTCGCGTCGGACGGCGGAATGCGCGAGCGCGGCGAGCTGCTCGACCTCGTCGGTCTCACCGAGGCGCGGACGCGGCGCGTGGAGGAGATGTCCAAGGGGATGCAACAGCGCCTCGGGATCGCACAGGCACTCGTCGGCAAGCCGCAGCTGCTGCTGCTCGACGAGCCGACGAGCGCCCTCGACCCCGTCGGCCGGCGCACCGTGCGAGCCCTGTTGGAAGAGCTGCAGCGCCGCGGCGTGTCGGTCCTGCTCAACTCGCATCTCCTCAGCGAGGTGGAGCTCGTCTGCGACCGCGTCGCGATCCTGCTCGCCGGGAAGGTCGTCGCGGCGGGCACGCCCGGGGAGCTTGCGAGCCCGCGCGGGGTGGAGATCGAGACCGACCGTGGTGTGGCGAAGTACGCCGACGCCGTACGCGAGGACGTTCCGCAGCTGATCGAGCGGCTCGTGCGCGACGGGTGCAGCGTGTTCGGCGCACGCGTGCTCACGTCGACGCTCGAGGAGGTCTACGTCGAGGCGGTCGGGGGAGAGACGCAATGACCGCGACGCTGACCATCGCGGGCTACGGGCTGCGCGAGGCACTGCGGCGGAAGGTGTTCGTCGTCGTCTGCGTGCTGTCGGTCGCGTTCGTCGTCCTGTACTGGCTCGGCACCCGCTACACCTTTCACCACGTCGGCAACGTCGTCCCGCCGGCGGGGATCGATGCGCGGACGTTTGCCGCATCGTTCCTGTTCGGAATGGCGATGTTCGGCACGCTGTTCCTCGGGGTCGTGCTCGCGATCTTCCTGACGCTGGGCGTCGTGCGCGGCGATGCGGAGCGCGGACTGCTGCAGCCGCTCGTCGTGCGCCCGGTCGGCCGCAGCACGGTGTTGATCGCACGTTTCCTCGGCGCGGCGGCCGTCTGCGTCCCGTACGTGCTCGCCCTGTACTTCGCGACGATGGTGCTGACGCACGCCGAGGGCTCCTGGTGGCCGGACCGGATCGTCACGCCGGGGCTCGAGTTGGCCGGCGGTGTGCTGATCGTCGCCGCGCTGTCGCTGCTCGGCTCCGTCTTCCTCAGCCCGGTCGCGAACGGCATCGCGATCTTCATGCTGTTCGGCGCCGGGCTCGTCGCGGGCCTCCTCGGCAACATCGGACATGTCCTGAATTCCCATGGCCTGATCCACGCCGCCAAGATCGCCGCGTGGGCGGTGCCGTTCGAGGCCCTCTACCAGGACGCGCTGCGCGCGATCACGGAGAACACCTCTGGATTGACGGGCTTCCTGTTGCGGCTCGGCCCGTTCGGCGGCGCCGAGCAGGGCGGCCTCGGGCTACGCCTCTGGGCGCTCGCCTACCTGGCGGTCGTCGGGGCCGTCGCCGTCGCAGGCTTCCAGCGCCGCGATCTCTGACGCGAGCCCGGCGTTCGCGACGACGAGCTCGCGGTTGACGGCGAGCGTGCGCCCTCGGCTCCGCTCGTGCAGGAACGACAGGACGAACGGCGTCACCGCCTGTCCTCGCACGCCGTGCCGTTCCGCGTCGGCGAGCGCGTCCTCGATCAACGGCTCGACGTCGTCGAGGCTCGTCGGGGGAGGCTGCGCGACCACGAGGCCCCGGCCGCCGAGCTCCCAGTGTGCGCGCGCGACGCGCGCGGCCTCGTCAGCCGAGTCGACGCGCGCGGGCACGTACGGACCGCCAGAGGCCGAATAGAAGAGCGGCAGCGTGTCCGTCCGGTAGCCGAGCACCGGCACGCCGAGGGTTTCGAGCACCTCGAGCGTCGCAGGCACGTCGAGCAGCGACTTGATGCCGGCGGACACGACGAGCGCCGGCGTTCGGGCGAGCTCGCCGAGGTCTGCGGAGACGTCCGGCGGATGCGGATAGCCGCGGTGGACGCCGCCGATGCCGCCGGTGCCCATGAAACGGATGCCTGCGGAGCGGCAGACCGCGAGCGTTCCCCCGACCGTGGTCGCACCGACGGCACGCTGCGCGACGCAGGCCGCGAGGTCGCGCGGGCCGACCTTGCGCGCACGTGCGTCGAAGCGCTCCAGCTCATCCGGCGTGAGACCGACTCGGATCTCGCCGCCCAGCACGCCGATCGTCGCCGGCACCGCACCGGCCTCGCGTACGCGCCGCTCGGACTCGGCGCCGACCGTGGCGCCTTCGCCGCGCGGGAAGCCGTGGGCGATGAGCGTCGTCTCGAGGGCGACCACCGCCGTCGCCTCTCGGACCTCGTCGGAGATGCGGATCACGGCATCGCGCCGATCTGCGCGACGCAGCGCGCCGCCGCCTCGGCCGCGAGGTCGGCGCCGCCGACGAGAAACCCGGCCGCGAGCGCGTCACCGGCCCCGGTGGTGTCCACGACGGACACGTCGCGTGCCTGGCACCGCTCCACGTCGCCGCCGCGGACGACGTCGAATCCCGACGCGCCTCGTTTGACCACCCGCGTCTCGCCGACGTTGCCGAGCTCGTCCCATTCCTCCGTGTTCCCGAAGACCACGTCCGGAGCGAGCAGCTCGAGCCGCTCGCGGAACCTCGCAGGACCGTGCGCGCGGATTCGCGTCCACGCCGACAGGTCGACGCTCAGGCGTGCGCCGTGCGTGCGCGCGAGCTCGGCGGCGCGCGCAGCGGCCGCGTCGATCGGCGAGGCGAGCAGTGCGTAGCCGGAGATGTGGAGACAGTCGCACGTGAACCACGCCGGATCGAGATCGTCCGGCTCGAGCAGCGTCGCCGCTCCACGGTCGGACGCCATGGTGCGCTCGCCGTCCGGGGCCACCAGCGAGACGACGACGCCGCTCCGCCCCTCGGCGGGCCCGACCACGTCGACCTCGCGCGCGATGAGGTCGCCCGCCAGCCAGACGGCCGCAGGATCGTCGCCGCGCCGTGCCACGCAGCGGGACTCTCCGCCGACCGCGGCGACCCACGCGGCCACGTTCGCGGCCTGCCCTCCGGCCGTCGTGCGTGTCTGCGCGTTCGCGTCGGCGCCCGCGGCGAGCGGCTCGTCCAGACGGACGATCACGTCGAGCAGGAGGTCGCCCAGGGTCACGACGAGCATGGAGCTACGATCGTCCCATGGACGGCGAGCAGAGGCGCGGGCGTGTCGGCTCCTTCGTCGTCGGCGGGCTCGTCGGCGCGTCGGCGGCTCTGGCCGCTGCCCGGCGCCGCCGCCGCCGCGAGGGCGTCCGCCGAACGCCGCAGGGCCTCGAGGCTTTCGAGGGGGCGCCGTGCTATCACGAGGTCGTCGCGCGGGAGCGCGACGAGCTAGAAGCGTGACTCCGCCTGCACGATGGTGTGCAGGTTCACGTCCGCATCGTTGATCCGGAGCGACCGGCCCACCCGCAGGACGCGCTTCGCGACCGCGATGTAGCGCGAACGCGTGCGCAGGGGCTGCCGCGTGCGGATCACGAGATACGGCCCGTACACGCGCCCCTCGAACCGGGATGCCGGCTCGGGCAGCTCGAGCGGGATCGTCGAGCGTTGCTCGGCGTTTGTCGTGTCGCTCGCGTCGAACACCCAGATCCCGCGGCCGAGCGGTTCGTGGACGCTCTTCAGGGCATCCGCGAACAGCGCCGGATCGGCGCGCGGCAGCACATGATGCGAGAAGGAACGGTTCTGCTCCCACGCGCGTAGGAACACCGGCTCGTACCCGAGCAGGACGTCGTCCGGACGGGTCGTCGACGCGAGCCACGCCGCCGCCGCGTCACGCGCGTGCGCCTCGCCGGCCGGATCGCCGTCGAGGAGCTCGGGTGTCTTCGCGTGCGCCCAGCGCACCTCCCCGACGACGACGAGCACGGCGATCGCCAGGGCGACGGCGGCGTAGGACAGGCCGGCCCGCGCAAGCGTCACGAGTGGGAGTGCCAGCAGCACGCTGTAAAACGGCAGCGCGAAGATCAGGTGGCGAGCCTCCGGGGAGGTGGTGGAGCGCAGCGTCGCCACCGTGAACGCGAGCGCGGGGACGACGATCACGCAGGCGGTGAGGACCGCAGCCGAGCGGTTCCGGCGCACGAGCAGCACGGCGCCGGCGACCGCGAGCGCGAACAGGGCGATCGCCCACCCGCGCTCATGCGAGCTGAAGTCACCGGCGACCGACCACAGATAGCGCGCAACCGATGCCGGGGAGCCCAGCCTGCGGCCGCCGCCGCCGACGCCGACGTCGAAGCGGTTGCGCAGGACGACATCGGCCCACCAGAACGGGAACCCGGCGACGGCCACCGCGCCGAGCGTGAGGAACGCTCGGCGGTCCCGCGCGCTCAGCACCACGTAGAGCCCCTGCGCGGCGACGACGAGCACCGCGTACGGATGGCTTGCGAGGAGCAGCAACAGCGCGATGCCCCAGAGGACGTAGCGCCGCGCCAGCAGAGCCAGGAACGAGAGCAAGCTCGTGAAGAGGAAGAGGCTGTACATGCGCCCGAAGATCCCGTGGAAGAGGAACACCCAGCTCGCGGACGCAAATGCGGCGGCGAGGACCCCGGTCGTGCGATCGGCGAGGCGCGCCCCGAGCAGCGCCATCAGCGGCACGCTGGCGACGGCGAAGACGAGCGAGACGAGGCGCAGCGCCGTCAACCCGCCGCCGAGGTGTACGACTGTCCACGCCAGCAGGAAGTGCAGCGGCGCGCCGCCGCGCTCGGCGATGACCGTGTGCAGGACGTCGCCGAGCGAGCCGCGTCCGACGAAGAGCGCGAGGGCCTCGTCCTCGTGCGGCGGCCAGAGCTCGAGCAGCCAAGCCAGCACGCCGGCTACGACCGCCGTCAGCACTCCGGTCGCGGCGCGGAAGCCGTCGACCTTTACCGCGGCGGCCTCCAAGCCGATACCGCTGCTAGCGTCTTTCATTCCCCGTGCCTACGTATGAATACAAGTGCCCGAACGGGCACGTCTTCGAGATCTTCAAGCGCATCGCCGACCCTGCGCCGGAGAAGTGTCCCGTCTGCGAGGCCTCGCCGGTCGAGACCGTGCTCTATCCGGTTCCGGTGCACTTCCGCGGATCGGGGTTCTACTCCACGGACTACGGGCGCGGCCGAGGGAAGAAGGAGCCTGCGAAAGACACGAGCGATTCGGGCAGCTCCGAGAAGAAAGACACGCCGCCTGAGAAGAAGGCCGCCGAGGCCTGAGGCGTCGCGCAGCCGGCGCCTCTAGAAATTCCGGTTCCCGACGAAGCAGCCGGGCGCGAAGAGCCCGCCGCCGGGCCGAGGCGGCTGTGGCGCCGACTGCCCGGTGACCATGGCGATCACGGCGATGTTGTCCTCGCTGCCGACGATGTCGCCGCCGGCAGACACACCGCCGAGGCGGCAGTGCAGCGTGCTGCTCGCGCTCGCGCGCTTGAGAACCCAGCCGAGCTGGACGAACTGCCACGCGGAGAGGTCGGTCGTCAGCGGCGCCACGAGGCTCTTCCCGTCGAACGGCAGCTTCACGAACGTCCCGAGCCCGAGCAGCTTGTGCATCGCAGCGTTGACGACGGCCTGCTGGCGCTCGCCGCGTTTGATGTCGGAGTCGGACGGATCGAGCTGGTTCACGCGGATGCGCGAGTAGATGAGCGCGCGCCGGCCGTCCATGTGCTGACGGCCCTTGGCGAAGCGCCACCCCTTCCACGTCGCGCAGCCGCGCGCGTCGTAGGGGCACTCGAACCTGTCGGAGAGGATCGGCGCGGGAACGGTGATGTCGATCCCGCCGATGTTGTCGATCAGCTGCTTGAACTGCGTGAAGTCCACGATCATGACGTGGTTGATCCGAAGCGCGTTGCCGGTCAGGCCGCGGAGCGTCTGCAGGACGAGCTCCGGGCCTCCGAACTGCATCGCAGCATTGATCTTCTGCTCGCCGTGGCCGGGGATCGCGACACGCAGGTCGCGCGGGATCGACAGGTAGGCGAGCCGGTGGTGGTCCGGATCGGTGCGCAGGATCATGATCGAGTCGGAGTGGTTGTCGGCGACACGCTGGTCGGTGTTCGCGAAGTCGCGCCCGAGCAGCAGGATCGTGGAGGGATTCGAGATCAGGGCCCCGTCCTGCTGCGTGAGGGCCCGGCCGATGCCGGGTGAGGTCTTCAGCAGGCGATCGTTGGCCTTCGACACGCCGCCGCGGAACGACAGGTAGCCCGCGATCGCCCAGATCACGAACAGGACGAACAGGACGAGCAGCGCGACGCCGAGGCGGCGCCTCCAGCTCCAGCGTCGGCGCGGCCGCCGGACGCGCGGCTCGCGCGGCGTGCGTCCGTTCCGGTCGGGCCGGCTTTGCGGGCGCTCGAGCGGCACGCGGCCCTTCGCGCGCCCGCCTCGGTAGACGCGGTAGGGCTTCTCTCCCGTCGCCATCGAGCCAGTAGGGTAGCCGCGCGGTTTGGACGGCAAGCGCGTCATCGGCGTCGATCTCGGCGGGACGAAGATCCTCGCCGGCATCGTCGATCGTGACGGTCGCCTCGAGCGCCACCGCGAGAATCCGACGCCGGTCAGCTCGCAGGACGACCTCCTGGCCGGGCTCGACCGTGCGGTCGAGGAGCTGCTCGACGACGAGATTGCAGCGCTCGGCTTCGGGCTGCCGTCGCCGATCGATCAGCGCGCGGGGCGCGCGCAGCAAGCCGTGAACATCCCGCTCGACGCGACGATCGACTTCCGGGCGCGGATGTCCGACCGCTTCGGGCTCCCGGTCGGCATCGAGAACGACGCGAACTCGGCTGCCTATGCAGAGTTCCACTTCGGCGCCGCACGGGAGGCGAACAGCATGGTGATGCTCACGCTCGGCACCGGCTGCGGCGGCGGCGCCGTCATCGACGGGAAGCTGTTCCGCGGCTGGGCCGAGTTCGGGCACATGGTGATCGTCTACGACGGCATTCCGTGCCAGGGGACGTGCACGGGACGTGGCCACCTGGAGCCGTACGTGACGGGCGTCGCGGCGACGAAGCTCGCGCAGGCGGAGTTCGGCCCCGCCGTCGATGCGCACCGACTCGTCCGGCTCGCGGACGAGGGCGAGCCGCGTGCGATCTCGATCCTCGACGGGATCGGTCGGCACCTCGGCGCGGGAATCGGCAGCCTCGTCAACATCTTCAATCCCGACCTGGTCGTGATCGGCGGCGGATTTGGAGCGGCAGGGGATTTCATCCTCGACCCCGCGCGGGAGATCGTCGCGCGCGAAGGGCTTGCAGGCGCCGGTAAGCGCCTGCGCATTGTCCGCGCGGAGCTCGGGACGTCGGCCGGCCTGATCGGCGCCGCGCTCGTCGCCTTCGACACGCTGGCGTAGCGAATGCCCCTGGCGGTCTGCGCTACGCCGATCGGGAACCTGGAGGACGTGACGCTGCGCGTGCTGGACGAGCTGCGCGCCGCCGACGTCGTGCTGTGCGAGGACACGCGACACACGCGCGTGTTACTAGACCGACACGAGATCTCCGCTCGGCTGCTCTCGTACCACGAGCACAACGAGGCCGCGCGCGTCGCTGAGCTACTGCCGCGTCTCGAGGCAGGCGAGCGGATCGCGCTCGTCTCGGACGCGGGGATGCCTGCCG
>Ga0114129_10007251_pt1 | contig 15783 bp, 15 predicted proteins | sample RhiMetdeltSRZDD1_FD_80071 | JGI IMG/M metagenome (GOLD analysis project Ga0114129, IMG submission 80071) | Populus rhizosphere microbial communities from Tennessee, USA - Rhizosphere MetaG P. deltoides SRZDD1 (version 2) (version 2) | ecosystem: Host-associated > Plants > Roots > Rhizosphere >... | reverse complement strand
GGAACGGCCGGGCGACGAAGTCGGCTGCTATATGCAGGACCAGCCGGTGCACAAGCTGGTGCACTTCCAGAACATGCGCATCCTGTCGATTTCAGCGGAAGGGACGTATCACCGCGTGTTCGACGTCTGCATCCCGAAGTGGCTGAACCAGGCGGGCGCGAAAGCCGAGTTCGTGCGCCTCGAGGACGTGGGCATCCACGGCAACATGCACGAGATGTTCCTCGACCGCAACAGCGACGAGGTCATCAAGTTCATCGACACCTGGCTGCGGAAGAACATCAGCACGAAGGCGACGTCGGGCACTCGCTGAAGAATCGATTCACCACGTCGAGCACGAACTGCCACAGCTCCGGCAGTTCGCGCTCGACCGGCGCCATCCTCCGCAGCACGTCGGTCCGCGTGATGCCGTGCTCGCGCCAGCTGCCACCGCCCGACTTCATGTTCTGCAGCAGCGCCTGCAACCGGTCGAGCGCGTTTGCATACTTCGCCTCGATCGTCTGGTTGGTCTCGAATTCATCCCAGCAGGCACGAAACCAGCTGGCCTGATCCGCCGGCAGCAGGCCGAAGATCCGTTCGGCCGCGGCGAGCTCGCGCGCGGCCTTCGTTTCGTACGCCGCCGCGTCGTACGCGAACGTATCGCCCGCGTCGATTTCCACGAGATCGTGAACAGTGACGAGCTCGAGCACCCGCCGGAGACCGACATCGGGCGGCGCGTATTCGGCCAGCGTCATCGCCGCAAGCACGAGGTGCCACGAGTGCTCGGCCGAATTTTCCGGCCTCGACCCGTCGGTAATGGGTGTGCGGCGCAGGATGGTTTTCAGCTTGTCGGCTTCGGTGAGAAACGCGACCTGCTGCGCGAGCCGCTCGTCAGACACTGCCGAACACCTTCTCGAGCTCGTACGGCCTTGTGACTTCGAGCTGATCGTACCGGCAGTCTTTCGGCTTTTTGTCGGGACGCCACCGGAGGAAGGTGGCCGCGTGCCGGAACCGATCGCCTTGCATATGGTCGTACTTCACCTCGCAGACGCGCTCGGCGCGTAACGCTTCCCACGAGAGATCCTTCCCGGCGCTCCAGCGGCTCTGTCCGCCGGGCATGCGTGTGCCCGCATGGCCTTCCGCCTCCGCCCATGCGCGCCACGGGTGCTTGTCGAGCGCGTTCTCGCGCAGCGGCTCGAACTCCTTCGCGAGCTCGCGGCGCCTGGCCATCGTGAAGGCGGACGTGACGCCGACGTGGTGCAGGACGTCCTTGTCGTCGTAGAGGCCGAGCAGCAGTGATCCGACGAGCGTGTTCTTCCCGTCCTTGTGCCACCGGAACCCGGCGACGACGCAGTCGGCGGTGCGCGCGTGCTTCACCTTGATCATGGCGCGCTTGCCAGGCTGGTAGACGGCGTCCACCTGCTTGGCGACGACGCCGTCGAGACCGGCCCCCTCGAAGCGCGCGAGCCACTTCACCGCGAGGTCGCGGTCCCGCGTCATCGGCGTCAGGTGAATGGGTGGCTTCGCCGTTCCGAGCAGCTTCTCCAGCAAGGCGCGCCGCTCGCCCTGCGGCCTGTCGCGCACATCCTTTCCGCCGGCGGCCAGCACGTCGAACGCGACGAAACGCGACGGCGTGTCCTTCGCGAGCTTCGCTACGCGCGACGCGGCCGGATGCAGCCGCATCTGCAGCGCGTCGAAGTCGAGGCCGCGCGGGGTCGCGATCACGATCTCGCCGTCGACGACGCAGCCGTCCGGCAGCTTCTCGAGCAGCGCATCGTGCAGCTCGGGAAAGTAGCGATCGAGCGGCCGCAAATCGCGGCTCTGGATGTAGACGTCGTCGCCGCCGCGGAACACGATCGCACGGAATCCGTCCCACTTCGGCTCGTACAGGTACGGCCCTTCCGGTGGGGGCTCCTCGGCCAGCTTTGCGAGCATCGGCTCGATCGGCGGATCGATCGGAAACGAAGAAGAACGCTTGGGGGCCATCGCGTTCGCAGGATACAGTGATCCCGGAGCCCGCGCCTGGAGATTTACCTGATCGACGGCACGTACGAGCTGTTCCGCTACTACTACGCGATGCCGTCCGCGCGCGATGCGCAGGGGCGCGAGGTCGCGGCCGTGCGCGGGGTCGTCTCGTCGGTGCTCGGCATGATCAACGGTGGCGCGCAATACGTCGGTGTCGCGACCGACCACGTCATCGAGTCGTTCCGGAACGGGCTCTGGCCGGGCTACAAGACCGGCGAGGGGATCGACCCGGATTTGCTGGCGCAGTTCCCGCTGCTCGAGGAGGCGCTGACGGCGACCGGCATCGCCACCTGGCCGATGGTCGAATTCGAGGCCGACGATGCGCTGGCGGCGGCGGCAGCGGCGGCGGCGAACGATCCGCGCGTCGATCGCGTCGTCATCTGCACGCCGGACAAGGACCTCGCGCAGTGTGTCAGCGGCACGCGCATCGTCCAGATGGACCGCCGCCGCCGCACGATCCGCGACGAAGCCGGCATCGTCGAGAAGTTCGGCGTGCCACCGGCGTCCATCCCCGATTACCTCGCGCTCGTCGGCGACGCGGCGGACGGCTATCCCGGCCTGCCAGGATGGGGCGCACGCTCTGCGGCGGCCGTGCTCGCCAGGTTCGGGCATCTCGAATTGATTCCGCGCGACTGGCGCGAGTGGACGGGTGTCAACGCGGCGCGGCCGGGAGCGCTGGCGCACACGCTCGGGCAGGAGCGCGAGCGCGCATTCCTGTTTCGAACACTTGCGACCCTGCGAACGGATATCGCGTTGTTCGATTCGGTCGAGGATCTGCGATGGCAACCGACCGGCGCGGCTCCAGGCTACCTCACCGATCAGGCGACGCAGGCCTGAGTTACTCGACGCGGAATTCGCGCGAAGCGACGGACTGACCGTCTACGAGGACTTCGACCTTGTAGTCGCCGACCGGAAACGCGCTGGCGCTCTTGAACTCGAACGCGGTGGCCCCCGCGCCCTTGTACGACACCTTCCGCTCTTCCTCGCTGACCATCTGCCCGTTGTAGGTCCAGCGCGCCGCAATCGTGGAGGATCCGGTCGCTTCCGTCAGCACAGCGGCGTAGATCTTGTCGTCGGGCTTGAACCGCGTGGTGTGGGTGCCGACGGTGTTGTCACCGTTCAACTTGTTTCCCAGCTGCAGCGTGCTCACGTGCAGCGGCTGGCTGCAGCCCGCCACCAGCACCGCAAGCAGCGCCACGAGGGCGGCCGGCTTTGGAGGTCTCACAGTCTTAATGTAGCGTGAAGTGACGTGAGACGCGCTCCCAGGCCGCCCGAGGCCACAGTCGAGAGAGTCATGCGATCGCTGGCTCAGGCAATCACCGGCCTCGAGCTCCCGGCGGTCGAGAAAATCTCCGAGGAACAGGCGGAAGAGCCGTTCCAGATCCTGATCGCGACGCTCCTTTCCGCACGCACCCAGGATGCGACGACGCACGCGGCGGCGACGCGGTTGTTTCGCCGGGCGCGCACGCCGCGGTCGATGGCGAAGCTGCCGGCGAAGGAGATCGAAAAGCTGATCTATCCGGTCAGCTTCTATCGCAACAAGGCGCGCCACGTGAAGGCCTGCTGCCAGCTGCTGCTCGATCGCTTCGGCGGGCGCGTGCCGTCGACGATGGAGGAGCTCGTCATGCTGCCGGGCGTCGGCCGGAAGACGGCGAACCTGGTCATGATCCTCGGCTTCAAGAGCCTGCGGAACATCTGCGTCGACACGCACGTGCACCGCATCTCGAATCGCCTCGGGTGGGTGCGCACCAGGCAGCCTGACGAGACGGAGCAGGCGCTGTACACGGCCACGGATGCGCGCTGGTGGTCCTACATCAACCTCTATCTGGTGACGTGGGGACAGAACGTCTGCCGTCCCATCGGTCCGCGCTGCGGGGATTGCGTCATTGCGGCCGATTGTCCAAGAATTGGGGTTCAGAAGGTTCAGAGGGTTCAGGGGGTTCAGGGGGTTCAGCAGGTTCGAAGGAGCGCGACATGATGCATCGCAGCCTGGTCGTTCTGCTCGCGGCGGTTGTCGGCGCCACGGTGTCGGCGCAGACCGTCAAACCCGCTCCCAGGCCTGCTGCGCCGGCGCCCGCCGCAGCCGCCGCGAAATCCCCCGGCGCGGGTCCCGTGTTCGTCGTCGAGACCATGAAGGGGACGTTCGAAATCGAGACCTATCCGAACGAAGCGCCGAAGACGGTCGAGCACGTGCTCGCGCTCGTCAAGCGGAACTTCTACAACGGCCAGCGCATTCTTCGCATCGTGCCGAATCAGCTCGTGCAGTTCGGCGATCCCCAGACGCGTGACATGACGAAGCAGGCGTGGTGGGGCCGAGGCTTCGACGCGGGCAGCGGCAAGTCGATTGGCCTGGCGGAGTTCAGCAAGAAGCGGCTGCACAAGGTGGGCTCCGTGTCGATGGCGCACCCGGGCGACGCGCGCGAGGCCGACAGCCAGATGTTCATCTCGCTCTCGGCGCAGCCGAAATGGAACGGTCAATACACGGTGTTCGGCCAGGTGATTTCGGGGATGGACGTCGTCCGCAAGCTGGCGGTGACGGATCGGATCGTCAAAGTAACTTTGCGACCGGAACCGGCGTCGTAGCAGGGGCCGCCTTCAGGCGGCCCTCGGCAACGAGCGCTCGCACCTCGGGAAACGTTTCGATCAACGCCTCGGGGTACTCGCCTTCAATCGGCTGCCCGAGCTGCGCCTTCAGCATCACCGCGTTGACGACCGACTTCGACGAGAAGTGGTTGTTCGTGTACAGGTACGACTTCTTCACGAGCGCCTTCGCGGCTTTTGCCGTCTCCGCAAATTCCTGCAGCTCGCCCGCGTTGTACAGGTAGTTGTAGGGATCTTCGCTCTTGTCGTGCTTCCACCATTGCGCCGCGTTCCGGCCGTGCAGGCGCATGTAGTAGAAGCTCGCGACGTTCGGCAGATAGTTCTGCCGGATCGAGAAGCGGAATTTCGGCTCGTCGATCTGTACCCAGGCAGCGCCGAAGCCGTTCAGCAGCGAGAGCGTCTCGCCAATCGCGTCGCTCCAGCTCTTGTGCCGGAGCTCCACGGCGACCGGGTACGCACCGAATGCGCGCAGCAGTTGACCGAGGTACTCACGCGTCTGCGGCGAATCCTTGAAGCTCGGAGGAAACTGCGCGAGCAGCGCACCCAGCTTGCCGGCTGACGCGAGCGGATCGACGCCGGCGCGGAAGTCGTCGATGTCCGATTGCGTCACCTGCGCGAGGAGATCGAGCAGGGCGCCCCCGGCGCCCGGCGCGCTCCTGAGCGCCGCGTCGCGAAACATCTTCGGATGCGTGAATTTCTGATAGAGCTTGAGCGAGAAGTCGAAACCGGCCGGCGTCCGCTCGGCCCATCCGCGTGTCACCTCCGCTCGCGGCTGGCCGTAGAACGTGGTGTTCACCTCGACCGTATTGAAATGCTCCGCGTAGAAGCGCAACTCGTCGAATCGATCGGTCCCGGCGCGTTTCGAGCGGGTCTTCGGGTAGAAGAGGCCGTTCCAGGTGCCCTTCCCGGAGGGATAGTTCCAGCCGGATGTGCCAACGCGCACCTCGCCCATGCGGGCATCTTACAATCGGATCCGGGCAGGTATCAGGTAACAGGTCCTGCCGGTGCCATCAATGTTGACGATCAACGAAATCTTTTACTCGGTTCAAGGCGAGTCGAGCTACGCCGGGCGGCCGTGTGTCTTCGTCCGCCTGACCGCATGCGATCTCCGGTGCTCGTGGTGCGACACGCCGTACGCCTTCCATGAGGGGACGAAGCAATCGCTCGACAGGATTCTCGAGCAGGTCGATGGGTATGGCTGTCCGCTGGTCGAGGTGACCGGCGGTGAGCCGCTCCTGCAGGAGGAGGTGTATCCGCTGATGGAGAGGCTGCTCGAAGGCGGACGGACGGTCCTGCTCGAGACCGGCGGCCATCGCAGCACTGCTCGCGTTCCCGACCGCGTGGTCACCATCCTCGACGTGAAGTGTCCCGGCAGCGGCGAGTCCGCGAGCAACGATTGGAGCAATCTCGATCGCCTCCGTCCGCACGACGAGGTGAAGTTCGTCGTCAAGGATCGCGGCGATTACGAGTACGCCCGCGACGTCATCGCACGGCACGACCTGGCGTCTCGGGCGGCGGCCGTGCATCTGTCGCCGGTGCACGGCGTCATGAACCCGCGCACGATGTCGGAGTGGGTGCTCGCCGACAGGCTTCCCGTCCGGGTGCAGCTCCAGCTTCACAAATACATCTGGGATCCGGCGACGCGTGGAGTGTAACGATTTGCTGCCCGCGGTAGTGCTGTTGAGCGGCGGCCTCGACTCGTACACCGCGGCAGCCATCGCGCGCCAGGAAGGGTTCACGCTGTACGCGCTGACCGTTCGATACGGCCAGCGCCACGCGCACGAGATAGAGGCGGCGCGCGCGGTGGCGAAAGCCCTGGACGTCGAGCGTCACATCGAGCTCGACGTGGACCTCTCGGCCTTCGGCGGGTCCGCCCTGACGAGCGACATCCCCGTTCCAAAGGACCGCGCCATCTCGACGACCGAAATCCCGTCCACCTACGTTCCGGCGCGCAACACCGTCTTCCTCGCGCTGGCGCTCGGCTGGGCCGAGGTGATCGGCGCCGGCGACATCTTCATCGGTGTCAACGCGCTCGACTATTCGGGCTACCCCGACTGCCGGCCTGAATACATCGCCGCCTTTGAACGCCTGGCCTCGCTGGCGACGGCCAAAGGTGTGCAAGGGGGTGCATTTCGGATCCATGCGCCGCTGCAGATGCTGACCAAGGCCGACATCATCCGCAAAGGCCTGGAACTCGGGCTCGACTACGGCCTGACGCACAGCTGCTACGACCCGGATCCGCACGGCCGCCCGTGCGGACGCTGCGACAGTTGCACACTTCGTGCAGCGGGCTTCGCGCAGGCAGGTGTGGCTGACCCCATACTCGGCCGATAGAGTACTGGGACAATGCGGTCTTTCTGGTCACTCTCCCTGCAGCGCCAGCTGGCCATCGCCATAGGTCTGTTGCTCGTGCCCGTGCTCGCCGCGGCCGTATGGTCGGGCACGAGCACGTTCCACGAGCGCGCTGCCGAGCTCGGAGACCAGTCACGCCTCGTGGCCTACACGACCGCCGAATACATCAACCGCGATCTCGCGAATCTCGACGGCACCGGCGCGAGCCTGGTGGCCAACTCGAACGTCAAGACACTCGACTCGGCGCTCTCCGAAGATCTGTTCCGCAGGATCACCGGCGTCCATTCAATGGTCGCCTGCATCAATCTCGTTCGCCGTTCCGGCGATGTCGTCGCCCGGGCGGTCGCGTCGGCGCCTGCTGAGCTGACGGACCCAGGGCGCGACTGGGCGGAGGAGGTCTTCCGCACCGGAGTACGCTCGGTGTCGCCGCTCCGTGTGACCCCGTCCGGCGTCCACTACGTCGTGCTTGGCTATCCGGTCCGCGACGATGCGCAGCAGGTGGTGGGAGCGCTCGGCTTCGTCGTCGATCTGAAGAAGATCCAGGAGTCGTTCCAAACGTTGCCTGTTCCCGAGGGATCCGTCGTGACCGTTGCGGATCGCGACGGACGTATCCTGGCCCGGAGCCAGGACGCCGATCGCTACGTGGGACAGCTGCTGCCGGTCGAGATGCGTCCGGCGGCCGAGGTTCGCGATCCGGTGGCGCGGACGGGCGTCGACGGCGTTCGCCGCATGTACGGCGAAGCGCCCGTGGAGAACGGACCGTGGGTCGTGAGCGTCGGTCTGCCGCTGTCGGTGGCGTTCAATCGCGCGGCGTCGCTCTGGGCGCGCAGCTTCGCGATTCTCGCCTTCGGCATAGCCGGGTGGTTGATCGTCGCGTTCGGCCTGTCGCGGCGTCTCTCGAATTCGCTGACGCACCTCGAAACGGCCGCGCAACGGATCGGGTCGGGTGATTTCAGACCGATCGAACGGCGGCCGATGCCGACGCGCGAGTTCGCCGAGCTGCAGGATGCGTTCGACGTGATGCTGCGGCGCTTCAACGACACGCGCACCGCCCTCGACGGCCAGATGGGGGAGGAGCGGCGCATCCGCGAGGAGCTGCAGTCGCTGCAGCGGCAGGTGATCCGGCAGGAGCGGCTCGCGGCGGTCGGTCAGCTCGTCTCCGGCGTGGCCCACGAGATCAACAACCCGCTGCAGGCGATTCTCGGCTTCGCGGAGCTGCTGCAGATGCAGGCCGACGTTCCGGAATCGGTGAAGGCGGATCTGGTGCTGATACAGAAGGAAAGCGCGCGCGCCTGCAACATCATCCGCAACCTCGCCATGTTCGCGCGCCAGCAGCCCGGTGAAGCGGCTCCCGTTCGCCTCACCGACGTGATCACCTCGGTCGCGGAGCTGCGCCAGCGGCGCCTCGCGTCCGAGCAGATCGAGCTGCGCGTCGAAGACAGCTCGACGCAATACGTCTCCGCGGTGGTCACCGAGCTGCAGCAGGTGCTGCTGAATTTCGTGGTGAACGCGGAGCAGGCGATCCGCGCATCCGGCCGGCTTCCCGGACGCATCACGATTCGCTCGCGCGACCTCGGAGGCCGCGTGATGCTCGAGGTGGAAGACACCGGTCCCGGCATCGCGACCGACAACGAGTCGAAGCTGTTCCAGCCGTTCTTCACGACCAAGCCGGTCGGCCAGGGCACCGGCCTCGGCCTGTCGATCAGCTACGGCATCATCGACTCGCTCGGCGGGCGCATCGGCTACCGGCGCGCGTCTGCCGGAGGCGCCGTCTTCTACTTCGACCTGCCCGCCGCGTCCGCCGAGGCGGCGTGACCTCGCGCATCTATTACACAGACCCGTACTGCCGCCGGTTCGACGCAGTCGTCACCACGACGTTCGAGCGTGAGGGGCGTCCGGCCGTGTTTCTCGATCGCACCGCGTTCTACCCGACGTCGGGTGGCCAGCCGTTCGATACGGGCACCTTGTCCGTGCGGGGCGGAGCCTCGGGCTCCACGGTGGACGTGCTCGACACCGTCGATGTCGATGACGAGGTCGTGCACGTGCTCTCGGCGCCGCTGCCCGAGGGCGCGGCCGTGCACGGCGAGGTCGCCTGGGACCGCCGCTTCGATCACATGCAGCAGCACACGGGCCAGCACGTGCTGTCCGCCGCGTTCGATCGCTTCTTCGACAACCGCACCGTGAGCTTCCACATGGGCGCGGAGCTCTCGACCATCGATCTGGCGCGTGACATGCCGTGGGAAGACATTGCGCGCGCCGAGGCCGAGGCAAATCGCATCGTCTGGGAGGACCGCGAGGTGGCGATCAGGTTCGTCTCGTCCAGCGAGGCGTCGACGCTGCCGCTTCGCAAGGAACCGGCGCGCGCGGGCGTCCTCCGTCTCATCGACGTGAAGGATTTCGACCTTTCGGCGTGCGGCGGCACGCACGTGGCGCGGACCGGTGCTATCGGCGCGATCGTCGTTCCCGCGATCGAGAAATTCAAGGGCGGCGCGCGTGTCACGTTTGTCTGCGGCGGCCGCGCGTTGCGCGTGTTCCGGACGTTGCGCGAGTCGGTAGCGGGTAGCGTGCGCGCGCTGTCCGTGCTGCCTCACGAGCTTCCCGGTGCCATCGAGCGGATGCAGGCGGAGGCGAGAGATCTACGCCGCACCATCAGGACACTTCAGGAGTCGCTCGCGGCGCACGAAACCGCGCGATTGGCGGGTGAGGCTGGTGGGGCGGGTCAGGCGGGTGAGGCGGGCAGGGTGATCGTGGAGGCGCTCGACGGCTGGGACGCGAGCGGCCTGAAGCTGATCGCCTCCGGTATCGCTCGGCACGCCAGCGCCGCCGTGGCGCTGTTCTCGGCGTCGCCACCCTTCGCGGTGGTGATCGCGCGTTCCGGAGATGTGCCGGTGGACGCCAACGCGGTCCTCCGAGCGCTCACCGATCGCTTTGGCGGCCGCGGCGGCGGGAAGGCCGATCTCGCGCAGGGCGGCGGGCTCGACGGCGACCTCGTCGACATCTGCGCGGCCGCGCGCGAGCTGTTGCGCGGATCTGCACGCACGGCAAATCCGTAATCGATCCCACGAGATCCGTCATCGGCCCCCGCACACATTGCGTGATTTTCGGGGAATTTCGCGGCACACCAATTGAATCCACCCGCGGGCATCCACATATGGCTCTGGTGCTCGCCATCGAGCCGGATTCCGCCCAGGCGGATCCGCTCACGTCCCTCGTCCGCGCCAAGCTTGGCGCGCAGCTCCAGCTCGTGGCGTCCACGCGCGCCGCGATCGTCGCCATCAACCAACGCGTTCCCGACGTGATCCTGCTGGGACGGGCCGTCCCGCAGGAGCAGCGCACGAAGGTCGTCACCCACCTCCGTTCGATCGTGGGCGACGGCCAGGTTCGCACGGTAGACATTCCTCATCTCACCAGCCCGCAGACGACCGAGACGTTTGGCAAGCAGATCGGCGTCTGCCTCGCGTCCGCGGAGGACGCGCGCGTCCGCGCGACGGCCAGCGTCGTTGCCGGTTCCGGCGATACCGAGTGGAACGCGGTCGCGCTCGACGACACACCCGAAGGATTCGAGCTGGCCGCAGCGGCCGATCCCGACCCCGACGACGAGCTCCGCGCGGCGGAAGTCGCACTCATCGAGGCGGAAGTCGAGTTCAGGTTGAAGAGCGAGGTCGATCGGCTGCAGGCGGAAGGGGCCAGGCAGCAGGCACTCGAGTTGTCGCGCGTCGAAGCGGAAGCCACCGAACAGCGCGCCCGGGAGATCGCGCGGGTCGAGGCCGAAGCGGCGCAGCAGCGCGCCATCGAGCTGGAGCGCATCGAGCGTGAAGCCGCCTCGCTGCGCGAGTCGGCGGTTGCCGAAGCGCGCGCGGCGGCTGAAGCGGCGGGGCGCGACGCGCTGGCGACGGAGCTCGAGCGCGTCCGTCGCGAGGCGGAGCAGCAGCTGGCCGAGGAGGTCCGCCGGGTCCGCGAGGAAGCGGACCGGATTCTGGCGACGAAGGTGGATGCCGCGGAGGTCGAGGCCGCGCGTGACCGCGAGATTGCGCGCATGGAGGCAGAGGCCGGACAGCGGCGCGCCATGGAAATGGAGCGCATCGAGCGCGAGGCCGCCGCTCAGCGCGAAGCCGCGGTGGCCGAAGCCCGTGCCGCGGCCGAAGCATCGGCGCGTGAAGCGCTGACCGCGGAGCTCGACCGTGTCCGCCGCGAGGCGGAGCAGCACCTGGCCGAGGAAGTTCGCCGGGTTCGCGAGGAAGCGGACCGCCTGCTGGCGACGAAGGCGGACGCCGCCGAAGTCGAGGCCGAGCGCGACCGCGGGATTGCGCGCGCGCAGGCGGTGGCCGAGCGCGACCGGGAGATTGCGCGTGTCGAGGCGGAAGCCGCGCGGCAGCGCGCCGTCGAGCTCGAGCGCGTCGAGCGCGAGGCGGTCGCCCAGCGCGAAGCCGCCGTCGCCGAGGCGCGCGCTGCGGCCGAAGCCGCAGCTCGCGAAGCGCTCGCGACGGAGCTCGAACGCGTCCGGCGAGAGGCCGAGCAGCAACTGACGAACGAAGTCCGCCGGGTTCGGGAAGAAGCGGACCGGATGCTCTCGGCGAAGATCGATGCGTCCGAGGTCGAGGCCGCGCGCGATCGCGAGATTGCCCGGATGGAAGCGGAGACGGCGCGGCGGCGCGCCCTCGAGGTGGAGCGCATCGAGCGCGAGGCCTCTGCTCAACGCGAGGCCGCGGTCGCCGAAGCGCGGGCGGCGGCCGACGCCGCAGCGCGCGAAACGCTGAACGCGGAACGCGAACGCGTCCGGCGCGAGGCCGAGCAGCACCTGGCCGACGAGGTCCGCCGCGTTCGCGAAGAAGCGGATCGAACGCTGGCCAGCCGGCTCGAGCTCGCACAGACGGAGGCCGACCGCGATCGCGAGGAACGGATCGCGCGGGCGCGCGCGGAGGCGGACGCCTCCCGTCTCGCGGCCATCGCCGAGGCCCGCAGCATCGTCGAGGAAGCGGCGGCACGCGCCAAGATGGCCGAAGACGAGGTCGAGCGCGTCAGGGCCGAGGCCGACGCCCAGTTGAAGGAAGCCGTCGCCCGGGCGCGCGCCGAGAACGATGCGGAGCTGGAGGAACAGGTTGCGCGCGCCAGGGCCGAGACCGAGGCGCGCCTCGAAAGGCAGCTTGCCAGCGTGATGGGCGAAGCGGAGCAGATCCGCCACGCGCACCGCCAGGTCGAGGCTGACGCGGACAAGATCCGCATCGAAGCCGCCGAAGCGGCGCGGACGGCCGCGGAGAAGGCGCTCGCCGCCGAGACCGCTCGTATCCATGGTGAGGCGAACCAGAGGCTCCAGGCGGAGATTGCGCGGCTCCGCGACGATGCGGCGCGGATGCAGGCGGAGAAGGAAGAAGAGCTTTCCCTTCTCGCCGCGAGCGGGAAGACCGAGCAGACGTCCGTCTTCGCCAACATGTCGCGCACGGCGTTGCGGGGAATCCGATGGGATTACGTCGCGACGGCGGCGCTCATCGTGCTGATCGTCGTCGCCGGCGTTCTGTATCTGCCGCGGGCGGTTTCAACCGCCGCGCGAACCTCGTCTGCCCTCGTCGGCACCGCCGGGAAGGCTGCGAAGGACGTCGCAAAGGAGGCGGTTGCGGCCGCGCCCGTCGTGACGCGCCGCGCGCTGAACGCGGCCGAGCGCGCGATTCCACGGCCCGAGGTCGTGACGGTCAAGCCCGAGGCTGCTCCTGCGCAGGCCGACGCGGCCACCTCCGGCACCGAAGCCGACCAGGGCCCCGGCTTCATCACCGCGTTCTCGCGGATTCCGATGGAGGTCTACGCCGACGGCAAGCGCATCGGCACGACCGAAGACGGACAGCTCCTGCTCAAGAGCGGTACCCATCGTCTCGAGTTCGTCAGCCAGCGATTCCACTACCGGTCGTCCGCGACGCTGACGATTCAACCTGGCCACGTCCACCCGTACACCGTCACGCTGCCAACCGCGGCGGTGCACGTCACGACGATCACCGGCGCCGAGATTTGGATCGAAGGCGAACGCGTCGGCATGGCGCCCCTCGAGCCGGTGCAAGTGCCGATCGGCACCCGTGACATTGTCGTGAAAGATCCGAATGGCGGCGAACGGCGCCAGTCCGTCGAGGTCAAGTACGGCCAGACGACCGAGGTGTCGCTCGCAACGCAGACTGGCGGCGGCGATGGATCGAACGCCGCGCCGCGCCTGGCGCCTCTCAGCCAGTATCAGCCGAAGTAAACTCCCAACTCCCAACTCCCAACTCCCAAAGCTCAAATCCCAATTCCGGACCCCTTGGGATTTGGACCTTGGGATTTGGGATTTGGGATTTATCTGGCGCTCCTCTTCATAAACCAGTTTGCCGTCTCCAGCACCGGCGCAGAGCCAATCGTCTCGAATCCGAAGCGCGCGTAGAACGTGACGTTCGACGCCTTGTCCGTCTCGAGGTAGCCCACCGCGTGCGCGCGGTCGAGGCGCGCACAGTACTCCGTCATCAGCAGCGTCCCGATGCCCTGGCCCTGGAGATGCGCATCCACGGCTACGGGACCGAGATGCCAGTGCGCCTCGCGCAGGTCGTGCTGCGCCCACGTGCTCATCCATCGGCCCACGCGCGCGAACGCACCGCCCCCGACCGCGGGCACGAGCCGTGGCATCACACCGAGCTTCTCGGTCAACGACGGCTGGCAGTGGCCGGGCGGAACCATGCCCGCGATGCCGGTCAGCCTCTCGCCGTCGAACGCGCCGAGCACGACGCCCTTGGAGAAGATGAACGGCAGCGCGACGGTGAACATGCGCATCAGCCGCCTGCCTCGCAGCTCCGCGTCCGTTCCGAATGCCGCGACGTGCAGCGGGTTGTCACGCATGCCGCGCGCGACGATCCCGACAGCCGCAGAGAGATCGGCGTCCGTGAGCTCGCGAACGACGAGGATTCCACTCACTGCGGAGATATCAGCTCGAGCGCAATCGCCTGCGAGCCCGAGTCAAGGAGCTTCACGCGCAGACCGTTCCAGGCGCCATCTTCGACGTACTCGAGCGCAACAGCGAGATACTCTCCCGCCGGTAGTCCTTTGATCTGGAATGTGCCCTGCTGATCGGGCCGCGCGGAGCGCACGTAGCGCGAGTCTTCCAGCCACCTGGTACCCGTTGCGGTTCGTGGCGCCTGCCCGGCATCACGCGGCGGCAGGGGGCCGCCCTGGATGATCTGCTGTTGATTTCCGCCGTACGCGACGCTGGCAGCGATGACGAGCGTCGCTGCCAGCATGGAAGTGCGAACAGTCATGACGCGTCTATGGACGCAATCGGACTAGCGGCGGCCGTTGGCCATCACGGGGACGAACTTCTGGATACGCTTGTTCTCCTCGACCTCGCCCGTGTAGATGTTCCCCTTCGAGTCCATCACAATCGCGTTGATCCAGTGGAACTGGCCGGCGTAGGTGCCGTTCCTCCCGAAGCTGCCGATCGTCTTGCCGCTGGCGCGCTCGAGAATCCACACCTTGTCGTTGGTGCCGTCAGCCACGTAGAGGTACTTCTGCTGGGCATCGCGCGAAATCGCCAGTTTGTAGGTCGTCCCGCACGGCGGGAAGTCCTTGCTGTACAGGCCGCCGCAATCCTCGGCGCGCTGGGATGGCGTGTTCGGGGACACGTAGAACTCCTGGAGGAACTTGCCGTCGGTCGTGAACACTTCGATGCGGTTCTGTCCGCGCTCGCCGACGTAGACCTTGCGGTCCTTCGCGATCTCGACGAAGTGCAGGTCGGGCACGAGGTTCTTCTCCTCGGTCGGCGGACCGCCCGTCCATTTGTACTTCGGCAGCGGATCGTTGGTGATCTCGCTCAGCGCCATCCCGTGGCCGCCCCACCCGCGCTTGAACGCGCCGGTCGTCATGTCGTACACGAGCACGCGGCGCTGGTTGATGATGTAGATCTCGTTGGCGACCTCGTCGAGCTGGAAGCGTCCCTTGCTGACGAAGGCGTCGGTCATCTGGTTGTTCTCCTTGAAGTCCTTCGCGTCCTTCGGCGGACGATGGCCGAAATCCCACACCAGCTTCCCTTCCTTCGTGAACTTCAGGATGCTGTCCTGTGCGCCCGTGCCCGCGACCCAGACGAATCCTTTCGAGTCGACGATGACCGTCTGCAGCGCGGTGGGCCACTGTGGAATGGATTTGTCGCCCCACGCGTGCACGACGTTGCCTTCCTGATCGAGCTCGATGAGCTCCGGCCCCTGGATGCAGCAATCCAGCCGGCCGTTGGCGCCGCCGGTCTCATCGGGGTTCGCGGCGGCCGCGCGGTTCAGGAACCAGACGTGGTCGTTGCTCGGATCGATTCCGATGCCCGTGACCTGCTGCATGCCCCACTTGTTCGGCAGCCACTTGGGCCAGAACGGGTCTACCTTGAAGATGGGCGCGCCGCCCTCGTCCAGCGCCTGCGCAGGCCGCGCCTGCGAGTGCAGCCCCAGGCTGAAAAGGACGACCACCAAAGCAACGAGTCCAAGGACGCTTGCGGCTTTGCGCATCGGAGACCTCCAGACGGGCGGTAGCGTATTCGAATCGCCGTAGCCGGACAAGGCGGACTTGGTAGAGGCGGACCTGAAGGTCCGCCTCTACGTGGACTCCGCGAACGTAGAGGCGGGCCTTCAGGCCCGCCTACCTCGAGAAGGACGCAAGACGAACCGCGATGGCGTCGAGCGCGGCATTGGCCTGCGCCCCCGTGCCCTCGAAGTTGTCGACCATCGCGACAAAGGCGACCGGCTCGCCGTCGCGCGTCTTCAGGTATCCGGCGAGCGACCGGACGTTCGACATCGTTCCCGTCTTCGCGCGAACGTTGTTCTCCGCCGGAGTACCCTTCAT